>Ga0180432_10005897_pt1 | contig 16139 bp, 14 predicted proteins | sample SS_ome_10_FD_132414 | JGI IMG/M metagenome (GOLD analysis project Ga0180432, IMG submission 132414) | Hypersaline lake sediment archaeal communities from the Salton Sea, California, USA - SS_1_MS_2 metaG | ecosystem: Environmental > Aquatic > Non-marine Saline and Alkaline > Hypersaline >... | reverse complement strand
CAGGCAGGGATGCCTGTCGTCCAGGAGACTTGGGAGGGGAGAAGTGCAAGCGGGTGCTTGTCGTCTAGTAGCTAGCTCCGGTGGGTTGCGTGACGAATCCGCTCCAAGCCACCACAAAAGCCCAGGAGGACAGGCTTCCTAGCCTGTCCAGGTACTCGCTAGCCAAGCCCATGGGCCACGAGGCGACTAGCTGCAAATGCTGGCAGGAGATTGCCCCCGTCAGGTATAATCTGTACAGTACAAGGGTACGCTAGATGCAGCCAAGCCGATGGTCAAGATGATGCATACTATGTCACACACATCGAGGAAAACGACATCTACGTGGGCCCGGTGACTTTCACCCGCCGCCCCGACGACATCTGCTGGCGCAAAGACGGCTGGCCGAAATACTGAGGCCGGTGTGTTAATGGCATTTATAATGCAGGAATCGGCGCGTGCGTGTGTAAATAGATGATTGTCAGGGGAATACTAGCAACGTATCATCCTATCAATGCGTGTGAGGAGGGGTCTCATGTCACGAAAAGGTTTCACACTCATTGAATTGCTGGTGGTGATCGCGATAATTGCGATCCTGGCGGCGATTCTGTTTCCGGTCTTCGCGCGGGCACGCGAGAAGGCGCGGCAGACAAGCTGTCTCAGCAACACCAAGCAGTTGGGGCTGGGGCACAGTATGTACCTGCAGGACTATGACGATGAGCTGGTGCCGGCCTACATATCGTATGGCAGCGCCGGTTCGGCAATCTGGCCTAACCTGCTGGATCCCTATATCAAGAACGGTCAGGTCTTCTACTGCCCCAGTGCGAGCAAAGGTTTGTATCCCGACTATACATACTGGTTTACGCTGCGGGGCACGACCCACGCTCTCTCCTACGGCATCAACAGAAGCATCTATCTTCGCTACTCCTATTGGGGGGTGAAGTTGTCAGAGATCAAGTACCCGGCGGAGACGCTTATCATCGCCGACTCCGACTGGACCCACGGCCCGGCGGACTATGGCGGCTCCAATTCCTACCGTATCGCTGACAGCTATCATCCCAGCTTTTTTATCCCGGCCCGGCACAATGGCGGTGCCAATCTCGTCTTCGCCGATGGCCACGCCAAGTGGTGGGTGATCAAGATCCGGGACGTGTACACGGGGCCGGTGAAATTCACGTGGGTGCCACAGGACGTCTGCTGGCGTCCCAGCGGCTATCCGAAGTACTAATCGCGCAATTGCCGCGACGGAACAGGTGCGGAGCAAGGGCTTCTGTCGGGGAGGGGCGGCCCGGTCTGTAAGGCAGGATATTGCAGTTGAGCATTGAACTGTAATATGATATACGTTAAGCGTAGCGGCGTGAGTAACTGGAATGGAGATGAGGCTGATGAAGAGGCGCAAAGGTTTTACGCTGATTGAATTGCTGGTGGTGATTGCGATCATCGCGATCCTGGCGGCAATCCTGTTTCCGGTCTTCGCCCGGGCACGGGAGAAGGCGCGGCAAAGCAGTTGTCTCAACAACTGCAAGCAAATCGGCCTGGCGATAATGCAGTACCTCCAGGACTACGACGAGTTCCTCCCCTTCTTCTGCATGACCAACAACGTCAGCGTCCCATGGACCGTGCTGCCGCAGTACAGCTACCGGAATTGGCTGCTGTGGGCTAACCAGATCTACCCCTATGTCAACAATACGCAGGTTTTCGTCTGCCCCAGCCGGCCCGAGGACGCAATGGGTTATTCCTACAATATGAATCTGGGATACTGGGGCAACCACGCTACCCGTACCGGCCCCATCTATGACGGCGTCAGGCTATCCACCATCCCCTACCCGGCCCAGACGTGTATGGTGATTGACCGCAAGTAGCTGGCCGGCCGCACGCTTTGCTGCCAGTCCTGCGCCGGCTGGGAGAGCCCGGCCAGCTCCGTCGAGCCCAATTACGGCATGGTTCACAATAACGGTGTGAACATAGTTCTGGCCGACGGCCATGCCAAGTGGTACAAGGCCGGCACCTTCGGCTGCATCACGCGGGGCGGCACTTACGTGTACTGGGTTCCCTAGAGGGCCTTCAGCAAGCCGAGGCTGCAGGTGCGGGTGGCTGGAGGGTATATCTGACTGAACGAGGTGAGGGCAGATGAGCAAGACCTTGCTGCTGACGCTGGTGATGCTGGGCATGATGTTGGGGCTGCTGGTGGCTCTGGTCCCGAGCTCGGCGCAGGCTCAGGACCTGCCGCCACCGCCGGAGCCGCTCGGCCAGCCGCCGCCCGTGGTGCCTGATGCGGGGCCGGACCAAGCCGCCAGCGGGCCTTCCGCCACGACGATAGCAATCATCGCGGTCGTCGTTGCGGTGATCGCCATCCTTGCCGTGGTGGCTTTGAGGAAGAAGCCGACGCCTGCCGGGCCGGTGGAGTGATGGCCGCTAACGGCTGAGGGGAATGCAGCGGTTAGGCAAACCTAACGCACAACAAAGGGCCACCCCGCTCGGGATGGCCCCTTTTGGTGTAGCGCTGTCGTTGGCGGCCGGCTGGCTATTGCTCGGTCTTGCGGCGCACGGCATTGGTCACCCGCGCCGGCAGCGCCCAGAGGTCTATGAAGCCCTCCGCCTTGCTGGGATCGAAGCTGTCGGCCTCGCCGTAGCTGGCCAGGCCGAAGTCATACAGCGAATACGGCGAGGTGCGGGCAACCGGCTCGGCAGTGCCCTTGTAGAGCTTCACCGTGACCTCGCCCGTGACCGTCTTCTGCGTCTCGGCCATGAAGGCGTCAATCGCCTCCCGTAGCGGTGTGAACCACAGCCCGTAATAGACCAGCTCCGCATAGCGCAGCTCCAGGTAAGGCTTGAAGTGCATCGTCTCGCGGTCCAGGACCAGGCTCTCGAGGTCCTTGTGGGCCGCGAGCAGTATCGTCGCCGCCGGCGCCTCGTAAAGCTCGCGGCTCTTGATACCGACCAGCCGGTTCTCCATCATGTTGACGCGCCCGACCCCGTTGGCGCCGCCGATCTGATTGAGGCTGCTGACCAACTCCGGCCCGGGCATCGGTTGGCCGTCGAGGGCGACCGGTGCTCCGCGCTCGAAGCCGATCTTGACATAGGTCGGCTGGTCGGGTGCCCGCAGCGGGCTGACGGTCCACTCCCAGGCATCCTCAGGTGCTTCCACCGAGGGGTCCTCGATGATGCCACACTCAATCGAGCGGCCCCAGAGGTTGGTATCCACGGAATAGGGGCTGGCCTTGCCTACCGGCACCGGGATGCCGTGCTGGTCGGCGTAGTCTATCTCCTCTTCGCGGGTCATGCCCCACTCGCGGGCGGGCGCGATGCACTTCAACTCCGGAGCCAGGGCTTGGTAGGTGGTCTCGAAGCGCACCTGGTCGTTGCCCTTGCCGGTGCAGCCGTGAGCGACATAGGTTGCGCCTTGCTCCTGGGCGATGCGCACCTGGTGCTGGGCCAGCAGCGGGCGGGCCAGCGCCGTGAAGGCCACGTATTTGCCCTCATACATCAGATTGGCGGCCAGCGCCGGTAGGATGTGGTGGGTGTAGAACTCTTCCACCGCGTCAACCACTATTGCCTCGACAGCGCCGACCTGCTCGCCCTTGCGGCGGATGCCTTCGTAGTCCTTCTCCTCGCCGACATCCACGGCGACGGCGATGACATCAACATCATAGTTCTCAGCGATCCAGCGTATCGCGACGCAGGTATCCAGCCCGCCGGAATACGCCAGGACGCACAGCTCCTTGCCCATCTTCATAGTCTCCTTCACTCATCACCGCGTAGCTCGGCCTGAGCTTTGTTCTTTGGCACAAAGCTCAGGTGCGAACTGAGGAAGCCACTCTTCATCAGTTCGCAGCTTCCAGCCCGAGGTCGTCAAGGCTATATCGTGTTCATAATCTTCGCCAAGCCTCCAGGTCCAGGGCCGTATTATAGCCGATTTGGGCAGATGCTGACAAACCCACACGACGCCGGCAGCCGGCCATGCGCGTCGAAGCAGGTACAATCGGCCTCTCTAGAGAAAATGCAGCAGTCCCAAGCAACGTACTGGTGCGCACCCACCGGTCAGGACAGGGAGCGACCCGGATTGATTGTTGACTGCCACGTTCATCTTTACGGTGAGCGCGAAGAGGTTACCGCAAACACCGACGAGCTACTGAAATACGCCGACCGCCTCGGCATTGAGAAGCTGATTGCCTCGATGGGCCCGCAGCTCTGTCAGCAGCCGGATGCCGAGCGACTGGAGCTGGACAATCAGTACGTCAGCGCGGCAATGGCGCACGCCCCGGACCGGCTTGAGGGTCTAGTCTATGCCAGCCCGGGTCAGGTGGACAAGAGCCTGGAACTTATGGAGCGCTATATCGCGGGCGGCCCGATGAAAGGCGTCAAGCTGTGGGTGTCGCGCAGATGCTCCGAGGCGGCCTGCGACCCGATTGCCGACTACGCCGCCGAGTTGCAGGTGGCGATCCTGCAGCATGCCTTCTTCAAAGTCGGGGGCAACTACCCGGGCGAATCGACCCCTGTAGACTTGGTCGAGCTGGCGGCGCGACACCCGGATGTGGAGTTTTTGATGGCGCACTGCGGGGGCAACTGGGAGCAGGGCATCCGTGCCGTGTGTCACCAACCAAATATCTCAGTTGACCTCTGCGGGGGCGATCCGGAGGCCGGTCAGACCGAGTACGCTGTGGCGCTGCTGGGCGCGGAGCGGGTACTCTACGGCTCGGACGCCTCAGGCCGCAGCTTGGCCTCGCAACTGGCCAAGGTCATCGGCGCGGAGATCAGGGACCAGGACCGCCGCCTGATACTCGGCGACAACGCCGTGAGGATGTTTGGGCTATGATCATAGACTGCAATGCGCATCTGGGCCATTGGCCGTTTCGCTACCTGGAAAACTCGCAGCCGGATAATTTCGTCGCCCTGATGGACCGCTGCGGGGTGACCCAGGCCTGCGTCGCGCCGTTCCAGGGACTGCTCTACGGGGATGTGCGGCCGGCCAACGACTGGCTGATCGAGGCGATCGCGCCACATAGCGATAGGCTCATGCCCCATGCCGCAATCAACCCGAATTCCCCGGATTGGCAGCGCGACCTGGAGGAGGCAATAGCGGGCGGCTTTGTGGGCCTGCGGCTGTATCCGAACTATCACGGCTACGAATTGGGGGATGGCTGCCTCGCCGACCTGATGGCAGCGGCGCAAGCGCATAGCCTTACGGTGAGCATCCATGCCCGCATGTACGACGAGCGGCTGCATCATGCCCGCTGCCTGGTACCGCCGGTAACAGTCACAGAGGCCGGAACCATCGCCCGACGCTTCCCCGAAGTCGCTATCGTGCTCTGCAATATCAAGACGGCCGAGATCAACGCCATCGCCGAGGACCTCGGGTCGCTGCCGAATCTGTACGTGGAGATATCCAACCTCGAAGGCATCGGCGCAGTGGAGAAGCTGGTCGCCGAGATTGGCGCGGGCAGCATCGTCTTCGGGACCCACGCCCCCTATCAGTACATGGAGGCAAGTCTGCTGAAGATGAGGGAATCCGTGCTCGCCGCCGAAGACAGCGCAGCGATTCTCTATAAGAATGCACAGGCGTGGATATAGCAGACGGGACTATTTGTTGGTCTCCGCCTGGTGCAGTTCCTGCTCGCGGTCCTTGCTCAGGTCGGTGCCGGCGAACGCGGCGATAGTGGTGGGTAGTATCAGGTAATAGCGGCTAGTCAGATCAATCGAGATGACGGCCTCTTGCACCTCGAAGGCCAGGATATGTCCGCCACCGGTGCGGGCGATATTCAGGAAGTGCAGATGGTCCCCGACGACGTTTACCCCCTTGGCAAATGGTGGGCAGCGGAAGCCGACGATAGTGCCGGCGACATTGTGGAATTCAAACTCCGGCTGGTGCTTGGTGACCTCGATCAGCGGCGGGTAGGGCTTCTGCTGGCCCGGGACACTGCGCGTCTTCATGTACTTGAAGACCCCGTCCACGCGGATGGCATAGAAGTAGTTGCTGCTGGGCACCAGGCTGTCAATCAGCTTGGTGAGGCCCGCAAAATCGGTGCCAGCCGCCACCGGGGCGTAGTAGTCGGTATCGAAGCAGGTCATGGCGGCGAACGGGGTATGCGTGATGGCTGGGTCAACGCGATAGGCCTTGCCATCGGCCTTGATCTGCCAGATCGCGCCATCGAAGGCGATCATCTCACCATCGAGACCATCGAAGGTGCCGATCCCAAAATCGCCGTACTGGGCAAGCTCTCCGTAAGTCATCTCCCCGTCAAACACGCCATCTAGCAGGGCATCAATGGTGGAGGTCTGCACGAGGATTTCGCGATCAGCCGGCTGAGCCTGCGCCAGCCAGCAAGCAACCGTGACGGCCAGTAAGATCCCGATCAATCGAGGCCAAGCTATCCGCATAATGGTTCTCCTTTCTTGCTTGTGAGCTATGATTATACAGCCGGAGGCGGGCCAGGGGAATAGCTGAGCCGGAAGTCGCCTAGAAGCTGTTTCAGAACCCAAAATGGGGGACTGTCCCCCTCGCTCAGAAGCAGCCGCTCACCAGCTTGCAACTCCTGAGAAGCCAGGCCTTGAGACCGCTGCTAGAGCTCGCCGACGACGTGCATCACGGCGCGGATGTAGCCGGTGGCATAGGCCCGCGCCGCTCGCCGGCTCTCGTCACCCGCCATTGTCGGCACGTGGTCGGGCATCATCATGTGCTGGTACCCGATTTCATGGTACACCTTCATGGCCTCGTACATGTCCACATCGCCGTCGTCTATGAAGCTCTCCTGGAAGCGCGGGACACTGCCGGTGACATTGCGGAAATGGCAGTGGTTGATGCGGTCGCGCTCGCCGAAATGGCGGATGACCGCCAGCACGTCGGTGTCAGTCATCTCGGCGACTGTCCCCTGGCAGATATTGAAGCCGTTGGCGGGGCTGTCCACTTCGGCGACCAGGCGCTTCATGTCATCGAAGCTGCTGAGTACGCGGCCCTCGCCTCCGAGCTCCTTGGTCGGTGGATCGTTGGGGTGCACCGCCATCCGCACTCCGGCTTGCTCGGCCACGGGCATGACCCGCTCCATGAAGTAGATGATATTTGCCCACATCTGCTCGGCACTCATCTCGATAGTGCCTTCAGGCCGTTCGTCTCGGACGAGATCATAGTCGAAGAAGGAGACGAGCGCCCCGCCGCGGCCGGTCTCGTACTGAGGATATGCCCGCCCGCAGACCCGGGTGATATACCAGGTCCACTCCACCACCGGGATGCCGAGGTCTCCGCAGATGCGGACGGTCTCGCAGACGTCCTCGATCTCCCGGTCGCGCAGGGAGGGGTCGCCGATACGGGCGTGCCAGTACTGAGTATTGTGCCGCTGGGGCAGCACAAAGACGTAGAGCTCAAGCTGATACGGTCTCAGGCCCTCCTGGAGCTTGCGGAGTTCGTCGGCCCTGACCACCCCGCGCTCGCCGGGTTCGGTCATCAGCTCCTCACGCCCGTGCAAGGCCAGGTGATGGACGCCGAGCTGCGCGATGAAGTGGTACTCCTCATCCTCAAAGAGATTGAGACGGCTGCCAACTTTCATCCTGCGCTTCCTCTTCTGCGGCTAGAGCTCGCCGACGACGTGCAGCAGGGCGCGGATGTAGGCGATGGCATAGGCGCGGGAGGCCCGGTGGGTCGAATCACCAGCCAGCCTCGGGCAATGGTCGGGAACGAACACGTGCCGGTAGCCGACTTCCTTGTACACCTTCATCGCCTCGTACATATCCACATTGCCGTCATCTATGAAGCTCTCGTCGAAGACCGGCACGGTGCCTTTGACATTGCGGAAGTGGACCATGTTGATTTTGTCGCGCTCGCCGAAATAGCGGATCAGGGCCAGCACATCGGTGCCGGCCTGCTCGGCGATGGTGCCCTGGCAGATGTTGAAGCCGTTGACCGGGCTGTCCACCTCCTCGATCATGCGCTTCATACCCTCGAAGCTGTTGAGGATGCGGGCCTCGCCGGCCAGCCACTCGGTCGGGGGATCGTGCGGGTGCATGGCCAGCAGCACACCGGCCTGCTCGGCGACCGGGCAGATGCGCTCCATGAAGTAGATGATATTGTCCCACATCTCCTCGGGGCCCATGTCCACCGCGTACTCGGGGCGCTTGTCCTTGATCAGGTCATAGTTGAAGCGGGAGACCTGGGCTCCACCGCGGCCCGCAGTATTGGGGCCGGGAATGCGGCCGAAGACATCCGGGATTGACCAGGTCCACTCGACCACCGAGATGCCGCAGTCGCCACAGACCTTGAGAGTCTCACAGACGTTGTCTATCTCCTGGTCGCGCAGGGGATGATCGCCGAAGCGCGCGTGCCAGTACTGCGTGTCGCGGCCCTGGGGCAGCAGGAACATGTAGGTCTCGATCTGGTACGGCTTGAGCATTTTCTGCAGCTTCTTGACCTCGTCGGCCTTGAGCACACCGCACGCGTGCGGCTCGCTCATCGTCGTATCCCACGAGGTGATGCGGACGTGATGCACCCCCAACTGCGCGAGGAACTGACAGTCTTCCTCGGTGACATGACCTATCTGGTCGCCGACCTTCATTATGCAGCATCTCCTAACAGAAGTATTTATGCAGTGTCAAGGAGGGGATCGGCCCCTTCTCGTTAGAGCTCGCCAACTACGTGCAGCAGCGCGCGGATGTAGCCGACGGCATAGGCCACAGTCGCCCGGCGCTGTGGGTCCCCGGCCATGCCCGGGCAGTGGTCGGGTATGAAGCAGTGCCGATACCCGACCGCCTTATACACCTTCATCGCCTCGTACATGTCCACATCGCCGTCATCTATGAAGGCCTCGTCATACACCGGCACCGAGCCCTTGACATTGCGGAAATGGCAGTGGTTGATCTTGCCGCGCTCGCCGAAGTAGCGGATAACCGCCAGCACGTCCACGCCGGCCTGCTCGGACAGGGTCCCCTGGCAGATGTTGAAGCCGTTGACCGGACTGTCCACTTCCTCGATCATGCGCTTCATACCCGCGAAGTTGCTGAGGATGCGGGCCTCGCCGGCCAGCACGGCGGTGGGGGGGTCGTGGTGGTGCATGGCTAGCTGCACGCCCGCCTGCTCGGCCACCGGCACGATGCGTTCCATGAAGTAAATGATATTCTCCCACATCTGCTCCGCGCTCATGTCCACGGCATAGGGGGGCCGCTTGTCCTTGATGAGGTCATAATCGAAGCGGGGGACAGTGGCCCCGCCCCGGGCCACCGGTGCGGCACCAATCCGGCCGAACACATCGGGGATTGACCACGTCCACTCGACCACCGGTACGCCATAGTCGCCACATACGCGGAGAGTCTCGCATACATTCTCGATCTCCAAGTCGGCTTCCGGCGACCTGCCGAAGCGGGCGTGCCAGTATTGGGTATTGGGGCCCTGGGGCAGGAGGAATACGTAGGTTTGGATCTCGTAAGGCTTGAGGGTTTCCTGGAGCTTGCGGAGCGCCTCGGGCTTCATCACGCCGCGCGCGCCCGGCTCGCTCATCAATTCCTTCCACTGGTCGAACTTGACGTAAGGGACGCCCAACTGGGTGAGGAAGCGCAAGTACTCGTCAGAGGTTTCACGCAGACCGACTGCCAGCTTCATTTACTGCATCTCCCGGTGTAGCATTTGCCGCAATGTTGCCGCTCTCTTGTTGCTTGCAGCCGGCGAGTCCTTCTTGCCTGAAAAGTTTTTTCCAGAATCTTGTGACTATTGCGCGGCAGGGCGTAGGATCAACTCACATATGCCGAGGTAGCAGTTCTCCGCCTTAGCGTTCTTGCCGGTTATCTGCAGCTTCAGTTCGTGAGGTCCGGGACCGAGTTCGTGGCTGCCCAGATCAGCGATGCCGCCGCCGGGGTCGAGGCCCGCAAAGTACATGTCAACCGGCTCCCCAATCGGCTCACCGTCCAGATAGGCCTGGAAGATGCCGTAGCCGGAGAATCTGGTATAACGCAACAGCAGGCGGCACTTGCCTTGCAGCGGCGGCTCGAAGCGGTAGGTAAGGAAATCGCCCGGCTCCTGGCTGCGATAGAACATCGTGTCAAGCCCGTCGAGAGGCTTGCTGACTTTGCCGCTGGAAGCGACTATCGGGAGGCTCTCGAAGGCCATGACATATCCGAGGGTGGTAAAGCTGAGACTGTAGTGGGCGAAATTGGCCAGCATGTCGCTGACCTCGACATCGAGAACGTATTCGTCCTCGACCATGCGGTCCTGGTCGGGTCGCAGGGTGATGCGCCACTTGCCCGCCTCAAGGCCGCTAAGTCGGCGGCAGTGCAGGGAAAGCGGCACCACGCCGGCGCGCTGTCCCACCAAGGTCGCCTTGATACTGTCGCCCAGCAGCTTGCCGGTGTCCTCAAAGGTCAAGCCGATCCGCGCGGCCGAGGCCACATAGCCCAACTCCTCGCTGACGCCGAGCTCGCAGCCGTCGGCGCTGATGCCGGTCAACACCGGCGCAGTGGCATCGCGCAGGTCAACGGGCCCGGTAGCCAGGTACAGCCACACCTCCGAGGCCGCCAGTTGCAGCGGGTCGAGATGCACGGTTATGCGGCCCTGGTCGGCGGAATGCGGCAGCGGCTGCCATTGGCCGCCGGGCGTTTTGGCATACACCTGAGGCTGTTTGCTGCTGTTGGCGGGAACCATCACCCGCCCGTCCGGCAAGGTCTTGCCCTTCACGAGGCCCAGTTGCGCTACTTGGCCCCGCAGATGCCAAGTGTCCTCGGTCAACATCGTGAGGCCGGCGGCGGGCACGATGCTGAAGCTGTCGCTGGCTTTGAGAGTGAATATCGGCTCGCCGGCCAGCTCGATGCTTGTCTGCTCGCCGTCGCGCACGATCTCTTCAATGGCATAGGCGCCATCGCAGCGGCCGGCGACCATCATCTGCTGGCCGGCCCATCCCTTGCCGGGCGGGATCTCGCAGTCAACTGTCACCGTGTAGCTCTCCTGGTCCAGCGACACGATCCTACCCTCATATTTCGGGGTGCTGTCGAGGCTGACGGTGCCGTAGGCGATTCTCTCACCGCCCAGCATCCACATCTGCTGAAGCGTCTCGCCATGCAAACTGACCAAGCCCATCCTGCCGGTGAAAGCGATCGCCGGATACTCCGGGACGGTGATCGCGCCGGCCGCCGCCTGGTCGTCAGCGATGATGGCGATGTCCACCAGGTCCCCGGACTTGATCTCCACGGCGCGAACCTGGCCGGCCCGGCTCTTGGCTACCAGTTCACGGGCCTGCAGGTCGGAGCTGCCCTTGAAGGCCTCGATGACCGAGAGGAACATGTTCTGCGGCCCCGGGCGCTGGACCAGGACCTTGTACATGTCTCGCTCGGCAAACGGGGTCGCGCGGTCGCGCAGTCCCGGGGCCTTGGCGTAGATGAGTCTGGTCTGGTCGGCGCCCATCATGTGCAGGCGGGTGCCGAGGTTCGTTTCCGGATCGCTTATCCACTCGGCGACGAACGCAAGCGGCGCATCGGCCGCCTTGACCTGCTTCAGCCAACTGTAGCCGGTACGGGGATCACCGAGGTCTGCCGGATCAAGGTCCTGGTAAGGCAGTAGCGGCGGCTTGAATACCTCGCCGTCGGCGTGGAAGCCGTACTGGTGGTCGCGGCCGCCTTTGACCTCAAAGAGGTCCACCAGATAACGCCTGCCGATACCATGATCCACAAACAGCAGGTAGCGGCGGTAAGTATCCACAATCTCCGGGTACACAGCGGGGCCCGAGGCTATCGTTGCCTGGACATTGTCAACACCGCAGAAGGCCTCCAACTCTCCGGCGGCCCGGGCTTGCGGCTGGCCGTCCACGATGAGGTGATGATGCGCGGCGGTGGACCTGATCCAGGGGTGAAGGGGATGGCCGGCGCCGAGATAGCCGAGGTCGGTGACCAGCTCCTTGCCGAAATCGTAGTAGATGAAATTGAGCCGGTCGGGGTGACCGTGGCCGCTGCCGAAGGGGCCGTAGTCAATCAGCAAGGCCGCATCGCTGGGGCCGTCACCGGTGCGCAAAATCGCCCAGCCCACGTCCGGACGCACGATGCTTTGCGCCGAGGGGGCCAAGGGCTTGACCTGCGAGAAATCGAGGTCCGGCTCGCGGCGGAACAGAGCGTACTCGCCGCCGGTGTCTCCGATATTACCGCCGAAGGCCCAGGCCATCAGCCGCAGATTGTGCTCGGTGGGATACCAGAAGTACTGCTGCTCGGTGCGGGCGCGCGGATACCTGGCCCCCAAAGTCGAATCGTTAGTCGCCGGCAAACAGCCGTCAGGCATCGTCTCGGGAGCGCCGGCAACCAGTATCTTCTGCATCAGCGGGTGCTGGAACAGGTCGAGGCCGTCGTAGCGGTTGGCTTCCTGGTACGCGGGCGGATCGCTGTAGCCGCGCAGGGCCTCCGGCGTCACGTACAAGCGGCCTAGGGTCATGCCCTCGTAGCTTGGACTTGCCTCGTACCAATGACCGTCGCGATAGAAGTAGTCCTCGAGGAAGCCGAGGAAGCCGTCGGGCGGCTCGATCGCCCAGGCGATGACCCTGTGGCCGCCCAGCATCAGACCGGCCAGCGCCCCGGCCGCCATCGCCGTCGGACCGTCGTTGATGCAGCAGCCGCGAGGGCTGGTCTCCGTCATCAGCCGCGCGAACTCGCGGAAGCAGTTCTCCTCAATCGTGACCTTGTCCGCATCGCTATAGACCCCGCTGTTGTAGGTCAGATCGTAGGCGGTCGCGAGCTGGATGAACACACCGGCGTCATGCAGCTTCCAACCCGACAGCTTGCCTGACTGTAGATTGCTGTAGTCCTCGAAAATGCGCCCCCAGTCATGCGGCAGATATTCGGGATACACCTCCGCCAGCCTCAGCAGCACCTTCCTGACCTTCTCGGCATAGGCCATGTCGCCGCTAAGGGCGTAGGCCTTACCCAGGTTGCCTAGACTGCTAAGCCTGCCGATGCGGTGGTAGCGCAGCCGGCCGCTGAGCCGATAGACCGGGCTCTTGGCCGAACCATAGACGGTCGAGGGCGCGCCCTCATAGTAGGGGATAGCCTGCTCGCCGCCGACCGGGTCGGGGAAGGTCTGGACCTTATCCTCGGGGTACTCAGGATTGGGCCAGGTAAAGCCGCAGTTGCGGCAGGTGATCTGCTTGTCATCGCCGCTCCATGCAAAGCGCCAGCCGGCATGGCATTTGGGGCAGTCAACAACGCGAAACGGCGTCAGATCCGGGATCCAGTAGGAGAGCTCTTCATCCGGACAGTCCATCCAGAACCTCGCAGCGGACTTGAAGCCGGCGAGGGTAGCCTGGGCCCAGGCATGCTTGGCGATATTGCGCTTGGCCCGCTCGATGTCGGCCTGCTTATACAGGCCGCAGGGGTGTTTGACATCAGCCGGAGGCCGGGGGGTGCGGTCATACATGGATTTCGCCCCAATGCCGAACTCAATATCATCAAAATAGCCGGTCGCCACGTTGGTCGAGTAGCTGTTGGCATGCAGCGTAATGCTCGCCGTGCCGGTGGGCACCTTGGCCCGCTTGGTCTGGTGGACCCATTTGCCCTTGCCGGAAGAGCCCCACGAGCGGGAGGCATCCTCGGGCCGTTTGCCGTCGGCGGTCCAGAACTCGATATACAGGGACTGGTTATTGCCTGCCTCGCCGTAATACCACCAGCTCACCCACACGTACTTGCCCGCCTCGACCTCGATATGGGGGCTGCGCAGGCCGACGGCGTTGACCGGGTCTTCGTCCACCAGCTTGAGGCTGTATTTGCCGCCGTGGACCTGCTCGCTGGCCAGGCTGACTGTGCGCACCTTGGTGAAATGCGTCCAGTCCCGGGGCAGTGTGCCGGCTGCATCAGGTGTCTCGAAATCCTCGGTGAAAACCGGCGGCACCTCGGTCCCCATCTGGGCCGAGACTGGGGATACGGCTACCAGCGCACACGCAATCATCATCCACAGCCAACGCATCTCGCGGCCTCCCGGAACGGTATTGGCGACGTGCCATGTCCAGTATTCGCCTCAACTCGGCGATGCCCTGCCACGAAAAAGGGCCGGCGCATCAGCGCGCCAGCCCCGGCGGTATTTCGCTAGGAGAGCTCAGTCAGGCCTCAGCCTTTGAGGACGATGTCGGTCGGAGTGATGGCGAGGCTATCAAGCGTAGGCGACAAGGGCACCTCCTCCATATCTAGCAGCGGATTCAGCTTCGCCAGCAGGCTCCTGACCGGACCGGCCGGCAGGGGCACGCCGTTGACGCTGACCCTGGTAGGAATCAGGTTGATCTTACGGTGGTCCGCCACCTCCACCCTCGCCTCCATCAGCAGATTGTGGCCGAAGATGGCCTGGTAGTCGCCGGTGAGGGTCAGCTTGCCGCTGCTTAGGTCCACCTTGGCGTTCTTGATCGGCATATCTTTCATCGCCAAGAGCTTGTTGAGGTTGGCTTCACTTATCTTGGCGTCAATTATCGTGTTCTTGCGCCGTGGCGTCCTGATGTCATTCTTGTAGTACAGCTTGTATAGGTCCACGGTGATATCGAAGGCCTTGATGTACACTGGCGCAACCGTAATGCCCTTGCGGGAAATCGCGTCGGCCTTGAAGACGATAGCCTGGAAGCGACCGGCCTGGGTGAGTTCATCGTTCTGGAACGGCACGACCTTGATCTGGAGGTTACTGCACGCCCATTTCTGCTTGATGATCCTGCCCATCTTATCGGCGATCTTCTCCGGCGTCACCTCTCCGGCGACGGCCAGATTAGCCGCTGCTATGCTCAAGAGGCAGGCTATGACTATCTGGAGTGTGCGTCCGGATTTGGCATGGAACATGATGCGGCCTCCTCAAAATGCTCAGGAAATCTACTACGGCCTGTAGTCTATCACTCCCGCCTGACAATTGCAAGAATTACCAGCACCTCCAACCCGATCCGCCCGGCGCGGATAGCTCGCGTCCCGCTATAACCGCAAATCGCGGCACGTGAATCCGGTGAGGTCTGTTTGGTGACAATCGCGGGGACTGCAAGGACAAATCCTCGCAGTGGCGAAATGTCCCGCAGTCTGTCGGAACCTCAGATAGGGGAGTGAGCCGTCATGGCCATCAAAGTTGGATTCATCGGCTGCGGCAGTATCAACACCGCCCACATGGTCAACATTGCCGCCAATCCCGACGCCGACATCGTTGCCGTCTGCGATATTGACCAAGAGCGCGCGGACAAGGCTGCCGCCGAATACGAGGCGGAGGCCTTCACGGTCTATGAGAGCATGATCGGGGAAGCGGAACTGGACGCGGTCTATGTGGCAGTGCCGCCCTTCGCCCACGAGCAGCAGGAAGCAATGGCCGCTGAGGCCGGACTGCACCTGTTCGTGGAAAAGCCGGTGGCCCTGGATATGGACATCGCCCGGGCCAACGAAGAAGCCATCAAAAAGGCGGGCATTATCGCTACGGCAGGGTTCCAGGACCGCTACCTGGACGTGATGGCCAGAATGAAGCAGGTGCTAGCCGCTAATCAGCCGGGGCTGATGATGGGCTATTGGATGGGCGGCACCCCCTTGGTGTGGTGGTGGCGGGTTAAGGCGAAATCCGGCGGCCAGGCCGTCGAGCAGACCATCCACATCTTCGACGCCGCCCGCTATCTGTTCGGCGAAATCGCCAGCGTCCACGCCGCAGGCTCCCGGGGCTTGATGGCCGAACTGGACAACTATGACATCGAGGATGCCAGCGCGGTGAACCTGCAATTCGCCTCCGGGCTGTGCGGGACGATATTCTCCTCCTGCTTCGCCGCCGCCAACAACAAGAGCGGCATTGACGTGTGGTGCAAGGAAGTGTCGCTCAAGTACTCGGAGCGCCGGTCCCTGAATATCATCCATGGCAACGGCGACGCGGAGTTCATGACGGTGAAGGTTGATCCGCTTGCCGAGATTGACAATACTTTCATCGCTGCGGTCGCGAAGAACGACCAATCGCTGCTGAAAAGCGATTACTCGGACGCCGTCAAGACCTTGGAGGTGGTCCTGGCGGCCAATGAATCTATGGCCAGCGGCGAAGCCGTGAAGCTGGGCTAGGTACTCACCCGCGCAAGTCCGCCGGACAATCCCGTCGGCGTGGGCAGGCAAGGATGACGCTGCTGCTTTGGGGCTAGTTGGGGAGCTGGTTAGGTAGGTGAAAAAGCAATTTCACAGAGTTGTTGTTGATCGGCACGGATTCGGCGCTGAATCGCCCCAATCGGCTT
>Ga0180432_10005896_pt1 | contig 16139 bp, 8 predicted proteins | sample SS_ome_10_FD_132414 | JGI IMG/M metagenome (GOLD analysis project Ga0180432, IMG submission 132414) | Hypersaline lake sediment archaeal communities from the Salton Sea, California, USA - SS_1_MS_2 metaG | ecosystem: Environmental > Aquatic > Non-marine Saline and Alkaline > Hypersaline >... | reverse complement strand
GGCGAATCCTGCAAGGATTCGCCGTCGCCCTGGGGAGCGTGGCATTCAAAATTGATACGCCCTGTAAGGGCAAAGTAAAAAACTATGCCGACGGGCCACGCTTGCACCGGCTATCTCTACTTCGCCCTTTTAGGGCTTAACGGGATTTTGGCCCGCTTACCCAGGGCGTCGGTGAAAGCCGCTTGCCGCGGCTTTCACCTGTGCCCTGGGCTTTCATACTTCGCCCCGTTGGGGCTTAAAAACCCACAGATTCTTGGCACTTATGCTCACTCGACAACAAGATAGCCAAATACTTCTCGGAGAAAGATGTGGGTAATGACAAGGGCGTGAGCCCGTGGAAAACGGCAGGCCCCCACCGTAGAGCCCCCGCAGGGGGCGACAGAGTGATTCGACGACGAGGACGAGGACGACGAATCGAGGTATCGCACACCAACCAAAAACCATATTTAGTCGGCGCACCTCGCTGAGCCGCGGCGGGTCTTTCCTCATTGAACCTCTCTCGTCCTCCATATATAATAATTGTTCGGTTACCAGCGGGCCAAAGGAGAACAACGTGCTCGCGAAACGCATTATACCGTGCTTCGACGTGAAAGAAGGCCGGATCGTAAAAGGGGTGAATTTCGTCAACCTCCGCGACGCCGGAGATCCGGCCGAGGTCGCCGAGGTCTACGACCGTGACGGCGCCGACGAGGTGGTGTTTCTCGACATCACCGCCTCGCATGAGAAGCGCAAGATCCTCATCGACGTCGTAAACCGCACCGCGGAGCGCGTCTTCGCGCCCCTGACCGTAGGTGGCGGAATCCGCGACATCGGCGACATCCGCGACCTACTCAACGCCGGGGCCGACAAGGTCTCCATCAATACTTCCGCCGTGCACGACATCGCCCTGGTAAAACGCGCCGCTGAGCGCTTCGGAAGCCAGTGCATTGTCGTCGCAATCGATGCGCGCCGCACAAACGGCACATGGGAGGTCTACACGCACGGCGGACGCACCCCCACCGGCATCGATGCCCTCGAGTGGGCGAGGACCGTCGAGAAAAGCGGCGCAGGCGAAATCCTTCTCACGAGCATGGACCGCGACGGCACTTGTGACGGCTACGATATCGAGCTCACGAGGACAGTGTCGGAGGCGGCCGATATTCCCCTGATCGCCTCCGGCGGAGCCGGGGAACCGGAGCACCTTTATCAGGTCCTTACCGCGGGCAAGGCCGACGCCGCCCTCGCCGCGTCTATCTTCCACTACGGCTCGTATCCGATACCCGTCACGAAGAAATACCTGAAGGACAAGGGCGTGGAGATTCGGGATACTGTCGGTGACGAGGCAGTGCAATAGCTCCGGCGTCGGGCGCCTCTTTTCGGGGCTGCCGCAAATTCTTGCCCCTATTGCTATGAACGATTTCGACCGCAAAAGGCGCGTTGAATTTCTGGTGAGGCTGTTGCTGCCGGGTGCGGCCGTCCTTGCTTTCTGCGCACGTTTCTTGCCCTATACTTCCCCGGGCGCGAACAACTTGCGCCCTTACTTCAATACAACGCTTCTCGATCACGTCGCGAGCGTCGTGCTGATCGGGGTGCTGCTGCTGAGCGCCGTAGGGCTGGGGGCGTTCGTTTTGCGCAAGATGCGCGCGGCTGGAGGCGTCATTTGCGCCGCAGCCCTCGGCATGGGGGCGATCTCTATGGCGGTGCTGGCGCTGGGCAGTCTTGGTCTGATGGGCTACGCGTTTCCCGCGCTCCTCGTGGTGCCGCCGCTGCTCTTCGCGCCCGATATATCGCTGAAGCTCCAAGAGATGCGCAGGCGCGCGCAATCGTTCATCGCAAGTCGGTCGCCCGCGCTCGACATCATTGTCATCGCGGCCGCTTTTGTCCTTTTGCTCAATATTGTGCGCGCGTTCATCCCGCCGCTCGATTACGACGTACTTGAATACCACCTTGGCGCACCTGCGCAGTATCTCCGCGACGGCAGGATTCATTTTCTCCAGCGGAACGTTTACGCGGCGATGCCATCGAACATCGAGATGCTGTATCTGCTGGGTCTCGGCCTGAAAGGCGACCTGATCCACGGGGCGGCGCAGGCGAAGTTGATCAACGTGGCGCTCGGCCTGCTCGCGGCCGCCTCGGCCGGTTTGCTGGCGCGCAAGCTCTCCGGCTCGCGGCTCGCGGGTGCGCTTGCGGCCGCGGCGTTTTTTGTGTTTCCCTGGAGTTCTTACCTTTCGACGCGGGCGTACGTTGAGCCGGGGATGATCATGTTTGCTTTGGCGGCGCTGTGTGCGTTCTTCGATCATTTTTCGCTGGGCGATAGGCGCTCGGCGGCTCTCGCGGGCGTGTTTGCGGGGCTGGCGGGGGGCTGCAAGTACCCGGCGATCCTCTTTCTGATGGCCCCAATGGCGGTTGCTTTCTTCGCGGCGCACGCGGCCCGAAGAAAATGGCGCGAAGCTTGCGTACGCTGCGCGGTTTTCGGCGCCGCGGCGGTGATCGTTCTCTCTCCGTGGCTGATCAAAAACGCCGTCGCCACGGGCAACCCGACTTACCCCCTCCTCCACAACATGTTCGGCGGCACCAACTGGTCGCCGGAGCAGGACGCAAAATGGGCCTCGGCCCACCGGCCAAACGGCTTCGGCCCACGGGCACTCAAGCGCAGCGCTCTGAGTTTCCTGAACAAGCCCGACCGCACCGGGGGCTGGTACTTGTGGATTCCTATCGCGGCCGGAATTGCGCTCACGTCGCGGAAGCGGAAAGGGCAGTGGGTGCTACTTGCCTATGTGCTTGCGTGCTTCATGCTGTGGTATTTCTTCACGCATCGGATCGCGCGGTTCCTTGCACCCTGGGCGATGATCGCGATCGTGCCCGCGGCATGTGCGGCCGCCCGCACGGTGGCATGGCGGCGGGGCGCGGCTTACGGTGCCGCCGTCCTCACGGTTGTAATGTGGAGTTGGTCCTCGCTTCAAGACCGTTCACCCCGCGAGGAGCTTCCATTCGCCTTCGGCCTCTTTGACGAACACGCCGCTCTCGAGCAGCTCACACAGCAGGCGACCTTCAACTACGGGTCGATCGCGGAAGTCAACCGACTGCCCCGCGGCTCGCGGGTTCTCATGATCGGCGAGGCCGAGACTTTCTACTGCACCGCCGACGTCGTAGCCGCGACGGTTTTCGACCGCAACCCGCTGGTGACGATATCCAATAGCGCGGGCAGCGCGCAGGAGGTCCGCGAGGCCCTCCGTGCCGACGGCATCACGCACGTCTACGTCAATCTACCCGAAGCGAAACGCCTCCGCGACACATACCGATTCGAATACGAAGGGCAAGAACGCCCCGGTTATTGGGACCTCACGCCCAACGGCCGGCAGGTGTTCGCATCCTTCATGAAAGACCACTGCGAGCCGCAAGCAACATTCGGCGGGCCGATGCCGCTGAGGAGGCTGAAAAACGCGCGCGACCGTGACCTTTTTCGCGCGTTCACCGGTGGGCGGGTCGTTCCTTGCGGCAATGGGTTGTTGTGCCTGCCGTGGCAATACGCAATATATCGGCTGAAGTGACGCGATGACCAAACCCGAGCTCGGCAACTCCGTTTTCCTCGTGGGGGCTACTGCATCGGGCAAGAGCTCGGTGGGTGTATGCCTTGCGGAAACCATCGGCGGCGAGATCATCTCTCTCGATTCGATGCAGTTGTGGCGGGGGATGGACGTCGGCACTGCAAAGCCCTCGGCCGAGGACCGCGCCCGCGTGCCACATCACCTCATCGATCTGCTGGAGCCGTGTGAGTCGTTCAGCGTGGCGCGATACGTCGAGCTTGCGTGCGCGGCGGTGCGCGAGATCGACGGTCGCGGGCGGGTGCCGCTGTTTGTCGGGGGCACGGCGCTTTACCTGAAGGCGCTGACCGCGGGACTGTTCAAAGGACCGCCTGCCGACTGGGGGCTGCGCAACGAACTGCGTGAAATCGCCGCCCGGCATGGGTCTGCATTTCTACATGAGCGGCTCCGCGGTGTGGACCCGGATGCGGCCGATAGAATTCACCCCAACGACCTTCGCCGCATAATCAGGGCGCTCGAAGTGCTCGACAAAACAGGCACGCCTATCTCGCAACTCCAGCAGCAGTGGCGGAAGGCCCAAGGCAAAGCCGGCCCGCCGATTTTCGGCATCGACCGCGAGCGCGACGACCTCTATAACAGGATCGACCGCCGCGTGGACCAGATGATGAGCGGCGGCTTCCTCGATGAGGCCCGCCGGCTGCTGGAAAGCAACCCCGGCCGCGAGGCGCTCCAGGCGCTCGGCTATAGAGAGCTCATAGCGTTCCTTCGCGGCGAGATCTCCGAACTTGCGGAAGCAGTGGGGCTGATAAAACGCAACACGCGGCGCTTCGCAAAGCGCCAGCTCACGTGGTTTCGCGCCTTCCCGCAAATCGTGTGGGTCGCCGCCCACCCGGGCGATTCGCCCGGGGAAGTCGCGGGTCGGATCATCGGGAGGATGGAGGAATAGTTGCTTGAGAGTGAGATCGTGCGCAAAACGGTTGCAATGCAGAAGATGGGTGTGATAAGCAATTTTGGTTTAAGTTTTGGTCTGATCGCTTGTGCTGGGGGAAACCTTTCTGAAGAAAGGATTTCCCCCAGACCCCCTTCCAAAGACTTTTTCGCTGCCGTGCCGGCGGCCGGCGGGGCTGTTTCCGGCGCGGTTTCACTTCGAAGGGCCGTGGTCTCGGAGCGCCGCTATCTGTGGCGTTTCCAGTGCGTGTGCGCTACGCGAGCAATATGTGTCTGATTTCGAAAGGTTTGAATGAAATACGGTCGGCCGGTTCCAGCCTTTCGCCGTAGGGCGAGGCATGGTAGATGGCACGCTGCGGCTTTCGGCCCCATTGCAGCTCGGTGTGCTTACCCTCGGCTTCAATGATCCGTAGGAGCTGCCGGCCTCGGCGGCCGGAGGTCCACGCGGTGCAAATCAGGTTGTGGGGGCCGAAATCGAGGAATGATCGTTCGAGCGCCGATCGCCCGTCGCGGGCGGGGCCGGCGTAGGCAAAAAGCGGGTTCTGGTGTTCGTAGCCGAACATGTAGGAGGCCCTCGAGCGCCAGTCGCCCGAGCCGGGCAGGAAGCCGAAACGATAGTGGTGGGCGCCCTCATCGCGGGCGCCGCGCTCGGCGGTCAGGTAGAAGTTGTGTGAATACGCAGGATCGTCGATCGGGCTTCGAAGCAGCGAGACCTCCATGACCCCGCCATCGCACTTGATGCCGGGCGTACCCGAATGGGCCAGAGTAATGCCGTAATCGCCGTCGCCGTAATCGACCCACCTGCACGCCGGCCACTCCTCCCCCTGCACCAGCGGCTTGCCGTCTTGCATCACCGAGTCTGCTTCGTACGACTCCCGCGGCAGGGCGCCGTAAGGGATGCCGTAGACCGCCCCGGCCGCAAAGCTCTCGAACGGCAGCCGCAGGCGCAGCTCGGTGGCACTTCCTTTCCAATCGATGTCCAGGTGCATGTCGAAGAACGGCAGCGAGTCGTAGAAAAGAAGCGACTGCGTCCACGTCAGCGATCCGAATTCACTCCACGGTGCGTTCTGTATCCGGCCCGTTCGTCTTACCTCCCAACCGAGGAGCTCGCGGAAGAGCTGTACCCCGGAGCAGGAGGAGACGGCGCTCTTTCCGGTGTAGCCTTTGCACCACATGCTGCCTCGATCTTCCCTGGCTATGATATCGGCCCAAGGCTCCCCAGTGCGCGTTAGGGTCATGTTGTTGTGTTTGTCTTTGATCGACACGCCGCCTTCTGAGGCGATGGCGACATCGAAGAAATCGGTCTCGAAATTCCTCTGCTCCCGCTGCCGAGGGTGCTGTCCGCCGCCCGCGAGGTACCAATAGGTACTGTATCCGCAGGGAGGCGCTTCAGCGAGAAAATGGCACACCTCGCCGCGGTTGAGCACCGGTACGGGGCTACCTTCGTCGTCGGCGATCTGTACTCCGCCAAACTTGCGGAATTCAACGATCCCCCTGCGGCGCCAGTTGAGCGAGTTGAAAACGTGCAGCGGCCGCCAATCGTCTCGCGGCGGCGCCTTGATGTGCGAGCAGATCGCGCTCACGGCCCGAGTGCGAAGCTGATTCAGGTCGCGGCCCGTGTGGTGGGCCAGTGAATCGAGCCGATGTTTCACCCTGTCGGTGTGACAGCCGCTGATTGCGCGATGGCTCTGCAGAATAAAAATCTGCTCCCACAGATCGCGAAACTTCAGCTCGGGATAGTGCATTCCTTCGGTACCGGCCATGGTAAACCACTTTTCGACCTCAACGGTCAGATTCTCAAGCTTCACCGACGCCTGCTTCAGGCCTATGCGCGTGGAGTAAGTGCCTGTGTGGACCGGGTTCAGCTCTCCGCGGTGCAGGCAGCCGACGGGCCGATCGGCTACGGATCGGACGTAGTCGGCGGGCGAGGCGAATTTCATTTCTTTCGGGCCCTTCCTGCGGCGCTCTTCCCACACGGCGTCGATGAGCTCCTCGTCGATCTTTCGCTCCTCGTCCCAGACGTGAAGCCAGATCACGTCCTCGGCCGACTCCTGCGCCTCCGCCAGGATGCCCTTATATATCTGCAAGAGGTCAAAGCTGTCTTTCGTGCGGAAGGTCTCCTGAAACGGCTCCGGGTAGAAGCGTGTCGGCCCCGCCTCCACCGTCGGCAGGTACACAGGTATCCGTGTTCCGTCGAGCCCCTCCCACAAGTATGCCCGCGGGGTCTCGGGGGCCTGCGATCCCTCCTCACATCGAGGCTCCATGCCGATGCTGTTTGTGCGCGCAACGTGCTCCACCCCGATGCTCCTGAGCATTTGGGGGATTTGGGCGCTGCATCCCGACACGCCCTCGAAGGAACCGGTTTGCACTTCGTGGTCGAAATCCCGCCGGAAGTATTCCTGCCCCAGAAGGAGGTTGCGATACAACGCCTCGCCGGAGACGATGTTGGTGTCGGGGACCGTGTAACTCCCGCCCGCCACCGCCAGTTGGCCATCATTGAGCCGGACCTTCAACTCGGGTTCGAGATCATAATGCCTTGCTATGAAGTTCGCGAGCGTGAGCGCCTGCGATATGGTGAATTTGTACTGCGGATAATTCCGCATCAAATCCACCACCTTCAGAAAATGCCATTCCTGCATATCCGCGTATTCTTCTACCGTCTTCCGCCACACAATGTTGTAGTGGCGGTGATCGACTATATAGATGGCCGGATCAGCCATGACGTCTCCGTAGATAAGTCTGCCGCGCTCTCTATCACTCAGTCACTCAGTCATCAGTCGTTCAGTCATCAGCCCAAGGGCCGAAGTCCGGAGCCTTCATTCATCCTTCGGCCTTCATCCTTCCGCCTTCCATTCTCGCACCCTCAATCGATCCTGAAAACACGTACCGTGCCCGACCAGCCGCCCACCAGAAGCCGCCTTGCACCCGACGCGATGGCCATCGAAGATACTCGCTCATCAGGCACAGTTAAGCACCGCAGCACCTCGGCCGAGTCGAAGATCGACACTGTCCCGCCGAGAGAAGCAGCGGCGAAGTATCTGCCATCGGCCGGCTCCGCCACAACCTGAACGTTGTGGCCCAGGTCAAAAACACTTCGGCCCTCGCCGGGGCCGACCCGGGCAACCACCCCGCTTTCGCAGACCGCCAGAGTTCCCCCATCCGTCGCTCGAAGAATACCTTTCACCGCGCCTTTGAGCCGGTACTCGCGGACGACCCCCCCGCCGGCGAGCAACAAGGCCCTCACCAATCCCGAACGGCTCCCGGCGACCAGCGTGCGGCCGTCGGGCGAGAAAGCCAGACAGGCGCAGCCGGGAAAACTTTTTTTCCACAGTTGGGCGCCGCTTTCAGTGAAAAGCATAACGGCGCGCGCATCGGCCGCCGCAACCCGGCCCGCTGCCTGCGCCACGGCCGCCGGCGTGCCTTCGAGCGCGGCCCTCCACTTCACCTCGCCGTTCCCTTGCAAACGGAAGATATGTCCAGCCGATGTACCCACGAAGACGCGCGAGCCATCCTCCGAAAGACACGCCGTGGTGATTCTTGCCGATGGTGCTTCGCCGGGGACTTCGAACCGCCACTGGGACGTCGAGACGATGGACATCCCCTCGGCGGCAGTATCGAAGCAAACGAGCGGGTCCGAGCTTCGGGCGGGAAGCAGCAGGCGCCGGGCCGGAGCTCCGGGGTGCGTTCGCCATGCTTCCTCGCCGCGCGCCGTAACGGCGCAGATTTCCCCCGATAGCGAAGCGGCAAGTATGAAACGCCCGCTCGCGGGTGCGGCAACACCGGTTATTGCATCGCTCAATCCAAACGACAACACGGGCGGGGACGCAGGCGGCGGGGGGCGAGTCGCGACCGGCGCGCATCGCAGTGCCAGCAGTTTTGCCGGGCGGGGCGATTCGGGATCACGTCCGCTGCACATATCCAGCAGAGCTTGCGCCCCGCGGGCGAGCCCCTGCCTGTCTTCCGCCAAAACGGCAATTGTCTCCGTGCCGGGCTTGAAGGCCGAATGCGCCCAGAAGACCAGTGCGCGGTTCCTTCCGGGGCCGCGCTCATCAAGAGCAACGGGAAGCAGCCCTTCCCGCCGGAGGCGGGCCGCGAAGGCTTCCCCGGTCGGGCTGCCGATCAGTATTGTATCGCCGGCGGGCGCCGTCTTGTTGTCTTGGAGCGCGTCAGCCGGATGTATCTCGCACTTGATTGCGAAGCGCTGCAATCCTGCTGCCAGGTCTTCGGCAGCCTTCCGGCCCGCGCCTTTTTCGGCTATCAGGGCGAGCGTTCGCGCTCGTTTCAGCAGCTTCGTGCATCGATCTCGGTCAAAGACGTCGGCCGGGCCAATGCAGGTGATCGGATTGATCGGTTCGAGCTCCGGCACGGAGAAAGCCGCGCCCTGCGAACGGCGCGAGAATAGCTCGGTGACCCGCACGAACCACCGGCCGGGCCGCTCGTTGATACCCAGTGGGAACTCGAGCGCCAACTTCCCGCTTTCGAAGTAGCGGTACAAGCGGAATCTCTCGGCCCCCGCCTCGTCGAGCACGACCACGGCGGCCGGCACCGGGCCGGCTACGACTCCGCCACGGTCGTCCACAATGTTCGCGGCGACCGAGAGCTTGTTTTCCTTCACGAAGGGATCGGCCAGCTCTACTGCGCCTATCTTGCGGGGCAAAATGGCCAACAGCTTGGCCTCGCCCGGGGCGACGCCAAGCCTGACCAACGGCCTCTCATCTGCGCCGGCCGCCAGAACCACACCGACCTCCTCGCCGGCGAGAACGTCGTAAACCACGGAGGCGCCCCGCGGGACGAGCACTTGCGCGCTTGCGTGCGCGCGGCTTTCTGAGAAATTCACAACCCAAAAGAACCTGCCCGGCCCTTCGGCCGTGAACTCGGTTATCAGAAAGTGCCTGCCCGAGGGTGCAATGTCCGATCGACCCGCACTTTGCAGATGCCTGCGAAGCTGCGCGGCAGTCTGCGGCGGCGCCGGGAATGCGAACGGCAGCCGTAGCGAACCTTCGATCGGAACGCCGCAATCCTTATCAACGATGACCGTGCCTCCGGCTTTGATGAATTGTTGAAGACGTTGGATAACGGGTCCGGGCAGGCGCCGCAGGCCCGGCGCCAGTATCAGCGAGTAGTGCCGCAGTTCGGCCTCTTCTTCTATGATCTCCGGGTGCAAGCCGACGCGGGCGCAAGCGGCCCATGCGGCGGCGACTTTGGTCGGGTAGCGACTGCCCGCCCCCTGTTCCAGCGGGTTGCGCCCAAGATCATGGAGGTGAGTCGTCCGAGAATCGAGCACCGCTACCCTCGACCGCTTGCGCTTGAGCGCGAGAAGGAAATCGCCGTACCGGGTGATCAGGTCATTGAGCGACGCGGCCTCGACCGTGGCATGAAAGTCCGCACCCGGCTGCGCCGACTGCGACGGATACACAACCCCCGCCGCGCCCGACGCCAGTGAGAACAGCACCATCCTGCGAAGATCGGCAGCGGCCCCCCACGCCACGTGTGGGCTCACCCAAACGGCCGCCTCGGGATCGCCCTTGCGCGCAAGCGCCGCACGCAGCAGCGGACCGAGAACGTCCAGCGGCGGATCGCCGCCAAGACGACATATCTTGACGCCGGGTGCATTGCCCGCGCGGTCAAGCGGCAAGCGTTGATCCCCTACGGCGAACATGAAGCCCGGATCCGCCGGTGAGGAGCCTGCCTTCACGACGAGTCGGCGCATCCACAGCATTCCAGCCCGTACGACGGGGCCGGGTTCCGCCCGCGCGATGTCCCTTACCACAGCCATATTGAATTTCAGGTCCCGGCAGCGGGCCGTTTCGCTGGCATTTTGCAGTGCCGCGTCGGCGATGGCGATCGGAAAATGAGTTGCCGGCACGGACTCGGTCACGCGGAATGCCGACTCGCACCCCGATTTGCCCAGCCGAAAACGGAGAAGGTACCGTCCCGGGCCGAGCAGCGCCGAGTCTATCGAATAGGCAATGGTAGCAGGCGATCTTGAGGCCCGTACCTCCTCCGCCGCTTTCACGACAACGCCGGTCTCGGTGCTGAGGGTCAGCTCGCCCGTGCCGGCGCCGCAAGGAGGCAAACGCAACCACGCGCGAATCCTCTCGCCACGCACGAACGCCCGCCTGCCCGCAGGGTAGTGGAAAGTGATTTCCTCCTCCGACCGGGCCGGGCGCGCGAGCAGTAGAATCAGTGCGGCCGCGAATACCGACGCCCGCAGGCTCAGATGGGGAGCGTGCTTGTCGTGCCGATCCATTCCTGTTTACCTCGCTTTTGCCGGCTCCGTTCGCGACCTGCCCGGAGGCGGACGGAACGAGGGTATTATAATTGCCCGATTGCAGGGATGCAAGCATGAACGGCAGGCCCCCACGGGCCGCAACTCGAGGCCGGGGGCCGGACGGCGCTCAATCGAAGCCGCTGCGCGCCCTACCGTGCGAGGGCCACACGATGTGCAAATGCCGCCTTTGCTCTTGATACCGCCGCGTGCGCGTCATACAATAATTCCTGCAGCCCGTGGTTACGAGCATTTGAAAGCAGCAGGACACTTCAATGACGGAAGACCACTCCACAGCAAATGTTGCCGAAGTGTTTTCGAGCATCCAGGGCGAGGGGCTGCACGTGGGTCGCCGGCAGGTATTCGTGCGCTTCTACGGGTGCAACCTCGAATGCCGGTACTGCGACACGCCCCGGGCAAGGGCTCCGGGCGGCGCCTGCCGAATCCAGATTGACCCCGGCACCGGCGAGTTCGTCGCCAGCGATAACCCTCTCAATGCCGACAAGCTGCTCAACGCCGTGACCGACCTCACGACGCGCGGTCGGCAGCATTCCATCAGCCTCACCGGAGGCGAGCCGCTGCTTCATGCCGATTTCCTGCGCCGGTGGCTGCTGATGCTCCGAGGCGGCCCCTACGTTCATCTCGAAACCAACGGTACGCTTCCCGACGAGCTGGAGAAAATCATCGGCCTGATCGACGTGACGGCGATGGACATCAAACTCCCCTCGGCCGCGGAGGGCGAGGCGCTTTACGACCGACACCTGCGCTTCCTGCAGATCGCCGCCCGGGGCGAGGTGTTTGTGAAGGTCGTTTTCGCTGACCGCACCCCGGACGCTGAATTGTCCGAGGTGGTCCGTATCGTCAGACGGGTGGACCCCGCCATTCCCGTCGTATTGCAGCCGATGACCGGCGCCGGAGCCCCGGGTCCCCGCCGAATTCTTTCGGCCCAGGCTTACGTTGCGAAAGAATTGCCCAACGTTCTGGTCATCCCGCAGGTTCACAAGATCATCGGGTGCGCATGAGCGGCAGCGCTACGCCGTCACCTTGACTACCAATCCATCGTATGCAGGCTGAATGTTTTCCGGCAGCGAAGCCGCCAGTGCTTCGTGGTCGGATCTGTGGGAGATGTGCGTGAAGAAGGTGCGGCGGGCATTGATTCTTTCCGCGGCGTCAACGGCTTCGCCTACCGAGAAGTGGGTTGGGTGCGGCTGTGGGCGAAGGGCGTCGAGCACGAGCACGTCGAGGCCCCTCAGATGTTCCATCGCCTCGTCGGGAATGCCATTGCAGTCGGTAAGGTACGCCACCGGCCCGATACGGTAGCCGAGCACGCTCACGCGGGGTCCGTGCGGGAGCTCGATCGGAATCACGCGCGCGCCGTCGATGTCGAACGTGCCGCGAACGACGTTCAGATTGAGCCGCGGCAGGCCGCCGGGGTCTGGGATGTCGGGCGCGTCAAACGCATATCCGAAGACATTTCTCAGCCACTTCTCGTCGAAGGGCGCGGCGTAGCACTCGATACGGCCCTGCCTGTCGCTGAACGTGCGGACATCGTCCAGCCCGAAAACGTGGTCGGCGTGATGATGGGTGAACAGAATCGCGTCGATACGGCCTATGCGGTGACGCAGCATCTGCTCGCGGAAGTCAATCGAAGTGTCGATTAGAATTCGCGTATCGGGCTCGGCGAGGCGAATCAGAACGGAGGCGCGCGTCCGCTTGTTTTTGGGATCGGCCGACGTGCACACATCGCAATCGCAACCGACCATCGGTACACCGTGCGATGTGCCGGTGCCGAGAAAAAGCAGTTCGATTCCCGATGGGTTGCCGCCGGACGAATCGTTCGGCGAGATGCGGTGTGCAGCGTTCACGTGTTGATGTTTGCTTCCACGATGCGAGCGTGCGACGGAGGCCGGGCCGCCCGTCGTCGAGCGGATCGCGGCTATTTCATTACGTTCAAGGGGGTATTTTCCATGGCGTCCTGAATTTCCCCCTGCGTTTTGTGGCTGTACCTGAGTGTGGTGCCGAGCCGTTTGTGCCCCAGCGCTTCCTTCACCAGCACGATGTCCTTGTGCTCGTTATAGAGGTTGGTGGCGAACAGGTGCCGCAGGCTGTGGCACGAAAACTCACCCACACCGATTTTCTTCAGGTACTTCTTGACGAGGTCCTGTATGCTCCTGGGGGCCAGCCGTTTTTTCTTCTGCGACAAAAACAGATGCTTCACCCCGCGGATCTTGGGCCTCACCAGGCGGTATTCCATTATGGCTTGACGCGCAGTTTTGTTCAACGGAATTTCGCGCGGTACGCCGCCCTTCCCGCTGGGTATCCTCAGCGTTCCTGTCCGCTGCGTGATGGTCAGGTCACCCAGCTCTATGTCGGCCAACTCCTTTAGCCTGAGGCCGCACTGAACGAAAAGCTGAATGATAGCATAATCGCGCTTGCCGAGGCGCTTTGTGCAGTCGACCGCCTTAAAAAGCTGCAGCACCTGCGCGTGTGCGAGCACATCGGGCGCTCTTTGCGGGGAAGCCGTAAGGTAAGGAAGCTGCTCGCCGACGTTCTCGCTTGTGAGTTCGTTCGAGTGCAAGAAATCCGCGAAGCACTTGAGGGCGGCAACGCGGCGGTTCACCGTGCTGGTGCTCTGCCGCTTTTCGGTCTGCAGGTGAGCGCGATAGGCCTGGTAATCCAGCAGTTGCAGCTTCTGAGGTTCGGGCCGGCTTCCGAAAAGGTCTTTGTGCCATTGGCCGAACATCTTGAGGTCGTGGAGGTAATTCTTTATGGTGAAAGGCGACCTGCCCCGCTGCCGCAGCCATCCTCGAAACTCCTCGCCGATCTGCGCCCACAAACTGTGTGTGGCATCTGCCATAGGTGTTCCTCCATGAACTGGTACGGCTTCGAGGTGATTGTTGATAAGGCCCTATTATATGCAATGCCGGTGAAAGGCGCAAGTGGAAAAAGCGCCTGGTTTTGAGTCAGGCGCGCAATCTCACGCGCCGGCCGATCTTGCCTTGGGGCGCGCGCCCGGGTCATCGCACGATCGTATACAAGGCGTCGGGCGCCGGCTTAACAACCACGCCGGTGTCGCTTCTCTCTACTCGCAACGTTTTGCGCCGGTGGCCGTGGCCGTCGAGAACATAAGCATTCCTTAGGCGGGAGCCTTTCTTGAAGGTAACGGTCGCGTCTATATCGCGCACGTTCAAGGGGTAGCCTCCGAGGGACCTGATCTTTTTGCGGTCGGCCTGCCGGCCGTAGCCTTTTTCCTCGGTAACGGTTTGAATCAAGATGCTGCGTGACGTTGCGATCGGCCTGCCGTCGATCGAGATGACGAGAACGCTGCCAAACTCATTGTTGCATTCGATCGTGACGTCGGTGAGTTCAACTCGACCGGCGCTTTTCAGGAATCCGGCGGCGCACTGGCTCAGGCGCGTGTCGACGGTAACAACGCCCTTGTCGTAATCCCAGGCCAGCTCACCTGTGATGCTGCGGACCAGCTTCTTCTTGCGGTCGATGTATTCGGTCAGATCGGCAAGGAGCGCCTTGGACCTGTCGGCTCCGAAGCTGCGCAATACCCGGCCAACGTAAAAGGCGAGCGGGTCGATCCCGGGCACCCTGACGCCTCGAAGAACTCCGCCCTCCGGCACTTCGGCCCGGCGCAGGGCGTCGAGCCCCTGTGCCCCCGTTGCGGCCGAGCCCTCGAAACGATACAGCGCTTTGAGGTCCAGGACCTCGCGGACCACCGGGTCGGCCTGCTTCACGTCGCCTCGGCGGTACATCAACGCCGTGCCCGGGAATTGCCCGAGGACGGTCGGCACGGCCAGTGGGAACTTCCTCGGCGACGTCTCCCAGTCGGGCCCATTAGCCGCGAAAAAGAATACGCCGTCCAGCCCCTGCAGCGAGGCATAGGCCGCGCACAGTACCGGGAATTCGGCTTTGAACCGGTTGGGGTTGGGCCAGCCGATCTCGCTGATGATATGAGGGTAGCGCTCCACCTGGTTCACGGCGAGCGGCAGCTTGTCGGGTTCCAAAACTCCGGCTCGGTCTTCGAACCTGTCGCCCACACTCACGGAGTAGCTTGCGCGCGGCCCGGTGTGTTTGCCGCCGAAATACCCGTGCCGGTCGATTACGTCTCCCGCCGTGTAGGTGTAGCGTTCAATGGAGTCGAGTATCCCGGGGTCGGCGGTATGCCAGTTACTGCACGAGATCAAGCTCTTCACGCCGACCTCGTCGCGAAGGAACTTGACCATCGAGGAATAGAAGCGTCTTTGTTGCCAGGTGAGGAAGCGGAGTTGGTCGCTCATTCGCTTCTTGATCGGCCCCTCGCCGTGTCCTTTAGCGGTAAGGTGCCAGGCGCTGCGGATTTCCATCCTCTTTTCCGGCGGGTTATCGTGCTCGAGCGCCTGCGGGTTCCCCCACGCCCCGGTCGCCCTTCTTATCGAGCCGTACTTTCGTCCCAGCCATTCGCCGAAAAGCGCCTCGAGCTTCTGCATCCGGGCCCGCGGCACGTTCTTCTCACTGAAGGTCCAGAACAAAAAGCTATCCTCGTTCACTATTTCGACTATGGCGACTGCGGGGTCCTTGGCGAGAGGCAGCCCGGTGTGCGGGTTGTGGGTTCCCAGCAGTGCCTTCGCCCACGATTTGTATATCTGCTGCATGCGCGGATCGAAGAAAAGCAGCGCGAAGGGCTTCTTGTTGTCGATGGCATCGTAGCCCGAGATGCCGTAGCCCGGCTTTACGTCCATCCACAGCGGAAAATAGAATGAGATGGCCGAGTAGATGCCCTGCCTCTTGAGGGTATAAACAAAGTAGTGCATGCGATCGAGGCGCTTCTTGTTGATCCGCGACGGATCGGGGGAATCCTTGTCGAAGACCGGCGAATGGATGCGGACGATGTTGACGCCGCACTTGGCCAGCCGCCGCGCGAGGTACTCCTGTGTGTCGGGGCTCAGGTCCAGAATCCCCGCGCCGCAGTTCACGCCCCAAAACTTCACCGGCCTGCCGCTGCCGAGAAAAAACTTGTCTTGCTTGCGGTCAACGAATCCCGATTGCCCGGCGCCCGTCTCGTTGAGGCCGCGCAGGTCGAGCATCGCCCCGTCGAATGTATCGGGCGTCGGCTCGAACGCCCACCATCCGGGCTCGGCGCGGCCGGATTTCTCGCCGGGCTTGAGCTTGCCGCGCGGCACGAATCGCCCCTGCACCAGCGCGAAACAATCAAAACACGCTGTCAGCGGCTCGCCTTCTTTCGCCAGGAGCCGCAGCTCAAACTTGTGCGCGCCTCTGCCCAAGCTCACCTTCCCGAGATAAACCCAGTTCACGCACAGGTGCTTTCGTATCTCCACGGTGTCGGCCAGGCCCACGTCGCGGCCGCAGACCTTCCACCGCTGCGCGTCGAACCGCCAGCGAAACGGGCC
>Ga0180432_10005895_pt1 | contig 16140 bp, 11 predicted proteins | sample SS_ome_10_FD_132414 | JGI IMG/M metagenome (GOLD analysis project Ga0180432, IMG submission 132414) | Hypersaline lake sediment archaeal communities from the Salton Sea, California, USA - SS_1_MS_2 metaG | ecosystem: Environmental > Aquatic > Non-marine Saline and Alkaline > Hypersaline >... | reverse complement strand
TATTATTTAAAAATAAAACAGTCTCAGTAGGAGACCACTCCCGCTCAATACCTAAAACCTCTCTTCTATCTTTATTTGTGACAATATCCTTTGTTATCTGATAATTAACATCTTGGAACTCGCCATAATTAATACGTTTAATCCACTTAAATAAATTAGTTAACTTCTGCACTTCGCCAGGATTAGTAATCATCTGCTCTCTGACTTCAAAATAAGGGGTATTGGTTGTCAAATTGCCTGCAAAATAAAGTGAATCAATCAATGCTCTGTCCAACCCGCCGCTTGGGTAAAACATTTGCATCACTCCTGTTTTCCAAGCATGTACAATATCCTTATAACTAGCAAGCCGGCATCGGGATTTCAAATTATACTTGCTCATGTATTTATCAGACCATTCTGGAGGACCTCGCTCAATACCTCCCCTATCCATACATCCTGTTCCAGGATCGCCACTGTTGTATCTTTGAAGCCGCCTGAATAACTCTTTAGCCCAGCCTTGGGGTTCAGAAGTTACAGGAGCATTAAGAATTTGTATAATTCCTATATCTGCATCAGTCATCAAAGAATCAATCTCATCATCATAATCAAAAAACAAACTCATCTGCATAAGTTCCCTATCTTTTACAGCATATTTACTGTAGATATCCAGAGCCTGTGTGCAGGGAGCATAAGCTGAAACAGCAGAATTATAAGACACGTTTACACATTTATCTTTTAGGGCATTTGCTTTGTGAATATTTGCAATAAAAGTTTTTCTAAAAGTCTGTCTTTCCTTAAGCTCTGCTTCGTAATTCTGGGCAGCAGCAACAATAGATGCAAAATACATTAATTCGTCATCTGCCAATCTGTGATACTTGATTAAACCAGGGGCAAGACCTTTAATTCTGTCGTGTAATCGAACTGCCCTTTTACGCAAGAACTTCTGCTGGCTTGTTTGATTAAGCGCCCAGTAGAAATCATGGAATGTCTCAGAACCCTTGTTTGTTACAAAGCCATCTGTCAGTTTTAATTCTGTAATTATTTCATCAAACTTGTTTTCAAAGTCTTTACAAGAAGCAAAATCCATAGGGTTCTGAAGCTCTTGAATACATGCATCGTGAGCAGAACGCATCAACTTGTACTTATTTCCAATAGAAGAATCCCATCTTTTGGCAATATTCCAATACTCTGTCTGCCATTTAATCAAATCAGCAAGGTATCTATCTGTATAATACTGCGGCGCATCTTCATCGAGAATTGGTTCAATGAGCTTAATCAAATCTGCCTGAATCTTTTTACATAAGTTCTGTCCACCAGAACCCGTAACACAATCATCAACATCCCACTCAATTTTATCATACTGCTGTTCTAAGTTTGCAGCAGATTTGTCTGCAGTATCTAACCACGCCTGCTCAATCATAGGAGTAGTTGCGCCTAATACGTAATTCTTTTTTCCGTATGCAGTTTCCATCTGGTGGAAAACAGGGAAGAAAAGACCGTTTAGATTGAACAAGATATCATATTTAGTTTTAGCAAGATGGTAATCAAGGAACGCGTTATTTGTTGTGAATTTGTAAGAAGGATTGTCTTTAATGTAGGTCTCGATTTTGTTTGCATTCCACTTAGTTACTGCGGCACTATTAACATCAACAAAATATTCATTAGCAAAGGCGCGATAGCTGCTGCCTTTTTTTGCAACAAGATCATTATCAATAACTGCATATACCCAGTCAGACTTACCGCCAACAACCTGGCCATTCCACCAAGTATTGGCACCTTTAGCTAAGACTGCAGCATAAATTGCAGAACCCTGCTCTTTGCCCCATTCAACAGCAAAGAATCTTCCAGTGTACTTATCTATTTTGAAAATATTATTAGCATTATCTCGAGCATATAACACATCTCCAACTCGCTTGTAAACAAGGTTAGGTTTGCCTGCAGGCAGAGGAACACTCTGCCAAGCAAGAGATTTTACTTGAGAATCAAGCAATTCATACAGCTTATCCATCTCTTGCTCAACATGAAGATACTTCAGAGACTCTACTTTGGCAGGAATTATTCCCTCTGGGAAATTGTATAATGAAATTTTATTGATATTATCTGGATGAACATAACAAACAGCAGGATCCTCTGCCACGATGTTTAAATCTGCCTTACAAGGACTTACAAGATGGAACCGATTGCTAGGGGGACTATAACTATCACCTTTTAACAAACGAAGCATAGGTGTATCAGAACGCCTCAAAGGAAACTCTTCGACAGAGAGTTGAGATGTAGACCAAAATAAAGAATCTTCGCCGCCATCTTTAAACTTCTGAGTTTGATAATCAAGCATCTGAGCAAACAAACCACTAGCAATAATTGCAAATAATTTACGATCACGAATAGTGGTTGCGCCTCTACGGCTAAGACCTATTGCACCTGCAGCAGCCCAGCCACCAGGAGCTTTTGAGACAAATTTACTGGTTTTATCAGCTAAAGTACTAATTAAAAATTTGTCCATATAACCAAATTGAGCTTCTAATGCTGCCTCTTCTGCTGTACCCAGCTGCTTAAGTGTAGTAGTAAGCTCACTGAAAACCTTTGCCTGCTGTTTAGCAGCAACAGCTGGAGGAAGCGCATCTAGCGCATCAATCTGCTTGGTCATCTGCTCAACAGTCTCTGCACTTGCGCTACTTGACTGAACCATAGCTCTTAAAGTTCCTCTTTTAGCCAACTGATCTGCGAGCTTTAATTCTGCACGAGTGGTTGGGGCAGAAAGTTTAACAACATCATCAGTAATAGAATCAACAGTACTTGTAATTCTTGCTATGTCTGGTGCAACAACGTCTGTTAAATCAGGGGTGCTCAATTTTTTCGCCAACTGCTCGTTTGCGTATTCACTTGGCGTGAGAATCAGACGCTCACTAGGCTTTGGAACAGGCGGAACTCCTTTAACAGTCAAACCAAGCTCTTCATAATTGTCACCAACAAATTTAGAAACTCTGTCTCTGATCTCTTCACGAGATAATTTAATAGCGCCATCATCTGCAACATGATCACTAAGCTGAACAACTAAATCATCTACTTTCTTGCCATACCCTTTTGTAAAAATATCCGGAGCAATATCCTTAAACATCTTGTTAAAAGAATCCTTAAGAAGGCTCACTTTTGCAGCTTGTTTTGTGCCAAGCTTTGAATAAAGACGTGCAGCAGTCTTGAATGGATACATTAATGCTTGGAACGGAAGAAGCATTAACTTAAATGGCTCTTTAGCAGCAGTTTTAATTGCCTGCTTTCCACTGCCTTTAGCAATATTCTTTGCAGTTTCTTTGCTAAGGCCGCCCATAGGGCCTGCAACAGCACTAATGACGCCAGAAGCAGCAATCATCATTACATCTGTGCTGAACATATTAGCACTCCAATACCTATCTTCACCTTTAGGAAAACTTTCATAATAAAATAAAGACTCTGGATCACCAAGACCCTGAATCGCATACCTTGCCCAGGTATCTTTAACATTTTGCTTAAGCTCAAAACCAATTATATCACAAGCAATAGTATCATGCCAAACATTAGTTTTTGACTTATATTTTTTAGTCTCTTTACAATCAACACAAACTGCACCATAATGCGGACCTTTACAATTGCCTGCGGGCGCCATCTCAATATTTGGACAATTATCTTTAAAATTCAAGGAATTATCTGCAACAAGATTAGTGCCGCACATAAACGCATGAATAGAATCATACTCATCAGCAGTTGCGACATAGGGAACAAATTCTTTTTCTTCATCAGGAGAAATTACTCCGAAAACTTTCTCGCCAACAACATTATAGACGCCTCGCAGAGGACCGCCTACAATAAGAGCTATGATAATAATACCTATAATTCCAGCTATTACTGTGCCGTATCCAAGTGACATAGCTTTTTTATTCATTATCTAATCTTACCTAGCCAATCTGACTGTGCGCCGCCTGACTTAACAGTTACCCAGATAAAAAAGGCAATCACAAACAAACCAATAATCAAACCAATGATATAAATCCATCCAGGCACTTGTGCTTTTTTGTTTTTTTTCATTTTAATCCAATACATAATCACAACTTGTTCCGCCTTTCTTGAAAGGCATAATAACTTTATCATAAGGCACTACTGCAAGCTTATTTGCTCTGTTTGGTCTAGGATCATCAGGATTCATGCCTAAAAAGTCTGCAACGTCTATTGTTACAGCAGCCATCTGATGAGTATTAACTCTAGTATAAACAATCGCTACAGGATTAGTAGTATCATATTTGTAATACTGATTATATCCTTTGAGTTCATCTGAAATAAGATATTCAGTATAGCTTTCTTTAGTCATAGGAACTTGATTTATTTTTAACCACTCTGTCAAATCCATCTGCAAATTGGACAAAGCACTTTCTGTGTCTTTCTTGAAATTTATGCGCGAGCAAACTACGCAAAAAACAGGCGGGCGCTGATACTTTAAATTCCAAAACTTAAGATAGTCTACTTCAGACCAATCTTTTGGGTCTGATGTTAAAATATCGCCAGTCCAATCAATCACGGTATTAACTGGCAAAAGACTCAGTATGTTGCCCAGCATTGGACTAACTGTGCCTACGCCTTGCTTGAATGAATCCGCTCCGGATTTAATTTCTTTCAGTTCTTTTGTAGAAACAACATTCTTATAATCAATCAACTTATACCAAACATCGAATAAAGGAAGTTCCCCTTTCCAGACTTTGTCCCAGCAATCAACCATTTCATCAGCAACAATCTTGTTAGCAGACCATTCTGCGAGCTGGGCTTCTTTGTTAGGATTATTAAATTTTTTGTAAATCTTATCATAAGCGTGATTGCCTTTTTCGGCCTCTTTTTTATACTTCATAATCGCTTGACTAGCTGCAGCATAATTATCCTGCAAATCTTCCAAAGAAACATCTATATATTTTGCCTTGCACTCAACAGGAATATTCTCAAAACCTAAACCAGGAGTTCTTGTCAGAGCAGAAACCAGAACACTCCACTGACACTCGCCTTTTTCACCAGCTTCAAACAAAAGTTCTTTGAAACTAGGGACCATGAATAAAAACGCAACAAGAACTATTAAAATCCCAATAGCATACACAAAAGTCGGAACACCGACTTGACCTCGTTTCATAATACACCCATTTTTCTTAAAACCGCAAAAATAGACAGCATAAAAATAACAAAGATTATCGCAATAACTAACTCATTCCAGGTAATCTTCCTCCCTTTTTTATTCATAAGATAAACTGAAGAAATAATGTATATAAGGTTTTCGCTTTAAAAAGCCTATTTCTTACAGCAGACTTCGGCAGAAGAGAGTAATACAACCTTGTTGGTCTTTTTATCTAATTTGCCGTAATTGCCAAGAAGTGGATTGCTACAATCATAGACTGGTTTTATTACGCCAGGACACTTTTGCAATTCTTGTTCTGCAGTAATGCCTTGTGAAAAATTCTTAAGCTTGCCAGAAACAATCATGACAAGAATTACAAGAACAGCCAGAGCTAATGCTGCGATAATAATTGTTCTTATTGAAAGAGCTTGGGCTTTCCTCATTGTAACATACCTAAATAAATATCGATTTGTTGATTCAAAATAAACAGTTTAGTTATAAGATAAATAGTTAATAAAAAAAGAAAAATTAAAAGAATAACTTTGGCAGGTGTTGCCCCAGTTATTTTAAACATTTAGCTCAGTGTTGTTACACAGCACTTTTTACAGACAATTGGCTTATTATCTTTATCTTTCATGCCGCTTGTAATGTACTGGCCATAAACATTTTTTTCGTAATTATCTGGATTACAAACCAGAGGGTCTCTTAACTCTAAAACGCCTTTAACATCCGCAGTAGTACCGGTCGGATACGCATCAACTAAACAAATACCTGGACATTCTGAAACAGCTCCAGAGAATATTCCCAGTCTTCCAGTGGTTATTGCAAATAGAATAACTAAAACTAGTATTGCTAAAGCAGCAATGACAATTGTGGTAATTGGTAAACCTTGACCTTTCGTTTGGAAAAAATTCAGTTTTTTTCTAACGTGATCAAAAATCTTTGATTTTTGACATTTCATTATAACACCTCTATTAGATTATATGAGTAAAATAAGCTATTTAGTATATAAATTTTTTCTTATTATGAGGCCGAGAGGAGGTCTATGAGATCTGGCTGGCTCAGGAACTCTTCTCGTTTTATGTCATCGATTATATAGTGAACTTCTTTTGATCGGATAGAAAACTTTTCATCAATGCTATCGATAAAATTTTCAAGCTCTTTAACATCACGAAAGATACATTCTGCCAGATAGTGAAAACCATTATTGATTTTGTATAACGAGTTTATATTAAGGGATTTCGCAAGAAATGCTCCTAACTGGTCTTTTTCGCCTTTTTTAGCACGCAAAAGAATTGTCGCACGCGCACCATATCCTAACTTGGCAAAATCCAGCAGAGCAGTGTTTTTGACTATTATGTCATTTGTCTTAAGCCTGTCAAAAATAGTGCTTACTGGAACTCCTGTCATGCGAGAGAGTTTTGTCAAAGACTCTCTGGAATTCACCCGCAGATGCGCGGTTAATATTAAATCTTTTTTCTTAAACATTATATATCACCTCTAGAGCAGTATAAGAACTATAACTTTGCATAATTATATACTTTTTTCTTAAGCCTTATATATTGCCTTATATTATATAAGATGGAAAAACTTATATAACCTGAGATAAAACACAATAAAATGCAGATGAAAAGAAAAGTCATACAGCTTGCAAGAAAAACATTTGTAGTCAGCTTGCCAAGTAAATGGGTAAAAAAATATGACGTAAAAAAAGGAGACGAACTAGAAGTTAAAGACAACTCCTCCAGCATAGTTTTCTCAACACAAAGACAATCTGATTTGAAAAAAACAAGTATTGACATAACCAACACGAATGAACGAACATTAAGATGGCTGTTGTCCAGCTTGCACAAAAAAGGATATGATGAAATAGAATTATTCTATGATAACAAAAACAAAACGCCAATAATACAAGAACTGATAAAAGATTTATTCATAGGATTTGCAATAGTTCATCAAAGCAACAAAAGATGCATTGTGCGGGCAATATCCCAAGAAAGAGACAATGAGTTTGAAAACATATTAAGACGCGCATGGAGAGTCACAATATCTCTGGCAGATAGTGTTTTGGAATATATAGAGCAGGATACGCAAAAACAATTAAAAGAACTAATTACTTTAGAAAAAACAAATAATCAACTGACTAATTTCTGTGAAAGAATGCTTAACAAAAAAGGGCATTTAGACCACACAAAAACCTGCTTTTATTATGTAATTGCATGGAATCTAGAAAAAGTGTGTGATGATTACAAACATATATGCGAATTACTGGCTGAAAATAAAACAAAAATATCTAAAGAGAGTATCGCTTTCTTAAAAGACTCAAACAATTTTTTACGAAAGTACTATGATACATTCTATTCTTTTGATTTAAACAAACTAAATGAACTTAACACACGCAAAAAAACATTAGTTGCAAAAGGACATAAACTAATAAGTCTTAAAAAAGGGCCAGAAGCAACAATGGTGAACTATCTCACTAACGCAGTAATAAAAACAGCAGACTTCTCGACATCAACTATAGCACTTAACACTAACTAATTCGTGCATTGTGTTTAAGGACTCCCGTATGCTAAGATAATAAGATTTATACTTATTATGGTATGACTCATGCTCCCTGCGTATTCTATCAATAGCATGAATTGCATTAAATACAACCTGCTGTCTTTCAGAGTGCATAGCTGGGCGATCTTCAGAAGACCAGGCAGTACACAAAGAGATTGCCCGCTGAATAACTGAATTAAAATAAGTCAACCTAAATTTGTCCATGTTTACCTCGCGGCAAGTATATTTTTCATAAGCAATTACATAAGCAGTAATTGCTTTATCTTTTTGAGTATCTGTCAAATAATGTGAATAATCCAGCAGATTAGCTAAATCAAACTGCTGTGGAACTAAAAAACCATTTTCGCAATCCAAAACAACAATTTGTTTTCCATTAACAAGCCAATTCTCAGGATGTGCATCCTTATTATAAACATAAGTTGCATCTTTAAATGAATCAAGAACAGGGAGATAATTGCGAATTAATCTATCGCTAATATCCTCTGGTAAATTCAAGTCAGCATCAATTAATTTATTTTGCACTTTGTCTGCAATGTCTAATTTTCCTTTTCTAACTTTATTTGCAGGAACAAAGGCATGTATACGTGCTAAACAATCAACAATACCTTTGAGTGCAGAATAATCTTTTTTCTTAAACTGGCTAAGAAGTGTTTCTCCAGCGACATGCCGCATTACACAAGTATATGCGCCATCAATAGAGCTTTCTGATAAGTACAGAGGTTCTGCAACAGTGCAATCATCAGAAAGATTATTTCCTATCAAATGAGTCATCTCAATCTCTGCTTCAAGATTCACAGGATTTGGATTGTCTTTAAACACCACAGTTTTAGATAAAAAAGGACTGCTCTTTAGAACACGTACAGGATTTTTAGTCTCGGCAATACGCTCAAGCGCAGGTTCTTTGCGTATTTCCCGAATAAAATTAGACCAAACTGCTTTTGCATTTTTAGCACGGAGTGTGTGATGAATAAGCGCATCAAGACAATAAATCTCGTTCTTAATCGGACTCTTGAAAAACTCTGCTGTTTTTTTAGCAAAAGTAGAATAATAAAAAGCGCCTGCAAAATCCTGCCTTAATGCAGAAAGCATTGCAGCGTAAAGCAAACCTGCAGGATTGCGCGGATTCAAAAATAAACCCAGCTTATTTGCAAAAATACTTATTGCAAGATCTGCTTTATACAAATCGGGCAAAGCTTTGCCAAGCTTAAACAATTTGTCCATCTGAATAAATGCATCGTCATACTTGCAGTGTTTAAAGTAGCGGATGATTGCATCTGCATGCAGACGAGGATCTTGCTCTTTTTCTGCCAATGCTGCGATTTTATCCGCATTTTGCTCTGTATCTGAAAAAGTGTTCTGTTTATCCTTAATCAAGGTCTTTAGTGTTCCTTGTTTTTGCAAATTAAATTCCTTTTCTACTAAACTCTCAAAATCACCAAAAGATACTGCTTTTTTCAATAACTTGCGTTTTTTAAAATCACTTAAACGCGTTCTTGGGTGATATTTATCTTCATAAGCAAATGTCTGGAGCAATTCTGCAGCAATGCCTACACTAGGAAGCACCAACATAGGAGTCATAATTGATGCAACAAATGAAATGGATTCAAGACTATCTATCTGTGCAGAATAATCTCCAGTTATAAGAGTGTATGCCGAGTAAGGACTAGACAAAAGTGCAGCCAAAGAACCAGTTCGTATTGGCTTTTTAACTAGCCAAGTATAAACTTTGTTAATTAAACCCCCCATAGAAGAATATACATTCCAGAACTATAAAAAACTTAACTATAAATCTCTAATCTGAGAGTAATTTCAAACCCTGGACGAACAGGAACTGGGTGAACTTTGCCTTCTCTTTCACAGGTAGTGCACTGCTCTCCAAAATCAATCTTTGCAACAGAATCCGCACCCTGAATGCTGAAATAATAATCTTTATTCCACACCCCTAAAGTATTATCCAGCATGAGCTGAATTTGATCGCGTGCATAATCGCAAGAACTTTGCCCCAGGCAGTTAGTAGATCCTCCAGTCAATGCGCAGTCCTGCAATAATTCACGAATGTTTCTATCATAACACTCTGTGGTTGTAGAGAGCATTGTATTCAATAAATTTGCAGCCATCGTGCTTTCCTTTACAGCAGAAGTCTCTCTGCCTGCTGGTGACTTTATCAAAAACTGAATAGCAAACAACATACCGATAGCAACAAGAATAACAATAATGACCAAACCCATAATCTCCATCTGGCCCCGCTTATTCTGCATAAACATCCACCTCAACAATACCAAAATCATAACTGTTGTCTATAGCATCAAATAATAAAACAGGGCTCTGCGTTTTTATAATAGAGCGATACTCTGCAGGAATATTTTTGTAGACTGTGTATGAAAAAGATTCATTAACAGGATATACTTGCGTTATCTTTACATCAGAAAACCCAAATACATTAAAATAATACTCCATAAAATCATCCTTATCTGGGTCAGTAAGATGCCTGCCTAAATCTATAATCTTTAACTTGTCAAAACAATTATCTTTTTGAATACTTACAAAAGAACAATCTAATTCTGGCAAAAATAGCGCCTTTTGAACTATTTGGAATGATCTAAGCTGCTCCTGCGCTGCAATATCTCGTTGAAGTGAACTTTTTTGAATCTGAAAATAAAAAGCAGCCCCTCCGACAAGCAAGAAGAAAAAAATAACCAAAACACCCATAGTCTCAAACATCTTAATCTGCGCTTTTGTCGGCAAAAAGCACTTGAAAATTTTTGATTTGGGATATTTCATTTTAGTATAACTCTGGACAAGACAGTAAAATAAGATTCTTGTTCTCTTTCTCAATATTATTTGCAGCGCTTGTTATGCTTGATGCGCCTTGTGAAAAGTCAAAACCTGCAGACAACTTATTAGATGCACTAATCAAGACATCAAAATCGCCTAACAGATAAACACACTCTGGTTTACTCTCTGTAATATTTTGCTGAATCAATTCTGCTCTGCCTTTAATCACACTAGCTACATGAAACAATTTTCTAAATGCAGACTGCAGACCGCAATCATACATTTGCTTATCCGCAGCAAACATGGCTGCGAAGATAAACTGCTCGCCGACAAAAGGGGAGGAATCTGAGACAAAGACCAGTTCGCGCGGTTCTTTCTCATAAAAAGTAATAGTGTTCTGATGGATATTAACTGCAGAAACAGTTTCTTTACGGAAATCATTATCCAGTGTCTCTAGATTGAACTGGGAATCTGGAATATCCAAGAAAACAAACTTAGTTTCTTGAAAACCTTCATAAGGAATATCAGATAAACCTGCAGGATTATCCAAAACCTCAAGATTCAGACCAGGAGGCAAATCTTTATTCACTCTTTCAAATAACCGTTCGCTATTTGTTCCAGGCAGATAAACAAGATAATGTTTAATGTTAGGATTTGTAATGTATAACAGATTAGTCACACGAAAAGGCATCTTCCACTCGGCAGACCAAGCAACAGCGTCCTGATCCTCGACAAAAGATGGGGCGAAAATAATCTTATCTCTGAACTGCGATGCAGTGCTGCCAATAATAAAGTTGCAATCACAAACTTCTGAGCAAGAAAATTCTATTCCGCCTTTAGGCAGCATCAAAGGCTGTGCTGTCCCCTTGCTTTCTACAGCTCCGGCAAAAACCGCTTCAATATTAGAAGAAAGGGTTATGGAAAGCTTTTCCTCTGAAAGCGATTTTTGCTTGGCTGCAACTGAAAAAAAGAACGCAAGGATAACTGCTCCAGCTATCAAAATGAAAATCCAATGAACCTGCATCTCTAAACCTTTCTTTTTCATGTCCATTCAGAAATCTGCGTTGATTTACCCAAGCCCTCGAGCCTGAGAACAGTATTACCTCCTGCAATAGGGACACAGACAAATCCTCTTGAATCTTTGATAGTGATGTCTTTTAGAAAAATAGGCATTTCCTGCTTAGGAACTAAAAATACATTCTCACTTCCTGCAAGACAGGCAGAATACAGCAAAGGCCTAGATGCTTCAAGCCCATCGCAATTGTTAACATCAACAATGCATAATTCTTGGTACTTATCTGGAACGCGCAGATTCAGTTTTCTTACACTGCCATAATCTCTCTTGATGACTTCTGTTGAAGACTCTAAGTCAGACTTGAAATCAATCAAAGCAACCTGCTCTGAACGATCAAGAAAACTAGATATTGCACGATAACCATAAGTAAGTATTAAAATAAAAATAATTGCAGCAACAACAAAAACGAATATCTGTCCAACCATTTGAGCTTTTTTGTTTTTCATTTTTTTCTCTTAATCTTTCTCAATTTTTCAATAACATCTTTTTTAGAGGCAGGTTTTTTCTTGCTTTTGTGTTTTGCAGGCTCTTTAACTGCTTTAAGCTTTGCAAAAGCAGAATCTGTGCGAGACGGTTTCTTTTTCTTAAGTTTTGATACTGGAACAAAATCATCTTCTTCGCCGACAGGTTCTTCTTTCTTAGCAAACCTGCGCAAGGCATTAATCTTATCTTCTGGAGACGGTTTTTTAGGAGCAGGCTTAGTGACTGCAGGCGCAATTCTTTTTTCAGGAATCGCCGGAGTTTCTTTTTTCTTGAATCTTTCAAGAAGTGTATCTAAATATCCCTGCTTGTAAGCATAGTAGCCTCCAAAACCAATACCTGCAAGCACAGCTAAAATCAAAATCCATTTTAAAATCGACCAGATAAGTGAAGGAGCTTCTAGAGCCTCGCGTTCTTCAACAGAACATCCTTCTGAATCAACAACACTGCCAGGAGCAGAGTTAGGACACAAATCAATATTATCAGGAACACCATCATTATCTAAATCCAGAGGAATAGCGCAAGTGTTATCAGCACAAACCAAACCTTCTGCACAATCACTTGGCAGATTACAATTCATTCCGCCACTACACTTTTGAGGACAAGCACCGCCGCAGTCTATGTCTGACTCAGTACCGTCTAAAATGCCGTCTTTACAAGCATTAAATGCGCACGCACCATATTCGCAATTCTCTGAGAGACAATCTGAATTTTCTGCACACACTTTATCAAGATCGCACTGCGGACAAGAACTTCCGCCGCAATCAACATCAGTTTCTGCACCATTTCTAATGCCATCAGTGCATGTTGGAGTCTCGCACTTGCCATCTGCACAGTATAAAGAATCACAATCATTATTCTGCAAACAATTCTTTCCAAGAGCACAACCAGTACAGATACCTCCGCAATCTACATCAGACTCGTCACCATCTCTATCGCCATTTGAACAAATAGGAGGAGCTTTGCTGAAATCAACAGTAACACCATCACTGGCACTATAGTTGCCTTCTCCGCCAACAAGATTAGATGGCTTGACTCTGAAAACATATCTTTGGCCATCAGTAAGATTTGCTTTTACAAAAATTGGAGTGCCATTCAACTCAAGACTCGGCGTCCAATTAACAACAGTCTCTTTAGTAAATGCTGTCTCAAGCAGATAGTAATACTTAGTAATTCTCGTCTCAGGATCTTCACCTAAAAAGCTAACTCTTAATTTATCCGGATACCAAGAAATGTCTGGCTCACCCTGCAGAGTAGAACTGTCGTCAACAAACTTCATAACTGGCGGAGTAGGATCAACAGCCATAGTAATATTCAATACTGGGCTGGTCTCGCCTCCAGAACCAGTATTACACTTCACATAAAAAGTATAGATGCCAATTGGCTTTTTTATCTTCTGAGAGTGCCCATTAGTGAAATCACAAGCACCAATACATGTAACTATGTCGCCAGGACTCTCGCCAAAATAACAATAAGAGCGCTTATTGCTTTCAATACCCAGACTAAACACTTCTGTGCTGGAGTAAGGGTCTGTTGTGCTCTTGATTGCAAAAGGAACAGTCAAATCAACATCAAAAGTTATTTGCTTTACAGGAGAAACAAGTCCTGCTTTATCTTTACAAGCAACATGGTAAGTGTAACTTTTAACATCAGAAACATTAATCAAAACAGAGTGAGATTTCTTAGGAGATTCATCATAACCTGGGAAAGTGCCTTCCATTTTTTTGAAGTCCTGTGTTGTGTTGCTGTACTTGCAGAATCCGTCTTCATTAGCTTGAACCTGAAGTCTAGTTGAATAAACATTAATTCCTGCTTTTGCAGATTCAACAACAGTCGCAGGATTTGCATAAGCTGAAACAATGGTTGGCTCGACTAAATCAATAGACATTCTAAAAGTCTGCAGAACTGGATCAAAATCAGCACTCTTGCAATACGCACTAAACACGTGCTCTGAAGCATCGCCATATGGAATTGAAATTTGCCTTACAGTATGTAGTACTCCGTCGCTAGAATCAAAGTCATTAAGTGCACCACTATCATACTGATTAGCAGGCGGTGGAGACTCAACATCATACAAATACTTGCACTTAGCCTTGTTAGATGTCTCTACAGTAACATTAAAAGAATATGTTGAAGTCTTACCCCAACTAGGATTGACCATCCTGATTTTTGGAACGCCTGTGAAGATAGACAAGTATGATTTTTTACGCACAACATTGCCTGCATAGTCTGCTGCACGAATATTAATAATTTTTAAGCCCGGTTTAAGATTTGAAACAACGCCAGAATAAAATCTGCCGTTATCTGTAGTCAATTCTTTAGACAAACTAATAGGCGAAGCCTGCCTAGCAAACTCATCAACAAAAATAATTTCATCAAAACTACTTTTTCTTAATTCAACTTTTTCGCTGAAGTTTAATGCAACAGGAACATCTGTCTTTTCAAACTCTGTACCGTCATTTGGCTTGATAACTACACTCGGCGGAGTTGTGTCAACAATTAAATCAAGAATAACAGGGGCATCCATAGAGACGCCATTACTGTCTTTTGCATTTACAGAGAATACATATTTGCCCTCTGAAAGAGGGGTGTTTAATCTAAAAATATAATCATAATTAGCGCCAGAGACAGGATTCTGAGACATAGAAACCAGAGCGCCTGCCTTGTCTAAGCTTGCAACAGTAATTTGTGCAGGCTCATTAAATGCAATCCTGAATTCAGGATTCAAATTATTAGTGTAATAATTATCGCCGACTTTTCTAGCCCGAGCAACAGTTATGTTCACTGCTTTAGGACCAGAACACTGATCACATGCAAACAACTCAACTGATTTGATAACCTCCAGGTTCTTATTAGGATCAACAGAATAAAACTTAATCTTATTAATTCCTGGATTTAATAGTCCGACAGTACTCTGGCCATCCTGCAGAGTCAAATCATTAATAATCAAACGAGGATTGCTGGTCACAATAGGAAATGCAGAAGCTATGCCGCAAGAAGAGTTTCCTTTCATAATGCAGACATATGTTTTATAGCCTGCTGTTCCCTGCATCTCTTTAACAGTGCCAGTCTTGCTGGTCTTATCATTAATAATGAAGTCAATAAAATCATGCTTGCCAGGAGCAAGGCCAGTCAGTGCAACTAAAGTTTCTGGAGGGAAGTAATCTTTTTCACATGCTTCAGAATCAACAGCGCCATAACAATCCTGCCAACCAACACCTGAAGCACCATTTGCATTCTTTACACAGCCGGTTTCAGTAGAGTACTGACACACATTAATTCCGCAAGAATCGCTGCTTTTTGAAAGAAGAGAATTGTCTGGATTTAATTTAATACCGCCAGATGGACTACCACACTGACTTTGCGTGTAAGAAGTACAATCAACATAATTACAGCTTTCGCCTTTCTTTGTGTTCTTGTTAAAGAAACAAGGATCATTAACAGTTGAGAGTGCGGCTGCCTTGTCAACAGAACAAGCACTGAAAACATTGTTGAATCCTTCTTTATTTTTTGCATAAATAGAGGGTTGGGCCTGACACAAACTACAGGAATCAAACCGAGTGTCATAACAAACACCAACACCTAAATCAGCAAAAGTATCAGTCCATGCACACTGACCAACACCACAATTATCTCTTAAACAAGAATCTTTTGAGTGATAATCATAACAAGACATCTTGGGATCACATTCATAACATTTATCTGCCACAGATGAAGAAACATCTAAGAAACAATACTGTTTAGTTCCTAAAGAACCTTCGCAAGCATTGATTGAAGAAAATACTCCTAAATCACCACCAATACTACAGTCAGAAGGCTCAACACATCTTGCAACTGTGCCGTCTGAAACACAGATATCATTGCCTGTGCAGGAAACCTGTGGAGAGGGTGAAGAAAGTTTGTTGGCAGCATTGCAAAACCAAGACCTGCCATAAAATGCGTTAAAGGTTGCATCTCGCTTGGAGTTATAATCTGACTGGAAATCTTCAGCACTAGTAATCTTGTATCCTTTTGACTGAAAATAATCCTTGAACTGATCATAATAAAAAGCAGAGACACAGAAAATATCTGTAGTGGTCTGGTGCCAACACTCTAAATCACCAGTATTAACTGTGGCTGTTGCAGGATTAGAGTAATT
>Ga0180432_10005894_pt1 | contig 16145 bp, 13 predicted proteins | sample SS_ome_10_FD_132414 | JGI IMG/M metagenome (GOLD analysis project Ga0180432, IMG submission 132414) | Hypersaline lake sediment archaeal communities from the Salton Sea, California, USA - SS_1_MS_2 metaG | ecosystem: Environmental > Aquatic > Non-marine Saline and Alkaline > Hypersaline >... | reverse complement strand
GCTGCTGGCGGGCATACTCAGCCAGGGCGATGACAAAGTCAGCCATCTCCCGTGCAGCGCTCTCCCGTCCTTTGTCCTGGTAGTACCAATAGGCGTCTACCCGATCCAGGTATACCCCGTCGAAGGCCAGTTCAAGGATCCGATCCAGGTAGCTCCCGGTCGAACCATAGATGATGGCCTGCCACTGAGGATCCCAGTAGCGCACCCAGAAATCGCCCGCCCAGTCGGGGTCGGATTCATCCAGCCAGGCGGGAGGATTCTGACTCCACTCTCGTTGCCAATAGAAGCGGTAGTTCTCGGCCTGACCGATGCTCATGTAGCAGAGTACGATCTTCTCGCCGCCCGGACTGTGTTTGAGCTTCTCGATCACGTCCCGCTTGCCACCGGCGGCCGCCATGCTGACGACCAACAGGTCGAAAGGGGTCTCGCCGATGCGCTGGGGTCGGGCACGCTGCAACTGGTAGAGAAAGTCGTTGACGGCGAGCCATTCGGGCTCCGGAACCGGCGTCGGGTTGGCCGGACCGCAAGCGGGAAGGAGGAGCATCAGGGCCAGAACCAAAGTGATACGGCGGGACATCTCGGCCTATTCACCCTTTCAATCCACTCATCGTGAACCCGCGCACGATCCAGCGCTGGAAGAAGAAGTAGACCATCAGGATGGGGATCACGGCAAGGACCGTGGCAGCCATGGTGATATGGGTCTGCTCGCCGTGCTGAGAGCTGAACCAGGTCAGGATGATGGGCAAGGTGCGCTTGCGGATATCGGTGATCACGATCATGGGCCACAGGTATGCGTTCCAGTTGAACATGAAGTTGAGTACGCCCAGAGTCGCCAGGGGTGCGCCCAGCTGGGGCAGCACGATGCGCAGAAAGATCTGCCACTCCGACGAGCCGTCGATGCGCGCCGCGTCCAGCAGCGCGTTGGGGATCGACTCTATGAACTGTCTCATCATGAAGATGCCAAAGGCATCCAGCGCGCTGAATACGATGAGACCCCAGAGCGTGTTGAGCAGGTGAACCTTGGCCAGGATCAGGTAGCTGGGGATCATGGTGATCTGCCAGGGGATCATCATGCTCAGCAGGAACCAGCCGAAGAAGAGCCGCTTGCCTCGGAATTCGTACTTGGCGAAGAGGTAGCCGAGCAGTGCGCCGGTGAAAAGGGTGGTGGTCACGTTGGCGATAGCCACCAAAGCGCTGTTGCGGTAGAAGAGCGACAGCGGCGGCAGCTTGGGATCGGTCAGAATCTTTCGGTAGTTGTCCAGCGTCAGATTCTCTGGCCAGAAGGTGGGCGGCATGCGAAGCAGCTCCGTCTGGGTCTTGAGAGAGCCGAGGATCATCCATAGGAAGGGCATCAACGTCACCGAGAGCCCCAGCAGCAGCAATAGGGTCACCAGGAAGCTGCCCAGTCGTCGCTGGGACTGGCTCAGTCCGGTGTGCCGCCGAACAGCCCGCGAAGAGGGGGTTAGGGTCGCCATGTCAGTACTCCCACTCGGTGCGCAGTAGACGCATCTGAACGATGGTAATTGCCATTACGATAAGGACCAACACGAAGGCGATCGCCGAGGCCCAGCCCATGCGCTGGTAGCGGAAGGCGTTCTTGTAGATGTCGAGGACCAGGACGCGGGTCCGGTTGTTTGGCCCACCGTCGGTCATCACCTGTATGATGTCAAAGACCTGGAAGGAAGAGATCATGGTCATCACGCACACGAACAAGATGGTTGGCCGCAGTAGCGGGATCGTCACGCGGGTAAAGACTTGCCATGCGTTGGCGCCGTCCACGACCGCAGCCTCTCTGAAGGTGCTGGGAATGGACTGCAGAGCGGCGATGAAGATCACCAAATTGAAGCCATAGTCGGCCCACAGGTAGGCGCCGATGACGGCCCACATGCTGACCGATACTCCCAGTACTTCGGCCCGGGGATCGGAGAGCCAGGCGATGGGCGTGCCACCCAGTTGGCGAATGATGGCGTTGAAGAGCCCCGCTTGGGGATCGTAGAGATATCCCCACATCATCGCTACACCGACCGACGCTGTGAGCACCGGCAGGAAGTAGACGGCCCGGTAGCCGGTCTTCAACCGGCTGCGCACCGACTCGATCAGGGCTGCCAGGGGCAGGGTGATGGCCAGATTGAGGGGCAGCACGGCAAAGGCGAAGATGAGCGTGTTCCCCAGACTGGTGCGGAACAGGCGGGCCTGAAGAGAGGTCCCGTCGATCATGTCGCCGAAGTGCTTCAGACCGACGAAGGGGTTGCTACCGCCCAGGCCCAAGAAGGGGCCGCCGGCACGACCCGGACTGTATTTGAAGAACATCAGCACAAAGGCCCAGCCCAGAGTGAAAAGGCCTATCGAGGCGTAGAGCACGGCCGGGATCGTGACGCTGAGGACGAAGCGCCCCTTGGCGACTTCCAACCCACTGCGTTGCCGCTTGGCCGAGCTCAGTGTACGTTGGCGCATAGACTCCCTCCCTCCGACTCGGGGACCGCGAGGGCGCAGCGCGGCTGCGCCCTCGCGGTGGCTAACGTCGCCTACTCAAAGGAAGCGTTGGCCTCAGCGTCGATTGCCTCCAGTGCCTCGTCTACGGTCTCTACTCCTTGCAGTGCCAGCAGCACGTGCGGGTAGATGATCTCATAGATCACCTGATCTCGGTCGGGCATGCTGCCCAGGTAGCTGCCATGAGGCAGGAGGTCCAGTGCCGCGGCGACCCAGGGCATTTCCTTGGCGATCTCGCCCGATTGGGCGACCTCGGGGATAGCCGGGATGGTGCCGCTGGCCAGATTCCACGGGAGGGCGCTGTCGGGATTCGCCGCTGCGTATTTGGCGAAGTCCCAGGCCACCTTCTTGTGGTCGCAGTTGGGGGAGACAACCAGGCCCCAACCCGAGTCGGCGACGAAGAGTGGACTACCTTCGTGGGACGGGAGCCATGCGTAGTCCCACTCATCTTCGAAGTCGGGGTAGCCGACCCGTCCCTCGGCGATGGCCCAGGTGCCGATGTAGCCAAGGCCCACACGGCCCTCGAAGAAGGCGTCGCCCACCCAGTTCTCCTCGTCGTTGAACAGCACAGGATCGACGACCTTCCACTCATTCACGGCGCTGAGCATCCACTCTAGCGTGGCCTTGGCCTCCGGCGTGTTGAAGGCAAAGCCGGTCTGGTCGGCGGTCCAGTAGTCGCCGCCCCGCTGGCGGATGCCCGCCAGAAAGTCAAAGGCCAGGGGATCAGAGGATGTGAAGTGGAAGCCTGCCACGTTCATAACGCCAGCATCATCGATCTCGACCAGGGCCTGGGCATCGTTGAGCATGTCGTCGCGGGTGGCCCATGCCGGTGGGAAGGTCAGGCCTGCCGCGTCGTACTTGGACTTGTTGACCAGTACACCACCGTACTCCAGATTGAACTCTTGGGGCAGGCCGTACAGCACGCCGTCGACGACAAAGCCGCCGATAGGGGCTGCGTAGAAGAGGTCCTCAGCCTCGGCCACGGACATCACATCCTCGGGGGCCGGGGCTAGTCGCTCCGCGTATTCGGAGGTCCAGCTTCCGAACAGTTGCAGGATGTCGGCTTCCTCGCCTGCCGGCATGGCTGTCTGGAGTGTTTGGATGTAGAGATCGTATTCGAAGGTCTCCAGTGTGATCTGAACGTTCGGGTTCTCCGCCTCGTAGGCCCCGATCAGGGCTTCGTATCCCTGGTTGAAGGCCTCGTTCTGGTGCGCCCACATCCGCAGGCTGACCTTCTCTACTACAGGCGGCTCAGTGGGTGGTGCTTCCTTTGTGGGCTGAGCTGCTGGGGGCGTGTCGGTGGGGGCCGGGGGCGGTTCGGTCGGTCTACAGGCGGCCACGCTGAGGATGAGGAGAACGACCAGTAGACTCAGGCATATCGTCCTTTTCATTTCGTTCCTCCTTGCTTTGCGCCTTCTACTGTACGGAGTCTCGCCAACTGAACCGATACTGACCAGGATGTCGCCGCGGCTATCACCCCCTTTCTTGCGGTCGCCCTGCAGCGTAGCTTCGATGAGCAAAGGACTTCACTTCCTCTGGGTGTCTCACGGGCCGAGCTCCGGTGGCCTCTCGGTGGCGCAGACCGAACTCCTCTCGAAGGTCCTGAGCCCACAGGCACCAGCCTCCACTTCGCGCTCCAGTTCCTCCACCATGCGCTCGCCCGGCGCGCTCTAGAAAGCGCGCATGCCCTGCTGGAAGGGGATGCCTGGTCTCTCCAGGATCCCCGTGTTGACCACGCGGTCCAAGCCGATGGCCTCTATGATCTCTGGCACAGAAGTCGCCGCATCCGGTCGAACGTGCACATGGACATCCACTATGGAAGGGGGGTGCGTCGAATTGACTGTGTCTCACCCGAAGAACTCCTCGCTGATTCTCCCCATCTCCAAGAGCTGTAACATGCAGTCCAGTGACTGCTCGCCCATGTAGATGGTGCCCAGCGAGTTGAACTCGGGCTCACCGTAGTCGGATCGAGCCAGCCAGGGGTCCGCGATCCGCTCATGGGTAGCACCCGTCAGATCACCCTCTGTGATCTGTGTCCAGAAGAGGCCCTGAAGTACTCGCTCGCAGAGCTGCCGGAAGAGTGGATCGCCAGTGTGCTCGTGCAGACGCCACAAGCACTGCACCTTGCGGTTCTGATAGCAGTAGATCGAGTATTGGAGATAGTGCTGCTGCTCGGCCGAGGCACACTGTGTTGGGTTCTTCACCCAGCTCAACTGCTTGGGACACCACCACAGGAAGGAGAGATAGGCATCGGCTACCGCACGCGCCAGGCACTCTCTGTTGCCAGTGCGGTCGTACTTGTCCAACCAGTACTCGATAATGCCCCAGATGCTGGCCTCTTCCAACTCATCAGGCGGGAGGTCGGGGTGATGCCCGGTGAACCGGCAGTGGCTCTCAACATCCCTGCTCACAAAGGACTCCAGTGCTTCTGTGAAGTCATTGAAGCGCTCGTCACCTGTGATCGCGTAGATGATTGGCATGGCAGGTAGCGCACGCCCTGGTGTGGAGGAGATCGACTTGTGGAAGTACTTGTCGGTGTCGTCATCCGGGCGTTCCATGTACACAAACGGGTATCGGACCACTTGAGGTAGGCCGTCGTCGACATTGCGCTGGCGAAGCACCCAATACGCGGCCCGCACCGCGGCCCTGTACCAGTCCTGTCGGTCGAGGCCTTCGTGGTCCTTGACCCGCCGCCAAGTCATGAGCAGGTAGCGGGACAAGTAGGCATTTAGATCAGGTTTGAAACCCACATTGCTGCCCCGGTCGTCGCTATCAAAGACCCGCTTCCCCAGGTCGAAGGCGGTGTGAAACACACCATAGTTGAGGCTCGCTAGATCGGTATCCTGGGACTTGAGCACAAAGTCCATCTGCTCGAAGCATCGCTGTCTCCACAGGGGGTCGCCTGTCATCTCGTACAGCAGATACTCAAAGTAGGCACTTAGGGGTTGTTCACCCATATAGACGAAACGAGCTTCTGGATCACCTTCCTCCAACTGGTAACCGATCCCGGGGTTCCAAAGACTGGTACTGCGCCGCCCCTCGATGAATAACCTGAACGCTTCTTCGGCGTCGCGCACGTGGAGGGGTTCAACGGCGAACTGGTTGAGGGCTATCCATTGTTGTACCAACGACGGGATGGCCTTCACTACGTCACCGGCACGGCTGAAGATGAGCTGAAGTGGAAAGACGTACTCAATGCCTGCCCTCAGGCCGTCCTTCCCCACGCGGAACTGGGGTGGCACGGCGCCATCGGTGAAGAAGAAGCCACAATCTCCGGTCCAGGTGGTAGGATTCAGGTAGTCGAACTGCAGGTCGAACCCGTAGAGAAGGGCCAGGGAGAAGTCGCTACGATGGAGCAGCACCGATGGCACGCCGACGTAGGTCAGTGGATGCTCGGCGATGGCCTTAGCATCCTCGGCCAGTGGGTATACGTGACCGGACCAACTGTGGGCAAAGTCGGCATGATAAGCGAAGCACACCTCCCAGCCCGACAAGTCTTGATCTACCGAGAAGCGATACTCGATCTGAGCGACGAGGAGATCCTGCGGCAGGGAGACCATGGCCTGGAAGCCGAGCGTTGCAGCGTCGATCTTGGTCTCCCCAGAGAACCGTCCTGTGGTCTGGTCGACGTGCTCGTAGGAGGTAGCACAGAGCCAGCGCTGTCTTCCCGTGGTGCTGTTCCTAATGAGTAGGAGTCCACTCTCTAAGGGCGCCTCCACCAGCACATCGTTGACATAGATGGAGCCAAAGGCGTACCCGCCTGGCCTCTTGGAGAAGGTCCATTTGACGCCCGCGTTGTTCTGAAGAACCAGTGCACATGCTGCATCCAATGTCATGCTGTAGGCACTCTCTTCCTCACTGGCACAGCCAAGATCTCGTACTCTTTGCCGCTGTCCTCGCCAGCTGAATCCCTTCGGCCTCCCTTCACAGAGCCGAGCGTGATACCGGCCACGATTCGCCTCTGGAAGGCCAGGAACAGGATGATGAGGGGCACTACGCTAATGGCACTTCCGGCCATGATCGCCCGCCAAGGGCTGCCGGAACCGAGTCGACACTCTCAATCCAGAAAGACCACTGCGTCCAGATTATTGGGCCGGTCGGGATCCAGTCCCTTGGCGATCGCACTGTGGTAGGCCAGCAGTTGTAGGGGGGGCAGGTACAGTGGGAGGCGCTGCCACTCGCCCAGGCCACTGTTCAGTTCGACAACGTGGTCGGGTCGCCAGCCAGCCAGCGTTGAGCCATCCTCAACCAGGGCCAGGGTGCGAGCCCCCAACTCTTCCATATCCTTCAGCACGCGCACTTGCTCCCGGTGCCCGGTGTCAGACAGGAGCCCTACTACCAGCGTGCGTTCGCTGACCATGGACATCGGCCCATGGCGGAATTCCAACGGATGGTAGGCTTCGGCGTAGGAGAGCGACATCTCTTTGGTCTTCAGCATCGCTTCGTTGGCAAGCCCGTAGAGCGGACCAGCCCCGAGGAAGAAGATGCGGTCGATGGTCAGATCGGCCCCCAGAAGGCGGGGCAAGTCGCCCAGGCGGCCCATGAGGTTCTCCAGGACCCCGGGAAGCCGGGCCAGGTGTGCCAACATCGTGTCGTCTTGCATGATGGTCGCGGTCAAAGCCTGTGTTAGCAGGAGCATGCTGGTGAAGGAGCGTGTCTGGGCGATAGACTGCTCCTGGGCGCGGGGAGTGGCCAGCGTGAAATCGGCCAGTTGCGCCAGCGGGCTCTCGGGATAACAGGTGATCGTCAGAACTGGGCTACCAACCGTCTCTCGGAACTGGTCCGCGGCCTTCAGCGTCTCGGTTGTTGTGCCCGAGCGTGAGACGGCCAGGAGCAACGAGCGACCGCGGGGCATGATGTTAGGAAACAGCCACGCTTCAGAGGAAGGATAGGCGCGGGCCGGCTTGCCGGCCCAGTGGGTGAAGGTGCTGGCTGCGCATTGGGCCAGATAGTAGCTGGAGCCGCATCCTACAACGATCACCTGGTCGAAATCGGCCCGCTCAAGGGATGCCCTCAATGCTGACTTGTCAGCAGCAAAGCCGTCCAGGGTTGACTGCCAGATCCGAGATTGACTGACGATCTCCTGCCAGGTGTGACTAGCGGTGCTCATGGCACCTTCTCCTGATCAGGGGCGAGAAGGACCCGAATGCCCAGTTGCTCCAAGCGGGCCAACATCTCTGCATCAGCGGCAGCGTCGGTCACCAAGGTCGTGATTCTGTCCACAGGCGCAACATAGGCTGAGGCCGCATTACCGAACTTGGTGTGGTCCGCAACCACAATCAACTCGGGAGCCATCTCGATGATCGTGCGGTCGGTCATCACCTCGGGCAGATAGTCATTGGTGATTCCGGCCTCAAGACTGATGGCCCGCACTCCGATGATGACCTTGTCTACCCGCACCTCCAGCAGTGACTGTTCGGTGATGTGGCCAACCAGGGACAGCTCTGAGGCACGCAGCATGCCGCCTGTGACCACGACGGTCACATCCGGGACGGAGGCCAGTTCATAGGCGACTGTCAGCGCGTTTGTGATCACGGTCAGACTCTTGCGATCCACCAGGTTACGAACCACATAGGCTGTCGTAGAGCCTGAGCCGATGAAGACCGACTCGCCGTCGGACACCAGGGCCGCAGCAGCACGACCGATACACGCCTTGCAGGCTTCGGATTGGGTCATCCGTTGCACGACGGGAGGCTCGGGGGGGGCGGGCACAGCAGCGATGGCGCCGCCATGGGCACGGCGCAGCGCTCCCTGGGCGGCTAACTCGCGCAAATCCCGGCGAATGGTAACGTCGCTCACCTGAAAGGTCCGGCTCAGCTCGGCAATCGTTACCTGGCGACTTAGCCGGACCGCCTCCACAATGCGCTGCTGCCGCTCTTCCTTCAGAGCTGTTGCCATGGTTTCTCCCGTATTGACACGATCGCAACTGAGGATAGACTCATTGTAGCATAATCGTTCACTGTTGTCAAGGATATCGATCATATTCAGTCGTCAGAATGAACACTTGCGGTCATTTCCCTGATCCGGCAGATCATAGTTATCTCACTCGTGTGTTGCTAAGCGAATCGAGCGTATCTGCCCGACGGAGCCAGGGCGAGATTGCCGGCCACTTCTGCAGTGTAGGTACCGTAATGGGGAACACGGGCCCATGATCGTGGTTCCTCGGTCAATGGCCACCCAGTGTTGTTGTGAGTGGCCACCTGGAGCGGGCGGCCTGAGGACGACCGTGCCCGATCTGGCGCAGTTCTTGATCGCTCATATGGACAAGGGCCTGGCGCCCAAGGGCTGCCGGCTCTTGCAGCCGGAGAGCGTGGAGATGATGCATCAAGTCGCAGGATCAAGTGCTGGGTCCATCAACAGCTTTGGCCTGGTGGGGCAGGGTATGGGCTGGTCGTTGTGCGAGGACGGAGTGGAGGGGCAGGTTGCGGTCAACTGGGTTTCGGAGGCACCATGGTCTTCAAGCGAACCGATCAGGGCACAGAGGGAATCCTGATAATGACCAACGTTGACCTGATGTATCTTGAAGACCACTGCCGATTCAGGTGGTTCACAAACTACTACTTCGAGCTAGAGCGACTGCTCTTTCAAGCCGCGGAAGAGGCGCTCGCCCGGGAGTCCGGGGGCTGGGTCGCTCGACCTGGTGTCGGAGGCTAGCGAATGAACAGTCGGCTCCGCTGGCCGAGAAGCAAACCTGTTGGGAGTTCGCCTAAGGATGATGTGGTGAAGCTTGGGGGTTTGCGCTTGAACCCGTCACGATGACTCTCCGCTATGATGGCTGAGGTTGTCTGCGACGACTAGCTCGGGCCCTGCCTGCAAGAATTCCAGGCAGGTGTGACCGCCAACATGGCCTGGCTCGCCCCCAAGCAGAGGGCTCGTCTACTCCTCGATCGCCATTCTGAAATCGAGTTCTGGTGGCACCGGGTACTCACGCTTCACGCGGGCGCGGAGTGCATCGTCGATTGCCACGCTCTCTGCTGCACTCAAGCGCTGCTCGTGATAGTCGAGCCACAGTTGGGACAGGGACAGCTCACCCTCTCGCAGATCGACAACGACGGGCTTGGCGGCCAGGATGCGCTCGACGCGCTCCAGGTCACCCACGACCAGAGCGGCCTGCGCCACCAGCAGGCGGATTCGGCCGCTGAAGCGCAGTGACTCGGCAAGCTCGTTCACCAGGGCCAGCCATTCTTCTGGTCGGCCCGCGTCGATCAGGGCCTGGGCACATTCGACCGCCAGCGGCATGAGGGTGGGTTGCATACGCCAGGCTGCAACGTACAACTGAGCCGCGTCTCGGAAGTGCGCAGCTTCTGAGGCAAGGACGGCCAGATTGCGGACCGCCCATGGGGTTTCGGCTCGGGCCAACGAGAGTTCCCAGGCCCTCCGTGCGCCTTCGGAATTGCCGGTGCGGTGGCGCATTATGCCCAAGTGGTACCAGGCCAGCCAGTGCGACCCGCGCTCGGCGCGGAGCGCTGCTTCCAACAGCGTACGCCAATCGTTCTGGATCATGTAGCCACCTGGCGGTGCGCTCGGATCTGCCGCCGGCATCGCGCCATCGCGCAACAGACCGATCCAGGGGGCTTGCGCCTCATCCAGCGAATCGTCGCCAAAGACAAGGCCTTCCGAGCAGAAAGGCGGGTCGCCGGTTGCCTCGCGGCGGCGGCGCTCGAGAGCGCCCCAACCTGAGCCGCGCTGGAAGACCTCTAGCGGCGGTCTACTGGAGAATCGGGCGCCGCGCTCGAACTCGGCGGCCACATCAGCGCTGGGAATGAGTCGGTCAAGGGCACTTTCGGCAGCCTGGCGTGCCTGACACCAATCATGCCCGTGCACCGCCTCCCGATCGGCTTCCAACAAGCCGTATGCTTCCAGCCAGGACCACTCGGTCCCGGCCGGCATAGGCAGGTGCTCCATTTGAGTCCGTGCCAGGCCAGCCTGGATCTCAAGATAGTCACCGCCGGCCGGCGAAAGGAACCGCTGCCACTTCCTGCCCCCTCTGCCGGTTCCCCAGAGGAACAGCTTTCTACCCTTCAGTCGGCCGGTCGAGGTTTCTACCACGCCCTTGCCTTCTCGGTCCAGTGCCGCAATCCAGGGGCGATGCCCATCGGGAACACGGAAGAAGTAGTCGGCAGAGTAGGGGAGGTTGGTGGAGTAGGTGTAGTCGACCCCCTCCAACCTGGGAACGGGGATCTGTGCCAGTCCACTTGCCTTGTATCCAAACCTGTAGGCGGAATCCGCAGGCACGATGACCCGCGTGTCTGGCGTTTCTCGCACGGCGATATTGGACCACCAGTACATCGGGATCTCGTGATCGTGAGGGTTGGAGATGTGGACCCGCACGAAGAGCACCGGCGAGCCGTCGGGCAGGTAGGCATCGATCTGGAAGGGCACCGCTCGAAACCGCTCGTACTCGTACAGGCGCAGAATCGGCGTGCCGTCAGGTCCCTCCACCCGAGCGGCGAACAGCGGAGCGCAGGTGAATGGCGAGTGGCCGATGGTGCCGATGTTCCACTCGACGCCGCCGCAGAACCAGGCATTGCGCAGGGCCAGATTCGCCGGCTGAAAGACGGGATTGACGTACAAGATCTCGCGGCCGGAAGGTTTGTGCAGCAGCGAGTGTAGGCGCCCGCCCAGTTCGAGGAGAAATGTGGCGCGCAGGATCTCGTTTTCAAGAACGGCCACCCGAAAGTCTCTCTGGCCGAGCTGCCGCGTGTACCCGTCCTGCATAGTGTACGGCAGCGTGTTCGGGAGACGGCCATAGGCCATGTTGGGGAGCATCTCATCTGGGATACCCGGAGCGTCATTGACAGCATGAAGCTCTCTCCCGGATGCGAGGGGAGGGAGAGGATTCTCAGATCCCAGATCGGCGGACGGCATGGTCCAGGTTTCGATTCGTAGTTCACTCATGATGAACGACCCAGCGTCTCTAACAGATCCAGGAACGCACCAAGTGACCGTGAAGGGGTGCCTCCATTCCACGTCCGCTCTGCCAGAATGGCACGCGGCCGGCGTAGGTGCGCCTCGAAGAAGGAGTCAGGTTGCCCTTCGGCCTGATCCGCCCATACACAGATCTTGTACCCAATTGAACTGGGATGATCGGACAGGTTCCACTCGTTGTAGAGGTACACTTCGTTGGGGAACAGATCAAGCGTGGGCGTCAGGCATAGGGTGTCCTCGGCGGTATGAAGCACCGGATATCCGGCATCGAGGAAGACGCGCGAGTCTCCCGCCGCGACCCATGCATTGACGATGATGTCTCTGTCGGGCCAGATGCTGTGCGGCGAGCGTTCCCACCACGACCAGATCTGCATCTGCTTGCCGAACGACCGCACGAACTGGTTCATCTCGTTGATCCACTCGACAAGCACATCACCGGCGTGTGGGTATCCGTTTTGCTGGGCACAGCGCACCAGTTGTGGACACTTCTCCGGGGCGTCTCCGTCTGGGACTTCATCGGTTCCGATATGAAAGGACGGCCCAGTGAAGAGAGGGATGTACTCGCTCAGCAACTCTTTGATCCATGCCCTGGCATAAGGATCGGCGTAGTTGATCGTCCAGTCACCATCTTGAGCTTCAGGCCAACGGCCGTAGGCCATGGAAGGGCAGGAAAACGCCAAACGTGGATCGTATCGGTTGATGACCACGCTGTGCGCGGGCAGGTCAATCTCCGGCGTGAGGATGATGCGGTATTCATCGGCCCAGGCCTGTAGTTGGGCAATATCGGTCTTGCTGTAGGCTTTCTCCGCCGTTAGCTTTGGATGCTGCTCGCTCTCCAAGCGGAAAGCATAGGCATCGGTGAGATGGAGGTGCAGCTCATTGAGCTTGATCCGCAGCATGTCTTCCATCAGACCACGGATGTACTCCATCTCCCAGTATTTGCGCCCCAAATCGAGCATGAGGCTGCGATGAGGAAAGCGGGGATAGTCGCGGGCTTGCCCTCTTGGCAGGCTGCGACGATCGGGGACCTGTCTAAGGATTTGCAGGATGGTCTGCGCCCCGTAGAGAATGCCGGTGGCCGTGTTGGCCCGGACCCCTAAGCGGTCGGCGATGTCGAGGACATAGCCTTGATCCTCAAGGGCGTCGTCTGACTGAGCCAGCGAGAAGAAGATGTCGGCCCGGTCGGGCACGGACGCGATCGAGATCTCGGGGTGCAGGGATGTGACCCGCCGCAGGTCTTGGAGGAAGGTCTGGGCGGTGGGCAACAATTCCGTCGCATACGCCTCGTCCACGACCAGGCGCGCAGCATCGGGCAGGGTGTACCGTCCTGTTCCGCCCGTCCATTCGCGCAAAGCAGGCAGTATAGAAGGGATCGGGTTGCTCATGAGATGCTTCCCTCTGTCATGCTTACCCCAGGATGAGACCTGATTTCGCCGCTGGTAATCACGATGCACCTTTGGCCGGCGTCGGCTGTCAGGTTCACCCACTCCTGGGCTGAGAACCGGGTCGCGTTGAACCGGGCCGCCAGCATTTCATGCCCCTGGATAGGTATCCTTGCGGTGTGCATCGCGCACTCCCCGTACCCCACGGCGCACGTTTTCCGCAGCCTGGCCGCCTGGCACGCTCGGCGGGTGGGAGAGTGGTGCATCGCGCCAACACGCAGCCGAAGTGGTTTGGCATCAGGAAGGAAGCCGCCAGACCAGACTGAGCGCTGAATGCGCCCAACTCGCCCATCCTCAGGCCTTCACAGCACCAGCCGTGATCCCACTGATGATCTTCTCCGAGAGCAGGACAAAGAGAATGAACGTCGGCAAGAACAGGACTATGATCCCCGCAAACATCCCGGCCCAGTTTCCGGTGTAGCGCATGGCACGCATGATGGCTTCCACCCCCAACATCAGGGTGCGCCGCTGATCTGTGTTCACAAAGATCAGTGCCCACAGGTAGTCGTTCCACAAGCCGATGAAGTTGAATATGACCAAGGTGATGATGGCGGGCTGGGCGATGGGGAACATCACCTTCCAGAAGGCTTGATGTTCGGTGCAGCCATCGATCATGGCCGCGTCCTCGAGCTCCGAAGGCAATGAGCCAAAGAACCCGGTCAGAAAGAAGACAGAGAAGGGGATGCTGGTTCCCACATAGATTATGATCAGTCCGGGGAGCGTGCCAACGAGGTTCAGCCGCAGGAACAGCATGAACAAGGGGATAATCAGCATCATGCCCGGAATGCCCATGCCGCTCATGAACATGCTATAGAACAGATGGCGCCCGCGGAATCTGAAGCGACTCAAAGCATAGGCAGCCGGAGCTGCGATCACTATCGTCAGGAAGACCGCCAAGCTAACATAAATGAGACTGTTGAGAAAATATAGGCCCAGCTTATGGGTTGTAAGAGCCAGGACATAATTCTCAAGATGGAAACCACTATCCAGCAAGTTGCCTGTGAAGATCTCCCTCGTCGTGCTTAGCGAAGAGACGAGTATCCAACCAACGGCGTAGATGACGAACAGGGTCCAGCCTCCGAGAACTAGGTAGGCAAACGGTCGAATAGTCAAAGACCTGGAACGACTTTTTCTCTGCATCGCGTTTGGCCCCCACCGGTCTGCAAACTGGTTCTGGCCGTTGCGCCAGCTCAGCCTGTTTGCAACTAGAACTCCAGCTCCTGCTCCCCAAACAACCGATTGATCAAGAATGAGAAGATCAAGACCAATAGCAGTAGCATGACAGCGATGGCTGCGCCCTTGCCGATATCGGCAGTCGAAGTGGCCTCATAACGGGTCCCAAAGGAAATCTGGTACAGGTAGACTGCTGGTGTGTAGGTGCCCTCCTGCGGTACTACGGGCGTCCAGAGCTTGGGGAAGGTAAACAAGTTGATCTGACCTATGCTCCAGAACACAAAGGTCACGCGCAGTACGTCTCGCAGCAGGGGAAGTGTGATATGGCGGTACTGCTGAGGCACTGAGGCCCCATCCAGCCGAGCAGCCTCGTACAACTCGGTCGGAATGCGTTCCATACCCGCCAGTACGATAATCAGGGTCCAGCCGACCCCACCCCAGACATAGGCGAGCAACATACCCCAGAAAAGCATATCGGCAGAATTCCACTGGATCTTGGCCAGGTTCTCCAGCCCGAGAGTCTTGAAGACGGTCTTCAGGAAGCCAAAACGTGGATGGTAGATGTACTGGGTCCACATGGCCACCATAGCTACTGCAGGCACGAGATTCGGCAAGTAGATGATCGCACGGAAGAACTTCTTTCCCTTGATCCCCGAGTTCAGCAGCATGGAGAAGAGGAACACCCAACCAAACAGGGCAATCCCGCCAACGGACCAGATCAGGAATATGTTCTTGAAGGAGGTCTGAAACAGGGGTGTATGGACCAACTCCTTATACTGCTTGAGACCGCGGAAGGTCAGGTCCGTGCCGGCAAGGTCAGCCACTCGGAAGAAACTCAGGTGAATGGTCCGGACTAGTGGATATGCAAACATGAACAGAAACAGCACGACCGCCGGGGCCAGAAACATGAGGAGGGCACGGTTTCGTGATCTTGCCATTGTACCCATGAAATCACCTCCGAGTAGTATCTCTGGGGCCACGCAGCGGTGTGGTAGAGTGCGTAGAGGCATACAGCCTCTACGCACTCTCGCTCGTGGTTTCCAGCTCCTATTCCCGGGTAGCCCAGAAGTTGGCCTGTTCGGTGGAGATCTTCTCGATGAACTCTTGGGGAGTGAGTTTCCCGACGAACAGCTCCAGGAAGTTGGGCATGACCACATTGGAGAAGATCTCTCCCGTATCCCAGAGGCCACAGGCCCAAGAGAGGCTTTGATCTGCTTCCCTGAAGGCTTCAAAGGCGTCTGTCAATGCTCCGGCCCAGGGCACATCCACACGGGCGGCAGGGGAACTGGCTTTCTCGACCATGGCCGTCTGCGCGTCGAAGCTGGCTACGTAGCGAAGCAGTTCGAAGGCCACGTCGGGGTGATCTGAATCCTGGTTGATGCTCAGAGCTTGGGAGCCCGATTCGACGTGGGTGTTGGAACCAGCGCCGTAAGGGAGGTTGGGGAAGCTGAAGACTCCCCAGTTGAAGTCGGGTCCGGCCAGATCCAGGAGTTCGCTGGGCAACCAGGAGCCGTTCAGGTTCATGGTGACTTCTCCCAGGGCCACCCTTTGCTGTCCTGCGGGATAGAGGTTCCCATCCGTGCCTTCTGCAAGATAGCTGGAATAGGCATGAATATCCTCAGCCATTTGCAGGAGCAGCGGGTCATTCCATTCTTCACCGGAGGTGTCATTGACCACAGCAACCATGCCTTCGCAGGTCATGGCGCGTTCGGCAAAGGCACCAATGGTGATGTCCATGTAGGCATCGAGGTCCTCGGTGAAGGGAGCGTAGCCGGCGGCCTGCAAGGCCTCCGATGCGGCGATGAAGTCGTCCCAGGTCTTTGGGGCAGTGGTGATGCCGGCATCCTCGAAGTGATCCTTGTTGTAGAAGACCATCACCACCCACGGATTGTACGGAAGCCCGATGATGTCCCCATCTGAGTTCTGGAGTTCAACGCTGTGGAACAACGCGGGTAGGGTGGAGTCGCGGATCGTCATGTCGCTTTCGGCATAGCCTGGCCCCAGTGCTGCGACGTCGAGGTAACCGGCCTGATGCAGATCGAGTGCGTCATCCCGGTTGCCGGCCCAAGCATCATAGACGTCGATGGGCTCTCCGGCTTCCATGGCCGTGGC
>Ga0180432_10005892_pt1 | contig 16150 bp, 14 predicted proteins | sample SS_ome_10_FD_132414 | JGI IMG/M metagenome (GOLD analysis project Ga0180432, IMG submission 132414) | Hypersaline lake sediment archaeal communities from the Salton Sea, California, USA - SS_1_MS_2 metaG | ecosystem: Environmental > Aquatic > Non-marine Saline and Alkaline > Hypersaline >... | reverse complement strand
GAATGCCCGATACTGAACCCATCCAGCCTGGCTGCCGTATCATCGGTGACATAGGCGTCGTGATGATCGTCAGCCCAGTCGATGCCTACATAGATCCGTTCCATAGAAGTTCACTCCCTCAAGCGTTGTATAATGTGAGAGGGTTACAGAATAAGGCCTACCTATAGCGGTGCTCGCAGCAGGTCTTCCTTTAGGCCATTTGTTCTGTAGGGCTCTGGGGAAGCGCATTCCCTAGCAGGTGGTCAGCGCCACAGTGAGGTCGTAGCGCTTTCCCCAGTTCCCCTCTCATCAACTATCTTACCTCCGCAGCCCGAGTCTACTCTATAGGTGAGGGTGATGCGTCCCCTTCCCTCTTACTCCCTCCCACACTTGCCGCTGTTTGCCGTTCACCATTTGCAGTTGACGCTGAGCGCACCCCGTTTCGGATACGGAAGGGCTCCCCACGACCTTCGGCTCCGGCGCTGTGCAGCTACCACCTCGGGAGCTAGGTGTAGTATATTCTCTGCGGGCCACAGTTCCCGAGTGGACGCACTGACATGCGCTCAAGAGAAGCGTCGTGATGGAAGCACTGGAACGCCTGTCCTCTCACCTTGAGACCAGGCTGGTCGACCTGAAAGACGCCAGGGCCCAGGGAGTCAAGATCGTGGGGTATCCTCCCGGGGGCTTCCTACCTGAAGAGCTCGTCCTGGCCGCTGGCGCCATTCCCCTATGCCTGGCCCGCGGCGGCGACCACGCCCCGGTCGAGCTTGCCGGCAGGTACATCTGCCGCTGGATCGACACATTCTGGCGGGCGCAGATAGGATACGGGACCTCCGACGATGACCCCTTGTACAGCCTCTTAGACCTGCTGGCAGTCCCCATCACCGACAACCACGTCCGTGCCATGTCCGATGTCCTCAGCTACCACACGGATATCAATGTGTACCCCTTCGGCGTGCCCCACATGAAGGAGGAGTCAGCTTTCGACTACTACCTCGACGGCATCCACAGCCTGAGGACGTGGCTGGAGGAACTCACCGGCAGCGAGATCACCGATTCAGCGCTGAGGCAGGCGATCTCGCAGTGCAATCGAGAGAGGGAGTTGTTCAGCAGGATAAGCCTGCTGCGGCAGCGGAAGGCGTTGCCCATCAACTCCAGGGACTACGTGGCCCTTCACCACGGCTCGCTGATCGCCGACAAGGAGTTCATGATATCGCTCCTGGAATCGGCCCTGGCCGACCTGGAGAGGCAGTCGCCCGAGCCTGCGAACGGCCCACGGCTGCTGCTCACCGGCTCAACGATGGCTGCCGGCGACTACACAATACTGGACCTGATAGAGGAGGCAGGCGGAGTGGTGGTCATCGAGGAGTTCGCCGAGGGGCTCAGGCCCTACTGGGCAACGGTGCCGGAGGAGGGAGACCCCGTGCGGGCACTGGCAGAAGCCTACTTCAGCCGGCGGGTGCCCCCGGCCTGGTTCAGGCCCGCGACCGAGATGCGCCGGTCCCTCCTCAAGCTGGCCAGAGACTTCAGCGTATCGGGCGTCGTGTGGTACGCCTTGATGTACCGCGAGTCCTACGAAGTGGAGTCCCACATCGTCCGCGAGATGCTGCGCCAGGAGGCGGGCCTGCCCATGCTCAGCCTGCACTCAGACTACGCCCCGGCAGACACAGGTCAGATGCGCACACGCCTGGAAAGCTTCATACAGAGCATTACGGGGTAGGACATGGGCAACTACTACGACGCTATTCTGAGGCTCTGCGGCTTCGAAGAGGACGAGATCAGCAGGGAGAAGCCCAGGATCGACAGAGCATTCCGGAGACTGGGATTGGGGCCGGCTGACATGGCCGCAGCCGAGACCTGGGTCAGCCAGGGACATGACGTGAGCCTGGCTGGCGTGAGAAAGCTGCTTGGGGTGTGGCTGAAGGAACTCGTTGACCTGGTCCTGGCCAGAGACGAGGGGAAACGGGTGGTCTACTACGGATTCCCCACCATCCCGGGACCGGGCATGGCCATAGCATCGGCCTCGGAAGACATACACTGTTCCTGTCCCGATGCTGTGCTGTGCCACACGCTGGGCCAGATTTTCAACAAGCTGGAGCCGGTGCTCAAGGCAGGGGAGGAGAACGGCCTGCCACCCGGACACAGCCTGTGCTCGCTGTGGCAGGTCAGGGTGGGAGCCCTGGCCAGGGGCATGATTCCGGTGCCTGACCTGGCCCTGTGCTCCAGCTACTACTGCGACATGGGTTCGAAGGCAGACGAACTGCTGCACCAGCGCTACGGCCATCACGCAGTGTACGTGGATGGCTCAATGGACTCCGCCTGGGGAGAATACCCCGGCTACGCGCCACGGCGGCTGCGGTACCTGTCGGCACAACTGGACAAGCTCTTCGGCACTGCCAGGGATGTGCTGGGGGTGGAGGTGGACAGGGACGTGTGGAATACCAGCGTGGCCAGGAGCCGCAGCCTCTCGCAGTGGGCGCACCGCCTCACCGAACTGGCCGCAGTTGACCCCATGCCGCTGAGCGCAGCCGACCTGGAACTGGCCTTCGTCCTGGGAGCGGCCTCCACGGGGAGGGCCGTGACCGACGGGCCCGAGGCAATAGCCACCCTGTGCCGGGAGGTTGAGGACAGGGTGAACCAGGGCATCGGCGTGCTCGATCGGGGGGCGCCGCGGTTAATGGCTGCCATCGATTCCTTCTCGGATCCCACCATAGCCAACATGATGAGGGACGCCGGCTTGGCCGTGTGCAGCAACTTCTTCAACACCCGGCCGCCCAGGCCAAGGCAGCAGTCGGAGGTCCCGGCTACCCTGGGTGGTGGGCGGGCGGAATGGGCACTGAGGGACGGCCTGTATCACAGCTCCTTTGCAGTCATCCAGCGCTGTGCCGAGGCCGCAACGGCCCTGGGCGTGGACGGAGTGCTGTGGGCCTACCCCTACAACTGCCGGCCTGCGTCGCAGATAGCCCACATGCTGAAGAAATGGGTGGAGGAGAACACCGGCATCCCCACGCTGCCGTTGGAGATGGACCCCTACGACAGCCGGGACTACAGCGCGGCAGTGCTTCGCACTCGTGTGGAAGCCTTCGCCGAGATGCTCAGAGCCAGGAAGTCCTCAGGCGAAGCACCAAAGACCAAGGCAAATCCCAAACTCTAAGCACTAAGCACGAAACAGGGGGGCGCGGGCCTCCCGCCCGTATCTCTGTTCAGCATTTGCGATTCACGGTTCGCCCCTCAGCGCACACTGTTTCGAGCCTGGGTCATTGTGATTTGTTTAGGATTTCGTGCTTAGGATTTAGGATTCCGTTCCTGCCATCCTGCTGACCTCCTCCCTGTACCGGGCATACTGCGCGGCCAGCCCGTGGGCCTTGACGGCGGTCTCCAGGTCCACGTAGGTCGGCAACCCCATCCCCTCGAAACGGCGGGCCATCTCCTCCCTCATGCTCATGCTGGTCCCGTACACCCACACTGTCACTGGCTTGGATCTGCGCTGGCGCACCCCGGCCACCATGCCCACGGTCTCGTCGATGGACCCGATGGCGCCCGCATAAAGGATGAGGGTAACGCAGTCCACACCCTCGTCTTCCAGCAGAGCGGTAATACTATTCTGGTACACGGCCAGGGGCTGGTCCGTGAGCACCATCGTGGGTCCCAGGTCTACGGGATTCTTGTTGAGCTTGTCGGACAGCCGTGCCAGCTTCTCCAACGTGCTGTCCGACAACTGGGCGATCGTCAGGCCGGCCCGTACCGCGGCGTCGGTGGCCATCACCCCCACCCCTCCCGTGGGGGTGGTCATGGCCAGACGGTTGCCCCGGGGCAGCGGCTGGTAGGCGAAGATCTTGGGGACATCCCAGTACTCCTGCAACGTGTGCACAACAACGGCCCCACACTGCCTGAAAGCGCTGTCGTAGACCTCTTCTTTCCCCGCCAGCGAGCCCGTGTGTGAAGCCGAGGCCCTGGCACCCGGCTCGGTGCGGGCCGTCTTGAAGACCACCACCGGCTTGTCAGGTGTCGTCCTCCGCAGCGCCTGCATGAGCCGCTGGCCCTCGTTGACGCCCTCCAGGTGGATGGCTATCACATCCGTATCAGGATCGTCGCGCAGGTAGTCCAGGAGGTCCGCTTCGTCGAGGTCGCACTTGTTGCCGAAGTCGCACATCTTGCTCACGGGGTAGGCCCGGTCTTCGAGCGGCTGACCCTGAGCGCCAATGAACCCGGTCTGTGAGCCATAGGCTATGTTGCCGCTCTTGATGCCGTTGTACCCTATTAGGTACTGGTTCGTGGTCAGGTTGGTGCGGGTATTCAACGTGCCTATGGTGTTCGGCCCCAGCAGGCGGACTCCAAGGGTTCGGGCCAGGCCAACCAGTTCCCGCTGGAGCCTGGCGCCATCTTCACTCGCTTCGGCGAAACCCTCCGTGCCCACGATAACGGCCCTTATACCCTTCCGGGCACACTGCTCGACTATGGCTGCAACCGTGACCGGCGGTGTTATGATCATTGCCAGGTCGATGGGACCTTCAACCTCCAGGACGCTGGGATAGGCCTTGATGCCATGTGCCTGGGTGTACGACGGGTTGACGGGGTAGATAGCCCCCCGGTAACCGAGTTGCAGCATGTTGTGAATGACCCAGTAGGCCTCCCCCTCCCCCTCCCCCTCTCTTAACGAGCCGATCAAGGCGACGCTCTGCGCCTCAAAGAACGGGGCCAGGTCACTCCGGTTAGGATGCTTCATGCAAACCCCCTCATGTCGCTGCCGTCAAGTCAATGCACTGGCCAGATTTTGGACTTCCAGCGCCCCAAATGCCAGCAGGCTGGTCTCCTCTATTGGCATCCGACCTCAGTGCCCGCATCCATCGGGATTCTGGGGTCGATCTGTGCCGACACATACTCGTCCCGATGCACCGGGATGACCCCGACACGCAACCGGCGTCTCCAGTAGAGCAGGACTCTTGCCCTACCCCGGGGATCACATGAGGTGCCCGTCAGGGCGCTGATCGTCCGCCACCGACATTGAAGTCGGCCATTGCCCGCTATAGAATAGCGGGGGAAGGAGATGGCCTTGGTCCACATAGCATCCATGGGCTGTAAACTCAATCAGGCTGAGGCTGAGTCCTTCGCCTGGCAGTTCCTCGATCGGGGCTGCCGCCTGACTGACTCGGCAGCCGACGCCGACATCGTGGTACTCAACACATGTACCGTGACCCACGTGGCCGACCGGAAGTGCCGGCAGTGGCTGCGCGCTGCACGGCGTCAGAACCCGCAGGCACTGCTGGCCGCTGTGGGCTGCTACTCACACCGGGCGCCCGGAGAAGTGCGACAACTCAACGTTGCCGACCTCGTCCTGGACAACCGTGACAAGGAACACTTGGTGGACACCCTCGATCAGGCGCGAGGACTTGACTCCAATGCAGAGAAGGCTGCCGGGTACCGGGTCAGCCGCCGAGCCCGGGCATTCCTCAAGGTCCAGGAAGGCTGCAACGGCCGCTGCTCCTTCTGCATAGTCCCATACACGCGCGGCAGGGAGCGCAGCTTGCCGATAGAGGAAGTGGTGGCCGCAGTGGCCCGGCAAGTGGACGCTGGGTACCGTGAGGTGGTGCTCACAGGGACCAACATTGGCGCCTACCGGGTGAACGGGGACAGCACCGACGGCCTGGCACACTTGATCCAGGAGGTCCTGCGCAGCACCCGGGTGGAGCGGGTGCGCCTGTCATCGCTTCGACCGCAGGACATCACCCCGCGCTTGGTGGAGATCTGGAGGGATGACCGCATTTGCCCCCACCTGCACATGTCTTTGCAGTGTGGCAGCCAGACCGTCCTGCACCGAATGAACCGCGGGTACTCGCTGGAGGAGTTTGCCGGGGCGTCGGCGTTACTGCGTGACGTGGTCCCAGACCTGGCCATCACTACTGATGTCATTGTGGGCTTCCCAGGAGAGAACCAGAGGGAGTTCCAGGAAAGCCTGGATTTCTGCCAGCGCACGGGTTTTGCACGAATCCACGTTTTCAGCTACTCCGCCCGCCGCGGCACGCCCGCGGCTGAGATGCCGGACCAGGTCCCGGAGCCTGTCAAGAAGGAGCGCAGCAGGCGGATGCTGGCCCTGGCAAAGGAGAGCGCAGGACGGTACAGAAGCCGCTTTCTGGGGCGGACAGAACCGGTCCTCTGGGAGCGCAAGGTGAGCGAGACCACCTGGACCGGCCTTACCGGCAACTACCTGCGGGTTTTTGCCGAAAGCGAGCTTGACCTGGGCAACTGCCTGATGGAGACGAAGTTGACACGCGAGCAAGGAAACGGGCTCACCGGCGAGCTCATTGTGGGAGGTTAGACATGGGCGACATTCTGGACGAGACCTCTGCCTTTCTGGAGTGCAAGGAATGCCCCTGGTACAAGTCCTGCGTTATGCCCATGAGGTTCGGTGCTGACGATCTGATGCGGGAGATGAACAAGATGGCCCCCGGCATGGGTATGGGCCAGGGGGGCGAGCAGGAGTTCCGCAATCTGATGATGAACATGGCGGCCGTGGCCCAGAACGTGCTGCTCGAAGGCTGCCCCATCTTCGTCAAGAGACTCAAGTCCAGCCCCAGGCTGGCAGAGGAGATAAAGAAACTCATGCAGGGCTGGGGCTCCGAGGAAGGCAGCGGCTGATGACCCCGTGCGGCCCGGCCCAGGGGGCACAGGCACACCCCTGTCAGGTCACACTGACCCGATACCACCCTTTCTCGACTTCAAAGACCAGGCCGCGTGGGAGCGAGACGCGCTTCCCTCTGGGCAGGTCAATGGCCTTCCGTAGCTGTTCTATGTGGTTCCACTCTATGTCCTTCAAGCTTCCCAGTACCCTCTGCACGACCTCCCGCAGCAGGTAACGCTGCAGTGCCGGATGCAGTCGCTCCAGTGCGGTCGCATTGATGATGAGGCTCGCATCCTCCTCCCTGACCACCCTGTCCCACAGCAACTGTACCTGCTTTCGGAAGTAGTCCATCTCCAGGCCCAGGGTATCCGATGTCCTGAGCAGCGTCTCATCGATCCTGGGATTGTAGCTTCGAAGCAGTGGAATCAACTCACTGCGAATCCTGTTCCTCAGGTGAGAGGGCGACACGTTTGACGAGTCCTTCCTGGGCATGAGGCCATGCTGCCGGCAGTACGACGCTGTCCTGTCCCGGCCCACCTCGAGCAGCGGCCGCACGATCCTCAGTGTGCCCTCCCCACCAGCCACATCCCGCTCCGCGGCTGGCTGCATACCCTGGAGCCCCAGCGTACCCGCTCCCCGGAGCAAACGCATCAGAATGGTCTCCACCTGGTCATCAGCGGTGTGTCCCACTGCAACGGCGGCGGCCCCAACCCGCGACGCCACGTGGCCGAAGAAGGCATATCTCACCTCTCGGGCCGCTTCCTCCAGGGTCAGGCGATGCTCCCTCCGGTAGTCCCTGACCCGCTCCTGCCCTACCGTAGCGCCGATTCCCAGGCGATGGGCCAGGCCCAGGACATACTCTGCATCGGCGTCGGACTCGTGTCCCCGCAGCATGTGGTTCAAGTGCGCCACATGCAGGCCGACGTCGAGCTTCTCTTGCAGCCCCGCCAGGATGTGCAGCAAGCACACCGAGTCCTGGCCTCCGGACACACCGACGAGCAGCGTCTCCTTTGGAGACACCAGCTCGCGACGGCGGATGAAGCTCAGGACCTGTCGGGGGAGGCTGTCTTCTGACTTTGCGGGTGTCACCTCTGCTCCTCAAGCCGGTAGAACCGAGTGTAGTGGGGGGCACTATCGAGTGTCAAAGTGGGAAACCGGAACCGCCGAAGCTATAATGGTACCCATGGCCCCCAGGCTCGATATCTCGGAGGAAGTGAGACTCAGCTTCGATGTACCCTACGTCACTGGGAAGGGTGAGACTGTAGACTACCTGACCGTGCCCGTCAACGAGTACAGGCAGAGTGTCGGCATCAGCTATGCCCTCCTGGAGTGCAACGAGCGGCGCGTCCAGGCGCTGTTCCCTGCCGAGGGGGTCGACTCGCTGGCATACAGCGCCGAGCGGGTACTGCACGACCTCGGAGTGCGGCCCTCCCGGCTCCTCCTTCAGCTCTGGGAGTACAGCCCTGGAAGCAGGCCCTACTCCGTGGAAGGAAGGGCACCTGTCAACAGGGAACGGGACACGGTGCTCATCATCTTCACCAAGAGTCCCTTCGTGTACAAATTCGGCTACGAGATGGTACTGTGGCATCAGGCTATGCATGCCAAGGACCGATGGGAGCACAGGTTCCCCGCCGCTCACCCCATGGTGGATGTGGGGGAGTGGCTCGACGTCCTGTGGCACTTCTCCATTGACGGCCGGCTGGAGGCCCTGGGCAAGCCTCACTACTCCAGGTCAGAGCGGCTGGAAGAGGCCGTGAGGGTGCTTGCCGGTGAGGGCGCCGGCAGCGATGCCGAGGGCCAGGTGCGGGCCCTTTGCCAGGATATCTGGGGGAGGGAAGTGGCCTACTCCGAGTTGCTGGGCATTGGTGAGCGGATAGGTCTCAGGCCGGTTCGGCAGGCCTAGGTCCCCGGCCAAACGTGTACGCACCGTAGCAGCTACTGCGCTGCGTTTGTGCCACTGGACCGATCCAGCCTATCGGGGTGGTTCTCGTCCTCGGCCCAGCGGGCCGGGTTGTCCACGATGTATTGGCGGATGCGGTCCAGGTCATCCTCGTCGCGGACAACGTGTTCGTAGTAGTTGCGTTACCAAACCGGCGCCCCCGATACATTCCGTATCTCGTTGATGCGTTTTGTGGAGGCGGATTTGAAACCACGGACGATGGCGCCAATGGTCTGCGACGGTGAACGCAACCCTTTCGTAGGGGCGTATAGCGATACGCCCGCACGGTCGTCTGGGTGGGCGTTGTTCGGGGCGTGTGGCGATACGCCCCTACGGTCGGTGATGACGATAATGCCATGGAGATGGTTCGGCATGATGACGAAGGCATCCGTCTCGACACCCGGCCGCACGTGCGCCGTCTCCAACCATTCGTCACGGGCAATAATGCCGTATTCATTCAACCGCATTTCCCCGTAATACACATCGCCAAGAAGGCATTCGCGGTAATACATGCAGATGGTCACGAAGCACGCCCCCGCTTGGGCATAGTCATATTCCTTCAACCGGACAGACCGGCGACGGCGGACGGCAGGATCGTATTCACTGCCACAACCAGACTCCTCGACCTTGTCACGAGTCCCATGCGTAGTCTCGGTCGCCCCGGCTACCGGCTCTTCCAAGGCCGTGGCAGAGTCTTTCGCCATGGCCCTCCCCGCTGGCACACTTTAATGCTGCCGGTCACCTACTTCCTGAAGCCAATGCGATCCTTGGGGGATTCCGGGGGAGCCATCAACTCCCTTATGGCTTCAAATACCAGCTTGAACTGCGCGTCGTACTTCTTCTCCAGTTCGTCCAAGCGGCGGGCCAACTCGGCGCTTTCGGCCAGCATGCGGCGCAGCCTCACAAAACCCCTCATGATCTCGATGTTCGCCTGGATGGCGCGCTGGCTCTTGAGGACGCTGGAAAGCATGGCCACGCCCTGCTCAGTGAACGCATAGGGAGGATAACGCCTTCCTCCCCACGTACTTGAGATCACAGACTGTGACCTCAAGTCCTTGAACTCCTGATCCGTCAACCGGAACATGAAATCGGAGGGGAAACGCTCGATATTCCTCTTCACCGCCTGCACCAGAACCCTGGTTGCCACGCTGTAGAGGTCTGCGAGGTCCTGGTCAAGCATGACCTTCTGCCCGCGTATCAAGAAGATGGCACTTTCTATTCGCTCAACAGGTATGATAGATCTACTTGCCCCCATACCCCAATCCCCTCGGGTCGGCATCGATGGCGGCGTCGGGCTTGCAGGCCTCGGCCATCTGTTACTAGACGATGGCCCACTCCTCGCAGATCACTTCTGCCTGTTCCAGGACCGTCTGGGTCGCCTTCTCCTGCTTATCCGGCGGATAGCCATACTTGCGCAGAATGCGCTTCACCAGCACCCGGAGGTGAGCCCTGACGTTCTCCCGAACCGTCCAGTCGACGGTCACGTTGGCCCGAACAGCGGCCACCAACTCCCGGGCGATCGTCCGCAGCGTCGCGTCTCCAAGCACTTTCACAGCGCTGTCGTTCGTCTCCAGGGCATCGTAGAAGGCCACTTCGTCCTCAGTGAGCCCAAGCTCCTCGCCCCGCTCGCCCGCCTGGCGCATCTCCCTGGCCAGGGCGATCAACTCCTCGATAACCTGGGCTGCCTCGATGGCCCGGTTCTGGTACTTCCTGATTGAGTCCTCCAGCATCTCGGCGAAGGAACGCGACAGGACAACGTTCTTCCGGCCCCGAATCCTGATCTCGCCCTGCAGCAGCTTGCGTAGCAGGTCCACTGCCAGGTTCCTGTGAGGCATGCCTCGCACTTCGGCCAGGAACTCGTCGGAGAGAATGGATATGTCGGGCTTCTTGAGCCCCGCGGCCGCGAAGATGTCGATGACCTCGCCCGACGAGACGGCCCTCGACACGATCTGTCGTATGGCGAAGTCGAGCTCTTCCGCCGTCTTGCCATTGCCTGGGCTTGCCTTGGCCAGGACCGACTTCACCGCCTGGAAGAAAGCCACGTCGTCTCTGATGGCAATCGCCCTCTCATGCGGCACCGCCAGGGCAAAGGCCTTCAACAGGTCAGTCACTGCCCGGTCGAGACGGGCCTTCCCGTCCTCCTGCTTCAGGATGTGCTCCTGTGCGGCAGGAAGTACAGCCAGCCGCTCTTGTGGGTTTGCGGAGGTCCACTTGGACCAATCGAAGCCATGGAAGAGGCCGCAGCAGATCTCGTACTGCTTCTGCATGGCCGCAACGGCTTCATCCTGATTGATGGCTGTCCTGCCTGTGCCCCCGCTCTCCGTGTACACCGCCAAAGCCTGTTTCAACTCATGGGCCAGGCCGAGGTAATCGACCACCAGGCCGCCGGGCTTGTCATGGAAGACCCGGTTGACCCGGGCGATGGTCTGCATCAGGCCGTGACCCCGCATGGGCTTGTCCACGTACATGGTGTGCAGGCACGGTGCGTCGAAGCCCGTCAACCACATATCCCGCACAATCACCATCTTGAACGGGCTCTTGGGGTCCTTGAACAGGTTGGCCAGGTCTTCTCGGCGCGTCTTGTTCCGCACATGCGGCTGCCACTCCAGGGGATCGGAGGCAGAGCCGGTCATGACCACTTTCACGAAGCCGCTGTTGTCGTCTGCATGGTGCCATTGGGGCCGCAGGGCCACAATGTGGCTGTACAGCTCCACGCAGATGCGGCGGCTCATGCACACGACCATGGCCTTCCCATCCATGACGGAAAGCCGTTCCTCGAAATGGCTCACCAGGTTCTGGGCGACCTGTTTGAGCCGCTTCTCCGTGCCGACGATGGCCTCCAGTTGTGCCCACTTGGTCTTGAGCTTCTCCCTCTTCTCGACCTCTTCTCCCTCGGTGACCTCCTCGAAGTCGGGGTCGATCCTGGGTCGCTCCGACTCGTCCAGTTCCAGCCTGGCCAGGCGGCTTTCGTAGTAGATGGGCACGGTAGCGCCGTCGTGCACCGCCCGCTGGATGTCGTAGATGCTGATGTAGTCGCCGAAGACCGCCCGGGTGTTCTTGTCGGTCAGCTCAAGGGGGGTCCCGGTGAAGCCGATGAAGGAGGCGTTCGACAGGGCGTCGCGCATGTGCCGGGCGAAGCCGTCAATGAAGTCATACTGGCTGCGGTGGGCTTCATCGGCGATGACAACGATGTTGCGCCGGTCCGACAGCAGCGGGTGCCGGTCGCCCTTCTCTTCCGGGAAGAACTTCTGGATGGTGGTGAACGCCACGCCGCCGGCATTGACGCGCAGCTTCTTTCTCAGGTCCGCGCGGTCTTCTGCCTGCACTGGGGGCTGGCGCAGCAGGTCCTGGCAGCGGGCGAAGGTGCCGAAGAGCTCGTCGTCCAGGTCGTTGCGGTCGGTAATGACAACAACAGTCGGGTTCTCCATGCCTGGGTCGAGAATGACCCGGCCGGCGTAGAAGGCCATTGTCAGGCTCTTTCCCGCGCCCTGCGTGTGCCACACGACGCCGATGCGCCGGTCCCCGGGACGGCTGTCGCGGGGCTTGCGGGCGAAGTATGTCCCTTCACGCTCGCGGATCTCGCCGAGTGCAGTCTGCCACCTGGCGGCGCGTAGCGTCTCCTCCAGCGCCACGTTGACTGCATGGAACTGGTGGTAGCCAGCCATCTTCTTGATGAGCAGGCCTCCACCCGGGTCCTCAAAGACGATGAAATAGCGAACGAGGTCGAGGAAGCGCCGCTTGCCAAAAACGCCCTGTACCATCACCTGGAGCTGGGGCAGGGTGTCATCTGCCAGGGTTTCTCCTTCAATGGTGCGCCAGGGCAGGAACCACTCCCGGTTGCCTGTGAGGGTGCCGAGGCGGGCCTGGACACCATCGGAGACTACCAGGGCTTCATTGAAGGCGAACAGGGACGGTATCTGCTGCTTGTACGTCTGTAGCTGCTGGTGGGCGGTCCAGATCGTAGCGTTCTCACCGGCCGGGTTCTTGAGTTCGATGACGGCCAGTGGCAGCCCGTTGACGAACAGAACTACGTCCGGGCGGCGCGTGATGGGCGTATGGCTATACGCCCCTACGGTCTCGCTGACGGTGAACTGGTTGACGGCCAGCCAGTCGTTGTTGTCGGGATCGTGGAAATCCAGCACTTGCGCCTGTGCACCGCGGATGCTGCCGTCGGGGGCGCGGTACTCCACCGTTGCTCCGTCCACGAGCATGCGGTGGACGGAGCGATTGCGTGCTTCCAGCGTCGGCCCCTCGGGACGTGTCAGCTTGCGGAATGCATCCTCCAGCGCCGCCGGGGGCAGGGCAGGATTCAGCCGTGCCACTGCGTCCCGTAGCCGCTGTTCCAGCACTACCTGCCCGTAGTCAACTCGCTCAGCGCCAAGCTCCCCCGGCGCTATCTCGGGACCGTGCAACACCCGCCAGCCCAGGCTTTCCAGCCATGCCAGGGCAGCGTCTTCAACTGCGGATTCTGACAAGGCGCTGCTCATGCAAGCATACCTTCTGTCCAGACGAGGGTCTTCAGAGCGTCCCGAAAGCAACAGAAGCTCCTGGACCGGTTGCGCTCAGGGTCCATCTCCTTTGACATTGAACGAGCCGCTTCGATCTTGGCCAGTCCGCCCTCAAAGTGGCCAGCGCGCTGCACTACCCTCTCCAGTGCCTCCCATGTGCCGCCAGATATGCCATCAGGATTCCGGTACTTGGCTTTTCGGCCCAGGGTGGGGCTGACTCCAGGATATGCCTCACACAAGGCTTCCACATCGCCAAAGAACCAGGCCTCCAGCTCCTCCATCGCTATTCGGTTGACCACGCGAATCCTGTTGCCGGCTCCCCTGTTCGTGCGAGTCCTCAAGCCGGCGTGTGTGGCCGCTTGCTCGAGTTCCTTCTTGAGAACCAGGCAATCCTGGCGGTCCTCGTCTATTAATACAACCACAAACCAGTCCTGTGGCAACCAATGGGCGTACCCCCTCAGTCGATCTTGGAGCTTGCCCAAGAGGTCCTTCTTTCCCCCGTGGGGGTGGATGACCCAAGTGTTATTGACATCGATAATCTTGGGTAGCAACTCGGAAAGCGCTGCTTCGGCAGAGGGCTCTTCGACGAGGAGTTCAAGGTGCACGATGCACCTCATTCTTCGTGGTTGACACAATTGGCTCCCCGGACCTTGTAAGAGGATCACCAACGCGAAAGTGCCCTTCCATCCATAAGTGACCCAGCTTAGCACCCTCGGCCATGAATTGAGGGAATTGCCTATCCTATTAACTCAGCAATAGCTTTGAGTTAGTCATTGCATCTTGGGTGAGTTGTTCGCTATCGTACTCATGGTTTTCCCCGACCGTTTTCCGAAGACCGCGGGGGATCGCTAAATGTAGGTGTAGGTTCCGTGTGCGACATGGTCTCTCGCCTAAATCGCTCCGCGTCTCTAGCATTGCTTTCTCTGGTGACCCTGTCCTCTTCCTTGGCGAGGCGGTAGCTCTTTCTGAAGAATATCAAGGCAAATACTAGGAACAAGCCGGACATAGTCCCGAGGGTTATCACTACTTTCATGCACCCATCCTCACCCCATACACGAAGGGACTCTGCGAAGAGGAATACAGTAGCCCCGCCGAAAAGTATCCATAGATGCCTCGATATGGCGGCCATCACAACCCATATAATAGTAAGAACTGCCATTACAAACCAGAGCATATAGTCCACGCTAATTCCCCACCAACCAGCCCAACACTTCTTCTATCAGGCTCGGGCTGGACTTCGTCTTAGTCTTACTCTTGCTCTCTCCCCTTGCCCTAGCTTTCTTGCTCGGGTTAGGATGAGTCCACTTCCCTGTCCCTTTGGCAATCCCTGTCAGACCCTCATACGTAGGCCCAAGTCTCTGAGTTCCAAGCCCCAAGCATGTTTGAAAGGCTGCCATTGGAGTCTTACGCCTGTTGAACCGGAAAGTGTACTCGTTCAGGTAGGCTTGAATGTGCTGTTTCCCGATGGCTCCGTGGTGAGTGCCTAGAATCCACGTCTTGAGGTTGGAGAAAACGCGGTGTATGTGTGCTAAGTCAGTGTCTGCACTGTGCTTGTACCCTGCCTTTGAGAGTCCTACGTATCCCTTCCAGTCGTCAGTGACTACCGTTGATCCTTCAGTGACGTTCTTCTGAACAAACCCAATCAGAGACGCACCAGAAGCGTTCGGTATCACTTGGAGGCGGATGCGGACTACCTTCGCATCTCTGAGTTCGACAGCACCGGCGACAAGCACTTTCCCCAGAGCACCCCGTCCGGGCGGACCCTCTTTCTTGCCACCTATGTAGGTTTCGTCAACTTGAACAGCCCCACCAAGTTTGTCCCTACCTTCCCGAACCATACCTGCTCTGAGTTTGTGCAGCATCGTGTATGCAGTCTGGTAACTGGAGAGTCCTAGTTGGCGTTGTAGCTGCTTTGCCGATATCCCTGGAGTGATGGTGGAGACAAGGTAGGCAGCGTGGAACCACTTTGTGAGAGACACCTTGGATCGGTGCATTACCGTACCTGCTGTGGCAGAGGCTTGGTACTTGCAGTTGCGACACTGTAATAATTGTCTGTCCTTCAGCCAGTAGAATTGGGTATGGCCACATCTCGGACACCGGAACCCTTCCGGCCAGCGTGACTGTATGAGGAACCGGAGACAGGCTTCCTCTGTGGAGAATTGACGCTGGAAATCAAAGATGCTGGTGGGGAAGGGTGGTCTAGGCATTGTCGGGTATGTCCTTTGGGGCTACGACGACACGAACGGAGTACTTCTTGAGTTTGAAGTTCCTCGTATACGTGCGTATAGAATAGGGACTCTTAATGGATATAGTGGTCTTCTCAGGCAAGCGTGGCTGGAGACCAACGCCAATACTCCGAACAAAGGTGTATGCCATTGTGAATGACGCCTTCGGGGCTAACCAGCACACAGGGTCACTAAGGTCACAGGGTTCCAACACATAGAGGGAGTCTCCTTCGCGGCTTTTACGCGTGGCGATCTCCAATCGGGTTGCGCTAAAGTCTATCATAGTATAAGTGTCAGTGAGCCGGTCAGATGCCTGATAGCACAGAACAGCGATCAGCAATAACCGATGTGCGTTCCCAAACCGCTGCACGTACACGTCCGTGTAATCCACAACTGAGCAGGTGGGGGCGTAAGTGCGGAGATAGCGCCACGAGCTAAACATGGAGCGCGCCTTCCTGGGGTAGAACAGTAGCCCCCGCAAGACCTCGCCGAGAGTACGCCAAATGCGGCGATACTCCAGTAGAGTCAACACGAAGGTTGACAGTGTACCTAGAACAGCACCAATGGTCTGAAAGCAATCCATCGACTATCCCCCTACGAGAGATAGTCGGATTATACCCCTGACTTTTTGCTGAGTCAATAGGATAGGCAATTTGAGGGATTCCATTGATATCTGCCACGCGTCTCGCCTCCGTGAATCCCTGATTGTTGCGATAGAGCACCCAGACTTCTTCAGGCTTGAGACCATCTATGAAGAAGGGTGAGTGTGTCGTCACCATCAACTGCGTCCGTGCTGCTGCCAACCGGCACTCCTCCGCCAATTCGGGCAGTAATCGTGGATGCAGGTGATTCTCCGGCTCCTCGATGCCAATCAGAGGCG
>Ga0180432_10005891_pt1 | contig 16150 bp, 16 predicted proteins | sample SS_ome_10_FD_132414 | JGI IMG/M metagenome (GOLD analysis project Ga0180432, IMG submission 132414) | Hypersaline lake sediment archaeal communities from the Salton Sea, California, USA - SS_1_MS_2 metaG | ecosystem: Environmental > Aquatic > Non-marine Saline and Alkaline > Hypersaline >... | reverse complement strand
TCTCCTCCTTGCTTTTTGATACGGCGCATAACGGCGAGCCAGGCCGGCTGCGGGTTTCGCAGACCCCCCACCCACCACACGAAACATCGCAAATACGAAAACAACCTCAAAAAGAGACTCGATTAGCAGACCGGCTTCAGCGACCCGGTGCGGCCCGTTCCTCTGAAACCGTCGCCCATGAAGACGGCAGGGGATCGCGGGCAAAGGTCGTTTGATTTTGTAACAGTGTATCCACGCCGGTGCAATGTTCCCGTCAAAGGATACACGAAAATCGAGAAAACATCAACTCCGACCACCCCAAATGCCGCTATGGCGTGCGACTGGTCATCAATCGTCAGAAGCAAGAGGAAAAAGGCGGTAAACCGCGAGCCAGATGCGGCGACCCCGTTGAGCACGCGGCTACGCTGTACTTGTGTACAGCACAAGTGTGGTCAACGCAATTAAAGGTGCATTGAGGCGTTGTCAGGGAGAACCTGCCTACGCACCTGGCCTGACTTGCCTATTACAACAGAGAACGTGATAGTGGGTGTGTGAAGTCAGCATGAAGGCGCACAGCCCCTTGACACCGGCAGAATAAAGCAGGCGATGACGCTGGAGATCAGGGTTTCCGCAACGCCGAACTTGCAGCCCTCGGAAAGAATCATGTTGAGAATCTGCGAGCTGACCAGGCCCGCCGAGGCCGGGATGCCTTCTCCGCCATCGTTTTGGATCTCATTAACCTCCCCGCTTTGCGCCTGTATGTGGAGCCTCCGACCCATACCAATGATCAGTGTCCAGCCAGACTTCGTAGAATGCCAGCCACAACGCAGCCCACGGGACTATTGTCTCGGAAATATACTTGTAAGGAGTCCAATCTCTATCTGGGGGAAAGCATAGACAGAGGGAACCATCACTGTAGCGATGCGGTGCATTTGAACGTATTTCCGGTGATTTCACCCACACCTTTGGAGACTTGGAGCGCCGACCTGCGAACCGATACACGATCTTGACAATGTATATAGGTGAAGTCTCTGTAGGCTGAAGCGGGCCATACCAGGTAGGCACGTTATTTGGCCGACTATACTTGAACTTCGGAAAGTCCCTTTGCATCCTTCCCACCTGGTGGCCTATGGTCACTGGTTGCCTGGAGGGTGGAATTTTACGCCCCATCAAGATCTACCGTAAAATCTCTGAGAGGGCGCCCTTATGTGACGCTCTGAGGGTGACTCAGTCGATACTCTACCTGTGGCCGTTACGAAAATAGCTCCTTGGCGAGCGGCTTCTCCCAAACGCTCGCCGTACTCGTCCATACTCTCGGCATCACCATCCGTGCTCCAGAATGGATGCTGGAAAAACCAGTGCCATGCTCTGATTGCCTGCTCTTCAGTGCAATCGGGACTGTGCAGAACTTTAAGTTTAGAGATAGCGTTGTTCAGCTTGCTTCTGAATCGCCTTACTCGACCAGTGTCCACAGGACGGCCTGTCAACGTCTGAGTGATGTCCACCGGATTTTCTACATCTTCGTTCACCTGCAAGCGATCGCGGATGGAAACTACAGCGTCATAGAGACATACGTCATCCCGATAGAAATCTGACTTGTAGCATTCGGCGACGAGCGCCGAGATTATCAGGCCCCCTGGAAGATCCCAATGCTCCCGCGATTTCGCAAATGCCTTCAGCCAGCGCACGACGCGACGCATCTGGTTCTCATCTACGGTTGCTCCTTGCTCCTTCGATGGACTTAACTCGCGCACGGTGTCGTTAAACCAGTTGGTTATCTCCATAGGGTCCCGGGGCGTCCAGTCACTACCCGCGTGTTCGTGGATCAGATCGCCACTCTCATCCTCATACCGGCGGTAGATCGCCAGGTCAACGTGGTGCCCGTCCGCGTAATATACCCGCACCGCGTTAGTCTTCGCCTCGGGAGGTTGACTGAAATTACCACCGCCTTCACGCATAGCCTCCTCGATCCTTTTTCGAGTGTCTAGCGCGCTGCTGGGCAGATCATCCCTGGAGAATATGATAGCAACGTCGATGTCATAATCCTTCTCTGGATGCTGGTTAATAGTGTACATAGCGTAACTGCCCTGGTCTCGATGATCGAAGCTGCTTGGGTATTCAAGCTTCTCCAGACCGGTCTTGAGCCGCTCGAGGTTCGTGTCCCGATGCTCGGCTAGAGTCTGGCGCTCTTTTCCAAGGCGAACATGTTCTTCGTAGAACTGATTTAGTTTCTTGTGCATATCGAACATTTCTTCTACTCCTCTAATCCTGTTTATTTACTCGCACCAAGAAATCGGGCGAGTCCGTCTTTGCGGTAGTAATCTCCAGCCCCCAGGAATACCTGGGGGAATCCTTAGTCGTGTAGTTGTAAATTACTATCCTGCGGTCTATTGTCTCGATAATCAACTGGCCAAAAAAGATCGCCAATGACACTGGCCCGGCATAGAAGATGTGCGTGCGCTCACGGTTCGGCAAGAGTTCATGGATTCTATCGAGCACTCGACGGAATTGAGCACCGTAGTCGTGAAGCTGATGCTCACTGACCAGCACGTCACGCTGGGGCGGATCAATGCGGAGGTGAAGCGATGCTATCGACGAGGGCACGATCTCCACAATCTCCTCCAGCCTTACCGTGTTGCTGATGCTGATACGTATGAGGACATCGCCCTGCTCATCACTCACGTGGGCGGGCAGGCCATCTATTTTCAGTTCCGGATACTCATTCTCGTCTTGCAGGTATTCCCATCGTCCCGTGTATCGATTGAACTCAAAGAAATGCAGTCCGCATTTGTTGGTCAAACCGAATCCAGAGTAAAACAAGAGCGGTATGTGGGCGATCCCAAAATAGCCCACCGAGGCGCCAGGGTGAGATTTGAGCAAGCTATCAACGTGGCGTTTCAAGCCTCTTTGACGCACCACCGCTTCTAGAGGATCGGACAACCAACCATCCGCATATAAATCGGTCTGATCAATCAGTAGCTCGGTCACATTCCAACTCTCAAACTTTGAGGGAAGAGACTCGATGATAGTCAGAGGCGGGATATATTGCATCGAGAGATGTCGGATAGCAACGAGCGAACCAGGTTGTTCTGATGGTACAGAGGTGGCCAGAGGACGTAAGATTCTTGGAGAAAGCGGGCCGAAACGCAAAAAACCGATCGCGAATGCAGCCGCGACGGCTGAGGCGTACTGTCGATAACTGTCATCCTTTTGCTCATCGGCGAAATCGCTGATGCCCCGGATGGCCAGGAAGCGAGGCCGGGTGGGTGCGTTAGCAGCGGCTGCTGCGATGCCGTAGGATTCCATCTCGACGCCAATCAGTTTGGGATGCAGCTTCATTAATTCAGATACATAGCTTTGATCCGCTACCACTTTATCTCCAACGGCGAATGGCCCGAAGCACACTCTTGGAGGATCAGAAACCCTTTGCTCAGGATTTGCAACCATGACTAGACTACACCAATGGCTGCTGTTACAGTTCTGAGCGCTTCGAAGTAGAGAGCGGTCGGCATGGATAGAAATGGGACGGATCTCGGGACCTATGGGCGTTTGTTTGGCCTGTTCGTAGTAGAGGATTTGAGTGGAGACGATTACGTCTCCAAGGCTGGCCCGGCCTCTGATACCCGCAGCTATCCCAACCATCAAAACGCATGTGGGATCTAACTCATCGATTGCCTGAGTAGCGTGTATGCCAGCTTCGACGTTACCCATACGAGCTAATTGGGTTACGGCGACTTTGTACTTCCCGTTGTTTGCCGAAAGCGTGCAGGCATAATAGATGAAGGACTCGCCAACCTGTACCGGCTCAAAGTCCTCGAGCAGACGGAGAACAGCCTCTTTCTCCTCGTGTAAAGCAGTCATTATCAGAACGTCTACAGGCCTCCAATTATGGGAGGTGTCAATGTTACGTCGCATCGCTTTCACCTATTCAAAACTATCCTATACGTTAGATATGCTCCCAGATTGAGTATCTCAAAACTAAGTTATGTGATCTCCACCTGGGGTTGCGATGTATTGAACGTCACGACTACAGCGCTTCGTCCAGCCGGTCGCAGCGTCACAGCTTGATTATTGTGGTCCTGGACGCGCGTTTCAGAGAGCGCTCCAGATCATCGACGGCTTCCTGTATCTGACGCCCGTCATCACCTGTGAACTCAATCACTGTGCCGCAGTAAGGACAGTGGCGGGACTTGCCAGGTCGCATCTCTTCGACTTTCTGCCGAAATTTCCTGTGGCAATTGGGGCACTCCAGGTTGAACTGTAGTTTCGCCATTCGTCTACTTCCCTCGATTCCGAAACGCGTTTTCTGGATCTGTTATCCTTCAGGTGGATGTGGCTCCTTACTATAAGTGTATTCCCTCTGGATCTTCCCATCCTGACCATGGATGACGACCTATCCCCGTGGTCGGCCTCTGGTGAGATCTCTGGCGGCTCTCTCCGCTTCGACCTTTGTCTTATAAACGCTGCTGGCTCTTTGCCCACCCTCGGATTTCACCTTCTAAGAGCCACTATGTGTGTCGGGCACCACGTGGTAGATCTTTCTCTTGGACATCCTGTTCCTCCTCGCAAATGAGCTGTTCTCTCTTTAATTGCGTTGTATTATCAACGCAACACCACACACAAAAAAACTTAGATCAAGTTCAACTGATTGCAGCTAGCCGCTCGTGATGGGCAAAGAGTCCCATCTTCTGACATATAGATCAACCCTAATTCCTCAAGTCGCCTGCAAAACGCCGTGATCGTAACACCAAAGCGGTCCTTGAGTCGATAGAGATTGGGCCACTGGCAGATATCCACCCCTTTGATTTCGCGGACTATCATCTCTTCAGGCATTGCTAACGCCGCGGCGTACCGATTTGCTTGCCATTCTAACCTATCATACTTGTTCCAGCGGCAAAGGAACTCCCGTGGCTTGACGTCATCCAGAAGGGTCAGTTGTACGAATTCAGTGTCGCTCACATGGAGATCCCAGTGCCCTACTTCGTGAGCGAGTGTGAAGACCTCGGTTCCCCAATAATTCTCGAAATGGGCACGCCGGCATTCATTCATGCAAATCGTCTGCTCTCCCGGATTAATGTAGGCCAACACCACATCGTCGCCCTTCTCCTCAATCACATCCCAATCTATTCGGAGCTTCAAATGAGCCTCAATAAGATGCTCGATCGGTATTGGCAGCTTGGTAGTTGCACCAAACTCCGCTTTGTAGGCAGACAGCCGAGCCTGTGCTTTAGCTTCAATACTCTCTGGTTTCAACCAGGGAGCGTCAGTCACTATCTGTGGTGTCATCCTGCTCACTCGGTACTGCAATTTCCAACACTTGTTTGAGCTGCTCCTCAGTTAGATCTCGGGATTGAAGCTTTCTAAATAGAACACCGATGCGAGGGTCTTGAGCAACCGCTTTCCTTAGCTCTTTTTGCGAAACCTTAGCGGCCAGCGCGAGCAATTCCTCCAGGTCTGCCCCCAACTCTCGCGCGAGCTTCTCTATGACCTCATCGCTTGGAGGAGCCACTTTCCCGTTTTCGATCTTGCTAAGATAGGTGAAATCAATCCCTACTCTACGTGCCAGCTCCCTCAAAGAGATATAATCATCTCTCTGTGTTCTCAACTCCCGGATGCGCTCCCCAAATGCTGTCATCGCCCTCACCTCGTTTGTATCAGAACCTGGCGTACTTGCGTTGCATTATCAACGCAACACTATTATAACACATTGGTATTTAGCTGTCAAGTCAACCATTGAACAGTCATCCTCCGCAGTGCAGGCACTCCTTCAGCTCTTCATACACCTGTGGCCTATAACAATCCGGGGCAGCCCGTATTCGGGATACTTCCGGGCTATGGGTTCCAGAATGCGGCGCAGGTGAGCATACTTCCTCTCATAGTCCACCTTGTCATTCTGGTGATAGTACCACGTCGACTTTGGCAGGTCCGCCGCCGCCAGTGCACGATTCAGGCCGTAGGTGTCCTTCACCCCTTCGACCATGGACACCTTCTGCTCCGGCGTCATCGCCTGGAGCCCAAGAAGCCTTTTAAAAGCGCGATCTCCACTTCCTTCTGGCCGATCAACTGCTCCAGCTCCGCGATCCGTCGCTCGTATTGGGCCACGATGCTGTCCTGGGCGAAGATATCGGGCACTTTCTCCAGGAAGGTCTTCTTCCAGGCATTGGCTGTGTTAGGATGGATACCGTACGCCTTGGCCACCTGCGCTGTTGACTTGTCCCCCCGCAGCAACTCTGTAACCACCTGGAACTTTAACTTCGCCGAATACCGCTTTCCCATATTTGCCTCCTCTGTGCATGATATGATCTCACACTTGCCAGAGAAGGTCAACTTTGCACATTACCTACTGGTACAGATTTTTGGGGTAATATCCTGAGGAATACTCCTGCATCTGCGCCACAAGTCCTTGGAACAAAGTCTCTGTCATATGCCCGACTGTACGTGACATGTTGCGTCGTCCCCTTGGGCACGTGAGACACCTAAAAGAGCAGGCATTGGTGGTTTCTATCTGCCCCACAAAGGGAATCGCTCCTCTGCGTTGTTCAAAGTAATCAAACAAAGCTATTCGATCGTTTGCGGCAAGTAGCGCAGCAATCTCGCACCAGTCCAGCTTCTGCACAAAAGAGAAATCAATCATGCTTGAGGCTCTCCCGATCCTATGCAAACGGCAGTCGCAGATCCGAAACTACTACTGGCCGCTTACCTGTTCTTCCCGGCTCAATGTCTGACACAAATCGAAAATCAATATCAGTGTCTGAGCCCAAGAGATCCCATATTGACAGTTCTAAGTGCCGTTTGTCTTTGTCATCGAATGCATCAGTGGGGACAATCCTGACTTCCAAGTGACCCTGTTCCCTTTGCCTCACCTGTGCCATCCGGATATTCAGGCAAGGTTCAAGAACATGTTGAAGCGCATTTGGGAATAACCAACAGCCATCCGTCGATAGAAGCATCTGTGATGTCCTGCCTTCAATCTTGTCAAGAGCAGGGAGTCCCCGACCGCATGAGCATTCGGACACAGAACGTGTGACTAAATCACCCGTTCTGTACCTGATCAGAGGCATCACCTCATTATTGAAAGAAGTGCCGACTATCTCATACAGATCTCTGTCTATTCTCTGAAGTTCAACATAGGAGTATTCCGGGTTGACATGATAAATGCCTTCCCCACATTGACCTATAGCGGCAACACGTTCGCGTTGTCCATACCAGTCAAACACGGGGCATTGCCAAAACCTACTGGCCCTATCTCTGACTGAATCTACGAGGGTCTCCGAAGCAGTGATTATAGACTGCACTGAGGGCACCTGATAGCCGAACATGGAGGCAAACCGGGTGAGCAGGTCAAGCGTGGAGGGAAGAACTCTCATGATTTTCGGCCTAAATCGAGCCATAAGTTGAAGGTAATAGTGCAAATTGGCTTCGTTCAGATGATACGATGAGATGTAGAGATTCCTCCGCCCATTCTTGCGATCAACCATATAAGGTGGTCTTCCCACGACGCTGCTACCAAACCGAAGACCTCGGATGACAACCGCTCGATCTCCGTAGTCAAATCCAGCCCAGTTCCAATGGCGCCACAAATAGGCGTATTCGATGTCGTCCACATACTCGGACAAGAGGAATTCCACAGATGTACCAGAGGAACCGCTTGTTCTTTCTATTCGCGCCTTCTGTGCTCCAGCTGCCGTGGACTTCAGAAGTGCGAAATGCGAACGCAGGTCATCCTTGCTGAGGAGAGGCACAAGTGCTGTATCCTCAGGCGTTTGAATGTGGTCCGGCGAGATGCCCCTGCGATCAAAGACCTTTCTGTAGTAGGGCACATGCTCGTAAGCTATTGAGACGATCCGCTGAAAGCTCAGGAATGACTCCGTGGCCAAACGTTCCTGGGACCACCATTGAGACTCCATGATTCGGTTGTATTCCTTTGAACACACATCACCCAAACAGCCAGGAAATTCGTGCATAAGGGGCTCCTTAGCCTAGATTTCGGACCTTGACAGTTGAATAGAGAGCCAAACTCGCGGGATCGCTCCATTTGTGGCAAAGTACAGTCACCAAACTCATACTTGGCCGGAGCAATTCCATATGAAGTCTGCCACAAAATCACGACCTGCGCAAGTTCTGGTCTGGCTGATCTGGTTAATAGCACTGCTCGTCTTGTCAAGCGACAATTAGAAGATTCTGTTGGGCACTCTTATGTCGAATGATCGGGAGTCTGGCAAGGTGACAAACTCGGCGAATGTGAGATAATAGGGGGCAACTCACCAAGTCGCAAAATATCAAAGGAGGACAAATGTCTCGGTACCGTCCCCACAACTTTGAGATTCCTGAAGAAACCATTCGAGTCGCCCAAGAAGCTTTTCCAAAAGGGAATGCCTATATCACCATGCGAGACATGCTGTCGCCACTATTCAACGATGCCGACTTTGCCCCGCTGTTTGATTGGCGCGGTCAAGAAGGAGTGTCCCCAGCCTTGTTGGCGATGGTCACCATTATGCAGTACATGGAAGGGTTGACCGACCGACAGGCCGCCGACGCCGTGCGAAGCCGTATTGATTGGAAGTATGCATTGGGGTTGCCATTGACTCATCCCGGCTTTCACTACTCGATCTTGAGCCCTTCCGCGATCGTCTGCTGGAAGGAGGTCAAGAAGTCATGTTGTTCGATCAAGTTCTCGATCGACTCAAGGAACGTGGACTGGTCAAAGGGAAAGGGCAACAACGCACCGATTCCGCCCACGTGCTGGCCGCTGTGCGCCATCTGAACCGCCTAGAATGTGTGGGCGAGACCTTGCGCCGCGTGCTCGATGATCTGGCCCGTGTGGCCCCCGACTGGTTATTGGCGCAGATTACGCCCGATTGGTTTGAGCGCTATGGTGCGCGGATCGAAGCGTACCGGCTGCCGAAAGAACAAACAAAGCGCGAGGCGCTGCTGGTGCAGATTGGGCAGGACGGCTTCCACATCCTGGTCGCGATCTACGGAGATCAAGCGCCTACCTGGCTGCGTGAGATTCCGGCAGTCGAAGTGATGCGCCGTGTCTGGATCCAGCAATACTACATCCAAGACGACCAGATCAAGCTGCGTGACAAGAAAGACCTGCCGCCACACAAGCAGCTCATCGTGTCGCCAGATGATCCCGAAGCGCGCAACCGCACCAAGCGGAAAACCAACTGGACCGGCTATGTAGTCCATCTGACCGAAACATGTGAAGCGGAGAGGCCGAACATCATCACCCACGTCGAAACGACCCCGGCCACGACCGCCGACGTAGAGGTTACCGACATCATACACGAAGCATTGACCAGCAAGGATCTGCTGCCCAGTGAGCACCTGGTCGATAGCGGTTACACATCAGCAGACCAACTGCTCAGCAGCCAACGCAACTACCACGTGGACTTGATCGGCCCAGTCTCCGGTGGTGGCAGCTGGCAGGCCAAGGCCGACAACGGATTTCGCATTAGCTGCTTTGCTATTGATTGGGAGACTCGGACCGCCACTTGCCCACAAGGCAAGACGAGTCAGAACTGGCATCTGCGTCGAGAAAAGCACGGCCACGAGTACATTGATATCCGCTTTTCCCCCGCTGACTGTCGCGCTTGCGCTTATCGGTCCGATTGTACCCGATCAAAACGCGGCGTGCGGGTTATTTCGCTGAAGCCACAGGCCGAGTATGAAGCCCTGCAAGCAGCCCGAGCGCGGCAAGAAACCGATGAATTCAAGACCAAGTACAAGAAGCGAGCCGGAGTGGAGGGGACCATCTCGCAGGGCACCCGTTCATTCGCTCTGCGGCGTTCCCGCTATATCGGCTTGGCCAAGACGCACTTGCAGCACTTGGCTACGGCAGCGGCCATGAATCTGACCCGCGTTGTAGCTTGGTTAATGGATGGGCAGCCTAAAGCACAAACACGCCGCTCGTCATTTGCTGCGCCAGCACCAGTTACTTGACGTAAGAGTGCCCAACAGTATCTTATAGTTGTCGCTGGACACTTTTTCGTCTACAGCTTGCTGGAACGCCAGGTGCGGCAAAGCGGATTACAGATGACCACCCGCTGCATCATCAAGAAACTGGAAACGCTGGATGTCATTGAAACCTAGTGTTGAGATGGCAGTTGCCTGTATCGCCTGGTCCCGGTTGACGAAGAACAGACCGTGCTCCTGGAGGTGCTGATGCGCATCCTGGCTGACCTGCGCCAACTGCGTTGGCTTCACCGGCAACTGCCTGATGGAAATACCCTGCTTTTGGCTTTGCCACCTCCGATACATCAACCAGTCGTTGCATAAGCCCGCGTCCCCAGGAAGGGTGATATCCGCTCTGTGAGACGCAAGAGACTGAGAGCAGGTCAGTGGATAGAGACCAATGCGACCCAATCTCATCTGACGCTCTTCGCACTGCTCAGTCACCTTTCGTGACACCGCAGTCTCGCTCTCTATTCAGTTGCTAATGTGCGAAGTATAGGCTTAGCCTGCTTACCTCGGTGCTTGAGCCATCACCGCACGTGCTTCATGAAACAACTCTACGGTCCTCGCCAAAAGAGCAAGGAATCTATATCGATCTTGATAGTGATGAGGCAAGAGGCACAGAAAATGGACTAGACACATTAACCTAACCTGAGTACGCAGAGTCATGAACTTTTCTTCGTCACCAGTCATTCCTCGCAGTAAGTCAGTGAACTGCAAATTGAGTTCTTGATACAACCTGTGAGGTTCCTCGGCGAAATCCAGATATACCTCGAGCGGATGAGGGCAGCTGATAGATACATTCCGAGATAGAATCAAATCGTAGAGACCATCCACAGAGTGGGCCAGTTTTCCGAGGTCATAAATGGGAATCGGCCCGATGCCACCGTTTGGATCTACTAAGAAAAAACGACTGCCATCGTCACCTTGAAGAATGATATTTTCCAGGTGCAGATCACCGTGGGTTTCTCCTAGGACACCAACTTCAGTGTGCATCAGGTAAGAAGCGATGTGATAGAGCCACTTTGCGATATCAGACAGGGAAACTGGAGCGAGGCCATTGACACTGATCGGCCGAGACCAATAATCTGTAGCCGTTCGGCTGCTAGCCAGCAAACGCCTAAGGTTCATGGAACGGGTGTGGATGCGCCCATAGATCCCAGCGGCGAGACAATGCTGTTCCCACTCACCGTAGCGGCCAATCCTATGACCAAGTGCGGCAATAATACTTCCAACTATCTCTATGGCCTCATAAGGAAGCAACCGGCCCCCGAGAAGTGCATGCCGAAGCCCAAAAGCATCCGGAATATACTCCAGAATCAGAACGAGATTTCCACCTAGCGTGAATGAGTCAATGTATCTTGGGCAATGCCTTAGAATGTCCTGACGTTCTGCCAGGATCCGCCTGTACCAGTCAATCTCCTGCCTAAGCCTTTTCCCAGAATGCCCACTTGAGGAGGTGATTTTCGCCACAACCTGCTGCTCGTGCCAAGTAAGGAGAAGCACTAGGTTATTTGTGTTGTACTGATACGACAGCACTTCACATTGATGCTCTACATCCAACGGGGTTTCTGAGCTCTCCTCGAAGTTCCTCAGAGCGCATTGTATCATTCTCTCAAGGTTTGCTCTCATAGCCCAATGACTGAGATGCTTGCTCCTTACAAGCTAGAGGACGTCGAATGACGATGACAGTCGGATTCTCTTGGGAAGCTGCTGTGCGTGTGCAATGCTCACGCCCGTGTAGCGAAGGCATATATATGGGCAACATGAATCATCGCACGGCCGCGAGTTTCCATAGAGCTCCAGTTTCCGATCGAACAGATTGCCCATTAGTGAGTTACGACCACACCGATATATATTCCCATCTGGTTTGATTCGGACGAAATTCACTCCGGCAGAACAAGCTATATCAGTAAAATCCGGGAATCCATCCAAGAAATGCCGATCCAGCAATGGATTGATTGTAGGCTGGCTTCGAAAGGGTCTCCACGGACTTCTGCGTGCGACCTTCTCAGCCGATGCGGCAAATGCTTGCAGCTGTTCGCGCTGTCCATCTGTGTAGCTTTCCGGATAGGGCCTACCTCGGTAAGTGCCTCGAAGTGACTTGGGAATAAGAGGCACATCTAGAGACAAGAATAGGTTTTGGATCTCTTCGAACTTCGCGAATACAGCTGGGGTCATAACGCAGGAAGCAAAGATCGCATAGCCTCCTTCACTTAGTGCCCTGACCCTAGTCAGGAGTTCTAGATGGCCATTGTGGAGTTCGCGTTGCTGCGGATGCACACTACAGTGGATATATTCAACCCTTTCAGGGTCAACTAACTCTGCGAATCTCAGTATCTCATTCGAGGCCAGGTTTGAGTTAAGGGCAATATAGTGCGAGGTAGATAAAACGCGACACAACTCTGCAAAACCGGGGTAAAAGAGTGGCTCGCCACCCGTGAAATGGAACAGCCAGACCTTGTCCGTCTTATCGAAGAAGTCTAGATACTCTTGCGGAGAAATCAGACCTACTGATTCGTGCTCTTTCGAATGAAAGAAACAGTACTCGCAGTCATAATTGCAGAAGTCGTTGAGGACCCAGTCAGCTTCAACCCGGTGCACTCCGGTGCCGTTCCTCATCTATGCCTCCCAAATGGTCAAATGAAAGGTGTTGTGCAACCACTGACCAGCGAAGTAGTCATCGTGTTGCTAGGTCTTGGTCTTTTGAGCCTGCATGTGGACGCCCGTCCAGAAGTGATGCATACACATCATAGTGTGCCTGCATGACATTCTCCCAATCGAAGATACTCAAGTCACCTGAGTCGACATGAACAACGGGAGTGGCGATTACGTCAAGTATCCTTCTGGCCATATCGTTCGGTGAATAGGGATCGCATACAGGAACATCCGGGAAAGCACTGCGGAATTCTTTCAAACCACTTGAAACCAAGAGCCGTCTCTGAGCAACCAGAGCCTCCAGGGAAACCTGGGAGAAAGATTCGTAGTATGAGGGGACAACAACAAGATCATGGCTCCCATAAATCCCTCCCATTTGAACCGAAGGGTAGCCCCCCGCAAAAGCCACCAACTCCGATACGCCTAGATCTCGTGCCAATGTCATCAACTCCATCTTGCGAGGGCCACTTCCGACTACCGTCAGCGTGAATCTTGCAGTTTGCTCGCTATTCAGAATTTTGACAGCATGCAGAAGGGTTTCAAGGTTCTTGAATGGCCTGAGACGACCGACAAACAGGAGTCTGATGACATCCGAATCTGCTATGCTGGTTCGTTCACAGGAAGCACTTGTCTCGATAGGTTCATAGTAAGAGAACTCGCACCCCGGAGGAATGTATACAATCTTGGGAGACGCGCGTAGCTCATCCAATTCCCCGAGTTCTGTCATCAACGTTCGGCTGCGCAAGATGACGTAGTCTAGGTGACAGATGGACAGCCGATATCTCTCTGGAATGAGGTTATATACTGTTAGGACAGCAGGAGTGCGAGTGCCTTTTCGCTTCAGCATTTCCGCCACATCCAGACTGTGACAGTGAATGATATCGTACCTGTTGAAGTACTTCTGTACACCGAGCCTGTATGCCAGGCCAGGCAGTCGGTATAAGATGTCAGAGACCAAACCAGTGAACAGGAACGAAGCTTCACGCATGCGGTAAAAGCTAGTTGCAGTGAGAACTGGAGCGTCAAGAGCCTGGAAGTCTGGCGCGAAGAAGGGTGATTTTGAAGTGACAACTTCAAAGGAGAAACGCGAGTCGACCGCATGTCGACAGAGACCTTCAACGTTCGTCTCGGCCCCACCTCTAGCATATCCTATGAAATCGATGAATTGTCCAACTAAACACATAATCCTATTTGGCCCCTGCGATTCCGTAGCAACGTTGACAATACACAGGGATATTGCCGGCAAGATGCCTCCCTCGCAATGTTTGGTAACCCACGCTTTGCCATATCTCTTGAAAGGTGTTTTGCGATAGCTTTCCCAGATTCACCGTTCCAGGATCAGCAATCGTACCACACGGAACTACAAAGCCTTCAGCAGAGATGAATGTCCGCGTGAAGGGCCATGGACATCTATTGGTTTCGGAATGTTGCTTGCCAGAAGCAGCCTCAAATGTGATGTCAGATTGACGAGCCACTGCTCGAGCCTCTTCCAGGTACACTTGCACACTATCTCCTGGTTGAATGGGTATCTGGGTCAATCTCTGCCCAACTTCGGGCTTGTACTCATAAGTGTTGGCTACCATTTGAATGCGAACAGCGTCCACTTCGAGTCGAGCTCCTAACCTTACAAACTCTGCTGCTTGCCCAATGTTGGACTGCATACCCACCACCCACAATTCTATAGTCATGTCTGCATTGAGAGCACTCCTTCGTTCAACAAGGTGTTGAACACCCTTGATGAACTCAGCCCACTTGACGCACGGTCTTATTCTCTCATAAGACCGTGCGTCAGCTCCATTCACACTGACGCGCAGCAAATCCAAACCTGAGAACAGCAGCTTGTCGGCGTTATCACTCACATATAGTAGGGTGCCATTAGTATAGGTCCACACGAACAGGCCAGCTTGCTTGGCGTAACGAATCATATCGACAAGAGAAGGGTTCAGAAGAGGCTCACCAATGCCGTGCAGTTTAACGCTCTGCAGCGGAGGGATCTGCCCAATAGACTTCCTGAAAAGACTGTATGGCATGTCAATTGACGGTCGGGCCCAGTATGTGCGCTGGCAAATGACACATGCGAGGTTGCATTTCGTCGTTACCTCAACATCGGCACTTCTGGGCATTGGTGGAATCCTTAAGTGCATGCGGGCTCCCCTCTCACACGGAATCTCGACCAGAAGCCCCTAGAGCTGACAGTCTGGCAGAGACTTGATGCTCTATGGACTGCCGCGCCAACTCCAGAATTGGTCGATGATCGTCAGTCCGAGTGTCAATAGTCCTGGACCCACTGAGCAAGGCCTCCAGGTAGACTGCTCTGATCTCGGGGCCGAAATTGGCTTTGCCTATCCCAGCCCGAAAGGCATGCTTGATTGTAGCGTTGGAATAGAAGTCTCCACCGTGGAGGACTAAAGGCACATCGATACCGTGGTGGAGCTCACTGATCAGGTCAAAGTTGGGACTGGGCTTCTGGCGACTGGTCCCATGTAAGTTGCCTACCGAGATCGCTAGGAGATCCACGTTGGTGCGGCTCACAAACTGATCCGCAAGGTCTGGCTCAGTGAAGCCGCTTCTGTCTACACCCAATGCAACCTTGGTAGAAGGTACTGTCCCCAGCTCTGCTTCGACCAAAACACCTGCACTGTGCGCCACTTCAACCACTTGTAGGGTTTTCAGAACATTCATATCAAAATCATCGTCAGAGAAGTCAGCCATCACAATGTCAAAACCCAGATGCAGGCATTCATCGATCAATTCCAAGTCCTTGCTGTGATCTAGTTCCAGCAGCAACGTGGACTTACTCTCAGTCTGTGCAGCCCTAAAGAGGTTCACCAGGTAATTCAATCCAGAAAACCTAATCGCTCTCTCACTTAGCATGAGGATGGCAGGCTTGTTCGCTTTGTCAACGGCTGCGACAATGCCTTGAAGATCGAACTGATCATTGAAGTTGAATGCCAGAACTGGGCTAGGGAGAGTTAAAGATCCCATTGAGCCTCTCCAGATGCAGTTCAACAAGCTGGATCAATTGAGCATGAGGTGAGCGAAACCCCTGTCATACGTCGTTCAGGGAGCGGCGGCGCATCAGTGGGACGGAGTGTTGCGGAGTAAGAGTCGGGCAAGGTCCACCTAGGTTCTCAGTTCGATCAGGCAACCATACCAACACTTCATCGAACAAGAGGGCGAACGCTTGCTCGATGGACATCTCAATATCCATTTCGACGGATACGTAGCCGAGAACCAGACGTTCAATCACTGCAACATGCTGTGCCGGATGCGCGTACGATCAGGGCTACTACGCCTCATTATACAACGGAAGCCATTGCGAGTCAATCCGACGAGGAGCTCAGGGTGTGCGTCAGTTTAGGGGCGAGTTGTAAGCGGTAGGCCAAAGGTCATCAAAGCGTTGGCTCATGATTGCCGCACGTACCGGGAGTAGCCGTTCAGCCCCAGAACGACTCCAGCGCATCCCCGACCCAGTAAAGCGAGCCTTGAACTGCTTTGCCGCACTTTCCACCATGCCACTACCAATAGCCCACCCATCTTCGCGCATCTCTTGATA
>Ga0180432_10005890_pt1 | contig 16151 bp, 9 predicted proteins | sample SS_ome_10_FD_132414 | JGI IMG/M metagenome (GOLD analysis project Ga0180432, IMG submission 132414) | Hypersaline lake sediment archaeal communities from the Salton Sea, California, USA - SS_1_MS_2 metaG | ecosystem: Environmental > Aquatic > Non-marine Saline and Alkaline > Hypersaline >... | reverse complement strand
TCACCACAACCAGAACCCTCAAGTCTTCGTCTGGAGCGCCTCGGTCGAGAGCATCATGGCTAAGATCACCAAATGTAAAGAAGCGTTAGACGCACCACACTAGAATGGTCGTGATGATGCCGATGATCTTGGCAGCCGTCGCCTTTCCGGAGCCGTCCAGCGAGGGATCGGCCGCCATCTTCCTCTGTGCCTCGTTGGCCTTGACGATGGCGACGGGCCCGAGGATGATCTGGAGGCAGAAGATGCTGATGATCGCGTACGTCAATGCGTGGTTGGCTTCTCTGCACGGCCGCCTCCGCTGTGCGACGTACGGCATCGGCGGCGACACAGGGGGGATCCGTGGGGACGGGCCTTGGGGCGGCCGTTGCCAAGGCTGACCGGGCGGTGGCGGCGGTTGGGCGGGCTGCGCGGTCCCCACCGCGGGCGGCGGCACGGCGAACTGATGGCCGCACGGGCACGCGACGGTCTGGCCGATGGCGAAGGCGGAGAGATCGAGTTGAGTGCCGCACCGGCTGCATTGCACGATGTGTGTCGCCATGTTTTTTCCCCTTCTCTTTCACGCTGCTCGTCAGGGACGGGCGCGGGCCACCCCCTCCTTATTCTTCTTGGCTGCGGGTCACTTTGAACAGGTCTTCGCCGTAGGTGATGGTCGCGGCGCCCGAGCCGAGGTCCTCAGCGACGGGCTTGCCGTCCTTGAGCACGCGCACGTGCGAGGCGTCGCGCAGCTCGATCCGCACGCGCTGCGCGGCCGCGAAGGGCTTGGATTTTCCCTTCGCGAGGACGGAGTTGAAGGCGACGGTGCCGTCCACCTCGGCCTTGACCCAGGCGTTCTCGTCGGCGATGACGGTGAGCTGGAAGCGTGCGGCGGCCGGCGCGTCGTCGGCGGCGACGGGCGTGTCCGGCGCCTCGGGTGCAATGGCGCCGTGCGGGCCGGCGCCTGCGGGACGGGGCGCCGGGGGCGCCTCGTCGGCCGGGCCGAACCATTTGTCGAACTTCACGTAAACGTAAACGGCGACGGCAAGCGCGAGCAGCACGAGGGCGGCGAGAAGGAACGGCCGCACGGGCGAACGGCGGCGGACGCGGCTGCGGCGGCTCGGCTTGAAGTCCTTGTGCGCCATCGTGCCGACGCCTTGCAGGTAGAGGCGCGCCTGCGGAGGGCCGCACAGGCGGTCGAAGGCGTCCATGACTTGTTCGGTGTCGGCCTCGAGGTACTCGGCGTAGCCGCGCACGAAGCCGCGCGCGTAGGCGGGCGGGCTGGTGTCGAGGATGGTGCCGGCCTCGATCGCCTTGATGAGCTCGGGCTGGATGTTGGTGGCTGCAGCGACCTCGTCGAGGGACAGGCCCCTGGCTTCCCGGCGGGCCTTGAGCCGCTGGCCGACCGGTTCCGGTGCGCCGTCGGCGCCCTCGTCCAGCATCGGGGTCGAGAAAGACATCGGAGGCTCCACAGACGTGCACGGCGTCGGGCCTCAGTCTGCCAGAGGGATGGGCGGGACGCAATCGAAATCGTGCCGCGCACGCACGAGCGGCAATCGGGAGAGCGCACTTCGGGGTCTGCGACGGGGTCGTGCACGGGACGGGGTGTTGTCGCGGGCTCGTCGTGTGTGCGACGGGCGCGTGTGCCGCCGCCGCGCTTGACAGCGTGAGAGGCGGGGCCTATGCTGGCCGGAGCGTGTGCCCGAAGAAAACCGGCCCGGCCACCATGTTCCCTCGTGAAGGAGACGCCACCGATGAGACGATCCCGTTCAGTGTTTGGGGCGGCGGCGTGCGTGCTCGTGCTGTTGGCGTGCGTGCCGCACGTGGCCGTGGCGGCGCGCAGCGCGTTCGACCGCTAACTCGATGAGGAGATCGCCGGCCTCGTCCGGGAGGTGGGTACGCCGCAGGCGCTATTGCGGCTCTACGCGATCGACGGGCTCAAGCGCATGGCGGCGTGGGACGGCCGGGCGCGGGCGGCTTACACGTGGGTGGTGCACGAGCCGGGGGCTTCGCCCGTGCTCAAGGCGCACGCGCTCTGGTTCCTGGCGGCGCTCGATCAGGCGGAGGGCAACGGCCTCGGCGCGGCCGAGAAGCACCGCCGCCTCGGGCTGATCACCGACTGGCTCGTCATCGGCCCGTTCGACAACGAGGGCAAGTCTGGGTTTGACGAGGTGTATCCGCCCGAGACGGAAACGAACCTCGCCGCGGCGTACCCGGGCAAGGAACGCGAGGTGCGCTGGCGGCGCTACCCGGCGGGCCTCGGCTCGGCCTTCGTCGAGCTGGGCGCGATCTTCCGGCCCCGGGTGCAGGTGGCGGCCTACGCGCTGGCGCTGGTGTACTCGCCCGTCGAGCAGGAGGCGGCGCTGCGGTTCGGCACCGACGACGCGGTCAAGATCTGGCTCGACGGCGCGCTCGTGCATGCCGACGACGGGTACCACTCGGCCGCGTTTGACCAGGCGGCCGCGGGCGTCGTGCTCAACAAGGGCTGGAGCACGCTGCTGGTGAAGGTGACGCAGGGCGAGGGGGCGTGGCGCTTCTGCCTGCGGATCACGGCGCCGGACGGCTCGCCGCTGCGCGGGGTGCGCGTGGAGGCGGGGCCGGAGCGGGTCACGGCGCTTGCGGCGGCGATTCCGACGCGCGAGGCGGTGCGGCCCGTCGCGGTGGACGATCCGGTTTCGAGCTTCACGCGCCTCGTCGAGCAGGAGCCGGACAACGCCGCACACCATGCGGCGCTCGCCATGCTCTACACCCGCACGAAGGCCTTCGACGAGACGGACGAGCTCGACGTGAAGACGTACGAGCGGGCCATCGAGCTCGATCCGCACAACTGGCGCTATTACGAGCAGGTCGCGCCGCTCTACCGGGACCGCAACAAGCAGCGCGACGCGTACGAGCGCGTGCTCGAGCTCAACCCGCGCCGGGCGCTCGCCCACATGCGGCTCGGCCGCTACTACCTCGAGCACGGGTTCGACCGCAAGGCGCTCGCGGCGTTTCGCGCGGCGCACCGGGCGGACGCGACCGACTATCGGGGCGAGCTGGGCCTGGCCGACTACGAGGCGCGGTTCCTGCACGGGGCGGACGCGCTGCGCAGGATCGAGCGGCTGCGGCGGCTCTACCCGACGACGCCGGCGCTGGCGGAGAAGGCGCTCTGGGCCGGCCTGGTCGCGCGCCCGGACGAAGAAATTGCGGCGCTGTGCCGCGAGGTGCTTCGGACGGACGCAGGCCACCGGCGGGCGCGTCGCACGCTGCTGGAGCTTGCCCGGCGGCGCGACGACCTCGACGGGATGCGCGCGCAGCTCCAGGCGCTCGAACGCTCGAGCCCGGGCCACACGGGGCTGCTCATCGAGGAGGCGCGCCTGCTGGGCGACGTGGGGCGGCCGGCCGAGGCCATCGCCGTGCTCGAGCGCGTGATCGAGATCTGTCCCGAGGAGGCCGAGGCGCTCGAGCAACTCGGGCGGTACGCGCACTGGGCCGGCCAGGACGAGGCAGCCGACTTGGCGTGGCAGCGCTCGCTCGCGTTCCGGCCGCAGAACGCGCCACTCAAGCTGTACGTCGAGCACCTGCATCCGGAAACGGCGCCGTTCGAGGACGATTATGTCGTCGAGGTCGCCGGCCTGCTCGCGGATCAGCCCACAGCGGAGGACTACCCGGAAGACGGCGCAGTGTACCTGCTCGACCAGCGTGTCTACCAGGTGCATCCGACGGGGCTGTCGAACAGGTTCGGGCAGCAGGTCGTGAAGATTCTCAACAAGAAGGGCGTCGAGGACTTCCGGGCACAATACGTGGCGTTCACCCCGGAGACGCAGGAGGTTAAGGTCCAGGCGGCACGCGTCTACAAGCCGTCGGGCGAGGTGATCGAAGGGCAAGGCCCCTACATATGGCCGATCTCGAACCCCTCGGGCGGGCTCTACTACAGCTACAGCGCGCTCGTGTACGGGTTCACCAAGCTCGAGCCGGGCGACGTGGTCGAGTTCCGCTACCGGCTCAACACGATCGCCGAGACGAACATCTACGCCGACTACTTCGGCAACCTGGCTTACTTCCGAGGCGAGCAGCCGAAGCAGCGGTTCAAGGTGGTGTACATCACGCCGAAGTCGCGCGAGTTCTTTTACCGGACCGTGCGGTCGGAGTTGGAGCCGACGGTCACCGAACAAGGCGAGGAGCGCATCTACGCGTGGGAAGCCACCGGGGTGCCCAAGATCAAGAGCGAGCCGCACATGCCGGGGGACTCCGAGGTGACGCCGTACGTGCATATCTCGACGTTCCGCGATTGGCAGGCGCTGACCGAGTGGTACTGGGGCCTCGTGCAGGACCAGTTCACGCTCGACGCGAAGGCCAAGGAGAAGCTCGCCGAGATCGTCGAGGGCAAGGCCACCGTGCTCGAGAAGGTGACGGCGGTCCACAACTGGGTGGTGACCAACACGCGTTACATCGGTCTGGAGTTCGGCATCCACGGGCACAAGCCGTACAAGGCCTCGAAGGTGTTCGCGCGCGGCTACGGCGACTGCAAGGACAAGGCGTCGCTGTTGGTGGCGATGCTGGGCGAGCTCGGCATCGACGCGGACCTCGTGCTTATCCGCACGACGGGCAAGGGGGCCGTCGAGTCGTTCCCGGTGTCGCTCGCGGTGTTCGACCACGCCATCTGCTACGTGCCGGCGCTCGATCTGTACCTCGATGGGACAGCGGATTTCAGCGGCACGCGCGAGCTGCCCGCGTCGGACCAGGGCGCCATGGTGATGATCGTGGGCAAGGACCGGCGCGAGTTCACCACGGTGCCCGTGTCGGGGGCCGAGGCGAACGTGACCACCGACACCTACACGATCACGCTCGGTGCCGACGCCGACGTGACCGTCGAGGGCACCCGCCAGGTCGTGGGCCAGGTGTGCGCCTACTTCCGCAGCAACTACCAGGAGAAGGCGAAACGGCGCGAGACGCTCGAGAAGCTGTGGCGCCGCTCGGTGCCGAACGCGACGATCACGCACCTGGAGTTTTCCGATCTGAAGGACATCGAGCGTGACGTGACGTACTCGTACACCGCAGCGCTGCCCGACTTCTTGACCGACGAGCCCGACGGCACCGTGTCGTTCAAGGGGTTTTTGGCGCCCAACGACCTGACGGAGAACTACGCGTCGCTCGGCGAGCGGGAGCACGACGTGGTGTTCCGGTTCCCGTGGACGGCGGCCAAGACGATGCGCTACGTGCTGCCCGAGGGGGCCACGGTGCTCGAGCTGCCGAAGCCGTTCGAGGCGAAGACCACGCACCTGGACTGCACGATCGGCACCACCGAGGAAGAAGGCGCGGTCGTGGTGCGATCCACGATTGTAATGAAGGCGCTGCGCGTGCCGCTCGAGGAGTACGCGGCCTTCCGCGAGACGTGCCGCGCCATTGATGAGAAGCAGAGCGAACGGATAAGGATCTCGCGATGAGACGGGCATGGGTGTTTCTGGCGCCGGCCTTGGGCCTGGCCTTGGCCTTGGCCCTGGCCTTGGCGTTGTGCGCGGGGATCGTAGGACCGGGCCGCGCGTCGGCGGCCGAGGCCGACGCGTCCGAGGCGGCCGCGTCCGAGGCGGACGGGCCGGCGGTCGACGGGCCGTTTGCGCCCGCGCTGCTCGGGCCGGGCGAGGAAGCGGCGGGCGCGATCGAGGCGTTGCGGCCGGCGGCTGAGACGGACCTCAATGCGGCGCTGCGGCTCGGGTGGCTGCTGCACGTGTACGCCAACGACAACGCCGGCGCGCAGGCGCTTTTCGAACGCGTGGTCGCGGCGGACGCGGGCAACGTGTGGGCACGGTTCGGGTTGGCATCGGTTGCGAAGCTTGCCGCCGATTACGGCGCGGTGTGCGCGCAGATGACGGCCGTGGTGACGCACCGCGCCGAGCACCCGCTGGCGGAGCTCGCGCTGCACCAACTGCAAGTGCTGTGGGACGACGTGCCCGAGGCGCGGCGCGGCACGGTCGCCGTCCGCGGCACGGTCGCCGTCCTGCAGCGACTGCTCGAGGATTCCGCCGTGACGAGCGCCGAGGCGCGGGGCCTGGCGCTCGGTCTTCTGCGCCGGCAGCTCGAGTGGGACGGCCGGATCGCCGAGTACGAGGCGCTGCTGGCGGCGACGGGCGCGGTGCGCTCGTGGCGGGTGGCGGGGCCGTTCGGGCCGCTCGTGGATCTGGCGTTCTACGCGCCGCTGCCGCCCGACGAGGACGCCGTGCTGGCCGAGCGGTACACGTCCGGCGGCGAGGACCACCGGACGCGGCGCTACGAGGCGCCCGGCGTGGGACTCGAACCGCCCTGGGGCGCCTACGGCGTGTACTACGCGGAGACCTTCGTGCACACCGACGCGCGGGTCCGCGCGCTGGTGCGCGTCTCATCGCGAGGCCCCGTGCGCGTCGAGCTCAACGGCGGCACGGTGTACTTCAAGGACACCTTGCGCACGTTCGCACCGGACACGGAGACCGTGGCGACCGTGCTGCCGGCGGGCTGGAACCGGCTGCGCGTCAAGTACCAGTCGGCGGGCGGGGTCGTGGTGCGGCTGCTCGACGAGGCGGGCCGGCCGCTGGCGGCGGTGGTGGACGCAGCCCCGCGCCGCGTCGCGTCGGCGCCGGCGGCGCCCGGGCGCGTGGTGCCGACGGCGTGCGAGGCGTATCTGGACGGGCTGGCCGCGAACGAGCCGCGCAATCCCGTCGTGCTGGCGCACATGGCGCAGCTCGCCCACTACCGGGGCGACGCCGAGGCGGCCAAGATCGCCGCGCTGCGCGGGGTCGAGGCGCACGACGGGTGGGCCTACGGGCACCTAGTGGCGGGCGTCGTGCTCGGCGCCGATCCCACGCAGCCCGAGCGGATCGCGCGCAGCCGGGCCAAGGGGCATTACATGCGCGCGCTCGAGCTGGCGGGGACGTGCCCGGCGGCGCTGTACTTCCTGGCGCTGTACGAGCGGCAGGAAGACCGCCTCAAGGAGGCGATCGAGAAGCTCGAGCAATGCATCGAGCAGGCACCGGACAACTACCTGTGGCACCGGGCGCTCTACGACATTTACACCGAGCGGCGATGGGAGAAGGAGCGCGAGGCGGCGCTCAACGAGGTGCTCCGGCTCAATGCGGACTCGCCGTCCGTGGTGCAGATCGCCGCGGGCTACTATCGCGAGCGGGACCTGTTCGACAAGCTGCGCGAGGCACAACTGCGCCAGCACCGCGGCACGGCGGGCTCGGCGATCCAGGCGCACCTGTTGTGGCGAGCGGGGCAGCTCGACGCGGCGATCGTCGAGTTCGAGCGGCTCGTCGCGGCGTATCCACCCGGCACCTCGTACAAGAGCAGTCTTGTTGATCTGTACAAGGAAACGGGCCGCCTCGCGGAGGCAGCCAAGCTGCTGCGCGCCCAACTGGCCGAGGAGCCGCGTGACACGCGCGTGATGCGCGAGTTGGCCGAGGTTGAGCTGCTGCGCGGGCGCCGCCGCGCGGCGGTCGCGCTCTGGCGGCGCATGCTCGCCGAGGAGCCGGCGGACCAGCAGGTGCGCAAGGCGCTGGCGCTGCACGGCATGAAGGAGGTGTTCGACGACTACGCGATCGCGATCGAGCCGTACCTGGCCGACGCGTCGCTGCGCGAGCGCTACGCCGAGTACGGGGCCGTCATGGTGGTGGACTACGCAATCGAGCAGGTGTTCGCCGACGGGTCGGGCCGCCAGTTGACGCACCAGCTCGTGCTCGTCAACACCAAGGCCGGCATCGAGCAGTGGGGCGAGGTGATGCTGCCGTTCGGCGCCGACGTGCTCGAGCTGCGCGTGATCAAGCCGGACGGCGCGATCGTCGAGCCGGAGTTGGTCGGCAACAAGGACTCGATCTCGCTCACGGGCCTGGCCGAGGGGGACTTCATCGAGATGAAGTACGTGGACGAGCGTGGGGGGTCGCCCTTTGGCACGCGGTCGTATCTGGGCCCGCGGTTCTTCTTCTGCAGCGACCGGGAGCCGATGCACCTGACGCGCTACCTGGTGATGGCGCCGGTGTCGCTCGAGCTCGACGTCGAGCAGGTGAACATGGCGGACGGGCCCGCAACGTGGACGCGCCGCGGCTGGCGGTTCCGGCAGTGGGAGCGGCAGTGCGTCGAGCCGATCCGGCCTGAGCCGGGCGCCGTCGGCAACGAGGAGTACATGGCGTGGGTGCGCGTCGGGTTCGGCCAGCAGGCGGCGCTGGAGCCGGGCCTGTACGAGGACAACAACATCGGTGTGACCACGCCGACGCTCGAGGTGCGCCGGGCGGTCGAGTCGCTGCTCGAGCCGGGCATGGGCCACGAGGAGATCGTGCGGACGCTGCACGCCTACGTCAACACCCACATTGAGGGCGGCGGCACGGGTCCCGCGATGGACCAGGACGCGAGCCACACGCTCGGCGACAAGCGGGGCAACCGGATGGCGCTGCTGAAGGCAATGCTCGAGGTGGCGGGCATCGGCAGCCGGGTGGTGATGGTGCGGCCGGTGACGGCGTTCGACTCCGAGGTGTTTCCCAACGGGTTCGGCTACGGGCTCTTGCTCGTCGAGGACGAGGGGGGCCGGCCGGACTGGTGGGTGGACCTGAACAACAAGTTTTACCCCCTCGGCTTCGTGCACCCGGTTGTGCAGGGCGCGCGCGCGGTGGTGCTGCGGGAGGCGGCGGGGGCGCAGCCGGCGCTGCCGATCGAGCTCGAGGTGCCGCGCGAGGAGGTGCGGGTGCCGGTGTGGCCCGAGACGCACCTGGCCCAGCGGGTCGAGGTGGTGCTGCGCGTGGACGCAGCCGGCGCGGTCGAGGGCACGGTGACGACCACCTACACGGGGGCGTGGGCGGCCGGGATGCGCCGTTCGCTCGAGCAGGCCGACGAGGACCAGATCGAGCGATGGCTCCAGCGGGTGGCCAACAGCAACTTCCGCGGCGCCACGCTCGGCGCTTATGCCGTCGAGCGGCGCGAGACGTTCAACGAGCCCCTCGTGCTGCGCTACGCGTTCACCGCGCCCAAGTACGCGCGCAAGCGCGCCCGGAGCCTGCGGTTCAACCAGCCGCTGTTCGCGCTCGAGCTCCGCAAGGCGTTCCTCGGGGTGCCGGAGCGCAAGACGCCGCTGGCGCTGTTCTCGCTGCCGGCATCGCGGTACCGGATCGAGATCACCCTGCCGGAGGGCACCACGCTCAAGCAGGGCATCCCGCCGCTGGCGCTTGAGAGCGCGTTCGGCAGCTACGCGTACAGCTTCGAGTTCGACGAGGCCGCGCACCGCGCGGTGATCGGGCGGGAGTTCATGCTGCCCATCCAGCGCGTGCAGCCGGCCGACTACCCTGATTTCAGCGAATTCTGCCGCAGCATTGACGAGCACGAAGAGGAGGAGCTCAAGGTCTCCCTCCCGGAGCAGCCTGCGGAAGAGCCGGAAGAAGCCGAGGAACCGGCCGAGGAACCGGCCGAGGAAGCGCCTGCCGAGGAAGCTCCGCCCAACGACACGCCAGTCGAAGAAGCGCCTGCCGAACGGCCTGTTACGGGCGGGGCGTACCACGGGTTCACGCAAATAATGCTCAGGAAGTGGTTGAGCTGGTGAAAGGCGCGTAATTCTTGGGCTAATACAAACCGTGAAATTACCAGAGGATGGGGATTCTTATTCAAAGCCATAAATTCGTATGAAAAAAGAGGCTTATAAACTTTTCGTTTTCACCTGTTATGGTGGATGTGCTACGGGCGTCGCCGCATCCAAGGCCTGTATTCAGATATGGGAAGAGAATCCGGATGAGGTAAAGATCGGATGCCTTCCTGCTGTTATTGTTCCGTGGAAATTTAAGGAGATACGGAAAAATTCGAAAAAACGCATTCTCATAGACGCCTGTGCTGTTCGATGCGGCAAAAAACTTTTTGAACAGCAGGGAATGCCAGTCGACAGCTACATCGAGTTAACTTCGAGTCTTGGTGTCAAAAAAGTAAAAAAGCTGCCACTGGAGGATTTGGAGGAAAGGGTATATACAACGATTAATGAGCATGTCCAAGTGCTTTTGCGCAACGATTGAGAAAAGCGGGCATGTATAGAAGTAGCCAAAGCTTTTGGAAGCAAAGAGCCGATGGTGGTGCCCGTCAACTCGTGACATCCAGGTGGCAAGCTGCGAGACGAAGGGCCTCAGAGCCTGGCTGATGTTGAGTTCCTCGCCATTCTTGTTGCGCCCGGCATCTCAGGGAGGCTGCGCACCGCGCCGTGATCGAGCGGGAGTTCATGCTGCCCATCCAGCGCGTGCAGCCGGCCGACTACCCTGATTTCAGCGAATTCTGCCGCAGCATTGACGAGCACGAGGAGCAGGAGCTCAAGATCTCCCTCCCGGAGCAGCCTGCGCAAGAGCCGGAAGAGCCGGAAGAGCCGGAAGAGGCCGACGAAGAGGCCGACGAACCGGCCGAGGAAGCGCCTGCTGACGATGACGCCGCTCTCCTCATGTCGCTGCACAGCGCGGGGGGAAAAGGCGGAGCGGTTCCGCGGGGCGCGCGATCCCCGGAATTTCCCTTGATTTTCCTGCCGGTTCGTGGTATACTCCTCCAGCAATTACGAGCTACTTCAACCTTCTTGCCTGGGGGTGTCATTGTGGCCAAGATCGGTGCGTGCTTACTTGTCTTCCTGGTGGGGGCCCTGCCGGCGGCCGTGTGCGACGGGTCCGAGCCCATGCTCAAGCACCCGGTGAAGGTGCCGGCGGGCGGCGTGGACCTCGATGTGGGCAGCTACTCCATACCCAAGGTGTGGGACTGGGACAACGACGGGCGGAAAGACCTGATCGTCGGGCAGGCAACCGGCGGCTACGTGCGTCTGTATCTGAACTCGGGCACCGACGCGGCGCCGGTGTTCACTACTTTCACCTACATCCAGGCCGACGGCGCCAACATTGCCGTGCCGACAACCGGGTGCCAGGGGGCGGGGCCGGAGGTGGTTGACTGGAACAGCGACGAGATGAAGGACCTGCTCGTCGGGGACTCGTACGGTCACGTGACGCTGTTCCTCAACGTGGGCACGGACGCGGCCCCGGCTTTGACCGAGATCGGGCATGTCCAGGTGGGCGGCGTGGACTACAGCGCGCTGGCCCGTGCGATTCCGTGCGTCAACGACTGGGACGAGGACACCTGCAAGGACCTGCTCGTGGGCCGGGGCGACGGCCAGATCAGCGTGCTGATCAACACCAACACCGACGACGACCCGGTGTTTGGCTTCGATGATCGTGTCTACGCGAGCGGTTCCCCGCTCGACGCCGGGCTGCGCGTCGCGCCCGAGGTGTTCGACTGGAACGGCGACGGGCTCAAGGACCTGCTGGCCGGCGAGGGCAATGGCGGCATCCTCTTCTACGAGAACATCGGCACGAACGCGGCGCCGGCGTTCGACTCCACCAAAGTCTTCCTCAAGGCAGGCGGGACGCCGATCTCGCTGCTTTCGAGGTCACGCGTGGACGTCGCCGACTGGAATAACGACGGGCTGGCCGACATCATTGCCGGCGCCAGCGACGGGTGCGTGTACTTTATCGAGCAAACGTTGGAGCCGATGGGTGACGTGGACGGCAACGGCATCGTGGACGGTCTGGACCTGACCGCCGTGCTCACCGCATGGGAAACCACGCCGGGGGACCCGCTCTGGAACGAGGATGCCGACCTCGACGGCAACGGCATCGTGGACGGGCTGGACCTGACGGAAGTCATCTCGTACTGGACCGCGGGGGCGGCGGCGCCGGGGGTGACATCGGATTCGGACACCACCACGACGCCCGGCCACGGTCATCTCAACAAGGCCAAGGGCAACGTCCACCGGAAATAGCCGCCCCTGAGGACACAGAGAGCGCGTCGGCCGAAGCCCGCCGTGCAGACAATCACGGCACCTGCCTGCCTTTTCCCTTGACACGGCTCGGCCGGTGTGGTAACATCGTTGCGGTTGCTTCAAGGAGATCGTGTCGCACGCCGGATCGAGGGGGATTCAAGCCATGCGCACACAGACCGCCGCGCCGCCCCGTATGCCGGTTGGGCTTTGCTTTTTCGCCGGAGGCATCCAAGCCGTCACGCCTCATCGCGTCACCGACGTGGGAGAGCTTCCCGGCAGTGGCAGCGGACAGCCCTGGGGCATCAACAGCCTCGCTCACGTTGCCGGCTTTGCGGGATGGGGTACGAGTGGCACACGCGCCTTGCTCTGCGATGGCGGTGTGATAGAAAACGTAGGTACCTTCCCTATGAGGGACAGCGGGGTCGCTTTGCGTGTTGTTTTGGCCTTGGGTAAATGTCCCGCACCTGTTGCGTACCAGAGCTCCTGCATTCACCGTTAAGACTCACAGGAGGGTATGAGAATGAGAATCAAAGGCATTCTGGTGATTGCCTCCGCGGTCATCTTGCTCGCTGGGCGGGTGTCTGCGCAGACGATCTTCGCCGAGGACTTCAACAGTGGCGATCCGGGCCTGACCCAGATTGACCTGGCGCCCAACGACGCGGGCGATGCTGCGGGGAACGGCGAGGAAACGGGGGCGCTGTACTCGGCGGATTACAACGCCGCCGGTTACGTGGACTTCCACCTGGACCGGGGACGGAACACTGGCGGGCGGACCGATTCGGAGCGGAGCGTTCTCGGCATTGGCCAGACGCTGACCGAGGCCGACGACTTCACGTTCTCGGTGGACGTGAACGTCTCTTCCTGGCCACATCATCCGCTCGGCCTGGTCGGCATGTACGACGGGTCGCAGCAGTTGAGGCGGGTCGCGGGGCACGCTCTGTTCCGCATCCGCGACACGTACATTCATTTTGGTCTGAACAACGACCAAGTCGAGGTCGAGGGGCCGGCCGCGCTGACCGCGGGCGTCAACTACAGGTTGTCGGCCACGCACAATGCAGTCGGCAACACGTGGGATATCCTGGTGACTGATCTGGATGCGGGCGCGACGCACTGGGAACTGTCCGGTTGGAGCTCGGCAGTCGAGACGTTCTCTCTGAGCCAGATCGGCGTGGGCGGCTGGACCGACAGCAATGGCGAGGCGTTTGATATTCTCGGCACCAGCGACAACTGGTGGGTTGGCACAGAAACAGGCAACCCGGGCGACGTGGACGGCAACGGCATCGTGGACGGCCTGGATCTGACCGCCGTGCTCACCGCGTGGGAGACTGTCCCGGGCGACCCGCTGTGGAACGAGGATGCCGACCTCGACGGCAACGGCATCGTGGACGGGCTGGACCTGACGGAAGTGATCTCCAACTGGACCGCGGCGGCAGCGGTGCCGGCGGTGACGTCCGCCACATCGGACTCGCTGCTCAGCGAGGGCCCCGGCCTGGGGACTGGCTCCGGCCCGGGCATCGGCAACGTCGGACGCGGCCGGGGCAATGTGAGGCGGCGCTGAGGGGCCGCCGCGCGCGTCACGAGAGCTTCCGGTCTTTCGACCACTTCTCCGCGTTCTTGAGCAGGGCGCGGGCGTCCGCCTCCGTGTCGCACGAGGTGGCGATGAACAGGCCGCGGGCGGAGAGCTCCGAGAGGGCGGTCTCCACCTCGTCGGGCCGCAGGTCGATGTGCAGGTTCTTGCCCGCGGCCTGGACCTTCTTGAGCATCGGCATGAAGTGCAGCGGGCCGGGCTGCCCGGCGCCGGGCAGGATCTGCAGCGCCTGGAGCCGAGGCAGCTCGCAGAGCGCGTCCACGTGGGCGAAGGCGCCCTTGCCGTCGACGTGATAGACGGTGTGGTCGAGGAAGTTGGTCTGCTGCTCGACGGTTGGCACAAAAATGTCGCGGAAGGTTTTTGGGGACACCATGTAGGAGAAGTCGTTCTGGGCTGCGTAGAACTTGCCCGGCGACCAGAGCGGGAACCAGCACGTGGAGCCTTCGGCGGCGTCGGTGATGATCTCGTAGAAGCGGTCGTAGAGGCGGCACCAGATCGCCATGAGGTGCTGGTCGGCGGCGCGGACCTGCTCGGGGCGGTCCATCAGGTCGTAGAGGAGGCGCTCGTTGCCGCGCAGCGCGGCGAGTGTGTCGCCCGAGCCCCCAAAGGCGCCGATCGAAGGGATGGACTTGCCCTTGGCCTCGCGGGCGGCGCGCTCGAGCGTGCGGACGGTGAACTGCAGGTGGGGCTCGGCGTCGTCGAGATCGAGGGATTCGTAGGCGATGTCGTCGCCGGTGAGGATGGGGTCGAGCCAGCCGGTGTCGAAGTCGAGCTCGAGGGGGCAGCCGAGGAAGACGGCCAGCCGCTTGTTGCCCGGGTAGCCGGGCTGCCATGTGGGAAACGCCTCGCCGCCGAAGAAGGTGCGCGACAGGTGGTCCTCGACGAGGGCGCTGATGTAGTCGAGGTCGGTCCAGCGCTCCTCGGGCGTGGGCGGGCATTCGGGCTCGACGGCCGGGGGCGCGCCGTCCTTGGGCGCGGTGACGGAGATGGCGCAGCGGCCGAAGGCCTCGTGCGCCCACCACGCGAGGAAGCGCTCTTTCGTTTCTTCCCAGTCCTGTTTGTAGAGCAGGCTGATGTCGGTCGCCCTCACGCCGAGTTGCCTAGGGCTTTGTATCGCAGGAAAACAGGGACAGCCACCTATTTTCCGGGACTCGGGGTCGCGTTGGCGGGCGGGGCGCCCCTGCGTGTGCCGCGGGGTTCGCAGGGCTCCATCGAACACAAATAGGTGGCAGTCCCCATTTCCCCGAAGTTTTCTGGGCTGATGTGAAGCTCGGAATGCCGGATTTCCGCTTGGCTTGGCCGCCGCGGTGTGGTAGCGTCGTTGGTGCCAGCTCCCGGAGGATTGTGGCTCACGCCGGACAAACAAGGGGGTCGAGCCATGCGAATCCTGACTCTCGTATCCTGTGGCCTTGGTGTGATGGTGTACCTTCTCGCCGTCGGCGCAGCCGCACAGCCTCTGTACTTCAGTGAGACACGGCACTACTACGAGCGAGTGGACGAGGGGCTGTCGTGGGACGACGCACAGGCCGCAGCCGAGTCCCGCTCCTATCTGGGGACAGCAGGGCACCTGGCAACGATCACGTCCCAACTCGAGCACGATTTCATCCACGCCAACCTGCACGACAATACCAGAATGTGGCTCGGCGGATATCAACCCCAGGGCAGCCCGGAGCCCGACCAGGCATGGACGTGGGTGACCGGCGAGGCCTGGGACTTCACGAACTGGGCCGAGGGCGAACCGAACGACTCGGGCAACGAGGACTCTCTTGAACTCTTCCCGCCGGGCCACAAGCTCGGGCTGTGGAACGATTATCGGGGTGACCAGGTGCAGCCGTATCTTGTCGAGTACCCTGTCCCCCCCATGCCCGGCGACACGGACGGCAACAGGGTCGTGGACGGCCTGGATCTGACCGCCGTCATCACCGCCTGGGACAGCATTCCGGGTCATCCCCGCTGGAACCCGGGTGCCGATCTGGATGACAGCGACTACGTGGACGGGCTGGACCTGACGGCGGTGCTCTCGAACTGGACGACCGCCTCGAGCACGGGGACGCCCATCCCGGAGCCGGGGACCTTGCTGCTCGTCGGGCTTGGCGCGTTGGGGCTGCTGCTGAGGCGAAGAGGGTAGGGACAGCCACCTATTCCCCCGGGACCTGGGGGCGGTGGCGGACAGACCGCCCCTGCGCCCACCGCGGAGACCACAGGGCCCCATCGAAGAAGAATAGGTGGCAGTCCCCATTTCCCCAACGTCTTCTCCGCTAAGCTGAGGCCCAGAACGTGATTTTTCGCTTGACCCACTCCGCCCGGTGTGCTATCATCCGTGCGTCTGCTTCAAGGGGGATTGTGTTTCACGCCGGATAGAAGGGGATCGAGCGATGCGAATCCGAATTGCCGTGTCTCTCTGCTTTGCCGCCGCAACCTGCCTCACTATCACCACTGCATCCGCCGTCTTCCAGTACACCATCACGGACCTGGGCACCCTCGGCGGGAACTACAGCTTGGCCCACGGCATCAACGTGTCGGGACAGGTGGTGGGCCAAGCGCGCACCGCGGGCGGGGATCCACGCGCCTTCTTGTGGGAGAACGGCGTGATGCAGGACCTCGGCACTCTTGGCGGGAACTACAGCTTGGCCCAAAACATCAACGTGTCGGGGCAAGTCGTTGGCTCCGCGTACATGGCGAGCGGCTCCCCGCGCGCCTTCTTGTGGGAAAACGGCGTGATGCAGGACCTCGGTACTCTTGGCGGCCTGAGCAGTGGCGCCCAAGACATCAACGTTTCGGGGCAGGTGGTGGGCTACGCGCAGACCGTGAGCGGGGGCTGGC
>Ga0180432_10005888_pt1 | contig 16153 bp, 9 predicted proteins | sample SS_ome_10_FD_132414 | JGI IMG/M metagenome (GOLD analysis project Ga0180432, IMG submission 132414) | Hypersaline lake sediment archaeal communities from the Salton Sea, California, USA - SS_1_MS_2 metaG | ecosystem: Environmental > Aquatic > Non-marine Saline and Alkaline > Hypersaline >... | reverse complement strand
CAGGCTGACTCGGCCACGGCGAGCAGTTCCGGCGGCGACCGGCTACCGGGCTCAAGAGCACGACCCGGCCTCCACTTGAGGTGCCGCAGGATCCTGTCGATGACCGACAGTTCGGTGATGAAAATCAGACAGCGGGCGTAACAGCCGGCCACTTCAGCCGGGACACCTTCCACCGGCGTTGATCCGCACGCAATCAGATCGGCGTAGGCCGCCAGAGCCGCCTGCACTTGTCCCCCTTTGGCCAGATTCCGCCCCCAACCCAACCGGGCGGCTGCCTTAATGGCAGGATCCTCAGAATCGGTGTACTGGCTGAACAACGCCGCAGCTCGCGAATAATCGCGTTGCTGGAATTCCGTTTTTTCAGCCTCGAAAAACCGATGATCAGGCAGTTCACGAACCTGCCGAGAGTATGGGAGAAACAACAACCTGCCTTCAGGTCTGGAAAGACAGCCGGCCTGACTGAATACGAGAAACAATCCATCTTCGGCCAGCTGATCCGAGGCATCTGCCAAGAGTTCGATCGCCTCACCCTGTGAAAGATGAAGGCTTTCTCTCAGGAGAGTCTCTGCGGTCGCGACAGACTCCGCCAATTCAACAGCGACGACATCAGCTGTCCGATTGAGATGCTCCCGTACTCTCTGAGCCTGCAATTCCCGGTCCAGATGCAGGAAGCGGAGAGCGAGCCAGACCAGAGCCGCCGCCAGGATCAGGGTTATGCCGAGAGCGAAGGCCAGCAGCGGTCGGGGAGGTTTGATCCATTCCTTGATCGTCATAGGTCGGGATAGTCATCCTGTCGGGACATTCCGAAGGATATCGGGGAAAACCGACCGGGAGCAAGAAAGGTGTTGTTATCATTTCGCCATGGTTCTGTCAACATTCGGTAATGAAAAGAATCCGGAGTTATTCTGCACCTATCGTTAAGGCTTGATCTTCCCTTGTGATCTCCCCCTGCGCTTGTGGACTGAAAACATGGTGCTCATAAGCAGATAATTGCGCCCCAAATAGCTCATAATAGGTCCCAAATTCCCAAATAGATCATAATAGCTCATATAAGAAAACGTACTACTGGCGCGGGATTGGCGTGGTTACTGGGTTTTCGGGGGTAGTGCCTGCAACGACTTAAAATCCCCTGCCCTTACGGGCGTGCGGGTTCGACTCCCGCCCCCGGCACCAGATTAGAGTCAAGCGATTTTGATCTATCATAACCTGGGGAACCTCTTGATAATCCTGCTATCAGTGCTCTAGCAGGGATTCAATTAACCGTGACCAGTTCTCGATCCAGTCTTCAATTGAGCTCCAGTACCCTAGCTGCTTTCCACGGATTCTTCCTCGTTCATCGACAAGGAACGTGACCGGTATCGAGCCGATATTATAGTGGTTCGCTATCGAGCGGTTTCCATAGAGAATGGTATAGGGAAGATGCAGTTCCTCGACAAGTGGTGGTACAAGCTCGCGTTTCTCATCCAAGGTGATAGCAACTACCTCAAGACCTCGATCGTGGAACCGTTCGTGAAAGGTGGTCAGATGTGGCAGCTTCTTTACACATCCTCCACACCACGTGGCCCAAAAATTCACAACAACTACTTTCCCCCTCAGATCCTCGAGTGAGACGGTATCTCCAGCGAGGCTCTCCAACTCGAAGTCTGCTGCTGCTGGATGGAGCTGATCATCCAGCTCCTGCTCCCAATCGGATCCGGGAAACGCTGCAGCATATGCACGGTGAAGGGCTGATTCTATCTCGGCATCTCCGAATTTTATCTCTAGCGCACGCGTATATTGTGCTACAGCGTCAGAGTATCTATTGACCGCTTCAAATGCCTCGGCTGCCGTTGTGAAATATTCCCATCGAAGCCTATTGGACGGCACACGTGCTATAAGGTTCACCAGCGAATCTGCCCCAGCGGTGGCTGAACCGGTCCTCCCGGCCATTTGACGGGCCATGACCAGCTCGTACCATGTTTCGATGCGCGTCAGGTCGGCCTGCACAGGATCAAGTGATTCTGAGCCCTGGATAAAGTAGAAAAGGAACGCCGGATTCTCATCGCGTGCAAGCTTCACGGATCGTTCATATAGTCTAATACTCAGATCCAGTTCCGTCTCCAATCTGCGGAACTGGCGCCCTACAACATAAAACGCAAAGGGATCCTGAAGCTCTGACTCAAGCATCATTCCAGCGACATGGGCCGCCTCGTCATACCGTTCTGCCTCAAGGGCGGCCCCGCACCATGCTGTATATCCTTCACCCGCCAGGGTTGTAGGTTCATTCACATTCCAAGTTTTCAATTGGCGCGCATCATCAAGGTCAACCTCATTTGCCCCTGGCTCCTGGAGAAGCTTGCTTGCTATGAAGATGACACGGTCACCTTTTCCCTGACGGATAAGATCACCAAAGAATCGACCGTAACCGATCCGTCTGTAGGGTGAATGGGGGTATTCGTCAAAGAACTTGGTGTAGTAACTGTATTGTGCCGTGGAATCATCATAGGCCTCCATAGCCAGATTCAGGAGATATAGGGGTGCATCGGGATGACCGGGGAACCGGTCGACGAAGGCCAGTCGCGCCACTTCCGTTTTCCCCGGATCGCGTCCCTGCCAGGCGAGGAATTCCACAAGCAACCCAAGATTCTCAGGGCTTGAGTAGAACAGGTCCTGGTGCGCTTCTATTTCCTGATGAATCCTTTCAAGTGCGGCCGCCCTGTCCTGAACCTGAAGCTCGTGGTGCCACCGCATGATGAGGAAGAGGGCGTCGGAATCCGATTCTGAGTGAGCCCGCCGTAATGCCTGAATTGTTGCTTCGTCTACATTCCCCAGAGAATACAGCAGCAGATCCTCCTGAATGGCTTCCCGAAAAATCTCGGTGGCTGCGGCATAATCTCCAAGGTGGAGGTCAAGGCGACCTTTCAGATAGAGAGCAAGGGCATCGTCCGGGTACTGCTCGGACAGTGCCTGATAACGATCTTCGAGTTCCATTAAGGCACCGCGGTGCCTGTAGACATCCTGGAGAAACCGGTTTGCGGCCAGATGCGATGGCTTTAATGTGATCGCATCTTCCAAGATCAACAATCCTTCCTCGATTTTTCCACTATCGATTAGCGTAGCAGCCTCACGAACCAGGCGGTCAGGATCATCGAGCATATCTGTCTCAATCTGGCGCCGCTGGGCCTGGCAGGGAGTGACGATCAGGGCAGAAAAAGTAATCCAACAGAAGAGAGCAATGTGTCGCATGGTTGCCTCCGGTCTTGGAGAACCACGTGCCAACTAGCTGGTATCAATGCAGAAATAACAGGCCGTAACTTTAGCTTCACTAATGGAACTCAAGCACCTGTGCCTGCAAAACCTCCTTGGTTTCGTCGTCCTGCACGAAAGCAACCAGCACTAACCTTTCCTCGTCAACGCCACCAGCTTCATCTGGGAAACCAAGCCAGAAGTTCTTCAATCCGGGCCATGGATCTCCGAGCAAAGTAGGATTTTCCTCATACTCGGAGAGGTAATCACGCAGGTAGTTTTCCAGACTCCTGATATCGTAGATCCCTGAGATCTTCGTCGTCGAGTTCATGGGATCGATCGGATAACCCTCCGGACCACCAATGAAATCCCTGACTACCATCCTATGAGTATCCAGCTTGTTTAGACCGACGTAGTGAACTTCCTTCTCTGCCAGGACGAGTCGAAGTCTCAGGTTTTCAGTACCCATGAAAGTCGGGTCAATAGAGTGAACATGGACCTCGAATGAGATCTCCGAGCCTGAGCGAATCCCATTCAGATCAATAGCTGCCTGCGGTTCACGGATCAATTCCCGATCAATGGACCATCTGTAGACGTTGAATAATTTTTTCCCTGCTCCTCGATGGGCTAATCCACCGCTGTAGTAGCTTGTTCCATTCACTCGGGAGGATGGTATATCTGCTTCTGGTTCATAGTAGGAATAACGTGCTTCAGTATCCGGATTCGTCATTGGATCCGGCATGGGGATATGGTGATGGTAGACCAGAACAGCAAGCAGCTCGTCTGGGTAGTATTCAATCAAGTGGTCATAGGCGATGTCTGCCGCGATACATGGTGTACAATCTGTACCAGTATGTAGTTCTGCCAGTACTACTCTCCCCTGCCATCCAGTTGGGGTAGCGGCTTGTCCCTCAGGGTGCCACGACTCTAACGCCTGGGCTAACTCTTCAGCCAATACCTCCATGTTCCGACTGGTGCCGTACGTTCTCTCCCACAGTGGTCTGATTCTCTCCATGATAAGCGGATCGTCCCTGAGGGAGATAACCTCGAGGTACGCGCTGATTGCCTCTTCAGTCCGGTGTAATTCCTCCAGGCACTGTCCTTTTGTCAGCGTATAGTCAGAATCATAGGGTGTTGAGAGTTGTTCCACACCTGCCAGTGTTTCGAGTGCCGCTTCATAGTCCTCCATGGCCGCTTGCACTTGAGCAAGTGCAACCTGGGCATCGAAATATTGCCTGATACCTGTGTTTGGCCCATTCTCAAGCACAATTTCATTCACGTGCTTCAGGGCACGTTCCTCCAACACACCCAGTGTTACGAACGACTTGGCGAGCATTAATCGGGTGTCTTGTGTTGGATTATTTTCAATCATTGTGTCAGCAATAGCTGCTAGCAGGTTTCCCTTGTACTCTAATGCCCCAGCCTGCCCTTCAGTCTCACGATCTGCGAGTATGTCAAGAGCTTGAACTACTTCGAGGTCGGTCGGATCATTGAGTACGGCCCAGCCAATGTGAGGAGCCGCCTCCTCTCGGGCTTCCCCTCGGAGCAAATAAAAACCCAACTCACCACGGTATTCGACGATCTTGTCGATGACATATCGAATGGACGTTGGTCGACTGGCAGCATCTTCAACCAACAGCCTAACAGCCTCCCGCTGGAAGCTAATTGCCGCCTCCCAGTCACTGTTGGCACTCCGGAAATGGGACAATATCTGGAAAAGTGAGGCCTTAGTAATGGGCTGGAGCGGCTCAGAATCGGACATCGCTGCCAGCGATCTTTCTGCGTAGGTCGCTGCAATTGCAGGCCTTGAGCCATACTGAAACAGCGTAAAGGCGACACCCCAGTTGGCTTGACATTCTGAGGCATTTTGCCTCTCAATCTCAAAGTACAGTTCTGCATATGTGGCAGTCTGAGAGGAATTAGGATCGATTTCACAGGCAGACGTCAGTGCAGATCGCAGAATACCGCTAACGAATCTCGATCCCGGATACTTACGAAGGAAATCCTCCGCCAATTCAATTCGTTCCCTCGGATCTTCAGCATCGAAGACCATCTCCCGAGCTGCAATCTCTTCCGCTGAGGGCGGATTCTGCGCTTGGATTGGAGTAATGCAGTACAGTGACAGCAGAAGGCATAGTAAGAACATCAGTTGAAGCTTGTGAGAATGGACTGATCTAATACCCAACATAGAATCACTCCAGATTGAACAAGGTTTGTTCGTCTTGAGCCTACATAGAATAGATGAAGATAGAACTCCGTTGATTATAACAGAGGAGGTATCAAGAGCGAAGATGATCTCATCTGAATCTGCGCCCCAAACTGCGCCCCAAATAGCTCATAATAGGTCCCAATAGACCAAATAGATCATAATAGCTCATATACGAAAACGTACTACTGGCGCGGGATTGGCGTGGATACTGGGTTTTCGGGGGTAGTGCCTGTAATGACTTAAAATCCCCTGCCCTCTCGGGCGTGCGGGTTCGACTCCCGCCCCCGGCACCAATGTTTATGCGGATTTGCGACCGATTGGCATTTTTTAATCTAAGGGTAATATTATCCTTTGCGCCCCAAATATTACCGTCTGCTCCAAAGAGCGGTACTCAGCGTCTGAACACTAAAGTGGCAAGAGCCGCAGGAGGTTGATGATCTGTTCTGGTGAGCAGCGTTTTCTAGCTAAGATGAACCCCCTTTGTGCGGATCGCAGTCTAATTGACGATCTGCACCAGTTCTAGGGGGTCAGGTCAGTAGGCCCTGCTCCCCGTTTTCCAATCCAAGCCGACTCACTGTTGCATAGCTCATATTCAACACCTATAATGAAATTACGTGTAAATCATCAGTTTCCTTGGAGGATATATCATGGTTCGACGTAGATGCTTTTGCAAATCATTTTCTGCAATTGTTACAGTAACTACTCTCGTACTAATAGGTGCCTGTAGCAATGAAATCGCGAAGCCAGTTGATGAATCTGATATCGCTAGCGTCGTCATGTTAGTTGCTTGGCCTCCTAATGCGGGGCTTGGCAGAGCAACAGCAATCCCCGGCGATGCCACTGATATTGGACTGAGAATATCCAAAGAGTCAGATGACCCATCTGATGGCGTGTCTGCATCGATTACCAGGCCTGATACAATGATATCAATCGAGGTGTTGGCAGGTTCTGGATATCAAGTTGAAGCAGTATGCGCGAGACAAATGACCATTCTATCCCATCAATATACACCAATTGGATATGGAATCACTAAGGGGGTCACTCTGCAGCCAGGTATCACCAATTATGTAACTGTCGAAATTGATACTTTTATTCTCTCGATAGATATGCCAGATACCATAGCAGTAGGAGATACATTGTCTGTCGAGATTAATTTTGAAATAGGAAAGTATCTAGATGATGTTCTTATGCATGCTGAACTTCCCTATTGGCTAGTCAAACAAGCACGCGAATCAGTCGATGGCGATCTGTCTTATTCATCAATTCAATTTACGGAGAGTACGAGGGATTCTACTAGCATTACATTTCAGCTGTCTAATCCAAGAGTGTGGTCTACCCCAACTGAATTGAGATTGTTCGATGCTACAGCCGAGGTAGATGCACCTGCTGGCTCATTCCTCCAGTTCCGCAATTTTGGTCTAAGTCTATCACCAGCATATCGACCATCTGACTTTGGGTGTTCAGGTGATTGGCTTACTATCCAAATACTCGGCGGAACAACAACTTTGGCAATAATTATCACCTAAGCTGAGCAAATCTGCAGCTGGGAAAAGCAAACGTTTTGCGTATAACTAGGAACCGGCACAGTCGGGAGTCAGCTTCATGTGTGTGATATGCATCCGACCTTACTTCTCCAACAGCATCTGACGATATGTCTTTCGATACCGCCGCTCAAAATGAGCAGGCGGCAAGCCTGATTCCATCGCGATATTTTCCAATACCCGTCCGAGCCGATGAGCCGTCTCATGAGCATCCTTAATCCAATCAGGATCGATATCGCTATCTCTTGGGACTGATCTTCACATGAGTTCATGGACACCGAGAAAAGGGTGCATCAGGATTGGGAGATTGCGCCCCAATCTGCGCCCCAAATAGCTCACAATAGGTCCCAAATTCCCAAATAGATCATAATAGCTCATATACGAAAACGTACTACTGGCGCGGGATTGGCGTGGTTATTGGGTTTTCGAGGGTAGTGCCTGTAATGACTTAAAATCCCCTGCCCTCTCGGGCGTGCGGGTTCGACTCCCGCCCCCGGCACCAAGGTTTATCATGCTGGTTTATCGTTAAAGGTGCTCTGTGAACGTGTGTCTTGAACCGCCCCGGGTTTCCCGGAGACCATTTTACGTGAGTCCAGCCACCAGAACTGCATCTTCCTGGCACTGGTAGAATTGCTGTTCGTACTCGGCTGGAGGGACATTTCCGATTGGCTCGAGTAACCTTCGATTATTGTACCAGTCCACCCATTCCAGGGTAGCGAACTCAACTTGTTCGAAGCCCCGCCATGGTCCTCGACGACGGATCACCTCGGTCTTGTACAGGCCGATGACGGTTTCGGCAAGAGCATTGTCATAGGAATCGCCAGCTGCCCCCACCGACGGTTCGATCCCGGCCTCAGCCAGGCGCTCGGTGTACCGGATCGAGAGGTACTGAACGCCGCGGTCACTGTGATGGACCAGACGGCCGGTGTCAGAACGCGCCCAGAGAGCTTGTTCCAGGGCGTCCAGGGCCAAGTCGGTCCGCAGAGAACTTGATACACGCCAGCCGACGATGGCTCGCGAGAAGGCGTCGATGACTAAGGAGACAAACACGAACCCGCTCCAGGTTACCACATACGTGAGGTCGGCTACCCACAGCTCGTTCGGTCTGTTGGCCGTGAAGTTCCGATTCACCAGATCAGCCGGACGCGGCGAACCATCATCGCCAATCGTAGTCTTGAATTTCCGGCCCCGCACAGCCCCCTGAAGGCCCATATCCTTCATCAATCGCTCGATCGTACAGCGGGCAACCGTGGTGTCTTCACGGTTCAACTGCCGCCATACTTTTCGTACGCCGTACACTTGGAAGTTCTCGTCGTAGACACGTTGGATCTCGGGTCGTAACTCCGCATCGCGCTTCAGGCGCGCCGGTAGACGCTCTGGATCGGCTTGACGTGCCTTCTGTTCGTAGTAGAGCGACGGGGCGATCGGCAGCACTCTGCAGATCGGCTCGACCCCGTAAACCTCGCGGTGTTCGTCGATGAACGAGACCATCACTTTCGTTTGCGGTCGAGCTCCGCCTGTGCGAAAAAAGCCGACGCCAGGCGTAAGATCTCGTTCGTTCGTCTCAGTTCTCGGTTCTCGCGCTCGAGTTCCTTGATCCGGTCGCGTTCATCGCTCGTCAGACCACCGCGACGCCCGGTGTCGATCTCAACCTGGCGAACCCACTTGCGCAGGGTCTCCGGAGAACAACCGATCTTGGCTGCAATCGAAACGATAGCCGCCCACTGGGAGCTGTATTCTTTGCTGTGGTCGAAAACCATCCGGACCGCTCGTTCGCGGACCTCTGGGGAGTACCTGATGTGCTGTGTCATGACCCCATCCTCTCAAGGAATGGAGTCTCCGTCAAACCCGGGGCGGTTCATAGGAAGATCTTTGCGGTAACGTGTGAGCGGATCGACGGACTGGTTAAGGATCGCGAAATAGGTCGAGTTGGCATCCTCTCCACGGAATACTTGTTGTCCGGTGAGTAGCTCGAAGAAGGTTGCACCCAGCGAGAAGAGATCAGATCTGTGATCCACTTCCTTCCCCGTGACCACTTCAGGGCTCATGTAGTTAACCGTACCCAGTGTCGTCCCGGAGGCAGTCAATCGAGTAGCAGTCTCTAAACGGGCCAGACCAAAATCAGTGATCTTGACCTGCCCCTTCTCGGTCAGCATCAGGTTGTCGGGCTTGATGTCGCGGTGGATGATGCCGTGGCTGTGCGCTTCGGCCAGCCCCTCGGCGGTCTGCTGTACCCAGGTCAGCACCTTCTCCAGCGGCAGAGATTTCCCCTTAGCTTCATCCAGCACATCCCGGAGAGAGCCGCCAGGAACGTATTCCATGACGATATAAAGGCGGCCGTTTTCCTCACCGATCTCATACACCTGGGCGATGTTGGCGTGACTCAGTTTAGCAGCTGCTTTGGCTTCCTGGATAAAGCGGGCTTTCTCGGTTTCATCTTGAGCCGCAAAATGGGGCAGGAACTTGAGAGCGACCTTTCGCTCCAGCCGAGTATCCTCAGCAAGCCATACCTCCCCCATCCCACCTGAACCCAGCTTCTCGAGGATCGTATAGTGACCTACTTTAGATCCTTCCATAATGGACGGATTGTAACCGTTGGAGGCAAGGTCGGTGAAGCTCGATTTGGGGCCTGGATTGGGGCCCAAATGGCTCCTAATGACTATCAATAGCCCAAATGGTTCCTAATAGCTATAAAAGCTAAAAACCTATACCCGGCGCCGGATCCGCGTGGTTATTGGGTTTGCTAGGATAGTGCCCCCAAAGACTTAAAATCCCCTGCCCTCTCGGGCGTGCGGGTTCGACTCCCGCCCCCGGCACCTAGCATCAAATATTGCATATAGTGATCGACTCTTTCACTAGTCGCGGTTAATACAAACCTTACCGGAAAGGAAACGGGAAATGACGTAAAATATAGAGATCAGCTTCGTCAACAGCGGCCGTTGTCAGGAAACTTGAACCATCGGATAAGAGACTCCCAAAGAGCGTCCAGTTGTGTGGAGAGTATAATCGATATTCACCGAGTGAATCTCTGATCAGTCTTAGCGAACCATTCCGTACATTAACCGCGTATAGACCACCTCCCCTCGCATCCGTCGAGGCAAGGAATAGCTCCGCACTATCTGATGACCAAGCCAGTGTAACCCCTTGAAGGGCAGCAGCAAATGGACTGGCTAGTTCTCTTGTCTCTGATTCACCATCTGCGGAGACCAGGACAATTGTTCTTTCCCGCAACCCGGCTATCCACCTGCTATCCGGGGACCAGAGGGGTGTCCCGGGGAAGGCATTATCGAGAATTACCTGATACGATTCAGGTTCACCGACTCTCACAGTGATCCACACCGGACGTGATCGGTCTCGATCAGCCGGCGTTACCATGGCCACCAGCGATTCCCCGTCAGGAGACCAGGAAAAGCTGTATTGTCCACCTAATCCTGGGAAGACACCTTCCGGCAGAGCTCGAACAGGTTGTCCAGTTACTTCGGTAGAAGATATCCAGATCGTGTGGCCTGTTATCCCATTCGTCTTTACTGCAATCCTTGTACCATCAGGTGAGATCATGACCGGAGGAGGTATTGAAACCACCTGGGCACCCGCTGGAAAGTCTTCGAGAGTCAGTACATGTCGTCTCTCACCGCTGTTCAAATCCTGCAACCAGACTGAACTGCCTGCACCACTACAACTGACCAATCTGGTACCCGATTTATCAAGTGAGGGTGAATATTCCCATTGAGAGGTGGAATACACCGTCCGCGGCGGTGATCCATTTACTGGAATTTCTAGTAGATTCAAATCCAGAACATTTCGGCTGAATAGGATCTCGATTCCATCCTCCGATGCATGGAGAGATGGATAATATTCAATAATCTGATTCAAATTGATTGCCCAGACCTTTGAAGTTCTGACATCCCCAAAATACAACCTGTATGTATCGGATCCCCTTATTGGACAGATAATCAGATGCCGGGAATCTGGAAACCAGTCGAATGATGGTGTGCCGATATTCTCAGTCAGATGAAAAGGTCTACGCGATCTTCTCCTTTCACCATCAGGCCAGGGCAGGATCCACAGAGGGACAGGATATAGATCCTGGCTCTCGTCTTCTGAACTCTCCCTCATTTTGTATGCAAAGCCTATCCACCTGCCATCTGGAGAAAACCGCAAGTATCCAGGAGAACCACCTGCTGATGCGATATCGTCAGGTATCGATGTATATGGTCGGAGGGTATCAACACCTCTTTCGCGAACCATTAATCCCCGGCTTCCCCAGAATACGATCGTCCCATCGACAGGTGAGACGGTTGTATATTCTACTCCACCCTCGATTTCCGGTCTTGGTTCACCGGCAATAATTCCAGTCGAGTACAAGGTGTCTCCAGCAATGAAAAAGAGTCGTTGTCCGTCCGATGACCAGATGGGTGAGTATGCGGTCACTCCCCCGGGGAGGTCTGTTCTCGGCATGGCACGTAAATCATCACGCCCACGGATCATTACCTGCCAAGATTGATTGACTCTTTGCAGATATGCGATCCTTTGACCATCCGGTGACCAGGCCCCGAATGATTCCTGTACTGGATCGACAGCGAACGGGATGTATTGTGCATTCTGATAATCTCGGACAGCTGTATCGTGGTCTATCCCCCAGATACCTGCCACCAGACCAGAAACAAGCCCCAGAATCAGGACGATGTATCGTGGAATCCGCTCAATAAATTGTCGGCCCATCTCTCTCAAGATGACAGGTTGGAAAACGAGCTGTGAGCTCCTGCTTAATCGTTGGATATCGGTGGCGACTTCAACGGCTGACTGATAGCGATGTGAAGGGGCCCGCTCCAGAAGTTTCTCGAGGATTCCATCAAGTCCCGCCGGCAGATCTTTCCGGTAACGGACTGGCGGATCGAGTGGTTCGTTCACAATAGCATAGAAGATCGCGGTGGCATCGGTACCCGTGAACACCTGCTGTCCAGTTAGTAATTCATAGAATGTTGCCCCCAATGAGAACAGGTCGGATCGATGATCTACATCCTTGCCCGTGATCAGCTCCGGGCTCATGTAGTTGACGGTACCCAGGGTTGTTCCTGAGGCGGTCAACCTCGTAGCCGTCTCCAGACGAGCCAGACCGAAATCGGTGATCTTGACCTGTCCCTTCTCGGTCAGCATCAGGTTGTCGGGCTTGATGTCCCGGTGGATGATGCCCTGGCTGTGTGCTTCTGCCAGACCTTCGGCTGTCTGTTGCACCCAGGTCAGCACCTTCTCCAGCGGTAGGGACTTGCCCTTTGCTTCATCCAGCACATCTCGGAGTGAGCCTCCAGAGACGTACTCCATCACGATGAAGAGTCGCCCGTCCTCCTCCCCGATCTCATAGACCTGGGCGATGTTGGTGTGGCTTAGCTTGGCGGCAGCCTTGGCTTCCTGGATGAAACGAGCCTTCTCCGTTTCATCCTGGGCTGCGAAATGAGGCAGGAACTTGAGCGCAACCTTGCGATCTAGCCGGGTATCCTCAGCCAGCCACACCTCCCCCATCCCACCGGAACCGAGCTTCTTGATAATCTTATAATGACCGACCTGTTGACCTTCCATAATGGCCGGATTGTAACCGCAGATGTCTGGTTTCGTGAAGTCCGATTTGGGGCCTGGATTGGGGCCCAAATGGCTCTTACTGGCTATCAATGGCCCCAATGGCACAAATAGCTATAAGGCCGCAAACCTATACCCGGCGCTGGATCCTCGTGGTTATTGGGTTTGCGGCAATAGTACCTTCGAAGACTTAAAATCCCCTGCCCTTACGGGCGCGCGGGTTCGACTCCCGCCCCCGGCACCAATAATCAAACGGATTCCACTCTTCCGACTTCTTCAGACCTGTCGTAAGGTGATGCTGGCAAGTCGAAAAATCAGTTGGGGGGGCGTAATCGATCTATCTCACTAAACCAATTCGTGATTACTCGAACACTGCTGGGCTTTGTATCTGGCAGGTAGAAAGTCGTGAGAAACTTGTCCCCCTGAACTGGATGAATGTCAAAGTAGGGGATCCATAGTGCACTACTGCCAACCCCTTGTGGAATCTCGGTGACTACTACGGGATCTGATATCTTCCGAAAAGTTGGCGTTAGCGAAATACCAACCTTCATCATGTACTTATTATCGCCAATTGAGTGCCAGTAGTAGATGCTATCTCCATCGGGTGCCCACTGTGGTTGACAGACTGCGTCAGGGGTTCCCCCCCAAGGCAAATGACCTTCCGCAATCTGCCAAAAACCATCAACGCCAGAACCTGGAATAGTACACACATAGATCCCGTGATTCCTACCTGCCTGGCTTTGATCTCCGGTGTAAACCAAATACCGGCCATCTGGGGAAAACTCTGGTGTTGCTTTGAAATCATCTACTGACGTCGAGGCCACGGAAGCTGTGTCCCCATCATCAAAGACTAATCGCAGGTCCGTATGTGCGTTACTAGGCCATACTATGCACGCAAGAGAGCGTCCATCAGGTGACCAAGAGTATGGACGGCAGGTCGCTTCCGCACTCATGAGTAGTGAGTCTGAAGCAGAGCCATCAGCTAGAGTCTGATAAACCTCCAGTTTCCCGCCTCGATTAGATGCAAAAGCTATCCTATTACCATCCGGATGCCATACAGGTCGGAAATGACTGACATTGACTGTTAGTTTCAACGAGTTAGATCCATCAGTAGCCATCACCCAGAGGTCATACACTGCTTCATTTTCTCGACGGACTGGGACCGCTACCCTAGAACCATCCGGTGACCATGCGGGTTCACCATATTCCCTAGCCTCAATCGGCAGATCCCTCACTGTTCCATTAAGACTGATTTCAACTAGCTTTTTTCTTCGGTACTCTCTTTCCACGGCTGGTTCAAATACAAGCAGACCATTCTTCGAAACACTGAAATTTGCCGCTTCAATATTTGTGCTTTCCGTGATGCTGACCGTCAGGCCGGTAGAGATCTCTAGACCGTCAAACTTTGACCGGCGAGGATCGAACGGGCGGATAAGCACGAGATCCCCACGCATATATACCATGTGCCCGATCTCAGAAACGTAGTTGAAGAAGTTGCCACCTCCTTCAATGAAGAGCTCCCTTAACTCACCTGATTCCACGTTAAGTAGACCGACTCCTCGCTTGTCGGGATCAGGATTAAAGAGGGTAACCAGTAACATATTGGTGTCTGGTAAAAATTGTGGATGCCTCAGTTCCACATCTTCACCGAGCGGAGTTTGGATCTCTAATCTGCGGGCAGCACCTCCCGCTTCAGATACTATGAAGAGTCCCTCAGAGCCACATGAGTATACTATTGAGCCGTTTCGACCCCAGTCGAGACCAACAATGCGACCTGCGGTCTCACATAGTAGGTATATTTCCTGGGTTGCGAGGGAGCACTTCTTGAGCCATTTACCATTATCATCGCGGAATACAATCCATTCCGAGTCTTGAGAAAATGCAAATCCTTGAACGCCCCGAGTTTCCACGATAGGTCTAAAATCGGGCGTACCTCCGAGGGTACGAATAAAGATCTGTTGCCCTTGGAATATGCCTGGATCGTTGTCACCCACTGCCACTGCTAACACTCTGCCATCCGGTGACACGGACAGTCGATTCCCATAATTAGTGAATTGTAAGTCTGGCAGTGCTAAATCAGTTCTCAATGAGGGAGTTGGTGATGGATACCTCCCGCGATCTGACAATCCGCCGAGAAGATAGCTGACCAGAGAGAAAAACACGATGGTTGGAATGCCTATCATCACACGAGACTTTGTAAACAATCTCTTCTTAGATTGCGGTGTCATTCTTGAGGGCACATCGAATGAAGCCTGTCTGACCACGGTCTCATTTCGCCGAACTACATCTAAGTCCACAGGCATCTCGTCAATGTGCTGATATCGCTGCTGGGGATCTTTTCTCAATGCTTTCTGAACCACCCACTCCAAATCGAGTGGGATACCGGTCCTTACAGCAGTGATTGGTTCCGGATCCTCGTTTAAAATCGAATAGATGATTGCTTGCTCGTGCTCACCTTTAAACGGCTGCTGGCCTGTAAGCATCTCGTACATCAATACTCCCAGCGACCAGATATCGGCCCGATGGTCGGCTTCCTCCCCCCGTGCTTGCTCCGGAGCCATATAAGAGACGGTACCGAGTGTTGTACCCGTGAGCGTCAACTTCGTCTGACCATGCAACTTGGCCAGACCGAAGTCGAGAATCCTTACCTCCCCGCCGTTTGTGATGAAAATGTTTGCCGGCTTGACATCTCGATGGATGATTCCGCTCTCATGAGCCCGTGCCAGACCGCGTGCGACCTGAGAAGTAATCTCGATCGCATCCTCCAGCTTCAGCGGTCGTTCAGCGATCTTCTCCCTGAGTGTCAATCCCTCATAGAGACCCATGACGATATAGATCTGCCCCTCGTCGGTCTCATCGATCTCGTAGATGGTGCAGATGTTGGGATGGTCCAGCGCAGAAGCCGCCTGAGCTTCATGGATGAAGCGTTCCCTGGCTTCGGCCGACCGGGTCAGGTCTGGTGGCAGGAACTTGAGTGCAACCGAGCGCTTGAGCCGGGTATCTTCGGCTCTGTATACCACGCCCATACCGCCCTCACCGATCTTCTCGATGATCCGATAATGTCCGACCTGCTGACCTTCCATAATAGCCGGATTGTAACCGCACGATACTGGATTGGTGAAGCCGATACTGACCTGGCATTGCGCCCCAAACTGCGCCCCGAATAGATCACAATAGGTCCCAAATTCCCAAATAGATCATAATAGCTCATATACGAAAACGTACTACTGGCGCGGGATTGGCGTAGATACTGGGTTTTCGGGGGTAGTGCCTGTAATGACTTAAAATCCCCTGCCCTCACGGGCGTGCGGGTTCGACTCCCGCCCCCGGCACCAATTGTTAGTTCGGGAATATCGTCGAGGGAAGGCAACGCTGGACAACATGAATGTGTGTTGTTGTCGGCAATAATGATGACATTCCCATTAAGAACCTATCCCCATCCTTATCTACCGCGTAGGAATATCCTGCAAGATTTCTCCACCGAAGGAGTAGGCAACTGAATTTCGCTGTCATCGCCGTTTTTCCTGGTTTTCGGCTCCCTCGTGCCCGATTCGAGCCAGTATCCACCCTCGCGACACCAAAAGCCACCCTCACGACCGGGTAT
>Ga0180432_10005886_pt1 | contig 16157 bp, 11 predicted proteins | sample SS_ome_10_FD_132414 | JGI IMG/M metagenome (GOLD analysis project Ga0180432, IMG submission 132414) | Hypersaline lake sediment archaeal communities from the Salton Sea, California, USA - SS_1_MS_2 metaG | ecosystem: Environmental > Aquatic > Non-marine Saline and Alkaline > Hypersaline >... | reverse complement strand
GATCTGCGAACTGCCCGACGAGAGCGGCGCCTTTGCCGACGCCTGGACCGACCTCGTCTCGCACGTACAGGCCGAAGCGAGCGAACTGGTCCTGCTGCCCGAGATGCCTTTTCACCCCTGGCTCCCGGCCCGGCGCGAGGTCGATCCCGAGCTCTGGGCCGCGGCCGTGGCGGCTCACGACCGGTGGCAGGAACGATTGGAGGAACTCGCACCCGCCGTCGGACTCGGTTCCCGCCCCATCGAGCGGCAGGGTCACCGCTTCAATGAAGGCTTTGTGTACGAACCCGGTACGGGGTACCGGGGAGTGCACCTGAAGAGTTATCTCCCCGACGAACCCGGTTTCTGGGAGGCCAGCTGGTACGAGCGAGGCCCGGGCGAGTTCGCGGTTACGAGCGCCGGTCGGGCCCGGATCGGTTTTCAGATCTGTACCGATCTCTGGTTTCCCGCACACGCCCGCACCATGGGACAGGCGGGGGCGCAGATCATTGCCGTACCCCGGGCTACACCTGTCGCGACGGTGCCCAAATGGCTGACCGGAGGAGCCGTGGCGGCGGTCGTGTCGGGCGCTTTTACCATCTCTTCCAACCGGGTGGCTCCAGCCGGTGGAGAGGTCGATCTGGGCGGGGTCGGCTGGGTCTGCGATCCCGAGGGGGTGATTCTGGCGATCACCTCTCCCGAACTGCCCGTCCTGACCATCGATCTGCCCCTCGAGGAGGCCGATGCGGCCAAAAGCACCTACCCGCGCTACGTGCCCGACCTGTGAATCCGATCCATCCGGCCGCGGCCGGGTGTGAAGGAGGCTGTTGTGAGCGATATCCCCCGCAAGCCGACCCTGGCGATCTCGCTGGTTCCGGTCATTCTGCTCATCGTCATGCTCTTCTACACCATCGCCATTCTCGACGGCTCGGGTCACATCCCTCTTATCTTCGGCGCAATCATCGCCGCGGCTATCGCTGGCTGGGTACTGAAGATGCCCTACAAGGACATCCTGGCCGGAATGACGCAGGGGATCGAAACGGCCCTGCCCGCCATTCTCATCCTGGTCATCGTGGGCCTGCTGATCGGGGTCTGGATCGCCAGCGGGGTGGTCCCGATCATGATCTACTACGGCTTGAAGATCCTGGCGCCCGGATACTTTCTGGTGGCCACCGCCCTGATCTGCGCCCTGATCAGTCTGGCCACCGGATCGTCCTGGTCCACTGCGGCCACGGTGGGGCTGGCCATGATGGGGGTGGGCCAGGCGCTGGGGATCAATCCGGGCATGACCGCCGGGGCGGTCATCTCCGGATCCTATTTCGGCGACAAGATGAGCCCGCTGTCCGATACCACCAATCTGGCCCCGGCCGTGGCCGGCACCACCCTCTTCACCCACATCCGCCACATGGTCTACACCACCCTGCCGGCGCTGATCATCGCCCTGATTCTTTACACCATCATCGGCCTGCTCACCCCCACCTCCGGTTCGGTCGAGACCGCCGAATACACGCAGATGCTCACCACCCTGAAGTCCTCTTTCAACCTCAGTCCCTGGCTCCTGCTGGCTCCGGCGGCGGTGCTCTGGCTGGTGTGGAAAAAGACCCCCGCCCTGCCCGCGCTGATCATCGGGGTGCTGGTCGGCGCCGTACTTCTGCTTCTGTTTCAGAGACAGAGTTTCACCGGCCAGCCGGGAGGGGGCATCGGCGCCCTGCTCAACTCCCTGTACAGCGGGTATGAAAGCACAACCGGAGTGACTGCGGTCGACGAACTGCTCACCCGCGGCGGCCTGATCTACATGCTCGACACCATCGCCCTGATCATCGTCGCTCTGGCCTTCGGGGGGATCATGGAGGCGTCGGGCATGCTCGAAGCGATCGCCGCGGCGGTGCTCAAGCTGGCCCGTTCGACCGGCACCCTCATCACGGCCACGATCGTGAGCTGCTTCGCCATGAACGCCCTGGCCAGCGATCAGTACCTGGCCATCATCGTGCCCGGCCGGATGTACCGGAACGCCTTCTTCCGGCGCGGCCTGCACCCCAAGAACCTTTCCCGCGCGCTCGAGGATTCGGCCACCCTGACCTCGTCGCTGATTCCGTGGAACACCTGCGGGGCCTACATGTCGGGCGTTCTGGGGGTGAGCGCCTTCACCTACCTGCCCTTTGCCTTCCTCAACCTGTTCTCGCCGCTGATTTCGATCTTCTACGGCTTCACCGGGATCACCATCCAGAAACTCGAGGACGATCCCGAGACGGTCGTCGGGGCGCCGGAGCTAACCGGCCGGACAGAGTAACGCCGATCCGCCCGGATCCCCCGGATGCGATCAGACGCTCTTTTTCCTCATCAGGATGATTCCGACCGCTGAGCCGAGCAGGGCCACGATGAGCAGGACGACGAGCAGGGTGATCGTGCCGTTCTTGGACGCGATCGTCTCGTCGAGCTGAGACTGCAAGCCGTTACGCTCGGTCTCGAGAGCGGATATCTGCGCGCGCAGATCGGTGATGGTGCCGTTCAGAGCGCGGACCTGCTCCTGAAAGGTCTGGGTCCGATCTTCGAGCTCGGTAATGCGGTTTTGCCGGGCTGCAAGCCGGCGGCGCAGCCCGGCCATCTCGCTCTCGAGTTCGGAAGCCGACTCTTCGGCCGCAGCCGTGGTCTCCTGCTCGGTCGTGAGTTCGGACCGCAAATCGTCCCGCTCCGATTCGAGCGTCGCGATGCGATTCCGCAGATCGTTCACGGAGTCCTCGAGATCCCTCTTCTCCGACTGCAGGGTTCCGATCCGGTCACGGGCTCCTGAGAGCTGCTGCTCGAGATCACCTACCTGTTGCTGCAGGGACACGAGTTCCTGGCTGGCCGCCTCCACCTGCTGCTGTTGCTCCTCGAGCTGCGCACTGGAGGCACAACCGGCAGCAAGGAATAAAGCTGAGATCGTGGCAATCCACAGCGAGGCCCGGCGTCTGGTCTGGTGCATGATTGTCTCCCCCCTGAAATCGGCGACCGGGTACAGTTCTGACAATGACTGATACAACAACAGCCGACCGGTTCTTCACAAGGCAATACCGTCGCCGATTGTTCTGCCGGTCAGCGTGTCATTCGAGTTCGTCGATCAAGCCGGCGACGACATCGAAGCCTCCCTGCCAGAAGGCCGGATCGGTCATGTCGACCCCGACCTCGGCCAGGATCTCGGCCGGGCGGGCGGAACCGCCGTGGGCCAGCAGACGCAGGTACGCGGGAACGAAGGTCTGGCCCTCTTCGCGGTAACGGCGGTACAGGCTCAGGACCAGGAGCTGGCCGAAGCTGTACGCGTAGCAGTAAAAGGGTGTGGAATACAGGTGGGGAATGGTGACCCATTCCCAGGCGAAGTCCTCGTTGACCTCGACGCTCGATCCGAACTGCTCGTGCAGGTTCTCCAGGTAGAGACCGTTGAGCTCTTCGGGATAACGTCCCGCCATGACAGCTTCGTGGGCCGCGATCTCGAAGAGCACGAAGAAGGCCTGACGCAGCACGGTGGCGTAGACATCGTCGAGGGCCCCGGCCAGGATCTCGCGGCGCACCGCCGGATCGCTTTCGCGCTCGAGCAGGCTGTCGACCACCAGCATTTCACCGAAGACCGAGGCCGTTTCGGCCAGGGGCAGGGTGGGATGCTGGACCAGAACCGAATGGTCGGCGGCCAGCATGCTGTGCACGGCGTGGCCGAGCTCGTGGGCCAGGGTGGCCACATCGCGTACTTCCCCGGCATAGTTGGAGAGCACCCAGGGAGTGTGTTCGGGCAGAACGGTCATGCAGAAGGCGCCCCCCCGCTTCCCCGGCCGGATTTCCGAATCGATGTGATCGTCGGCGAAGACGCGTTCGGCCAGTTCGGCGAAACGGGGCTCGAAATCCCGGAAGGTGCCGAGCACCAGTTCGACCCCTTCGGAGTAGGGAACGGTCCGTTCCGAAACCGCCACCGGGGCGTAGAGGTCGTAGCGGCGCAGGATCGGCCGGCCGAGCCAGCCGGCTTTGAGCGTGAAGTAGCGCTGGAACAGTCCGGTGTTGGCCCGGGTGACGTCGAGCAGGGTTTCAACGGCGGAATCGGGGATGTCGTTGGACAGGTTGCGGACCGCCAGAGGAGAGTCGAAACCCCGCAGCTCGATGTTTTCCGAACGCCAGTCGCGCACCCGGTTGGCGTAGATCTGGGCCAGAAGGGGAGCTTCGCGGTGGTAGATCCGGTGCAGTTCGGTATAGGCGGCCTGGCGGAGTTCGGACGAGGGACTGCGCACATACTTCATCAGCGCATCCCGGGTCAGGGTTCGGGACTCGCCGTCGACTTCGAGGGTGAACTCCAGCCGGTTTGTGATCATGGAATACAGAGTCAGCAGGGCGTCGATCCCCTCGGCGTCCTTGAGGTTGATGAGCTGTTCGCGGGCCTCGTCGAGCGTATAGGGTGCGAAGCGGCGCAGATCGGCCAGGAAGTGACGCTCGTCCCCGGCGGCGTCACCGTCGGGCACGAGACGCCCGGCCGCCTCTTCATCAAGCGCCTTCCACCAGAGGCTGAAGAACAGGATCCGGTTGCCGAGACCGGTGAGTTCGTGCCGAACGCGGTTGCGCAGGGTCAGGGCCGCCTCGGACTGTGTGTCCTCGGAAAAACGGAGCGAAGCGTAGGCCGAGAGCACCTGCATCTTCCGTACCAGTTCCTCGTACTCGCGCAGGATGGTTCCGAACGTGCCGGAGGAGATTTCGGGAGTCAGCTCCCGCCGTCGGGCTTCGAAAGCCCCGACCGCGGCGTGCAGATCCTCGATCCGTTCGGTCAGGGCGGCCCCGGTTTCGTCGGGGAGAAGGTCGCTCAGGGTCCAGCGGCCGATATCGTAGGCCATGAATACACAACTCCTTCAGGGGCGAGCCCGGGTGCGGAGAACGGCGTCCACAGCCCGGTGCCGATCGGGTTCAGGTGAACAGAGTACGGGATTGAGCTCGATCTCGACAAGCTCGGGAACCGCCTCAGCCAGGTGCACCAGACGACCGATCAGGTCGAGCAGGGTTTCCAGGTGCACCCCCGAGCCGCGGGCGGTGCCCGCGAGTACCGGCCAGGCCGCCAGGGAGCGCAGCAGACGCCCGGCCTCGCTGCGGCTCAACGGCAGGCGGGCGACAGCCACATCCTGGAGCGCCTCGGTGAAAAAGCCGCCCAGCCCGGCCAGCAGAAGGGGACCGAAATGCGGATCGCGCCGGGTGGCGAGAATGAGTTCGACGCCTTCTCCGACCATCTCCTGGACAACGAAACCCGTCAGACTCTCACCGGCGGCTGCGATCCCGTCGGCCATACAGCGGGCGGCGGCGGTGACGTCCCGCGCCCCGGTCAGAGAGAGAGAAACTCCTCCGATATCGGCCTTGTGCAGCAGGCCGGGCACAACCGCCTTGAGAGCGACAGAGCGGCCGATCCGCTCAGCGGCCTCACCGGCTGCCTCGGGGGTCACAACAACAGCCTGTTCGGGAATCGGAATGCCCGCGGCCCCGAGCACCACGGCGGTGGCGGCGGGGTCGAGCAGAGAGGGTTCGTCGGCGGCGTCCGCCGGGGGAACCATGGTGGCGAGACCGGCGTCGATACCGGCCCGATCCAGTGAAGAGGCAGCGAAAGGAACCTCCTCGCGCCGCTGCCACCCGGCATAGCGGGCCAGAGCCGCCAGGGCCCCGACAGCCGGTTCGGGGTAACGATAAATCGGCGGCGCTCCCTCGATACGGGCCGCCACGGGGTAGAAGGCATCGCCTGTCAGAACGGCCGCGACGACCGGTTTGCGCTGCGCGGCCTCCAGGCCGGAGACGGCCCCGATGACTTCTTCGGGGGTACTCCCCAGCGGCGGGGTGACGTTGACGACGAGCAGGGCGTCGACGTTTTCGTCTTCGGCCACGATCTCGACGCAGCGCCGGTACTCTTCGGGTCCCGAGGAGGCGATCATGTCGACCGGATTGCCGAGGGCGGCCGCGGGAGGCAGGAAGGCAGCCAGCCGCTGCTGCACCTCCGGAGTCAGTTCGGGCAGTTCCAGGCCGTGCCGGCTGCAGGCGTCGGCGGCCATGATGGCCGGTCCGCCGGCGTTGGTGATGATCGCCACCCGGTTCCCCGCGGGCAGGGGACAGCGTTCGAAAGCGGCCGCCCAGAAGCACATGTCCTGGACGGTCGGCGCCCGCAGCACACCGCACTGGGTCAGCAGGGCATCGAGGGCCCGCTCGTCGGTCGCCAGAGCCCCGGTGTGCGAGGCCGCGGCGCGGGCGCCCGCCGCTGTGGCCCCTGCCTTGACGGCGATGACCGGACGGCTCCGGGCCAGAGGCCCGGCCCGTTCAGCGAAGGCGTCGGCGTCGCCGAACGATTCGAGATAGAGGGTAACGACCCGGGTACGCTCATCTTCGAGCCAGAAATCGAGGGCGTCTTCGATACCGATGTCGGCCATGTTCCCGACCGAGATGAAGGAAGAGAAACCGAGGTTCAGCCCCTCGGCCAGACTCAGAATGGCCACCCCGAGAGCACCGCTCTGGCTCACCAGCCCCACCCCGCCGCGGATGACCGGCACCGGGCTGAAGGTCGTGTCGAGACCGACCGCCGGATCGGTGTTGACCGCCCCCATGCAATTGGGTCCGAGCAGACGCATGTCGTGCCGCCCGGCGATCTCGACCAGTTCCCGCTCCCGTTCGGCCCCCTCTTCGCCGGTCTCCGAGAATCCGGCCGTGATCACCACCGCCGTACCGATCCCCTTCGCACCGCAGGTTTCGAGCACCTGTCCGACCGCCTCGGGAGGAACGATCACAACCGCCTGATCGATCCCCTCGGGCAGATCGTCGGGTGAGGTCAGAGCACGTACACCCTGGACGGTCTCGGCCTTCGGGTTGACGGGGTAGATATCGCCGGTGAATCCGGCTGCAAGCAGGTTGGCAAAGGTCTTGCCCCCCAGCGATTCGAGCCGGGTGGAAGCGCCGATGACGGCGATCGAGCGGGGTTCGAGAAGCGAAGCGAGGGGGCGGGATGCCGACATGCAGGCGGACTCCGGGTCGAAGTGTCGTCGGCCGGCCGGGGACGAGAAGCCGGGTATAGTGTCTTTATAAAGCACATCAGGCCGCCGGGTGGCCAGTAAAAGGGACACCCCGGTCCGCTTTGCCGTTTGAGCCCCGGGAATCGTGTAGTACTGTACTCACGATCCGTCATCCGGCTTCCACCCGGCCGGGACGATTCCGACCCGTACTGGAGAGAAGGCACATGCGCACCATACCAGCTGAGAAGCTCACCGAGGCGATCAAAGAACTCTCCATGACAGCCAATTACGACCTGCCCGAGGATGTCCTTGCGGTCCTCAAAACCGCCCGTGAAGCCGAGGAGTCCCCGGTCGGTCGGGAGATCCTCGATCAGATCATCGAGAACGCCGAGATATCCGCCGCCGAGCGGGTGCCGATCTGTCAGGATACCGGCTTCGCCGCCATTTTCCTGGAGATCGGTCACGATGTCTGCATCGAGGGTGACATTCCCGCGGCCGTTGACGAGGGCGTGCGTCAGGGGTACACCGAGGGCTACCTGCGCAAGTCGATCGTTTCCGATCCCCTGCGCCGGACCAACACCGGCGACAACACCCCGGCCGCCCTGACGGTCGAATACGTTCCGGGGGATCAGGTCACCGTCACCATCGCCCCGAAGGGAGGCGGGAGCGAGAACATGAGCATGGCCCGTCTCTTCGCCCCGGCGGCGGGACGTGACGGTCTGGTCGAGTTCGTCGTCAACCGGGTCAGGGAATCGGGCTCGAATCCCTGCCCGCCCGTGGTGGTGGGGGTCGGGATCGGGGGCACCTTCGATCTCTGCGCCCGCCTGGCCAAGAAGTCATTGATGCGCCGGCTCGGCGAGCGGCATCCCGATCCCTACTATGCCGAGATGGAGGAGGAGATCTTCGAGAAAGTCAACAACCTCGGGATCGGGCCGATGGGACTGGGAGGACGCACGACGGCCCTGGACGTCCATATCGAAACCTACCCCTGCCACATCGCCAGCCTGCCGGTCGCGGTGAACATGCAGTGTCACGCCGCCCGTCACAAAAGCGCGACCATCTAGGGAGGAGAGACATCATGGCAGAGAGCAAAAAGATCCAGCTTCCACTCACTCCCGAGGCCGTGCAGGACCTGCGGGCCGGCGACCGGGTACTGTTGAGCGGTCCCATGTTGACCGGCCGGGACGCGGCCCACAAGCGGCTTGTCGACCTGCTCGAGGCCGGCGAGGACCTGCCCGTGGACATCGCCGGCGAGACCATCTACTTCGTGGGTCCCTCCCCCGCCAAGCCCGACCAGGTCATCGGTTCGTGCGGTCCGACCACCTCGTACCGCATGGATCCCTACAGCCCGCAGCTGATCGCTCTGGGCCTGCGGGGCATGATCGGCAAGGGCGCCCGCGGTCCGGCCGTGGTCGAGGCCATGAAAGAACACGGGGCGGTCTACTTTACCGCCGTGGGCGGCGCAGCCGCACTGATCGCCCGCAGCGTAAAGTCGATGGAGATCGTGGCCTACGAGGATCTGGGGCCGGAAGCCATCCGGCGCCTGGTGGTCGAGGACTTCCCGGCCATCGTGGCCCAGGACGCCCACGGCGGCAATCAGTACGAAGCCGGGGTCGAGGAGTACGCCCGCGGTTGACGAAAACGGTCCGGCGGCGGTCAGGGCCCGATGGACCGCCGGCCGGGCGCGCCCTATATTTGCGGGCGTCACCGGGTGGCTGCAGCCGCCGGGTGGCGCCCGTTCTGAATACAGCGAGGACCCTGACCGGCACCGCCCCCGTGGCGGTCCGTCTGCGAGGATCGGATCATGAGGAGACGATTTCCCCCGTTTGTCATAGCCGCCCTTGTCATCAGCCTGACCGCCGGTCTGGCCCTGACAGACGAGGGGCAGTGGACCCCCGATTCACTCGAGAAGCTCAACCTGCGCCGCGCCGGCCTGCGGATCCCGACCGCCCGGGTCTTCAACCCCGGCGGGGAGGGGATCCACGAAGCGGTACTCCTGCTCGGCGGGGGCACCGGAGAGTTCGTTTCGGCCGACGGCCTGATCATGACCAACCACCACGTCGCCTTCGGGGCGGTGGCCCGCATCTCCACCGCCGAACAGGATTACATCACCGACGGCTACTACGCCCGCTCGCCGGCCGAAGAGATCCAGGCCCGCGGCTATACCGCCCGGATGGTCCAGCTTTACGAGGACGTGACCGGCCGGGTGCTCGAGGGTGTCGGCGGGACGATGAGCGAGGCGGAACGTCAGGAGACGATCCGTGCCAACGCGCAGGACGTGCTCGCTCAGGCACGGGAGGCCCACCCCGACCTGCAGCTCTCGATCTCCGAGTTCTCGTACGGGAACGCCTTCAAGATGGTCGGCTACAGCATCATCCGCGATATCCGGATCGTCTACGTTCCCCCCTTCGCGGTGGGGAACTACGGTTCGGAAACCGACAACTGGATGTTCCCCCGCCACACCGGAGACTTCAGCTTTCTGCGGGCGTACGTGGCTCCCGACGGCAGCCCCGCTGCCTATGCGGAAGAGAACGTCCCCTACCACCCCCGCAGCTGGCTCGAGGTGGCCGCCGAGGCGCCGGCCGAGGGCGATTTCGCGTTCCTGATGGGTTTTCCGGGCACCACCATGCGCTACCGCAATTCCTACTACGTGGAGTACGAGGCCCGGAGCCGCCTGCCCTATGAGATCACGATCCGGGGCGAACGGATCGAAGTCATGGAGCAGGCCGGCGAGGGAGACCGGGCGATCCAGATACGGTACGCCGAGACGATCAAGGGAATCGCCAACGGCTACAAGAACTACCAGGGCAAGGTAGTCGGCTTCGCCCGCCAGGATCTGGTCCGGGTCAAGCGTGCCGAGGAGGAGGCCTGGACCGAATGGTACCGTGCCCGCCCCGAACTGCGAGCCCGCTACGACGGCGTGCTCGACGAACTGGAGGAGATCTACGCCGGCATCGAACGCGACGCGCCCTTCGAGCGGACCGTACGCGAGCTGATGTATTCCCCCCTGCAGGCCTATGCCGCCGATCTCTACGAGTACTGCGTACAGATGCAGGCGCCCGAGGCCGAGCGGCCGGTAGCCTACCGGGGCGAGCGCCTCGAACGCGTCCGTTCCGAGCTCCTGGCCGGTCCCCGCTCCTTCTACGCTCCGGTGGACGAGGAACTCTACACCCGGGCGGCGGTCCGGGCCCTGAATCTGCCGGCCTCCGAACAGATCACCACCTTCGCCGAGATCGTCCGGGGCCAGGAGATCACCGGTTACGGCCCGGCCCTGCAGCGGGTGGTCCGCGACGCCCACCTCACATCCCCCCTGCTCGACGAACGAAGCCGGACCGAACTGATCGAAGCCGATCCCTCAACGGCGGTCCGGCGGGGCGGTCTCTTCATGGCCGTGGCGGCCGACGTGCGACCCGCGAGGCTGACGATCGCCGCGCGGCAGAACGAGCGCAACGGGCGGCTGGCCCGGCTGCGCCGGCTCTATGCCGAGGGGATCCTGGCCTATCGCGAATCCCGGGGCGAGACGCTCTACCCCGATGCCAACCGCTCGCTGCGTTTCTCCTACGGCTACGTGCGCGGGTACGACCCGCGCGACGCGGTGCGCATCAGACCCTTCACCCACCTCGCCGGAGTCATGGAGAAGGAAACCGGCGAGGGGGAGTTCGTGGTCCCCGACGCTCTGAAACAGGCCTGGCTCGAGCGTGACTTCGGCCCCTTCGCCGATGACTCGGGGGACGTGCCCGTCTGCCTGCTGACCAACTGCGACACCACCGGCGGCAATTCGGGCAGCCCCCTGATGAACGCCCGCGGCGAGCTGATCGGCATCAACTTCGACCGGGTCTGGGAAGCCACCGTCAACGACTATAATTTCGATCCCGAATTCGGACGCAACATCAGCGTACACATGCACTACATCCTCTTCGTCTGCCGCACCTTCGGCGCTGACCGGGTGCTGGCGGAGCTGGGGTTCTGAACGACCACGACGACGAGAAGGAAAGGAACATCATGGCGCAGCATACCATCGTCGCGATGCCCGGGGACGGTATCGGTGCGATCGTCCTCCCCGAGGCGATCCGGGTTCTGGAAGCGGCCGGTTTCGCGGCCGAATACGTCCATGGGGACATCGGCTGGGAGTTCTGGCGCACCGAGGGTAATGCCCTGCCCGAGCGTACCGTCGACCTGCTGGCCGAGCACAAGGTCGGGCTCTTCGGGGCCATCACCAGCAAGCCGAAGAACGAGGCGGCGGCAGAACTCGACCCCGCCCTGCACGATCAGGGGTACGTGTACTACTCCCCGATCGTGGGGCTGCGGCAGCGCTTCGACCTGGACATCTCGATCCGCCCCTGCCGTTCCTTCGCGGGCAACCTGCTCAACTTCGTCCGGCGTTCGGCGGGGGGCGCGTGCGAGGAGCCCGAGGTGGACGTGGTCGTCTTCCGGCAGAACACCGAAGGGCTTTACTGCGGGGTGGAATGGACCGATCCGCCGGCTGCGGTGCGGGCCGCCTTCGAATCGCACCCCAAATTCGCTCCCTTCGCCACCGCCCCGGGAGCCGACCTGGCCATCTCGAGCCGCATCTTCACCCGCGGGGCCTGCCGCCGGATCATGGAGGAAGCTTTCTCCTACGCCCGGACTCACGGTTATCGCTCGGTGACGGTGTGTGAGAAACCGAACGTCATCCGGGAGACCTCGGGGATGCTCGAGCACGAGGCCCGCGAGGTGGCCGCCGAGTACGCCGATATCGCGCTGTGGTCGACCAACATCGACGCCCAGACAATGTGGCTGACCAAGAATCCCGAGGATTACGGCGTCATCGTGTCGGGGAACATGTTCGGCGATATCATTTCAGACGCTTTCGCCGGTCTGGTCGGGGGCCTGGGATTTGCCGCCTCGTCCAACGTGGGACGGGAAGTGGCGGTCTTCGAACCCACCCACGGCTCGGCCCCCAAGTACGCCGAGCTCGAGCCGAGTATCGTCAACCCGATCGCCATGATCCTGGCCGCCGCCATGATGCTCGACCATCTCGGCGAAACCGGAACGGCCGACGCGGTGCGGGCGGCGGTCGGCCGGGTTGTTTCCGAAGGCAGAATCAGAACCTACGACATGTGCAAGATCCCCGGCGGAGCCGGGGTGATCGAACAGGGTGCGGCGACAACGAAGCAGATGACCGACGCCGTCATCGACGCCCTCTGAGGGAACCAGCATCCGGGAGGTCCGTCATGATCGAAGCCGAAGATATCAGGGAACTGTTCGCCGATCTGCTCACGGAAATCACCGCCGAGGACCTGCGCGAGAAGGTCATCGCGGCCTGGGTTCTGGCCTGTGCCGAGGGGGGGTGGGAGGATCTCGAACAGGTACGCACGATGCCCTTCACCCTGCTGACCGACTGCGGCGGGATCGGTTTCGTGGAGCACACCGTGGCCGTGACCCGGGGGGCGCTTGGTCTGGCCGAGGCCCAGCAGGCGGCTTACGACCGTCTGCCCTATGCGATCGATCGCGACCGGTTGATCGCCGGCGGGCTGCTGCACGATGTGGGCAAGCTGCTCGAGATCGAACCCGACTCATCGGGGGGCTACCGCAAGAGTCATAAGGGGCGCTGCACCCGCCACCCGATCAGCGGTACCGTCGTCGCCGCCCGGGTCGGACTGGGACCGGAGGTGCAGAACAGCATTGCCTGTCATTCGAAAGAAGGTGACGGCCGGCCGAAAACGGTCGAGACGATCTTCATCCACCAGGCCGACTTCGCCACCTTCGATCCCCTCACCGCCCGGGCCGCCGGCACGCTGATCGAGGGTAAAGACTGATGGGCAGGACCGTCATCGAGCAGATCATCGCCGCACATACCGGCGACGCGGTCACCCCCGGCGCCGTGGTGGAACTGGCGATCGATCTGCGGGTGGCGCGCGACTTCGGCGGTGCCAACGTGGTGGCCAATCTCGAGGAACACGACCTGCGGCTGGCCGATCCGGAGCGCACCGCTTTCACCTTCGACTGCAATCCGACCGGCTCGGACCAGGGGTATGCCGCCAACCAGCAGCGCTGCCGCGACTTCGCCCGCCGGAACGGGGTCAGGATCTTCGACATCAACCGGGGAATCGGCACCCACCTGGTGATTGAAGAGGGGCTCGTCGCTCCCGGCTCGACCTTCGTCTCGACCGATTCGCACGCCAATATCATGGGAGCAGTAGGCGCCTTCGGCCAGGGCATGGGCGACCTGGACATCGCTCACGCTTTTGCCCGCGGTTCGGTCTGGTTCCGGGTGCCGCCGACAGTACGGGTGCACCTGACGGGCGAACCCTCGCCGGTGGCCGCGGCCAAAGACCTGACCCTGGCCCTGGTGCGTCATTTCGGTTCGAAGGGTCTGCTCGGCCGGGCGGCCGAGGTCTCGGGTCCGGCGATCGAGGCTCTCGACCTGGCCGGACGCATCACCCTGGCCTCGATGGCCACCGAGATGGGCGCCATCATCCTCTTTCCCCTCCCTTCTGCCGCGGCCGAGGCCGAACTGGCCGCCTGGACGGATCAGGAACGCACCTGGCCCCGGCCCGAGGCGGGAGCGGCCTACGAAACCGAAGTCGAGATCGACGTCGAGGGGCTCGAACCGCTCGTGAGCCGGCCGGGCCATCCCGATGACGTCGTGCCGGTCAGCGAGGTCGAAGGCGAACCAATCGGCTCGGTCTTCATCGGCTCGTGCACCAACGGCCGGCTGGCCGATCTGGCTGCGGCGGCCCGGATCGTGAGCGATCATCCCCCGGCCGACGGGGTGATCGTCAAGGTGGTGCCCGCCACCGACCGGGTCTGGCGCGAAGCGCTGGCCGGCGGCCTCGTCGAAACGTTCAAGCAGGTCGGCGCCCTGTTGAGCAATGCCGGCTGCGCCGGCTGCGCCGCCGGTCAGGTGGGACAGACCGGACCGGGGGAGGTCACCCTCTCGACCGGCAACCGGAATTTTCCCGGCAAGCAGGGGCTGGGTTCGGTCTGGCTGGCCTCGCCGGCCACCGCGGCCGCCTCGGCCGCGGCCGGTTTCATTACCGGAGTCGACCGGCTGGCCGCGGCCCTCGAACGGCCGGCCGTGCAGAGAGCCGCCGAGCCTGTGGCCCCGATCATCGCCGAGCCGGCCGCCCGGCGTCCTGTCTCCTCCGCTCAGGCGGCGCAGGCTCCGGCCGCCGACAGAGCCCTGGTCGTCGAGGGGCGCGTCTGGATCCTGGAGACCGATTCGGTGGATACCGACATGATCTACCACAACCGTCACCTGGCCGTGGTGGATATGCAGGAAATGGGACGATACGCCCTGGGGAACGTCCCGGGCTGGGAGGAGTTTCCTGAACGGGTTCGGCCCGGCGACATCCTGGTGACCGGAGCCAATTTCGGCGCCGGGAGCAGCCGGCAGCAGGCGGTGGATTGTTTCCGGGCGCTCGGAGTGGGAGCGATCATCGGCGCCAGTTTCGGAGCCATCTACGAACGCAACGCCGTCAACAGCGGTCTGGCCCTGCTGCAGGGCGATCTTCGCTCCGCGCTCACGGACGGAGACCGGGTGCAGGTCGATCTCAAAGAAGGTATCGTGGAGCGTATGAGCGACGGAGAACGATTCGCGGTCACCCCGATGTCGGAGGTCCAGCTCCGCATCTACCGCCGGGGCGGCCTGCTGGCCGGTCCCGGAGCAGAACCGGACGAGCATGGCTGAGACATTCGTACAGAAGGTCCTGGCCCGCGCCGCCGGCCGCGATCGGGTCGACGTGGGCGACATCGTCACCGTCCATCCCCGGCGTCTGCTGACCCACGACAACACCGCCGCCATCATCGCCAAGATCGGGCCCGAACTGGATCGCTGGGGCGTAGCCGACCCCGAGCAACCGGTGATCGTCCTGGATCATGTCACTCCGGCCAAAGACACGGCTACGGCCGCCGCCCATCAGGCGGTACGAGCCTTCGTCACGCGCTTCGGTCTGACTCATTTCTACGACGTCGGTCGCGGCATCTGCCACCAGGTCGTTCTCGAAGAGGGGCTGGCCGCTCCCGGGGACATCGTTGTCGGTTCGGATTCGCACACCTGCTCTTACGGGGCCGTCGGGGCCCTGGCGACCGGTATCGACCGCACCGAGGCCGCCGCGGTCCTGCTGACCGGCCGGACCTGGCTCAAGGTTCCCCCTTCGGTCAGGATCACCCTCGCCGGTTCGCTCCCCGAGGCGGTCACCGCCAAGGACCTGATCCTGACCCTGATCGGCCGGCTGGGAGCCGACGGGGCGGCTTACCGGGTGGTTGAGTTCGGGGGAGAGATCGGAGCGCTGCCGGTGGCCGACCGGATCACGATCGCGAACATGGGGGTCGAGATGGGGGCCAAGGCGGCGGTTTTCGAGGTCGACGAGGCGACCCGTTCCTTCCTGGACGCCTCGCCCCTGGCCCCCGGTGACGGGAGTGCCGTCGACGCCGATGTCGGAGCGGAGTACGAGAGTATCCACGAGGTCGACCTCGGCACCATCGCTCCGGTCGTGGCCCGTCCCGGGCGGGTCGACGACGTGATCGCGGTCAGCGAGGCCGCCGGAACGGGTGTCGATCAGGTCCTGCTCGGCACCTGCACCAACGGACGGCTGGAGGACCTGCACGCCGCCGCGGCTCTGCTCGACGGCCGCCCGATCGCCGCCGGGGTGCGCCTGCTCGTTCTGCCTGCCAGCCGCCGCGTCTTCGAAGCCGCAGCTCAAGACGGTACCCTGGCAGCCCTGAGCCGGTCGGGTGCGACCGTGCTCCCCCCCGGCTGCGGTCCCTGCCTGGGTGCTCATCTGGGCGTGCTCGCCCCCGGCGAGGTGTGCCTTTCGACCGCCAACCGCAACTTCCGCGGACGCATGGGCACCCCCGAGGCCGACATCTGGCTCGGCGGCCCGACCACGGCCGCCGCCACCGCTCTCGCCGGCGTCATCGCCGATCCGCGGGAGGTGCAAAGATGAAGGTCTGGCGCTATGGCGACGACGTGAACACCGACCAGCTCTTTCCCGGCAAGTACACCTACAGCTGCTCCACCGCCGAAGACATCCTCCCCCACCTGCTCGAGGACCTCGACCCCGCTTTCGCCGCTGGCGTGCAGGCGGGTGACGTCATCGTGGCGGGGCGCAATTTCGGCTGCGGTTCGAGCCGCGAGCAGCCCGTCCTGGGACTCCGGGCCGCCGGCATCGCGGGCATCGTCGCCGAATCGTTCGCCCGGATCTTCTT
>Ga0180432_10005884_pt1 | contig 16159 bp, 8 predicted proteins | sample SS_ome_10_FD_132414 | JGI IMG/M metagenome (GOLD analysis project Ga0180432, IMG submission 132414) | Hypersaline lake sediment archaeal communities from the Salton Sea, California, USA - SS_1_MS_2 metaG | ecosystem: Environmental > Aquatic > Non-marine Saline and Alkaline > Hypersaline >... | reverse complement strand
CCAGTTTCTCAAGAGCTTGACGTTCTCCATCCGTCAGTTTGATCTCAGGAGGTTTTGGACCAGGCATGGTATTCACCTTCGCTTTCATAGAATTGGCATACTTGATCCCACTTTGCTCCTGAAGTCAAACTGATGGCCTATTTAGGCTAAGGTGTACTAATAGAGTGGTCCAGTGCAGCCGTGCAGTCGGTACTACCTTTTTGGTGGGCTCAAATCGATCGCAACGTTGCGAACCAACTCGACTACTTCTTCTCCATCTAACTGCGTTGACAGGTACTTGACGAGTTCTTGCTGCCGCGGCTGTCCAATCACTGAGCGATAAACGACAAGTGACTGTTTGAGGCGCTCCATACGGCTGATCTCGCGGCTCAACGGAAGGACCGGCACTCTGCGCTCGATCTTGAACGCTTTATCTGTAGCATCGTTACTATCCATTTCGTAAACCCAGAATGGCACCAAGTCGTTTGTGTGTGGTGAATGTTTTTTGCGATCTCGAACGGCCTGCTCAAAGATCTGTCGCCACGGATCTACCAGCTTGTCCACTTTTACCGTCTCAAGTGAATACTTGGTGGCCAGGTTCCGCCGGATCACGTGCCCCTTGTAACGGTGTACACGACCTTCACGTTGCTCCAGATCGACGGGGTTTGACGGCAGGTTCCAGTGGACAACGCGATGACAGTATTGGTGGAAATCTAGACCTTCCTGCCCGGCTGATGTCGTGGCTAAAACAAAAGGACGAAATGGCGAGTTAAATGCGATGCGTACGTCGGCGCCACGAGTGTGTTCGTCATCTGTCGTTTTCTCATCGCCGAAACGTAGTGCGTACCGGCAGCGGATTCCTCGTGAGACGATCTTTGGAGACTCGACGTCTCTACCCAATATGATCTCGTCGAAACGTAACGTAGGAGCTCGAAGTGTCAGCGCTCTCTGAATTGCTTCACTCAGCTTTGTGACGCTCTCGACTGGATCGTGCCCCACCAGGCCCAGTGATTCGTAAAGAACATGGACATACTCATCCATGACCGCCTGAAGATTGCCTGCAGAGCAATAACGCAACACTTTCTGCCAGTAGACTTGCTCTAGATACAGATGCTGTAGCAAAGAAATGACATCTGGTTGATTGAACAATGTACGAAAGGCCAATCCTACCTGGGCTGCGGCTGCCAGGAAAGCGGGACATAGATCGTCCTCTCCAGGCCGCACAACTCTCAACATGGCGCGTAGCGTCGTAACCGCTGGGGCGTTCAATGCGACATAGGTGAGTACGTCCACTAGATCTGAAGGCTGCGGTCCAAGAGACGGCAGCTTGTGGAAAAAGTCGATGAATTCGTGTACGTGCTCGGAGAAACGGTCCTCTCTGTCCGAGTCCACGTCGAGCATATTGCCCCATACCAGCGATGGTTCCTCAGTAGATAGCCAACCATCTGTCGCCTGTCTGCAAAAATGATGATCTAGCAATGCCAGGGCGGCCCAGTACCAGCGTTCGTCCTCTCTCCCACCCCTCTTGATTCGTATGGAAGCCGTTGCTCTATTGAGAAGTGTCTTCACCTGCCTCCTGGCAGCCTCAAAGATAGCCCCCCAGGAAGGTGTTGTGCCATTCATTGTTCGGTGCGCTATGGCAAAGGGGTCGATCTGCTCTGCCAGCGTCAGGCATGGATAGATCAAGCTAAACACAGGCATACCGGTTAGGCGTCCACGATTTAGGGAGAACCTGAGCAAGGCGCTGCGCTTGTCGGAAAGCTCGGAATAGCGTAAGGTGCGTTCTCTCTCCCCCAACATTCGCCGTTCCACTTCATAACTCAACAACATGGAGATTGTTTTGGGTACAAGCTTCCAGGCTGAAAAGACGAGGGTTTTGGTGCATCCCTCTGTCTGTACATCATGGAATGGACCGGCGGTCTGATAGTAGGGTAGAGCAGGTGGCATCCAGAGCAACTGCCAACTTCCTGTCTCGACCGAATCCTGAAACAACGCGCGAAGACGGGCGTTACGGGGATCGATGGCCTGATACGCTTGGATCTCTTGCCAGCTCAACAGGTGATCCTGGGCATTTCTCAGCAAGGTGTTGAGTTCTGGAGCTTTGGCTCCGTCTAGAGCAGAGGTGAACTTTTCCTTGAGCTTGTATCTGTCCATCAGGTTTAGCGGGTAGGCCGCAGACTTCCAATACTCGACCTGATCTCCCGCATCGAGTGCGTTGGCGATCTTGTCCAAGTGCACAAACCCCATCAGATCGCTCGGATGTACTTGGTCTTGGGCGACAAAATGCTCCACGAGCATACCATTTCGATCTGCCGATACGGCCAGCCGCTCTGTCCGTACCATGACCCGGCGCAGCAGCCCTTCAATACTTTCCTTGGCTTTCTGTAGTTCTCTATGTCTACCTTGCGCCAAGTGCAGCAGGGTATCGCGATACAGGGTCACTGCGGATTGAAGCTGCTGCAGCGTTTCTGGTTTTTCTTCGAGCAAAAACCTGACTGTCTGGTAGAAATCCTGGTAATGATCCTCATCCTTTTCGCCTTGAACCGTATACATCTTGTAAGGTGTTGCCGATAGTAGAAGAACTCTTGCCTCTTGAAATCCGAACAATTCCTGAGCCAATGCGCCAATGTCACTTTTGTCGTCAAGCAGATACTTGAAACGCTGAAATTCGTCAAGGATGATCAGTGCAGGTTTCAATGCAGTGAGGCTGGAGCGGGCAAGGCGCCGTCTCAGCTTGCCAATCAGTTTGTCGCGCGCCTGGCGCATTTCGCTAGTGAGATGTTTTCTGCGACCGCCGATTGTGGAGGCGACCTGATCATATTGTTGACGCAGTTCGGGAACTTGATCCAACTCCCGATAGAAAGTCTGTTCAAGCTCCTCGTCCAGACTGGATGCACGCTCTCGCTCGAACCAGGCCAGATTCGATATCCAGTTTTCCGGCCTGACATTGCCGCGCAGCACATTCCGCAAGGTACCATCTGGAACATCCCAGTGCCTTCGCAGAAGGGTATACAACAAGGCTCTTTCGTACCACCGCCCACTTTGAGATTGCAGGTCAAACGAAGTGCCTGGCGTCAAGGAAATGAAATTGAGCTTGTTCCCTTTTAGCTCTCGCATAGTAACGGGAAGGAGCGTGGCGCGGGACGCAAATTGGAACTTTTGGTCGGCGGTGATATTCAGACGATCGATGTTCTGCCGCGCAATTTCTTGATTAGAACAGATATAGACCACGTCGATGCGTGATTCATTGTTCCACAGCAGGTCTACCGCTTTGGCCAACACGCCACGGGCGACTAGCGTCTTGCCCAACCCCACTTCATCGGCGATCAGGAAGCGCGAAACAGGATCTGGATCTGTGTACAGCCGACCAAAGACATACTCGACTGTGTCCCGTTGAAAGTCCTTGAGCGTCGACAGAACGGTGTCTATGTCAGGCCGGATGGAACCGTTCAATATCATCCTATATCACTCCGGATCTGAATCACCGCTTCCCAAAGTGTCCTGAACCCTTCTGGTAGTACCGCAAGCCCCTGAGGCGTCCGTCGTAGCGCATCGATCAGTTTGGCAATTCGGTCAATGGTCTCCGGAGATCGACTGAGTGCGCGCACCAGAGCCTCGAGCAACGGCCGTTCCTGAAGGGCAGACACTGTTGTCCACGCCGCCTGCTGGTCGTTGCCCCTCGTAGCCAACCACTTTGGCAAACCTTCCTCCTGGGATAGGAGCAGCCACAGGTAACGCAGAAAACGAGATCGATCGGAAAGAACGGCGCCTATGACACGGGCACTCCGGGCCTCAGGCAGACCGGAAATCGGGAGCTTGAGCACAAAGCGCAGCACGTGTTTTGCATCCTCTGTCTCTACTTTTACGTGGAACGCTATAAACGGCGTTAACGCCAGCAGGCTCAAGTCTGCAAAGACGATCGACCGCAAGGGTGACGCAAATTCCAGCGAGATTGCCGATTCGGCTTGCAGTGTCACGGGCCAACACCTGACGTGACAGTATGTTGTGGGCAGGTTTTGATCGACGCGATCGCAACACAGCGCCAGGTCAAAGCGATCTGCCTCGTATTGCTCGACTGTCAACCGCATATCAAGATCGACGAGCCATGTGCGAACGTTGTTAGCCAGTTCTTCCATTCGCTTGACGCTTTCGTCGTTCTCGATGCCATCATCTTGCGGCACATAGGTTTTGAGCAACGAGAGAAACGCGTTGTTGTCTTTTTTGTCGCCGAGGACCTGATCTATCCCGATCTTGCTTTTGCGCCCTCCGAGCGCGATCATGAACTCGACGTTCTTGCGCTCAAATGCGGCGCTGGTGGCGTTCGCCGATCCAACCAGCCACTTTGCGTCCCATCCCGATTCCAGAATGAACAGCTTGGCGTGCAGTCCGGACGGCTCGGGCTTTGCCCCAACGACTTCCTCTCCGGTGTCCAGATGGGCATTCTGTTCTTCCTCATCAAGGCTGGGGTTAGCGCCATCAAATGCGTAGAGCCTGGCAAACCGTTCTCTCGTCTGAGGATGCAGTGAGGCCAGGCTGTCGATGCGTGAGACCAGGATATGACCCTCGCTATGTGCGGTGACCTGCGTGAGGAGATGGTCGCTGAGAAAGGGCGAGATCACCATCGCACGCGAACAGCCCGTGTCAAAGCGAAATCCTTGCAGATAACCTGGAACGCCGGAGGGATAAAAGGCAAGGATATCTTGGTGAAAGGGCTCAGGGACCTGGAAATTGACCCGACGAACCTCATCCTGGAGCAAGTCTATCATTTGCTCGGTTTTGTCCCGCTCCTCGTTATAGACGGCAAGCGAGGGCAGGTGCCGCACAAAGTCGCCCAATGGATGGTTGCGCCCATAGGCCCGGGTACGATACGTCGCCACATGCCCTTCTAGACGAAGCATCAGATCCCACGATTTGTCAAAGGTGAGGTTGCGGCTCATATTGAGCAGCCGGTACAGAGGCGCTTTTTCCTCTTCCTCTGCCTTATAGCGCAACAGCCACAGCTTGGGATGGAACACGCCTCCTCTCGGTGACTTTACCTGGACGATCCGATCTTCGAGCAGGCTGAGCAGGTAATTGTCAGGCGGAGGTATGGCAATGCGCCCGGCCTGACAAAAAATCACCAGACGATCCGCGTGCCGCTGCAAACCTTCGAGTAATAGTATGGGATCGGCAAGTGCTGCACCGGCGTCTGATACCTCCAGCCAGGCCAGGGAAAGGGGAGCGACGAGCAAGGTCAGTAGATCCAGCGTAAAAGTCGTGCCGATTCCACAATCAAAGCGATACCCGTCGGGAGGGCGGAGAGCGTCCAGGAACAGCGCGCGCTGGTCAAGATTCAGCATTGCCACCTTCCGATCGCCCCTGGATGATATCATTGGTGATGCGCCGAGCAATAGACCACCGGTAATCCATCTTGAACGCGCCGGCTGCTCCACTCCACATCTCCAGATGCCGCCGGCTCTCAAAACGCGATCTCGCCCGCTTGAGCCACACTTCGCGCTCCCGGATCAATGTGCGGGCTCTGGCGTGATCCACGACGTCTACAGGTGCTGACCCAGAGAGCAAGGTATCCAGCCATTCCTTCACAAAACTTTGCGTTCGCAGAGGGATCCTTCCCAAGCTCTTGACCAGCCTCCAAAAGGCCGTCCGTTCCCAGGATCGAAATACCGTCCAGGATGCGATCATATCTTCCTGCCACGAAGCAAGTGCATTTCGATACAGATCAAGTAGCTCATCTGCCCGGCGCAGTTCGGCGAGCATCAGGTTGTAGAGCAGTGCAGCGCCATACATCGCCTCGGAAAAGCAATGGGCATGTCGGATCCATGATCGCTGTCTGTCAGAGAACTCGGCATGTTGAGGGTGCTGCCAGATAAACTGCACGTCCTGAGTAACGGATTGGCAGCGATCCGCCACCGCTGCTAGGAGACTGGTTGGACAAGAGAGCAGCAAACGCTCGCGGAGATAGGACGCTTCTGGAAAAGTCAGGCGAAAATCGGCCTGACCTGGGAAATCATCGGGAGCGGGCGGCAATCCGGGATCCCAATTGCCTCCATCCCAGCCCTCCACCGGCTCCACATCATAAACACGCTCGCTCTGCTGTCGATAGAAATAGTCCAGATACCGGTGATACTGACCCTGTGAGCCCATGTGCCGCAGGATCCCCCAGCGCTGCAGCCCGTTCCAATAAATGCTGGATGGAAAGCGCTGCAAGCTGGCGCCTGACAACTGACCAATCACACCTTCTTCGTCGACAGATTTGAGTGCATCGATGAGTTTGATTTCGTCTCTTCGCAACCGTCTTGCTATTCTGCTCGAAGGTACACGGTGCTTCTCATAGTACCAATACAGCCAGGGGACAAAGAGCAGGTACCTCGCCCGTGTTTGCAGAGTGGTGGTGCCGGGAAAGAATAGATTGGCAAAGGCATCGCGGATCGACCCCAGGCCCAACTCGTCGCGGGTGTCGCGCTGCCTGAACAGCGCAACGACTTCCATTATCTTGCGACGATCTTGGTCAGAGAAATCGATCCAAGAGATAGATGACTGTAGCATCAGATGCTTTCCCTAGAGAACGATTCAACACTACACCCACAACGATGCGACCAGCCAGTCATTCGCCTCCTGACGCAGCCGAGTGCCAAAGATCGCACTCAGATTCACGTACAATCCATCTTTTTGTCGCACCTCGTAGAACTCGCCGTGATCGATCTTGCCCTGGAGCACAAATTGGACCGTCTGCCGCCGGTTTGCCATCATATTGGCCACATCCTGAAAACATTCGCGGATAAAGGCGGCCATCTGAGTTTGCTCTTGGCCAGGCAAGCTGGCCAGCAGCGTATCTAGTCCAGTAACCGTGACCTCGCGCGCAGGTGGTGGCTTTTCACGCCAAACCAAGCGCAAGAACTCGACGATGCTCAGTGTTGTTGGATAGGGAGAATACGTCGTCGATTTCTCGACAATGTTATATGCGCCTTTTTGCATCACCTACTCCTATGGTCAACAGGCTACATCCAGCAGCTATGGGGATTTGCTCGCCTGAAGCCTGATAACCAAGACTCAAAAGCCGGCCTCGATGATCTTGTCATAGGTCGTATCCCCCGTCACTTCGGCCAGGTAGCGACACAATTCATTCAACGCTGGGGATTGCCATCGCTCTCGGTACTGCCCAAAGTTGGCCCCATAGCGATACTCGGCATATAGATAGTGGACACGGTCGATGTCTCGCAGTGGTTGCTGTCGTCCCATTCGGGCCTCTATGTGCTCTGTGCGCTTCATAGGCTCGACGATGTGAACCACCTTGTCGTCGATTGTGACTAACAGCTCCTCGCTAAAGACGGATGTGCTCAATCCCCGATGGCGAAGGCTCTTGCTCAATTCATCGAACGCTATCTCTCGACGACCAGCCAGAGTAATGGCATAGGCCTTGGTTGTCTCATCGAGTTCAGCAGGTAGACGGCTGATGATCTCATCTGTAGACAGAGAGTCGATGATAGTCCATAGACGTGCTATGGCTTCGCTGACGTGGACTTGTTGGCCAGCCTCGATCACTTCAGGATAGTGTTTGGAGTAAAGTTCGAGGCACTTGCCCAGTACGATCACCGAGATGTCCGCTCGGCTGTGGATTTGTCTTTCCGCCTGTAGCTGACGCAATGCCTCAGCGGCTTGGTAGTGTATCTGGTCCTCCAATTGCTCCCAACTGATACGTCCTTCGTCCACGCGCTTGCGACAGACGATCACTGAGTCATATTCAATCGCCTGCTGCCCGCGAATGTGAAGAGAAGTTGACATCTCGGCATGAACGGGATAGATGGCACTGACGTAAAAGCCTGCGTCGAGCACGGCGCCCATCACGCTGCTCCAGGCTTCCGGCTCCTGGTGGTGAAACGTAAAGACCATAAGCCCTTGATCTTTGAGAACGCGGTTTGCCTCGCGAAAGACCTGCGCTAGGCCTGACAAAAAGAAGTCTCGATCCTTACCAGCGTTGTCATTTTTGACGACCTCGGCCATTTTGGGTGTGTACTCGGATGTGAAAAATGGATATCGATCCTTCAAGAACAGCCGCAGCCATACGTAGAAAAAGTCTGAAAGCTCGCTGTACTGTACATTGTCAAAGTAGGGGGGATCGGTAATCACGGCATCCACTGAGCCATCTGGCAGTGGCAGATCCTCAGATGATTGGCAAAGGAGCAATGCATTCTTGTTCACACCCAAATCGTTCAGACTTGGCGCAAGTTGGCCTGATACATATTCACCAGGAATCGGCACGGGCTTCGTGGACGTGGCTGCTTTGGAGACCAATCTCCGCTCAAAAGGTTGCTGCCGATAGCGATATGCTTTCAATGCACCCTCGAACAACGAAGGATAGGTGCCTGAGCGGCGCTTATGTCCCCAGGGATTATTTTCTACGGCCTCAGTTGGAGGGATATAGGCGTGGTGAGAAAAGACCCCTCGAATCGCTGAGATTCGTCCGGGGCGAGCGGTACAAAGAATAGAAGTAAAGTTAACAAAATAGGAGAACATCGTGATGAAAGTGTCCTGCACATCCTTGGGTAGATTCCGAATTGCATCAATGAGCCAGCCCAGAGCAAGAAGCTGACGAGGTGTAAATAACTGATGCCAGTGAGTATAGCCGTGTTGGAGCAATGTGTCAGTCTTGAGCCCTGGAGGTATGGCCTGTGTAGGAATAGGAAGTGAATGCTCGGTGCGCTCAAGTGCTTGCACCGAGTCTGAGTAAGCGATACGATCCTCCTTCGTTGTACTCTTAATATCCCAACCGTGTACAGGACATTCATAGACCATAGCATACATCTCGTACCTGGGAAGCTGTCCCTCAGGTTGTGCTTCTAGGACGGATTGCCGCTGCCCACAGCCAGGCCGTGGGCAGGTAAAGTATCCGCCGCTAGTCACTCCCTTGCGTGGGTGAAATTTGTGCCCACAGGAGGGGCAAACGTGAACCTGATTTGGCTTGTGTGTTTTGAAGACCTGGTCGCATTTGGGACAAAAGAGAGCATACTCTTTGCCTCGGCGGCCCAACACATAATCACCGTGCACGCGAACTTGGTGACCGCATGCTTTGCACGGTACAACCTTGACCCAACGGATGTGGATTACATCGGCAGGACGATCGCAGATCGGACATCTCGTCTTGTACAGGTCGCGGATGCGTTGGCCTACCGTCTCGTCGAGATGCCTGAACGCATTATGCAGGGCGCATGTACTCTGTGGCTGCTCGATAGCTGATTTGACCGTCCACCAGGCAACAGGGTTCACATCGCAGCCGATTGCCTTGCAGCCCAGGCGCAGTGCTTCAAAGACCGTCGTGCCACCGCCCATAAAAGGATCAAGCACGATTTTGCCACCCAAGTCGGTGTGCTGGTAGTGATAGTTCCAAGCGTTCTCCTCAGGAGGCAGAAAAGTCGCCAGAATGATGGAACGGAACACTGACCCATACCGCCGCGCCCACCATTTGTGCAGGTATAGTGGCGGACGGGCCAGGTCAGGACGTTCCACGCGGGCTAGGGCGCTCAGCTCATTAATTGGGAAATGGTATTCGATGCTAGTTTGAGTCACAGGAATCCCTATCTAGGTCTAGATATGAATTACTTAAGCAACTATCTTGTGTCTTTTCATCAAGTCCTTCAGAGTCTTGATCCCCCAAGCAAGGTCCCCAGGCTTTATGTCTGTAATATCTTGTCCATGGGCAGCCGTGTCAGCATATGATAAAATAGTATTAATATCATGCCAAACACTATCTGGCAATCCTGCATTATTACGTGCTCTCCTGACCAACTGTCGTTTCTCAAGACCAAACAGGTCAACTCGGTTTTGTCCCTTGAGAACTAGATACTCCATCAGGAATCTCTCTACCGCTCTACGTAGATGCCCTCCTGCTGTTTTGCGTTGTTCAAAACTGCCATTTCGCAATTCCTCTGTCATTTGCAGCAGCACCTGAATAGGTCCGTTTTCCAATGAAATGTTGGGACCTCGTTCATTGCCTTGAACAAACTCATAGCAGAGAATGTTCTCTCTGCCGAACCTGGACTTGAATCTCTCACAGAATTCTTTCGAGTGGCTTAAAACAATGATCTGCTTACTGCTCTGATGCTCTTTCAAAATGTCTATCAGCATATTCGAATGATCATCATCCATTGACTGAATCGGGTCATCCAGTATAATGAATCCCCAGTCAGGATTGTAGTCTACCCTCTGAGGGAAATAAAGACTGATGCCCAGGCTGTTCATGTGAGCCTCGCTGAAGCAGGTGACCGGGTTTATCTCTTGATCATAAGACGAGGCTTTCAACCGCACCTGTCGTGCGGTTCCTGATGAAGGAATGGCTTCTTTGAAGAGTATATGCTCATTGGGATTAAGTTTCTCATAGTATTCGCAAATCTTGGACGACAGTGACTTGAGTAATTCTCCTGTTTTGCTTTTCTCAAACTGATCGGCATCCGAGATCAGCTGCTCAAGAAGATGGATGTTGTCTTCGTAGGTCGCAACAATCTTGAAGAATCTGAGTTGATCCATAAGATTGTCTACATACCCCAAGCGCTCGTATTCATTTCGTTCGTCTTCTGACAACTCGTCTGCCTTAGCAACGATTGAATCTCGTACACGCCTGATCTCGTCTACCATATCCTGAATAGTCAGTAGGGTCGCTCTCAGCTTTTGCTTCAAGAGCGAAGCCTTAACATTCAAATCCGTAGCGTCGAATGTTTTGAAGGTTCGTATTATCTGTGCGAACGATTGCCGAAACCCATCAAGAATTGAATTCACTTCTTGAATCACTTGCTGTACCATAGGAATTCGGTGCAACAGAATATCCTGCACTGCTCTACCCTCATCATGCCAGAGGCTATCTTCTTGTAGCTGCTCAACTGCTAGGTTGAACTTGGGGATACTAGGGATAAATGCTTTCAGTTTTCTGGACAAGGATAGAGCATTGCTATCAAAGCTCTTGATGAGACTTTCCAAATCATTGATTGCTTTCAATATGGTACGATGAATTTTGAGGCGCTTACGTAATTCTTCTTCTTTCTCGCTTGAGATCGTCTCCTTCTCGCAAAATGGACAGATCTTTCCTCTCAGTAAATTGAGTCCGAGGTCAAGGAATCGCACGTATTCCTGATCGGCAGATTGATCTACGATTTGGCCAAACTTAGTGACAATATCCTCTATCGTTTTCAGGATTCTTTCTGATTCAGTCGTAGGGATACCTGCCCGCTCATATTCGAGAAGTTGCAATCCTTTTGGATCTTTGACTTTTGTCAAGATCTCATTCCTGCGCTGCTCGATAAGTGATTTGCCCTGCTGCAGGTTGACTCTCTTCCCTAGAATGCCAACTAAGGCATCTGCCAAAGCCTCAAGCAAATCTACGTGGACATATGGTTCTTTCTTGGCCACTTGTACAACGGCAGGGAGCCATTGCTTGTTTTCCAGGTGAACAATAATCGAGTTTCTCTGCTTGATGGCGTCTTGGTATTGTTCGCTATTCTCAAGCTTGTTCCTCAAGTTTTGCAAGTCAACCCTAAAAGCACCAAAGACCTCTAATCCCAAGATCTTTGAGATTTCATTCCAGCGGTCCTTTTGCTCGGTGTCTACGAAACTCCTGATCTCGCCTTGTGAAAGGATAGGTTTGCTATGGTTCTCTAAACTAACGCCCAGATTGGATAGGTCTTCGGCCTCCATTCCGTCTATGTAATGGCAACATCCCGTCACCCCGACAAGCTCTTTTCTGACAAGTCGTTCGGCACCATGGAGCGTAACCGTGGCCTCTACAAAGGGATTCGTGCTCTCGGCATAGTGAACATTTCGAAGGTAATTGCTCATATACTCGCTGCGGCATGATGATCTTGCTCTTCTGGATATATCACCAAAGAATAACCATTCTAGGGATTCCACCAAGCTGCTTTTGCCAGAGCCGTTGAGGCCATAGACCAGAATTGCATCATGATCCAATGAAATGGTCTGCTCCTCGTTGAAGCCACGAAAACCTCTAATCCTGATCGTTTTCAGTCTCATCGTTGATTTCGCTCCTGATCTTGGCAAGCAGCATTGTCTCGACATCTCTAATACTAAATCGAGTTCTGTAACTGTCAACGATTTCCTTTGCCAGTGAGTTCTTCAGGTTGTCTGCAAGCTCTGATAGGAGTTGCCGCTTGGATGGCTTAATCACGTTGCGTTATCTTTCTTTGTATTTACGAACATTAGTAATCACGGATATTTATCTCGTTGGGATTATTGTGCACGTTTTCTTACGATTAGCCAGGGCGTCAGACACTCCATCAATGACAGTCCGCGATGTAGGTACACGCCGCCAAAGTCGGCGGTGTAGCGCCCCTTGACCAGGAAGTGATCCTCATGCACAACGATGATACCCTTGTCCAGCAGCGTCCGTGCCTTCTTGCTGTCACTGATCGGCGCTGAGCGTGCACCCAGCACATCCTTGAGATAACCCCGGTACAGCGAGGACAGCGGCCAGGCCATCCCGGCTTTAACGCCCAGGTAGCCATGATCGGATGATATGATGATCTCGTCATGGCGCTTGATGCGCTCCAGGATCCCCAACAACATGGCCTCGGTCTTGAGGTAAATCTCGGCTGGTGGAATGTGCTCCGTTTTGCCACTGTGGGCATGATACCAGAACCAGTCGGGATAGGTGCCCCAGGCGACGAGCTGGTCTTGCGTCAGCTCGTCCAACGGTGGCGCGTCAGGCCGAACGTACAGGAAACTCGGATCCTGGATCGCTGATGGGGCACTCACTCCCCAGTGATGTTGGCAAAAGGCTTCCGTGTCGGAGGGGATCTCACTGAACGCATGGTCAAAGGTTGTAACCTCGTAGCCATGCGCGGGCAAACGCTGTCTCAGCAAGCAGGCTTCACGCAAGCTCAAGCTGTCCATCAATACCAGTGCGTATCGAGGTTGAGCCAGTACTTCTCTCACTTGGTGGTTTGTCACCCGTGGCAAGAGCACATCAACCAGAAACTCTCCGTAGACTTGCTCCAACGTCCAGGTGAGCAGTCGTGTGTTCTTTTCCCCTTCATCATAGTAGTCGTTGAGCAGTTCCTCTTCCACGCCGCTCGCGTCCCAAGATTCTACCAACCAATGGAATAGGAGCGTTACGGGATCATCACTCTTGATCAGTTCTTGTGCTCGCTCTGCGTCCAGGCTATTCTTGAACACGATCCACCTCGGCAATCACGTACAGGTTGCCACCAGGCGTGCTTGGCAAACCCAACAACTGCTGCAAAAATACCGCCTTCTTCAGCGAACCGTTCCAGTCCAGTGATAGCTTGAGCTTGACCTCTTGGGGTGACAATCCCAGATCCTTGACTATGCGCTCTAGCTTGTCGGACTTGCCGCCGGCAGCAAAGTCGTTGCTGATCTCAATTTGAACGTGCCGAACGACGTCCGACTCGCGCAGCGTAGATTCGAACTTGCCCGCCACCGTGCGCGGGTGACGCCCACTTTGTTCGATGGACACTTGTTCTGTGATCTTGGTAGCCTTGACCTCTGTAACCGTCATTTCTAGAGAGGCTTCTTTGGTTAGTTTGCCAGATGTACTTTCCGTTTTCCCTTTCCCAAAGACGACCTTGACCGTTTCTACCTCTCCGCTCGATCCACGTTCAACCTGCGCAAAATCAGCGTGATACAACATAGCGGTCGCATGCTCATTCAGGCCATAGGGTGTCTCACCAAAAAAGTTTCGTCCTTTATGTCCCTCGATATAGAGCAGTTCTTCCTTGCAGAGTTCCTTTAGTGCTGTCGTTATATGAGTAGCGTCTTGTACGGTCGGATAGCGGCGCAGAGTATAAAAATCATTGTAGAGAATGTCTCCTCTCAGCCCACTTGCCCCCCGTGCATGCAGCACATCTTGGATCTTTTCCTTGACCCGGGCCATGTCGCTAATGGCCCGATCTAGCAGAGCTGCCGTGTCCGCCTCGACCTGGATCTTGCGCACTGCCTCTGTTTCCTGGCGCTGTCCAGCTGCTCCTTCACTGACCATCACCGAAACTTTGTGCCAGAAGCCAAAGCGTGCATTGAGACGCTCCTCAAGTTCTCTCAATTCTTCATTGATAATGTCTTGCACTCTTTTGGCCCGTTCTTCGCCGACGTCCTGCTTGACTTCTTCGCCACCAATGATCCGCCGGGCTTTGTCGATCAGACCTTGGTCTTTGCGCAAGTCGCCTGTAAGTGGTGCAAGCACCAGCATGCGATTTTGGTAGCGGCGATCTCGATAAAGTTCATAGACCTGTTGTTCGGTATCCAGCGCGCAAAGAGACACGATCACTTTGAGATGCCGATTGTCGGGAATATCGTCAATTCCCTGGACGTAGGCGTTTCCTTTAAGGACCTTTTTGGTGAGTACTTGGGCAATACGCTCAATCGCGTCATTCTCATCGACGTCTCGAGCGCGATTTTGCACGACGGCAAAGACGTTCTCTTCTACACGCATTGCGTAACGCCCATTCAGCTTGTGTAGATGCCAGGCTCGACCTAGCAGTCGATTCAGTCCCAGTAGCACATCGTTAGGATTGATCTCGGGTGTCGCCACACCGAGAACAATTTCTGGCTCCTTTGCCCCAATCTGTTGTTCGCGATTGATCGAGTATAGCAATATCGTGGACAAGATCTCGCGTCCATACTCGAGATGGCTTATACGATCGATGTCGCGAGCAGTGGCTTCGACCAGGGATCGATCCAACACAATAAGCTGATCGTCGAAACGAGCTGCGTCCACGTCGGATGTGAGCAATAAAGATGTGTTGTCGGCCCGTTCTCGTAAGATGGTGGCCAGCAAGTAGAGAACGCCACGCGTGTTGGCATAGTTGGACGCTGTGCTGTATCGCTCAAACAGGACTCGAAGCAGTTCTGGATGCAGAGGGTATATCCGGCACATCCGTGCACGATAGGCATCGTAATCGCTCATTGGCACCGCAATCTGACGATCTCGATACAGAGCGACGAACTCGGCAATCACTCTATCTGCTGCGTGTTTGTTGATGTCTGTGAACAGGCGATAGATCAAGATGTCTTCACGGTCAGCAGCGGTGCTCAGGTTGATAGAAATGGGGCCAGTCCGATCAATGATGTCCACAATGTCGGGGTTGTCTCGTATCAGCGAAAAAAGAACCATCAAGGGTACATCAGGTTCGTTGGCTACCTCTAGCAAGTGCTGAAGAAACGTGCGATTGGCTGCTCGCGAAGTCTTGGCTCTGCCTGTTCGTTGAGGCAAAATCGTCTCGTACCAGTTCTCAATCTCATCGATGATCACCACGACTGGGCGGTTACCAAGCGCTTGCCGGATCTGGGGAATCGTTGGGTAACGTTTGACCTGTGCAAGTACGTCCTCCGCCCCCAGCTGCTGAAAGACAGGTTCCCACAGATTATCATAGTCTACTCGTGATGTGTGGAGCACGATGGTGACTAGGTCATCAAAGGTAGGCAGTGGACTGTCGTATCCCTGCCCGGTCAGCCATTGCGTGGCGAGGTTGGGTTGGGTCAGGACATGGTACAGTGCGAGAAGCTGATGTGACTTGCCGGAGCCATAGCCACCCGTAAAGACCAGGCTACCACGTTGGTCTTGGCCTGTGAACTTGTAGCGAATTTGGTCCAACGCGATCTTGAGCGATTCGGTAAGATAAGTGCGCGCAAATACGTCCTGGGGGCTTTTTTCGAGTGCTGGCTTTTCGCCCAAGACTTTGTATAGCTGGACGACACCGTATACTTCACCGCTCTTGACCTCGTCGCTGAGCGTAGCTATGTGCGTTATCATTGCTGGCATGGTTGTTCCTCCTCTTGCGGAAACAGGCCTAGATCCTTGATGGAGAGGCTAACTTGACCTGTGCATCTCACCCGGGAGGGACTGCAACGTGTACTTCTTTTCGGAAGAAGCACAGTCCAAGCCCGAGCGACCCAGGAGCGCGATCTCGGAGACGATCTGGAAAACACTGGTTTGCTACAAGTTGTGTATCTGCTTGAGAGTTCAAGGTACAAGACAACAAAAAGCCCGTCACGCCGGGACTTGCAGCGGGCGGACTGGTGGGTGGACGTTTGTATCCCCGAGAGGCCTGTCCCATTGGCATCGCGTCGTCCCGGCGTTCGCTTCCGACTTGTAACCTTCAAGTTTTATCTTGTTGTGTCATGCACAGACATTATACCACTTTAGCCGGTTTCTCACAAGGTG
>Ga0180432_10005883_pt1 | contig 16159 bp, 5 predicted proteins | sample SS_ome_10_FD_132414 | JGI IMG/M metagenome (GOLD analysis project Ga0180432, IMG submission 132414) | Hypersaline lake sediment archaeal communities from the Salton Sea, California, USA - SS_1_MS_2 metaG | ecosystem: Environmental > Aquatic > Non-marine Saline and Alkaline > Hypersaline >... | reverse complement strand
GTCGAGTGATCCTCCTGGTCTGTGTTGTGTTTATAAGACCTTTCATGAAAGACCGCGTACCATGTCCGTGTGAATGATATTGACCCTTTCCCATACGAACACTGTTTTCGTAAGGGGGGCGCATCGCCCCCCTATTTTTTTATGCTGAAATCAAACCGCCCGGCGGCGGCGCTCCGCAGCGTTCAACGAAAAGAATGATCGATCGCCGTTCCCGGCGGTCCTGTATACCCACACGCGAAAAAATACACATCCTCACGCCGTTTTTTCCCTTCTATAAATAGAAGATATTTTTTCGATTCCGCGATATTTTGCTTGACATTAGAACAGTTGTTAGGTACATATGTTCGATACAAAAGTACGATACGATAGTTCGATACGATAGTTCGATACAATAGTATCAAACATTTGTCCAAATATTAGCGAAAAAATAACACCACATGGGCACCCAAAAGAATTCCGAGACGACCCGAGAGAAGATCATAGAAGCCGCCGGCCAGCTTTTCTCCCAGAGGGGTTTCAGCGCCATTACCGTCCGGGATATCGCCAGGAAGGCCGGTACACACCTCAGCGCGCTGAACTATCACTTCAAGGGCAAGGACGCCCTGTATCGAGAGGTTCTCCTGCATGCCTGCAGGTCGGCCTTGATGTCGCCGGAGGAGCATGAATATCTCCAGAACCTCGATCCACGCGATGCCCTGTTCCTTTTCGTCAAGGGGGTCATCGAGCAGTATAAAAAGCAGACAACATCCCACTGGGAGCTGGCGATCATCGACCGGGAAAGCTGGTATCCGAGCCCGGTATTCGAGGAGGTCGTTGATCAATTCTTCAGGCCCGAGACGGACTTCATCGCGGAGATAATCGGTCGTATCTCAGGCAAACCGGCAGGGTCCAATGAAGTCCGCTTCGCAATAATCGGGTTGATTGGATTACTGACGCTCTACGGGTATTACGACTACTTCATAGACGCCGTCGCTCCAGACCTCAGAAATGTGTTTTACGAGAAGGATTGGCTCGTCAAAAATATTATCCACATGATTCTGGCTGCAACGACGCAGCAGGAAGCCGAGTGATTCTCATGGCGCGCGTCGCCTTGGGGATGAGGGAAAACAAAATAGTACATTGCTGAGTTCTCCGGTACTTCACTTATTCAAGAGGAACTAGAAATGATGGTCAGATCGAGAGTTCGTATTTCTCTGCTTGCCTGTGCCATTTTCGGGCTGATATTCGCCACGATGGTATTAGCGGGATCTGAGAACATCCTCAATACCGACACCACCGACACCGACCTTGTCATGAACGACCTGGCGCTTCGGGATACCGTGTCCTATACCGGGGACCCGTCGGACTGGAGGATCTATTTCCACCCCGGCGTCCGCTTCGGGACCGACGATAGGGTCATCGGGTTCTACGACGTGATGGTGCCGGTGTATTTATCGGACAACTCCATTTTGTTCGTCAATCCGAGGTTCAGCCACGACAGCGACGACGGACACGAGTGGAACCTGGGGGGCGGCTATCGCCACATTCTGTGGGACGATCAATTGATGCTCGGCATCAACGCCTACTACGACCTGAAAAAGGACGGTGATAGCGGCAAGTACTTCGACCAGTGGGGGATGGGCTTCGAGGCGATGGGGGAGTTCGACGACGTCCTGGCCGCCGGCGGCGGCCTGGGGCTCACGGGACGGTTCAATTTCTACATCCCCCTCACCGGAAGCAGCTATGACGGGAATTCCTCTTCGGGCTGCGGCCTCAGATTCAAATCCCTGGGCATCTGCCTGCCCGGCGGCGAGGGGGGGATCCTCTACGAGCCGTTGACCGGCTTGGACTACGAGGGGGGAGTGCGGATACCGTACCTATCGAACTACGTGGAGACCTGGGCCTACGGGGGGGGCTATCACTACCAGGGGCGGGAGTCGGGCCATATGGACGGTTTCTGCGGTCGGATCGAGGTGATCCCGGCGGATTTTCTTTCTCTCGATTTCGAATACCGAAACGACAACTGGTACGGCGACGAGTTCTACGGCGAGGTGAAGGTGGAGATCCCTTTTTCCATCGGGAATCTCGTTCAGGGCGAGAATCCCTTCGAGGGCCTGGGGGGCCGCTTCGGGGGGAGCCGGGACCTTCATGAAAGAATGGTGGAGCCGGTCCGGCGGGATATCGACATCAAGGTCAAGGAAGGGGTGGTCGAGGCGTCTGAGTTCGGCGGCGGCCTGATCGAGGAGGTGGTCTTCGTCAGCGAAGGCGCGGCTGCCGGAGCGGGGGACGGCACCTTTGAGAATCCCTACGCCTCCATCGACGAGGCCCTGGGGGACGCGCGCCTCGGCGTGACCGCCTTTACCATCCACGTGATCAACGACAACGCCGGGGACATGGTCGCCGGCGGCGGGGATTTTTCCACGATCGGCGCCGTCTCCAACCTCCTCCTCTGGGGGAGCGGGGCGGGTCATCCGGTATACGGAATCCCTTCCAACATGACCTCGGGCTTTCCGGAGATCAGCTCCCTTGTCACGGTGGACGACGACAATGCCGAGATCCTGGGGCTCTCTTTCAACAACGCCGGCGGCTCCGGCCTCTCGGTCTCTGGGGGTTCCGGGGTATCCATCCACGACAACCTGTTCACGACGACCGGCTGGGGCGTGGAGCTCGCATCGATGGGGAGCGGCTTCAATATCTATAACAACGAGTTCACCGGGTACGGGGGAATCTCGGGCAGCTCCGGCACGAACGTCAGAATAACCGGAAACACCTTCGATGTGGCGAACTACGGGATTCGATTCACCTACGGCACAAGCGGCATCGACGGCCTCACCGTCACCGGGAACACCATCGCCGTGGACGGCACGGGCGACGCCTCCGGCATCTTGCTTAACACGACGAACGGCTTTGATATCGGTTCCGCGTTGAACCCGGTCACAATTTCCGATAATGAACTGACGGTGACGGGTACCGGAAGCGCCAACGGCGTGTATATACGATCGGACGGCGATTTCTACGCCGGCATCTCGAACAACACCTTCGGCGGGGTAACCGGGGGGGGGATGGAAGTCCTGGGGATTCGACTCTACGCAGAGGATTACCTTGACGCGGAAGTCACCGGCAACACCTTCACCGGGGCGATAAGCGGAGGGAGTTTCGTCCTCGGGCTGTCACTCATCTCCAATAACGGCGCAATCGACGGCGTCGTTTCGAACAATACCTTCACGGGCTCGATAACCGGAAGCTTGGGCTCCTACGGGATGGATTTTGAATCCCGAGATTACCTTGATGTGGATATCCTGAACAATACGTTCGGCTCGATAACAACAACGACAACAGGGTGGGACGCCTTCGGGATGTATCTCCGCTCCTATGATTCCATTGACACGGATATTGCGGGCAACACCTTCGGAGGGATAAACGCCGGGTCGGGAGGGAGCGCCTACGGGATGCGTCTCTATTCCGATTACTCCCTTGTTGCTGCTATCACGGACAACACCTTCGGAGGGATAAACGCCGGGTCGGGAGGGGATGCCCACGGGATGCATCTCCTTTCCACTAACAGCTCAATCGACGCCGTCATTTCAGGAAACGCTTTCACAGGTTCAATAGACGGAGCGGTTAACTCCGATGGGCTGTATCTCACTGCCTCTACCTCCCTTACTGCTGCTATCACGAACAATACGTTTGCCGGGATAACCGCGACGAACAATTACGCCTACGGGATGTATCTCCAGGCCTCAAACGACACACTCGACGCCGTTATTTCAGGAAACGTCTTCTCAGGCTCCATAACCGGAGGGTTGGACACCTACGGGATACGTTTCATTACCTATGATTCCCTTGATGCGGATATCCTGAACAATTCGTTCGGATCGATAACAGCGACAGCAGGGAGAGCCTATGGGATGTTTCTCCGCTCCGATGATTCCTTTGATACGAATATCACGGGCAATACCTTTGGAGGAATAACCGGGTCGGGAGGGAGCGCCTTCGGGATGTATCTCAGCTCCTCCGCCCCCCTTGATGCGGATATCTCAAATAACACCTTCGGCGCGATAACTTCAACGACCAGTAACGCCTACGGGATGTGGCTCGCTGCCAGTAATTACCTTATTGCTGATATCACGGGCAACACGCTCGGGGGGATAACCGCGACGACCGGTAACGCCTACGGGATACGTCTCTCTTCCGTTAACAGCTCGATCGACGCCGTCATTTCAGGAAACACCTTCTCAGGCTCCATAGCCGGAATGAATAGTGCCTACGGTATCAATCTTGTCGCCAGTGATTACATCGACGCGGATCTCGCGAACAACACGTTTGGAGGGGTAACCGCGACTGATAACGCCTACGGTATCTATCTCTATACCAGGAATTACATTGCCGCGGATATCACGGGCAACACGTTTGCCGGCTCGATATACGGAGGGGGTTACACCTACGGGATGTATCTCTCTTCCCTTTTCGACTCCATCGACGCCGTCATTTCAGGAAACACGTTCGGAGGGGTAACCGCAACCGCGACGAATAATAACGCCTACGGGATGTGGCTCGACGCCGGGAATTACATCGACGCGGATATCACGGGCAACACGTTCGGCTCGATAACCGGGACGGCGGGGAACGCATACGGGATGTATCTCTATTCCACTAACAGCTCAATCGACGCCGACATTTTAAACAATACCTTCGCGGGCGGGATAACTGGAGGAAACAACGCCTACGGGATGTATCTCGACACCTGGGATTACATTACCGCGGATATCACGGGCAACACGTTTGCCGGTTCGATAGACGGAGGGGGTTACACCTACGGGACGTATCTCGCCGCCTCGGATTACATCGACGCGGAGATCACGAACAACTCGTTCGGATCGATAACATCGACAGCAGGGTTCGCCTACGGGATGTATCTCTCTTCCCTTTTCGACTCGATCGACACCGTCATATCGGGAAACACCTTCACGGGCTCTATCAATGGAGGAGCCGGCGCCTACGGGATAGATATCTATTCCTCTGACTACACCATTGCCGACATCATGGACAACACGTTCGCCGGGATAACCGCGACGAGCGGTAACGCCTTGGGGATGTATCTCTATTCCGAAGACAGCTCGATCGACGCCGTCATTTCAGGTAACACCTTCTCTGGCTCCATAGCCGGAGGGGATGAAGCCTACGGGATGAATCTCTATGCCTGGGATTACATCGACGCGAAGATCACGGGCAACACGCTCGCCGGGATAACCGCGACGGCGAATGACGCCTACGGGATGTATCTCTATTCCGAAGACAGCTACATCGACGCAGTCATTTCAGGAAACGCCTTCACAGGCTCGATAGGTGGAGGGGGGGACGCCTACGGTATCGATCTCGGATCCAATAGCTACTACGTTGACGCTGAGATCACGGGCAACACGTTCGGAGGAATAACCGCAACGACCGGTAACGCCTACGGGATGTATCTCTATGCCTATAACACCAGCTCGATCGACACCGTTATTTCAGGAAACGCTTTCTCGGGCTCCATAGCCGGAGGGGATTATGCCTACGGTATCGAACTCATTACCAGCGGTGCTATTGACACTGATATCACGGGCAACGAGTTTGCCGGGATAACCGCGGCGACCTCTGACGCCTACGGGATGTATCTCTTCACCAATGGTAGTATTGACGCAGAAATCACGGGCAATACCCTCGGCGTGATAACCGGGGGTGATGACGCCCACGGGATGTACCTTGCCGGCTTTACTTCCGTTATTGCTGAAATCGCGAACAACACGTTCGGGGGGGTAACCGCGACGAACAATGACGCCTCCGGGTTGTATCTCGCTTCCTTTTATGACGTTGACGCGGATATTACGGGCAACACCTTTACGGGCTCGATTAATGGAGGAAACAACGCCTACGGGTTGTATCTCTCCGCCTATGATTCCGTGTACGCGGACATCACGAACAACACGTTCGGCGCAATAACCGGGACGGCGGGGTACGCCTACGGGATGCACCTCCTTGCTGATGATAATATTGAGGCGGATATCACGGGCAACACCCTGGGGATGGTCACCTCGACGAACAGCTACGCATACGGGCTGTATCTCTCTGCCGGCGGAACCACCGGCGGATATATTGACTCGGATGTCTCGAACAACACCCTCGCAGGGGTCACCGGGGCCGCCCGGGCGTACGGGATTGCCCTCTTATCCTACGATTACGTGTACTCGAATATGGAGGGAAATAACTTAGGAGGGATTACTTCGACGGGCAATAACGCCTACGGGATGTATCTCCGCTCCGCCGTCGACAACATTTTTGTCGGTATCATCAACAACACGCTTGACGTCACGTCGACAGGCGCCACCGCCTACGGGGCGTATCTGACCGCCGGCGGGCTGATCGGGGACGCCACCGGCACCTACACGTTTTTCCAAGACAACAGCGGAACGATAGACGGAGCGACCCGGTATATGCTGTACCTGTATGATGTGGGCGGCTCCAGCAACAGCTACGTGATCTGGACCGGCAGCTCGTTTACGCCCTTGAATGGCGGCTCCTCCACGACCTGGTCCGGGAACGCACCCACCACGGGATACGGCACCATGAACAACTCGATTGGTACCACAAACTATGGAGGCATCTTCAATCCAAATTAACGGCGCCGGAGACCTGATCTGCTCACTTGGAGCCGGAGGGACGGGAGACGTCGGGAAGCGGATACATATTACACAGAAAAGCCGGGGGGTGATCACCCCCCCGGCATCCGAGGGATGGAGCATGCGGCGGAAAGCTGCGCTGGGTCTATCGGGTGAGACTTCCCCCCCGGGGGTGAATCGCCCTTTTCGTTCCGCAGGATACGCCCGGGATGGCGTTTCCACGTAATAGATGCATTGCTGAAAGGTGACATATAAAAAAACTCGTTTGTTCTTGACATCGTCATTGACGCTCTCATGTCGTAACACGAATCTGCTCTCAAATATCACACTTCCTTTCGTACCTGGTTTCACGCTTTTCACGTCGATATCACGCCACCAAAGCACTTCATCTCTGTACCATACGTAATTGTTTAGTATGTTTGTTTCGTATCGGGAGGTACATATGAGAAAGCATACATATCTCATATCGATTTTGATTTTTATCCTGTCCGGCATCCTGTGCACCACCATGATGTCTGTAGGGGCCGATGACATCCTTCGGACAGACGCCACCGGTACGAGTCTTGTAATGACGGACCTGGCGCTGCGGGATACCGTGTCCTATACCGGAGACCCGACCGACTGGACCGTCTACTTCCACCCGGGCATCCGCTTCGGGACCGACGACCGGGTGATCGGGTTTTACGACGTGCTGGCGCCGGTGTATCTCTCGGAGAACTCCATCCTGTTCGTCAACCCGAGGTTCAGCCATGACAGCGACGATGGCCACGAATGGAACCTGGGGGGCGGCTATCGCCACATCCTGTGGGATAATCAATTAATGCTCGGCATCAACGCCTACTACGATATCAAGAAGCACGGAGACAGCGGGAAGTACTTCGACCAGTGGGGGATGGGCTTTGAGGCGATGGGAGAGTTCGACGACGTGTTGGCGTCCGGCGGCGGCCTGGGGTTGACCGGGAGGTTCAACTTCTACGTGCCTCTCGACGGATCGAAGTCCTCGGGCACCGGTGAAGGATATGCTTTCAAGTCTCTGGGTATTTACAGCACGGGCGGCGGCGCGGTAACCGTGTACGAGCCGTTGACCGGCCTGGATTACGAAATAGGGATGCGTATCCCGTATCTCTCCAACTACGTGGAGACCTGGGCATATGCCGGGGGGTATCACTACCAGGGGCGGGAATCGGGGCATCTGGACGGTTTCTGCGGTCGGATCGAGGTGATCCCGGCGGACTTCCTGGCCCTGGATTTTGAGTACCGAAACGACAACCGGCAGGGAGACGAGTTCTACGGCGAGGTGAAGGTGGAGGTTCCCTTTTCCATCGGGAACCTGGTCCGGGGCGAAAATCCCTTCGAAGGCCTGGGGGGCCGCTTTGGGGGAAGCCGGAACCTCCATGAAAGAATGGTGGAGCCGGTTCGGCGGGATATCGACATAAAGATCGAGGCGGTGGAATCAACCAACAACGGTGAAGGTGCCGGCGGCCTGGTGGAGGAGGTAATCTTCGTCAGCGAGGGTGGGGAGACCGATCCCCTGGCAGACGGTACCTTTGAACATCCCTACGCCTCCATTGTTGACGCCCTGTCTGACCCGCGCATCGGCGTGACGGCGTTCACCATCCACGTGATCAACGACAACAGAGGGGACGGCGTTGCCGGCGGAGGATGGGTAATCTTCCCCAACATCCTCGTGTGGGGATCGGGCGTGCCGCACCCCCTCTATCCGGACATATCCAAAATGACCCCGGGGTATCCGAGCATCAGCAGCATGATGGGGGCCAGTATGCCGTTTGTTGAGGTGTGCGGATTGGACCTCATCGGTGTGGCGATTGTAGATGGAACAGGCGTCACGATCAGGGACAATATCATTACCGGCATCAGTTGGGGGATTTATAGATCCTCACTCGGCGACGTCGGTTCTCCCACGGATCCGCTGGTCATTAGGAATAACGAGATAACGGTCAGCTGGACGGGAAACGTGTACGGGGTGTTTCTTGAAGCAATTGGCGGCAGTATATATGCCCAGGTCTACGACAATCGCATGGACGTCACGTCAACCGGCGGTACGGCGACGGGTGCGAATTTTCAAACGTTAGGCGGGCTGATCGGCAGCGCGGCGATGCCGACGGGATTTGAGAACAACAGCGGGACGATCACCGGCGCTACCGACCGGGTCATGTTATATCTCGAGACCTCGAACCCGGGTTTAGGGCACAACGTCGTGTGGTCGGGAAACATCCTTACCCCGGCCGGCGGCGACGGCACCTGGGGCGGAAACTATACATCGGGAGAATCGCTGCCCCAGGTTCTCATCGATCAGAACCAGCCGGTGTATACCGACTTCAGCAACATCGGTGCGGGGGATACGCTGAATCCGTAGCGGGAGACGGACACAAGAAATTTCGGTAGAAACACGAAAGGGGGGCGATGAGTCCCCTTTTTTTGTGGGGTGAAGTATACGGCGGATGCCGCGTTGTATTTCTGCAGGGGGGCTTCGCCCCTCCCGTCCCGCCGGACAAGCCGGCCCGCCGGATACTCCCGAAAAAAGCGCTTCTGTATTAAAAATATATTGCTGTCACGTGATATATTAAAATTTCTGTTTGTCCTTGACATCATCATCGACGTTTTGGTAATGTGTCCCGAGTTTCAAAAACATATACTTCGTTATAAATAAGTATACGGTTTTCTTCAACAGTATCACACCACCCGGGTTTTTCACCCCTGTCTCATAAGTGATTTATATTTTTTATTCCATTATTGTTTCACGAGGCAATCATGAAGAGGCATACAGGTCTTATATCCGTGTTCGTCCTTATCCTCTCCGGTATTCTGTGTATCACCATGGTGTCCGTGGGGGCCGATAATATTCTTGACACCGGCGCCACCGGGACCGACCTTGTGATGGCGGATTTAGCCCTTCGGAACACTACATCCTACACCGGAGAGCCGTCGGACTGGCGGATCTATTTTCACCCCGGCGTCCGCTTCGGGACCGACGACCGGGTCATCGGGTTCTACGACGTGCTGGTGCCGTTGTACCTGTCGGACGACTCCATCCTGTTCATAAATCCCCGCTTCAGCCACGACAGCTTGGATGGCCACGAGTGGAACCTGGGGGGCGGCTATCGCCACATCCTGTGGAAAGATCAATTGATGCTCGGCGTCAATGCCTACTACGATATCAAGAAGCACGGGATGAGTGGGAAGTACTTCGACCAGTGGGGGATGGGCTTCGAGGCGATGGGTGAGTTCGACAACGTCCTGGCCGAAGGCGGCGGCCTGGGGCTGACGGGACGGTTCAATTTCTATATCCCGCTCTCCGGATCGAAGTCGGCGGGGGGCGCCGGCGTCGGAGCCGGCGGCGGAGGATATATATTCCATTCCCTGGGCATTTATATCGGCACGGGCGGCGGCGGCAGCGTCTATGAGCCGCTGTGCGGCCTGGATTACGAATTAGGAATGCGAATCCCCTACCTCTCCAACTACGTGGAGACCTGGGCATATGCCGGGGGCTATCATTACCAGGGACGGGAGTCGGGCAGTCTTGACGGCTTTTGCGGTCGGATCGAGGTGATCCCCGCCGATTTCCTGGTCCTGGACTTCGAGTACCGGAACGACAACCGGTACGGAGACGAGTTCTATGGTGAGGTGAAGGTGGAAGTGCCTTTTTCCATCGGGAACCTGGTGACGGGCGAGAATCCCTTCGACGGACTGGGAAGCCGCTTCGGCGGAAGCCGGGACCTCCACGAGCGCATGGTGGAGCCGGTTCGGCGGGATATCGACATCAGGATCGAGACGGTGGAATCAACCGGCGACGGTGGAGGCGCCGGCGGACTGATCGAGGAGGTGGTCTTCGTGAGCGAGGGGGGCGAGGCCGATCCCCTGGCCGACGGCACGTTTGAGCATCCCTACGCCTCCATTGCCGACGCGATGACGGACGCCCGGATCGGAGTCACCGCCTTCACCATCCACGTGATCAACGACAACGGCGGAGACGGCGTGGCCGGCGGCGGAAATGTAACCTTGTCCAATATTTTCCTCTGGGGCTCCGGCGTGCCGCACCCCATCTATCCGGGTATATCCAACATGACCTCGGGCTATCCGACCATCGACAGTAGTGTGTCGATTGCGATGCCGTCCGTAGAAGTGTGCGGGTTGAATTTCAATACGGCCGGCTCCGGCGTGAATCTCATGAATGGGACCGGTGTGGTGATCAGGGATAATATCATTACCGGAATAGACATAGGGGTGTATAGCTTTTTGATGGGTGACCTGGGTTCTCCCACGGATCCCCTGGTTATCATGAACAACGAGATAACGGTCAGCGGATCGGGAGACGTGTACGGGATGCAGTTAAATGCGTTTTTCGGCAGCATATATGCCCGGTTCAATAACAACAGCATCGACGTGACGTCGACCGGGGGTACAGCGATGGGAGCGTTTTTCTATGCGTGGGGCGGGCTTGTCGGTAGCGCGGTGATGCCGACGGAATTTAGGAACAACACCGGGACGATCACCGGCGCTTCCAACCGGGTTATGCTATATCTTGTAACCACGAGTCCGGGCAGCGGGAGCAATTTCGTGTGGTCGGGGAACAGCTTCGCCCCTGCCGGCGGCGACGGCACCTGGGACGGCAACTATGACGCGGGCGTCACTCCGATTCCTCCCACGGGCGATCTCAACAGGCCGGTATTTACCAACTTCACTGTGGGAGACACGATCAATCCGTAGCGGCGATGAACATACTCTTCCCAAACAGATTATCTATACGAAGGGGGGGCGATCAGCCCCCCTTTTTTTCTATTCGCTCTCTGCATTGGTATGGAGGCTTCTATGTTGGGTGCGAGGGACGTGAAAAAATGTCCTAAAATAAGGCGTGACTGTGAGATTCATTCCCCATAAAATAGTTTATGTAATAATATATGTGTAATGTTGTATGGTATTGACACCACCGTATTGGTGTGTCACAATACATCCTTTTTTATCCGACTCACGTGCTGAAGGGGGGAGGCCGAAGATGAGGAAGCCGAGTGTTCCGGTTCTTGTTCCGATCTGCGTCCTTGTGATGATGCTGTGCGCCACGATAGTGTCGACAGGGGCCGAGAATATTCTTGACACCGACGCCACCGGGACCGACCTTGTGATGGCGGATTTGGCTTTGCGGGATACGGTTTCCTACACCGGCGATCCGTCCGACTGGAGAATATACTTCCACCCCGGCGTCCGCTTCGGGACCGACGACCGGGTCATCGGGTTCTATGACCTGATGGTGCCGATCTATCTCTCGGACAACTCCATCCTGTTCATAAATCCGAGGTTCAGCCACGACAGCATGGATGGCCACGAGTGGAACCTGGGCGGCGGATACCGCCACATCCTGTGGAACGATCAATTGCTGCTCGGCGTCAACGCCTACTACGATATCAAAAAGCATGGAGACAGCGGGAAGTACTTCGACCAGTGGGGGATGGGCTTCGAGGTGATGGGGGAGTTTGACGAAATCCTTAAATCAGGCGGCGGCCTGGGATTGACGGGACGGTTCAACTTCTACGTGCCGCTGGAGGGGGCCAGGTCCGGTGGGGATGAAAAATACACCTTCAGGACCCTGGGTATTTACAGCGACGGCGGTACTGTGTATGAGCCGTTGGCCGGGCTGGATTACGAGGCGGGATTTCGGATTCCGTATCTCTCCAACTATGTGGAGACCTGGGTCTACGCCGGGGGGTATCACTATCAGGGGCGGGAGTCGGGCCATCTTGACGGCTTCTGCGGTCGGATCGAGGTGATCCCGGCCGACTTCCTCGCCCTGGATTTTGAATACAGAAACGACAACCGGCAGGGCGACGAGTTCTACGGCGAGGTGAAGGTGGAGGTTCCCTTTTCCATCGGGAACCTGGTCCGGGGCGAGAACCCCTTCGAGGGTTTGGGGAGCCGCTTCGGCGGGAGCCGGGATCTCGCCGAGCGCATGGTAGAGCCGGTGCGAAGAGATATAGACATCAAGATCGAAACGATAGAGCCGGGGATCGGGGAGATAACAGGTGGCATGGTCGAGGAGATCATCTTCGTCAGCGAGGGCGGCGAGGTGGATACCCTGGCCGACGGCTCGTTTGAGCATCCCTACGGCTCCATTACCGACGCGATGGCGGACCCGCGCATCGGCGTGACGGCGTTTACCATCCACGTCATCAACGACAACGGCGGGGACGGCGTGGCCGGGGGAGGGGATATCACCGGAAGCGGCGTCGCCGGTTTCATGATCTGGGGGAGCGGGGCCGCCCACCCGGTCTATGCCGCTCCCACCAACATGACTTCCGGGTATCCGGAGATCAGCTCCACCATCGGCGTGGACGACGACGCCATGGAGATACTGGGCCTTCACTTCAATACCGGCGGAGCGGGACTGGTCGCTTCCGGCGGCACGGGGATGTCGATCCACCACAACCTGTTCTCGATTTACGGCATCGATATAGACGGATTTGCCGACGCATCCATCCACGACAATACCTTTGACGGCACCACCACCGGTGGTGTGTTGATCAGAAAGGGAAGCGGGCTTGATATCTACGGCAACAGGTTCCTGGGGGGGTATGGAGTCTTTGCCAACGATCCGGGAGGGGCAGCGTCCGATGTACACATCACCGGAAATACCTTTGACGTGAGCAATTACGCCATGTGGTTTAACTACGCAACCGGCATCGAAGGCCTTGTTATTCGGAATAACGACATCGCCGTCGATCCATCAGGGGGGAATTCGATATTCCTTCAGTTTCTTGCGCCCGGCTCCCACATCGGCACGGCGGGAAGCCCCGTTATCATCAACGGCAACAGGATCACCGGTTCGTCCGGGATTGGTCTATACAGCGCCGGTGATATGTTCGCCGAGATCACCGACAACACCGTGTCCATCGGAGGAAGCGGGGGGTCAGGTATAACCGGTATTAACGTCACGTCAACCGACGGAAACTGTGGATTCGATGGGACGACGATAACGCCAGTCCTGGTGAAGCGCAATATAATCACGATCAATGCCGTCAATGGCGGGGCCACCGGTATAAATCTTGAAGCCAATGCCGCCCTCTTTGCGGAGATCACCGACAACGACCTGACCGGCGGAATAACCGCGCGGTTTAACGCGGAAGGCATACGGATGAATTCAGGATCCATCGGCACCGACGGGACGACGGTTGCCCCGGTTCTGGTGGAAAACAACTTCATGGCCGTCACGTCTGATAACTCCACGGCCGTGGGCCTGGCCTGCACCGCCAACGGCCCCATCCTTTCGCGCATCACGAACAACAACATGTCCGGCGGCATCACCGGGAACTGGTATGCCTACGGCATCCTGCTGGTGAGCAACTCCTCGCTGATAGGCGATTCAAGTCTCCCGACACCGGCGCCGACGCTCGTCAGAAACAACACCGGCGCCATCACCGGTGGCGCCTACCGGTACCAGCTGTGGCTGGACACCGGCACCCCCGGCGGCGGGAATTACGTTGACTGGACGGGGAACAGCTTCACCCCGGCCGGCGGCGACGGCACATGGGACGGCAACTACGACACCGGCGAGGCCCTTCCCCAGCTTCCTCTTGACGAAAACCAGCCGGTGAATACCAACTTTGGTGTGGGGGATGTGATTACACCATAACTGGAGACGGATACAGAAAAATTTGTAAGAATCACGTATAAAAATGAAGAGGGGGGCTTTCAGTCCCCCTCTTTTTTTAGTGAATGCAGAGAAAAGATGCAGGAGACAGTATTTTGTTAAAAACAGAAATCATTAGAAAATCTCTCAATAAATTTGTTATATCTAAATTTATGTAATATTCTATTATTTGTATATTCGAATTTTTAACTTGACGGGGTGATGATGCAATGCTAACATTTTTAGCAAGACTGATATTCACCTACGTCCATTGGAAGATATCCCGACCCCGCCTTTATTATCATACAATGAACTGCTGTTGAGATTGGTTTCGTCGTGAGCGCACGTTTCACGAATAGAACTTGCTTGTATACGAAAACTGAAAACTCAAAACTCGTTGTATTTCGATTTCTTCTGGGAGGTGGATATGAGAAAGCACAAATTTGTTGTTGGTCTGTTGGTCTTCGTTCTCTCCGTGGTGTTGTGCGCCACGATGGTATCGGCGGGCAACGAAAATATACTGAATACCGGCGCCTCCGGCACAGACCTGGTGATGAACGACCTGGCGCTGAGGGACGCCGTTTCCTATACGCCAGAGCCGTCGGACTGGACAATTTATTTCCATCCCGGCATCCGCTTCGGGACCGATGACCGGGTCATCGGCTTCTACGACGTACTGGTACCGGTGTACCTGTCGGACAACTCCATGTTGTTCGTCAACCCCCGCTTCAGCCACGACAGTGACGACGGCCACGAGTGGAACCTGGGCGGCGGCTATCGCCACATCCTGTGGGACAACCAGTTGATGCTCGGCGTCAACGCCTACTATGACATTAAAAAACACGGTGACAGCGGCAAGTACTTCGACCAGTGGGGGATGGGATTCGAGGCGATGGGTGAGTTCGATAACGTGCTGGCTGCGGGCGGCGGCCTGGGCCTGACCGGGCGGTTCAACTTTTACGTGCCCCTGGAGGGATCCAAGTCCTCCGGGAGCGGCGGAGCCGGCGGCGGATACAGCTTCAGCTCCCTGGGCATCTACAGCCTGGGCGGCGGCGGAACCATCTATGAGCCGCTGACCGGGTTGGACTACGAAATGGGGATGCGGATACCGTATCTCTCCAACTACGTGGAGACCTGGGCCTACGGGGGGGGCTATCACTACTGGGGGCGGGAATCGGGCCATCTTGACGGCTTCTGCGGCCGGATCGAGGTGATCCCGACGGATTTCCTGGCCCTGGATTTTGAATACCGCAACGACAACTGGCAGGGAGAAGAGTTCTACGGCGAGGTGAAGGTGGAGGTGCCGTTTTCCATCGGGAACCTGGTGACAGGCAAGAACCCCTTCGAGGGCCTGGGGAGCCGCTTCGGCGGGAGCCGGGACCTCGCCGAGCGGATGATTGAGCCGGTCCGTCGTGATATTGACATCAAGGTACGGGAGGTATCCAGCGGCGACGGAACGGGCGCCGTGGGCGGCCTGATCGAGGAGATCATCTACGTGAGCGAGGGGGCCACCGCGGGCGCGGGCGACGGCTCCTTCGAGAATCCCTACGCCTCCATCGACGAGGCCATTGCGGACGGACGTCTGGGTGTGTCTGTCTTCACCATCCACGTCATCAATGACAACGGCGGTGACGGCGTGGCCGGCGGCGGCGATTTCACTACATACATGGCCGTACCCAATCTCACGATCTGGGGCAGCGGCGCACCTCACCCGGTGTACGGGACACCCATGAACATGACATCCGGCTTTCCGGAGATCGAGTCCATCCTGACGATGGACGACGACAATGCTGAAATACTGGGACTGTATTTCAACAATGCCGGTGGCACATGCCTTGATATTCTGGGAGGCTCCGGGATGTCCATACACAACAACGTCTTCACG
>Ga0180432_10005882_pt1 | contig 16159 bp, 10 predicted proteins | sample SS_ome_10_FD_132414 | JGI IMG/M metagenome (GOLD analysis project Ga0180432, IMG submission 132414) | Hypersaline lake sediment archaeal communities from the Salton Sea, California, USA - SS_1_MS_2 metaG | ecosystem: Environmental > Aquatic > Non-marine Saline and Alkaline > Hypersaline >... | reverse complement strand
CGTTGACCGGCGTGGCCCGCCACGGGCGGGCGTAGCAGCAGAACGCGTTGGCCGCGTCCGGGGGCGGCGTCCCGGACCATGATCAAGAGCAGGAGGGGAGCGATGCAGTTCAGACCCGGTGGGCGCAAGGGGTACACGCGTGTGGAGGTAATGGCGGCGGCCGTGGCCGGCAGCCTGCTCGTCGGCGTGGTGGCGCCGACCCTGGGCGGGGCCCGCGGAGCGGCCCGGATCACCCTCTGTGAGGACGTGCTCAAGGGCATCGGGCTCGACCTGATGATCTACACAACCGAGAACGAAGAGTGGTTTCCGGGCGTCAACACCACGGGGGTCAACATCCGGGCCAAGCAGGTGCTGTCCGCAGGGGACCCGGAGGTGCTCAACGACAGCGCCCTGCCGGTGCAGAACTTCGACTGGATGACGCCCCTGGCGGCCCACGACCTGGAGCTGCCCGAGAACCGGGCCGAGCGCTGGCAGGCCGTGTGGGACCGTTACCGCTGTCCGGCGCAGACCGCGGAAACCGGGCTCTACTGCCCCTCCGCCCCGGATTGCGAGGACTTTGCGGCCTACGACTGGACCGCCACCAGCTACCTGATGCCGGTTCACTTCTCCTACTGGGGAACGAACGACGAGACCACCGTGGTCGGCACCATGGAGGGGCCGGGCTACCCCATCCACGCCACGGTGGTGCCCTCCTCCTGGGAAGTGACCTACGCCGACTACCGCTCGCGGCTGGGCTACATCAGCAAGCCGGCCCGCAAGGTGTTCGTGGCGGACGGGACGCGGTACGTGATGGCGGGCGGCTCCACGGACATCGACGTCACCCCGTACCCGGTCTACTTCGGGGCCTTCACCACGTCCGGCACCTGGTGGCCGGGCGGGAACGCCTACGGCGTGAAGGAGGGATCGCTGAACTGGGACGGTGACCCGGTGACGGACGGCAGTGTCTCGGAGGGGCTGAACCTGCTCTGCTCCTACCGTCATCCCGGCACACCGCGACCCTCGACCGACCCGCTGTTTACCGGCGACGCCCACCAGAACTACGGCGGCATCAACGCCCTGGCCTTCGATGGTCACCTGGAGCGGCTGCACGATCGCACCTCGCGGGAGATCGACCGCTGGTATCCCTCGGGCGCGGTGGTGCAGCAGGGTGTGGGCATGACCACCGAGGATGAGGGGTTCATCGTTCCCTGACCTGCGGGGGACTGCCCCTCCACGCATCGGCGCGTGACTCCCGGAGAGGGGCTGGCTGCGTGCCCCGGAACGCCACCCCGGCGGGTCGAAGGCAACCCGCCGGGGTGGTTGCTCGGGGGACCCGTTGTTCTGCGCCCGGGGCTGCTTACCGGCGACGCAGCAGAACCGCCGCGCCGAGGGCCAGCAGGGCCAGGGAGCCCGGCTCGGGCGTGATCACGAACGCCAGGTCCCGCGTCTCACCGGTAATGGGGTCTGTCAGTGGTTGCCAGTGCAGCTCGGGGACGTCGCCCCAAACTGCGTCGTCCTCGAAGTGGTCCAGGCTGGTCGTCCATCCCCACTGTGTTGCGGGATCGATAGGGAACGCGGAGATGTCCAGCCGGTGCGTCTCTCGTTCATCCTGGCCGTACGGCTCGTCGGTGTCGATCACGTGGTGTTTTTATCGGTCGAACAGGACGTGGTTGAGCTCCGTGAGGTCGGATGTGCGTGAGGGGATCTGCATGCCCCGCCGACCCCGTCGTTTCGCACTTTAACCTCTGCCCAACGCCCGGCATTCGGGCAAACGCCTCTCGCGGCCGCGGGAAGAAAAGCCGCAATGGGCGCGACGGTTCGCGGCGCCGTTCTCGATCCAACCTTTGGCGAGCCTGATCCACCGATGCTCAAGTGCCGCGGCCGGCAGAGGGAGACCGTCTCGACCGGCGGTGGCGTCCGCCGAGCGGGAGGACCAGGCGAGCCGTACCTCCCCGGCGGAGGGGGCAGGCTTCCGCCGAGGTTGGACGTTGGGGGGAGCGACGTTGCCGGTGACGCCAGGCGGTGTTGCCCGCGGGTCGCGGTGCTTGTCCGCGACGGCCGCTGAAGACCGCCGCGGGGTCGACGGGGAGTATCAAGGTGGTGCCGTCCAGACCCCCTGCGGGGAGCGGCGGACCGGGTGAGAAACACACGACGACGGTTCAGAGCGGAAGGAGAGCGAATCATGTCACTGACCAAGAGAGGGCTGTCGCCCGGGCCGGGCGTGACCACGGCGCGCTGGGCAGCATGCTGCGCTGCGCTGTTGCTCACGGCCGGCTGGGCCTCCGCCGAAGTCATCTTCGACGGTGCGGGACTGCCGGAAGACCAGGGCTGGACGGTTGGGTCGTCCAACCTCATCCCACCGTACCCGTTCTCCTCGGACGGCACGGTGTACGACATGAACACCATCGGGGCGGCCTACACCGGCGGCCCCGAATCGGGACCGATGCACCTCTGGCAGAGGGACATCGGCATCAGCGTACCCGACGGGTTCTCGATCGAGCTGCGTCTCCAGGTGCTGGACGATTCCATCGGCCACAACCAGTACGACGCCGGCATCGCCTTCCTGGCCGACTACCACGGCGGATTCGGAACCAGCAGCGACCGCGCGCAGATGATCTACTTCGACGAGGATGAGGTGGGCTGGGGTGACGAGAGCGACACCTACGCCGTGGACACCACCGACGGTTTCCACACCTACCGGCTGGATGTCGACGCCACCGGGTTCGCCCAGTTCTACGTCGATGACCTGCTGGCCCTGACCCGCAGCGGCTTCAGCGCGGACGGCGTGGTCGCCTTCGGTGACCAGACCAACGACTGGTATCTGGGCCCCTATGTCGACGGGCACTTCCAGCTCGCCTGGATCAAGCGCCTCGGCGAGGAGCCCGAGATGCAGCCCAAGTGGATCCAGCCCCCGCATCCGGGCGGGGAGGGATTCGACGAGGCCTCGGACTTCTGGTGGAACGAGGGCGGCGGCGGGGAGGAGATCAAGTGGGACCAGCCGCTGGATCCCGAGTTCCTCAGCGCCCTGCATGCCCACGACTGGGTCGGCGGCTGGGTGACGCTGGCGGACGACTGGCTCTGCCAGGGCGGTGAGGTGATCGGGTTCGAGTGGTGGGGAGACTACGAGGATCCCGGGGCCGGCATCGCCTACTTCCACCTGAGCATCCACGAGTGCCAGCCGGCGGATCCCTGGCATCTGCCCATGGATCCGCCCTTGTGGGAGATGGACGTTCCCTTCGCGGAAGTCATCGAGACGGATACGGGGTTGGGGGGCATCTTCGGCCCGATCTACCACTACGCCTACAAGCTGCCGGATCCCTTCCCGCAGATGGAAGGGAAGTGGTACTGGCTGGACATCACGGCGAAGTCGGTGGATCCGGGGCAGCCGGCGGTGTGGCGGTGGTGCGAGGCCCGCCGCGGCCCGGCGCCACCGCTGGGTCATGCCCCGGCGGCCTACAGCGACAGCGGCGGTCCCTGGCAGACGCTCAGCTGGTACGACCCCCCGGAGTACAGCGACATGGCCTTCCGGGTCATCTCCCTGGACGGCGGCGGGGGTGGCGACATCAAGTGGGATCAGCCACCGGATCCCGAGTTCCTCGGGGGACTGCACTGCCACGACTGGATGGACGTTGACGGCAACTACCACTGGATCACGCTGGCGGACGACTGGCGTTGCGAGGGCGGCGAGGTGGTCGCCCTGGAATGGTGGGGAGATTACGAGGACCCGGGCTCCGGCATCGCCTTCTTCCATCTCAGCATTCACGAATCGATCGACGAGGTTCCCTGGCCGTTGCCCATGGAGCCGCCGATCTGGGAGATGGACGTTCCCTTCGTGGAGGCAGTCCAGACGGACAGCGGTCTGGTAGGGCCAGCGGGACCCATCTACCACTACGTCTACACGCTGCCCGATCCCTTCCCGCAGATGGAGGGTATGTGGTACTGGCTGGACATCTCTGCGCGATCGGTGGACCCGATGCAGCCGGCCATCTGGCGGTGGACGGAGGCCCGCCGCGGACCGGCGCCGCCGCTGGGGCAGGCCCCGGCCGCGGAGAGTCTGGACGGTGGCCCCTGGCAGTCCATCATCTGGGCTGCGGACCCCGAGAAGTACAGCGACATGGCCTTCCGGGTGATCTCCGAGGGCGGTGAGCCCCCGCAGGAGGTCAACAAGGTCGTAGCGGACGACTTCATCTCCGACGGGCGGCCCATCACCGCGGTCCGCTGGTGGGGCAGCTACTTCGACGAGCAGTACTCGCCCAAGTTCGAGCCGATCGAGCCCTTTGTCCTCGACGGCTGGTTCCTCAGCTTCCACCACGCGGATCCGGTGGAGAACCCGGGATGCCCGCCGATGACGCCCTTTGACGATCCCACGGTGCTGGGGGTGTACTTCGCGCCGGCCTGGGCGGTGGAGGTCTTCCAGTTGGACATGCAGGACTGCCTGGGGCACGCGGTCTACGAGTACGTGGTGGACCTGAAGAACTGCTGCCTGCTCTGCTCGGAGATGGACCCGCGGACCGGGGAATGGCCGGCCGAGCCGGAGGCCTTCTTCGAGACGGCCGAACTGCACTACTGGCTGGACATCCAGGCGGTGGTGGGGGTGACCTGGCATCCGCCGGCCTGCGACTATGAGGCCCGCATTCTCACCGGGCACCTGCCCTCGCCGCTCACGCCGGAGGGGCACTTCTGGGGTTGGCACACCAGCCCGGCGGACTTCATGAAGAACGGCCCGCTGCTGGGGGCCTGCACCGGCCGGATCGACGGCCCGGGTTTCTACGCCCCGGACCAGTGCTGGGACTACACCGGCTGGGACAAGGTCTGGTGGAAGTGTCCGGACGTGCCCGAACCGCCCCAGGTGGACATGGCCTTCGAGCTGCTGGCTCCACCGTGGCCGGTGATCGCCGAGGTAGCGAGCTGCCGGGATCACGGCCCCAGCGGTGGCCCGTATAGCGAGTACTGCCTCGCCCTGGGCCTGGGCGATCAGGCCTTTGCCGAGACCTGGGACAGCCACGGCGACAACGTCGAGCCGCGGCTGGGCGGCATCAGCCGGCTGATGCTGGACATGACCCAGACGATGAACCCCGCGACCGTGGTGGGCGGCAACGTGCAGGTGACCTGCCTGAGCGGTTACGCCGGTACGGTTACGGCCAGTCTCTCCGGCACCTCGACGGTAGTGGTGGACTTCAGCCCGTCGCTGCCCGATCAGGACTGCTGCGAGATCGGACTGGCGGGGATGGCGTCGGCGGCGGGGGATCCGGTTCCGGACAAGTGGTACGTGGCCGGTCTGGAGGGGGACGTTCTCCAGGACGGGCTGGTGAACACGCTGGACTACTCGGCGATCAAGCCGCGGTTCGGCCAGTCAGCCGTGGCGGCCAACGCCCGGTACGACCTCTTCACCGACGGTATCATCAACTCCGTCGATGCCTCGGCCGTCAAGCCGCGATTCGCTCATACGCTGCCGGGCGACTGCCCGGACGTGCCCTAGCGGGCACGTCGCCTGTCTGACGGGCCGGACAGGATGCAGCGAGGGCCCGCCCGCTCTCCGCCGTTCCAGCAGGAACGCGGACGCGGGCGGGCCCGCTCCTTTTCGACCGGCAGCGACTGACGAACCCCGCCGGGCGATTCGCCCTTGTCACTGTCCGAGCGCTAACAGCGTGCCCGCTGGCGCGACCTCTTCTGCGCAGGACCGGTGTGTGAGCTTGTCGGACCGCTAACGACCGGCTTGCTGCGGGGGGTGGGCGGCCGTAAAATCAACCGACGCAACGGTCTATCGACTTCGCTGGCAAGAGGGGGCCTTGGGCATGACCGAGATCGATCGCCAGGTGCGGACGGTCCAGCGCCGGCTGTGGGCGAACCTGTGGCTGGAGCAGGCCTCGTGGGCGTTGACCGGTGCCGCGGGTGCCTTCGCCGCGGTGGTGGTGGCGGCGCGGCTGTTCGGGCGGGACTGGCCGCTGGGAGTGGCGGCCGGCGTGCTGGCGGTGCTGGCGGTGCTCCTGGCATCGCTGCGGAGCTACCTCCTGCGGGCTTCGCGGGACGTGGCCGCGGCGACCCTCGACGAGGCCGCCGGGTTGCGCGAGCGCGTCAGCACGGGGCTGTACTGCCGGACGGACCTCCGGCAGCAGGACGACGAGTTCGCCCGGGCCGTGGTGACCGACGCGGAGCGGATCAGCCGCTCGTTGTCCGCCCGGCAACACGTGCGTTTGCGGGCGCCCTTCCCGCTGGTCTACGCCGGGGCCTCGACCGTGGTGGCCGCCCTGCTGTTGCTGCTGCCCGCCGGACTGCTGGCCGGAGAGCAAGAGCGGCAGGCAGCCCGGGATTCGCGGGAACTGGCCCGCACCAGGGTGGTGGTCCAGAAACGGCTCGAGGAGATCAAGAAGGTCGCTCAGACCAACCCGGCGATGAAGGACCTGAAGGACGCCCTGGAGAAGCTGTCCCTCGAGCCGCAGGGCAGGCTGGAGAAGCCCGAGCAGGTGCGGAACGAAGCCATCAAGCGTATCGACAAGCTCGGCGACCTGCTCCGCGAGCAGCGGCGGGGGGAGAAGCACGACAGGTCCCTGGCACTCAAGAAGATGTTGCGGCGGATCCGGCAGCCGGGCGAGGCGAAGAGCAGCGCCGACAAGCTGGCCCAGGCTCTGGCCCGCGGCGACTTCAAGTCGGGCCAGGAACAGCTCCAGGCCATGAAGGAGCAGCTCGCCAGGCTCAAGTCACCGGAGGATGCCGAGCAGCTCCAGGCCATGCAGAAGCAACTCGAGGAGCTGGCCAGGAAGATCTCCCGGGCCGCGGACGACAAGAGACTCGCCGAGCGGTTGGAGCAGGCGGGCGTCGAGAAGAAGGACATCGAGCGGATGCTGCGCAAGCTGACCAAGAAGGACCTCGACCAGCTCAAGCAGCAGCTCCAGAAGCAGGGCCTGACCCAGAAGCAGATCGAGAAGCTCGCCCGGCAGTTGCAGCAGCGCCAACAGGCCTGCGAGGCGTGCCAGCAGCTCGCCCAGGCCATGCAGCAGGCCGCCAACGCCGCCAGCGAGGGCAACGCCGGGCAGACCATGGCGGGTCTGGAGAACGCCGCCGATCAACTCAGCGAGATGGAGATGCTCGAGCAGGAGCTGCAGCAGATCGATTCCATGCTGGCCTCGCTGCAGGATGCCAAGAACGGGTTGGACAACCCCTGCAACAACTGCGGTGGGGCGGGCTGCGAGAAATGCCGGCCGGGCGGCATGGGCCGTGACCCCCGGCAGGGCCGGGGCGGGCTGGCGCCGGAGGAGGCGACGCGGACCGACTTCCGCCGCCACCGGGCGAAGGTCAAGACCACCGAAGGACGGATCATCGGGCAGTTCCTGGTCGACGGGCAGCAGGCCAAGGGCGAGGTTGGTTCCGAACTGGGCGAGACCGTCCGGGCCGCCGAGCGCGAGGCGACGGATCTGGTCCGGGGCGATCGCATCCCCCGGCAGTATCAGAAATCGGTCAAGGAGTACTTCTCGGCGATACGCCGTCAGATCGATCGGGCGGGGCCGCGGCAGCCACCGGCCGAAGAGGCCTCCGACCCCGAGACGGGCGAGCCGTCCGGCTCATCCGGGGCGGAGAAGGACACCGCCGCAGAAGAAGATTCCCGCTAACCTGCTGGAGACAAGGTATGTCGCGGGCACTGGTCCGGCACGGGGTGAGCCTGTCTGTTGTCCTGGGGGCGTGCGGAGTCGCGGCGGCCGCTGGCGACCGGGTCGTCGTGTACTGCAGCGTTGACGAGACCTTCGCCCGGCAGGTGCTGCAGCGATTCGAGGACCGAACGGGCGTGGACGTGGAGGCGGTGTTCGACACGGAGGCGGGCAAGACAACCGGGCTGATCAGGAAGATCCGGGCCGAGGCCTCGCGACCGCGGGCGGATGTGTGGTTCTCGGGGGAGCTGTTCCAGACGATTCTGCTGGGCCGCGACGGGCTCCTGACACCCTACGTCCCGGGCACGGCGGCGGATATCCCGCAGCGTTTCAAGGATGCCCAGGGTCTGTGGACAGCCATCGGCCTGCGTGGCCGGGTGCTGGCCTTCGACGCGAAGCACACGTCCGCCGGGGATTTGCCGGTCCGGTGGGAGGAACTGGCCGAATCGCGGTATGCCTCGCGGCTGGCGTTCGCCAACCCGCTGTTCGGCACGACGCACGGTCACGTGGCGGCCATGTTCGCCCTGTGGGGCGATGAGCGGGGCCGCCGCTTCCTGGGCGAGCTGCGGTCCGGCGGGGCCCGCATGGTGGACGGCAACAGCGCGGCGGTGCGGGCGGTGATGGCCGGGCGGGCCGGCTTCTGCATGACGGACACCGACGACGTCCGGGTGGCCCGTCGCAGGCTGCCCTCGCTGGAGCTTCGTTACCTCGACCTGGGCGACGGGGGCACGCTGCTGATTCCCTCCTCGGTAGCCCTGATTCGCAACGGTCCGAATCCCGAGACCGCCCGCCGGCTGACGGAGTTCCTTGTTTCGGCCGAAGTGGAGCGCATGCTGGCCGAGAGCGACTCGGGGAACATCCCGGTACGCCCCACCCTCCGGAACGAGCTGGGGATGGAGCTGCCTCCTTCCACGAACCTGTCGTACGACCGAATCGCCGACGCCATGAAGGCGGCGGAAGGGGCGGTGCGCGAGATCCTGATCCGGTGAAACCAGGCGCGGGTCGAGTGCTGTGGCCGGGGCCGGGGTGGGCGCTGTTCTGTCTGGCCGTCCTGATCCCTGCGGTGGTGCTCGTGGTACGGTCGGTGCAGCTCGGCGGCTCGGCCGGGGTCTCGTTCTGGCCCTCGGTCCGGCAGTGGACGCTCCTGGGCCGCACCGCGTGGCTGGCCGCGTGCGGGGTGCTCGCCTGCCTGGTTCTCTCGTTGCCGGCGGCCTACGTCGTGGGGCGGCTGGGACGCACCTCGCGCGGCCCGCTGATCGGTGCGTTGCTGCTCGCCCCGCTGCTTCTGCCGCCGATGGTCTATGCCTTCGGCTGGCAGCGAACCGGGCTGAGCCTCCTGCAGGGGCGGCCGGGGTGCGTGTGGGTCTGGGCCTCGTGGTGCTGGCCGATCCCGGCGCTGCTCATGGGCAGCGGCTGGGCCCGCGGCGGGCGGGCGAGCTACGCGGCGGCGCTCCTGGATGCCTCGCCCCCGGGGGCGTTCATCCGGGTCGTGGTTCCGCTGCTGGCGCGGCAGGCGGCGGTGGCCGGGCTCATCCTGCTGGTGCTCTTCCTCGGCGAATACAGCGTGCCGCATGCCTGCGGGCTCACGGTGCTGGCGACGGAGCTCCTCGGCTGGGCGGCCAACTCGGATCGTCCGGCCGACGTGCTGTTGCCGGCTCTGCCGCTGGCGGCGACGGCGCTCGTCGGCCTGGTCGTGCTGCACCGCGTGTGGCGCCGGGCCGCCTGGGAGGAGTCGGCCGCCGACGGGCTGCCCGGACCGCCGGTGGGCACCGGGCGGCTCGTGGCCCTGATGCTGCTGGTGGACGCCGGTACGGTGGCGCTGCCCATCGGTCTTCTGACCGCTGAAGCGGGATCGTGGTCCGCGATGGCCGGGGCCCTGCGCACCTACGGCGGCGAGTTGGCGGCGTCGTTGGCCGTCTCCGCCGCCACCGGACTCCTCGCCGTCGGGATGGGGCTGTCGTTGGTCGGGGGTAGGGGGCTTCGCGGGTTGGCGCTGGTCGCCGCCGTGCTGTGGGGCGTGCTGCCCGGGGCGCTGGTGGGCGAGGCCATCCTGACGGCGTATCAGCGGTTCCCGATCCTCTACGACCACTGGCCGCTGCTGGTGATCGGCTACCTGGCCCGCTTCGCCTGGATCGGGATTGGCGTGGCGTGGTTGGCCGCCGTCTCGCTGGATCGCGGCATGGCAGAGCAGGCCCGGACGGACGGTGCGGGCGAGGGCGCGATTCTGCGGCGGCTGGCCCTCGTGCCCCAGGCGCCGCTGCTGCTCTGCGGCGTGGCCACGGTCGCGGCGCTCTCGCTGGCGGACCTCGCGGTGGCCTCGCTGGTCCAGGTCCCGTCGGTCGGGCTGGTGTCGCTGAAGCTCATCGAGAGCTTCCACCGGTTCGAGGACGGAATGCTGGTCTCGCTGAGCCTGTGGCTGGTGGCGGCGGCGGCGCCGGCCGCGCTGCTGGCCTGGGTGGCCTTGCGGGCCCGCCGCGGCGGAATCGGATAGGATCCGGGCGAGGGGTCAGAGCAGGTGAACAGCGGATCGGGAGAGCGGGGGACTTGACTGCTCGGAGGCGGCGCAGAAGCGGCGCGAGGTTGGTGCGATGAATCGCGGCTCTTGGATTCTGTTGACCCTCCTGCTCGGACTGTCGGGCGCGGGCGGCTGCGATCCGCCGCCGCTGTCGGCCAACGGGGTGGTGGGGGTGTTCGGCGGGGTAGGGCTGGGCGATGCGGAGTTCAGCTACCCGCGGGCCATCACCACCGGCGGGGACGGGGCGGTGTTCGTGGTGGACAAGAGCGCCCGGGTGCAGCGGTTCGGCGCCGAGGGCGAGTTCGAGTTGAGCTGGAGGATGCCGGACAGGCAGGCAGGCAAGCCGGTGGGGCTGACCGTGCATCCGGACGGGCGGGTGTTCGTGGCGGACACCCATTACCACCGGGTGCTGGTGTTCGACCGTGGGGGCAGGCCGCTGGGCGGTTTCGGCGAGCCGGGCGACGGCGACGGGCAGTTCCGCCTGCCGACGGACGTGGCCGTCGACGGTGACGGGTTCGTGTACGTCAGCGAGTACAACGGCAACGACCGCATCAGCAGGTGGACGCCCGACCACCGGTTCGTGATGGCCATCGGCGAGGAGCCCGTGGACGGGGTACCCCTGAACCGGCCCGCGGCGATCGACATCGACGCCCGGCAGACCCTCTGGGTGGCGGACGCCTGCAACCACCGCATCGTGCGCTTCAGCCGGGACGGCGAGGTGCTGGCCGTCTTCGGCGAACTGGGAACCGAGCCGGGGCGGCTGCGCTACCCCTACGACATCACGGTGACCCCCGACGACACGCTGCTGGTCTGCGAGTACGGCAACAGCCGCCTGCAATGGTTCGACAAGCAGGGCCGCTCGCTGCGGACCTGGGGCACGCCCGGCCGGGCCATCGGGCAGCTCTGGTCGCCCTGGGGGGCGACCGTCGGCCCCAACGGCCGCATCTACGTGGTGGACTCCCTGAACAGCCGAGTGCAGATCGTCAGAGAGCCATGACCGAACTGGCCTGGACATCGATCGCCTTCGAGAAGCCGCAGTGGCTGTGGCTCGGTGCCCTGGTGCCGTTGCTGGTGGTGCTCTCGCTGCGCTCGCTGGCGGGGCTGGACCCGGTGCGACGGGTGCTGTCACTGGTGCTGCGTTCGCTGGTGATCGTGGTGCTGGCGGCCAGCCTGGCCGAAGTGGTCACCGTGCGGACCAACGACGACCTGGCGATCATGTTCCTGATGGATCGCTCGGACAGTGTCAAGGGCCAGCTCCGCGAGCAGGAGGCCTACATCCGGGCGGTCAGCGGGCAGGCCGGGCCCGATGACCGGGTGGGCGTGATCGACTTCGCCCGCAACGCGTACCTCGAGCAGCTCCCCATGCGGGGCTATCACCTGGACCCGGGCCGGCTCCCGGAGATACCCGGCCGCGACCGCACCGACATCGCCGGAGCCATCCGCCTGGCCATGGCCATGTTCCCGCACGACGCGGCCAAACGGATCGTCATCCTCTCCGACGGCAACGACAACATGGGCGACGTGCTGGGCGAGGCCCGCACCGCCCGGGCCGCCGGGGTGAGCATCGACGTGGTGCCCATCCGCTACGAGCACCGCAACGAGGTCTTCTTCGACCGCATGATCGCCCCCACGCACGCCGACCAGGGCGAGCAGGTTCCGCTGCGCATGGTGCTCTACTCCCAGCGGCGGACGTCGGGTCGCGTCGACCTCTACCACAACGGGGCCAAGGTGGACCTGGCCCCGGAGTACGCCCGGGTGGAGCTCGAGCCGGGCGACAACCCCTTCATCTTCAAGCTGCCGGTGGACACCACGGGCACGCAGCGTTTCGAGGCGGTGTTCACGCCCGACTCGCCGCAGGCGGACGCCATCGTGGAGAACAACCGGGCCAGCACCTTCTCCTACGTGTCGGGCAAGGGGCAGGTGCTGCTGGTGACGGCCGACCAGCAGGACGACCGGCGGCTGGTCGAGGCCCTGCGAAGCGAGAATCTCGACGTGGTCGTGCGCCGTCCCGCGGACGCCCTGGCCGAGCTGCCTCACGAGTCGGCCTACGCGTCCATCGTCCTGGCCAACGTGCCGGCCAACACCTTTCCCGACGACTATCACCGCTCGCTGGTGCGCTACGTCCGCAGCGGCGGGGGCGGGCTGATCATGACCGGCGGCGACGAGGCCTTCGGCGCCGGGGGCTGGATCGGCTCCCCGGTCGAGGGCGTCATGCCGGTGAGCTTCGAGATCAAGCACAAGCGGATCATCCCGCGGGGAGCCCTGGTGCTGATCATGCACTCCTGCGAGATCCCGCGGGGCAACTACTGGGGCAAGGAGGTGGCCAAGAAGAGCGTGGACACCATCAGCTCCCGGGACTACATCGGCGTGCTGGCCTACGCCTGGTCGCCCGGCGGGGAGAACTGGGAGGTGCCGCTGCAACTGGCCACCAACAAGGCGGCGGTCAAGAGCCGCATCGATCAGATGCAGATCGGCGACATGCCGGACTTCGACACCACCATGAACCTGGCCCTGAAGGGCCTCCGCTCGCTGGACGCCGCCCAGAAGCACATCATCCTGATTTCGGACGGCGATCCCAGCCCGCCCCGCCGCAGCATCCTCCGGGAGATGAAGGACCGGAAGATCACCTGCAGCACCATCGGCATCGGCTTCGGCTCGCACGTGGTGCCCCAGCCCTTGCAGGACATCGCCCGGATCACGGGAGGCCGCTACTACCCCTGCCGGAACCCGCGCACGTTGCCGCAGATCTTCGTGAAGGAATCCAAGGTGGTGCGCCGTCCGCTGATCGTGGACGACCCCTTCCAGCCGCAGGTGCTGTTCCGGGACAGCGATGTGCTGCCCGGCGTGTTCACCACGGAGGACATACCGCGGCTGGGCGGGCTGGTGCTGACCTCGCCCAAGCCGGACTCGCGGGTGCAGATGCCGCTGATCCGGGCGACCAAGGACGGGAACGACCCGGTGCTGGCGTACTGGCAGGACGGGCTGGGCAAGGCGGTGGCGTTCACCAGCGGGTACTGGCCGCGCTGGGGCACGGCCTGGACGCAGTGGCCGCGCTTCGCGAAGCTGTGGGCCCAGGTCGTCCGCTGGAGCATGCGGCAGGACGCGCCCGCCAACTTCGACACCTTCACCCGGATCGAGGGCGACACCGGCCGGGTGATCATCGAGGCCCTCGACGAGGACGGCAGCTACCTGGACTTCCTCCAACTCGACGCCAACGTGATCGGCCCGAGCGTCAACGAGATCCCGCTCCAGTTCGTGCAGACCGGCCCGGGGCATTACGAGGCCACCTTCCCGGTCGATCAGACCGGGCAGTACGTGGCCAACGTCCGCGTGCTGAAGCCCGCGGCGGAGGGGGGACTCGAATCGCTGGGGCTGATCAACACCGGGGCCAGCATCCCCTTCTCACCCGAGTTCCGGGAGCTGTCCACCAACGAGGCCCTGCTGCGGCAGGTGGCCGACGTCACCGAGGGCCGCTGGCTGACCGGCGATCCCGAGCGGGACGAGGTGTTCTCCCGCGACCTGCCGCCGACGGTCTCGCACCGCCCGGCGTGGGACTGGGCGCTGGCCTGGCTGCTGCTGCCGCTGTTCCTGCTGGACGTGGCCGCCCGCCGGCTGGCGAGTTGGCTGGCGTTCTCCGTCTGCGCGGAGCTGGTGATCATCGCCTTCCTGCTCTGGGGGCTGGACATGATCCACGGCTCGGTGCTGGGCGTGCTCGGGGTGCTGCTGCTGGCGGAGCTGGTGGGCTGGTCGATCCGGTTCCGTTCGATCCGGCCGGCCATCGAGACGTTGACCCATTCGGTGACGGTGCTGAGCCACGCGGGCGAGCGGAGCACCGCGGCCCTGGAGCAGCTCAAGGGCACCCGTGAGCGGGTCCGTGACGAACGCACGGGGGCCACCCCCGGCGAGCCGGGACCGCCGCCGGAGGCCGGGGCCCGCTTCGATATCGGCGATCAGCAGGGGACCGCACCGGCGGGGGACCTGCAACAACGGCTGGGCGGCGCCCAGGCCACGCCCGAGTACCAGGAGAAACGCCGCCGCCCGGCGGGCGAGAAAGCCAAGGAGGCGGGGGAAGGCGACGACGTGACTGCCCGCCTGCTGCGGGCCAAGCGCCGGGCGCGGAAGGACATCGAGGACCAGGAGAAGTAAACGGGCGTTCTTCGTTGGGGGCGTCCGCGCGAACTCCCGACCCCGTCGGAAAGTGTTTCGTTCGGGGCTCGTCAGGCGATCGTTGCGTTGGTAGGAGAACATCATGGCTGAGGCAGGCAGGCTGGATCCGGAGAAGGCGGCCGCCGAGTTCCGCGGCAAGTTCCAGCGGGTGCGGGATGAGGTCGGCAAGGCCATCGTGGGTCACCAGGAGATCGTCGAGGGCGTGCTGACCTGCCTGTTTGTGGGCGGGCACACGCTGCTGGAGGGCGTGCCGGGGCTGGGCAAGACGTACCTGATCCGCTGCTTGGCCCGGGCGGTGCAGCTCGACTTCTCCCGCATCCAGTTCACGCCGGATCTGATGCCGGCGGACATCATCGGGACGAACGTGATCAGCGAGGATCCGGCCACGGGGAAGCGCTCGTTCGAGTTCCAGTCCGGCCCGCTGTTCGCCCAGATGATCCTGGCCGACGAGATCAACCGGGCCACGCCCAAGACGCAGTCGGCCATGCTGGAGGCCATGCAGGAGCACGCGGTGACGGCCGGCGGGCACACCTACCGGCTCAAGGAGCCGTTCTTCGTCATGGCCACCCAGAACCCCATCGAGCAGGAGGGCACCTACCCGCTGCCCGAGGCCCAGCTCGACCGCTTCTTCTTCAAACTGATCGTGGATTACTCGGATCGCGAGGAGTTGAAGGTCATTCTGGACCGCACGACGACCGGGCACTCGCCGGACATCCAGCCGGTGATGACCGGGCAGGAGATCCTGGGGGCCCAGAACCTGGTCCGGCGGGTGGTCATGGCCCCGCACGTGCAGGACTATGCCATCCGGCTGGTGATGGCCACGCACCCGGAGGGTCGCTTCGCGGTGGAGCCGACCAACAAGTACGTGCGCTGGGGGGCCTCACCGCGGGGAGCCCAGGCGGTGACGCTGGCGGCCAAGCTGCAGGCCCTGCTCGACGGGCGGTTCAACGCCAGTTTCTCCGATGTGCAGAAGGTCTATGTGCCGGCCATGCGGCACCGGCTGGTGCTCAACTTCGAGGGCGAGGCCGAGGGCGTCACCAGCGACGACGTGCTGACCGAGATCATCGCAAGAACACCGACCATGGCGGAGGCAGCGTAGCGGCCGGCGTCCTCGCCGGCCGCAGGGCGTCCTCGCCGGCCGCAGGGCGTCCTCGCCGGCCGCAGGGCGTCCCCGCCGGCCGCAGGGCGTCCCCGCCGGCCGCGGGCGAGAGGTGCGACAAATGGGAAGGCACCGCTTGTCAGACATCTACACGACCTTTGGAGCAAGTCGGGCCGTGCGCCACCCGCGAGCGGATTACGGCTCCGACCCCGACATTCACGTCGTCATCGCCGCCGTGAGCGGGAAGGCCTTTGAGAACGCGGATCTGGCCCGGCAGGTCTGCCAGAGCGTGCAGGTCGTCAGCGAGCAACTCGGATACCGGCTGTACGGATACTGCCTGATGCCTGACCATCTGCATGTGCTTCTCTCTCCGGCTGACAGCCGCGTGGAGTTGGGGACCTGGCTGTACAGGTTCAAGAGCTTCACTGCTCATTGGGCAAAGCGCCGCTGCGGTATCACCGGGCTATGGCAAAGATCCTGTTACGACCACGTGTGCCGCGAAGGGGAGACCGCGGAAGGAGTGCTCCGGTACATTCTGGATAATCCGGTAAGGGCGGGTCTGGTGGACGAATGGCAGGCCTGGCCCTGGTCGGGGGTGTTCATGGACGTGTAGAGGGCTCAGGGGGAGAGCGCCGGGGACGCCGGTTACGGCCGGCGGGGACGCCGGCCGCTACAGGGTGTGTTATGGCGATCACAGCGCACGACAAAGCCGACGAGCTGCTCGATCCGGACTTCATGGCCCAGATCGAGCGGCTG
>Ga0180432_10005881_pt1 | contig 16161 bp, 11 predicted proteins | sample SS_ome_10_FD_132414 | JGI IMG/M metagenome (GOLD analysis project Ga0180432, IMG submission 132414) | Hypersaline lake sediment archaeal communities from the Salton Sea, California, USA - SS_1_MS_2 metaG | ecosystem: Environmental > Aquatic > Non-marine Saline and Alkaline > Hypersaline >... | reverse complement strand
TCTCACCGTTGCGGGCCAGCACGATCTCCTCACCGGCTTCGTTCTGGACAGTCCGCAACCGGGTGAACTTGGCGGTGCCGGCCCGCTTGGCGCGGTACTCGTTTTCCTCGACCGCCCGCTGGCCGACGCCGCCGATGTGGAAGGTCCGCATCGTCAACTGGGTGCCGGGCTCACCGATGCTCTGGGCGGAGATGATGCCGACGGCCATTCCTTCTTCGACCAGCGAGCCCGTCGAAAGGTCCATGCCATAGCAGAGGCGGCAGACCCCCAGCGGAGCCTCACAGGTCAGGGCACTCCGCACCTGGATCTTCTCGAGCCCCAACGCTTCGATCTGGCGGGCCGCCTTGGGCGTAATCAACTCGTCCTCTTGAACGACGACCTCATTGGTGATCGGGTTGGTGATGTTGGTTCGGCTCACGCGACCGCGGATGCTGTCGGCCAGATTCACCTCGACTTTTTCACCGCGGTAAATGACGGTCTTTTCGATGCCCTGCGTGGTGCCGCAGTCGTGCATCGTGACCACGACGTTCTGGGCGACGTCAGCCAGTTTTCGGGTCAGGTAGCCCGAGTCGGCCGTCTTGAGGGCGGTGTCAGCCAGACCCTTCCGGGCACCGTGGGTCGAGCTGAAGTATTCAAGCACGGTCAGCCCTTCACGGAAGTTGGCCTTGATCGGCGTCTCGATGATCTTGCCCGACGGCTTTGCCATCAGGCCACGCATGCCGGCAAGCTGTCGGATCTGCTCGACGCCACCACGGGCACCAGAGTGAGCCATCAGATAGATCGGGTTGACGTAGCCACTCCGCCGGACATCACGAGCATCGGTGTCCTGCTCGAGTTCGGCCATCATCTCTTTGGTGATCTGTTCACGGGCGTGCGTCCAGGTGTCGAGCACCTGGTTGTACCGTTCACCGTCGGTGATCACGCCCCGCTGATAGAGCTTGAGAATCTTCAGCACCGCCTTCTCCGCGTCACTGATGATCTTGAACTTGTTGTCGGGGGTGATCAGGTCGTCGGTGGCAAACGACAGACCGCTGCGGGTACTCCAGCTGAAGCCGACGCGATTCATGTCATCGAGCAGGTCGATCGTCTTCCGGCGGCCCAGCAACTGGTAGCAGTCGGAGATCACGCGGGCCAATTCACTCGACCGCATCGGAATGTTGTAGAAGAGCATTCCCTCGGGCAGGATCGAATTGAACAGCACCCGTCCGGCCGTCGTCTCGATGACTGCGCCGGGCGTGCTTTCAGCCTCGTCCTCGGTCTTCAGCCGACGGTTTTCCGGCAGCTTCACCTTGATCATCGCGTGGGTATCGACCTTGCCCAGCGAGTGGGCCAACTCAACCTCGGCAAAGTTGCGGAAGGCCATCTTCTCGCCGCGACGGCCCGGCACCGACATGGTGAGGTAGTAGCAGCCCATCACCACGTCCTGCGACGGCGAGATGATCGGGGCACCATTGGCCGGGCTGAAGATGTTATTGGTGGCCAGCATCAGGGTATGGGCCTCGACCTGGGCCTCGATCGACAGTGGCAGGTGGACCGCCATCTGGTCACCGTCGAAGTCGGCGTTGAAGCCCTTGCAGACCAGCGGGTGCAGCTTGATGGCATGCCCTTCGACCAGCACGGGCTCGAAGGCCTGGATGCCCATACGGTGCAGCGTCGGCGCCCGGTTGAGCAGCACCGGGTGGTTGCGGATCACCTCTTCGAGGATGTCCCAGACCTCGGCGTCCTTCCGCTCGAGCATCTTCTTGGCGCTCTTGATCGTGTCGGCATGGCCGAGGTCCTTCAGCCGCCGAATAATGAACGGCTGGTAGAGTTCCAAGGCGATCTTTTTCGGCAGGCCGCACTGGTGCAGCCGCAGCGTCGGGCCGACGACGATCACGCTTCGGGCTGAGTAATCGACCCGCTTGCCGAGCAGGTTCTCCCGGAACCGGCCCTGCTTGCCCTTGATCATGTCGGTCAGGCTCTTCAGCGGACGGTTGCTCGAGGCGAGCACCGGACGCTTGCAACGGTTGTTGTCGAACAGGGCATCGACCGACTGCTGCAGCATCCGCTTTTCGTTGCGGATAATCACCTCGGGCGCATTGAGATCGACGAGCTTTTTCAGCCGGTTGTTGCGGTTGATGATGCGGCGGTAGAGATCGTTGAGGTCGCTGGTGGCAAAGTTGCCGCTGTCGAGCATCACCAGCGGCCGCAGGTCGGGCGGGATCACCGGGATCACATCGAGCACCATCCACTCAGGCTTGTTCTCACTATCCCGGATCGCCTCGACGATCTTCAGCCGATTGACCAGATCTTTCTTCTTCTGCTTGGAACCGGTGGTGGCCAGCTCCTCGCGGAGCTCCTTCGAGAGCTCAACCAGGTCAAGCCCGAGCAGCAGTTTGCGAACCGCCTCGGCCCCCATCTCGGCCTCGAAGGCGGTTTCGCCATATTCCTCCCGGGCCTGACGGCATTCTTCCTCCGACAGCAGTTGCTGCTTCTTCAGCGGCGTGTCCTTGGGGTCGAGCACCACGTAGTCCTGGAAATAGATCACTTTTTCCAGGCTGGTCGTCTTCATGTCGAGCAGGGCGCCCAGCCGGCTCGGCATTGCCTTAAAAAACCAGATGTGGACGACCGGCGCGGCCAACTCAATGTGGCCCATCCGCTTCCGCCGGACCCGGCTGTGGGTGACCTTGACGCCACAGCGGTCGCAGATCATCCCCTTGTATTTCATGCCGCGGTACTTGCCGCAGGAACATTCCCAGTCTTTTTCAGGTCCGAAAATCTTCTCGCACATCAGGCCGTCCTTTTCCGGACGGTAGGTGCGGTAGTTGATCGTCTCGGGCTTCTTCACCTCGCCGAACGACCAGCTGCGGATGTCGTGGGGACGGGCCAGGCTGATCTTGACGGCCGAGTAGTCATTGACGCGATCGTACGTGGCTTCACCGATGCTCACGGAGAGGTCTCCCTGGAAAAAGGCTGCTGGGGTCGGCGGTGGGTGGAACGATTGAAACGGGAACAGAACCAAGGAAACCGGCAGCCCGTGGCGGTCTGGTCGATCGCCGCAGGCGGCCGAGGCCTAAACCCGACGTTTTTCAAGTTGCATATTGAGGGCGAGCCCCCTGATTTCATTGGTGAGCACGTCGAAGCTTGCGGGGGTGCCGGCCTCGAGGGTGTTCTCGCCCTTGACCATGCTCTCGTAAATCTTGGTCCGGCCTTCGACGTCGTCGCTTTTGACGGTGAGAAGTTCTTGCAAGATGTAGGCGGCGCCGTAGGCCTCGAGGGCCCAGACTTCCATCTCACCAAACCGCTGGCCACCAAACCGGGCCTTGCCACCCAGCGGCTGCTGGGTGATCAGCGAATAGGGGCCTGTCGAACGAGCATGCACCTTGTCGTCGACGAGGTGGTGCAGTTTCAGCATATAGATGTAGCCAACCGTCGTCTCTTGCTCGAGCGGCTCGCCGGTACGGCCATCGAACAGCTGAGCCTTCCCGTGCGGGGGCAGCCCGGCATCGGCCAGCATCTGGTTGATTTCCTCCTCGCTGGCTCCGTCGAAGACCGGTGTAACCGCCTGAAAGCCGAGCATTTTGCCGGCCCATCCCAGGTGGGTTTCGAGAATCTGACCGACGTTCATCCGGCTCGGCACCCCGAGCGGGTTGAGCATGATCTGCACAGGGGTGCCATCGGCGAGGAACGGCATGTCTTCCTTGGGCAGGATCTTGGCGATCACCCCCTTGTTGCCGTGGCGGCCGGCCATCTTGTCGCCCACTGAAATCACCCGCTTGGCGGCGACATAGACCTTCACCATCTGCAGCACGCCCGGCCGCAGTTCGTCGCCCCGCTTCATGCTGTTGAGCCGGCGGTCCTTGGCATCAATCGCCTCTTCAACGGCCGGCCAGAGGGCTTTGTAGATCTTGTCGATGTCGGCCTTCCGCTGCGGCGAGCGGATATCGAGGTCGTCAAGTTTGAATGCCGCGGCCCGCTCGGCCACCACCTTGTGGTCCTGGTTGCGAACCAACGGGCTGCCGTCAGCCGCCGACAGCGGCTTTTGCAGGACCTTCTCGATTTCGGCGACCAGCCCACCGAAGGCCTCGGCGATCAGGAGGTTGCCCTCGGTCTCGGTATCTTTGACCTGCTTTTGGAAGTCCCGCCGCTCCTCCTCCGAGAGGCTCATCTGCCGGGCAAATTTTTCGGTGGCGATAACGATGCCCTCAACCCCCGAAGGAACCTCGAGTGAATCGTTCTTCACGTCCTCACCGGCCCGCCCGAAGATGGCGTGCAGCAGTTTCTCTTCCGGGGTCAGCTCGGTCTTACTCTTGGGCGAGACCTTGCCGACCAGGATGTCGCCGGGGCGGACATAGGTGCCGATCCGCACAATGCCGCCCTCATCGAGATTGTGGAGGGCCCGCTCACCGACGTTGGGAATGTCCCGGGTGAACTCCTCCCGGCCCAGCTTCGTGTCACGGATTTCGATGTCGTACTCCTCGATGTGAATCGATGTGTAGACATCGGCTTCGACCAGTTCCTCGCTGATGATGATGGCGTCTTCAAAATTGAAGCCATCCCAGGCCATGAAGCCGACCAGCACGTTGCGGCCGAGAGCCAGTTCACCCTTGAAGGTCGCAGCTCCGTCGGCAATCACTTCACCCTTCTCGACCTTCTGGCCGAGTTGCACAATCGGCTTTTGGTTTTGGCAGGTGCGTTCGTTGAGGCCGACATACTTCCGCAGCTTGTAGATGTCACTGCCGTTGATCTCGATCGTTTCGGCATCGACGTAGGTCACGGTGCCCTTGCGGGCGGCCCTCACCAAAAGGCCGGAGTTGGCGGCCACATCACGTTCCATTCCGGTCGCCACGATCGGAGGCTCGGCCACCAGCAGCGGAACGGCCTGCCGCTGCATGTTCGAGCCCATCAGCGCCCGGTTGGCGTCGTCGTGCTCCAGGAAGGGAATGAGCCCGGCAGAGACACCGACCATCTGGCTGGGGGCGACGTCGATGTATTCGATTTTGTCTGCCGGCACCAGCACGAAGTCGCCGCGGTGGCGAGCCACGATGGTCTCACCGTGAATCTTGCCGGCAGTCACCGGGGCGTCGGCCGGGGCGAGGTAAGCCTCATGTTCTTCGTCGGCTCGCAACCAGACGACATCATCGAGCAGTTTGCCTTTCGAGACCTTGCGGTACGGCGTCACCAGAAACCCATACGAGTCGACACCGGAGTAGATCGCCAGGCTGGAGATCAGGCCGATGTTCGTGCCTTCCGGTGTCTCGATGGGACAGATGCGACCGTAGTGCGAAATATGCACATCGCGAACTTCGAAGCCGGCTCGCTTCCGGTTGAGACCGCCCGGGCCGAGCGCCGAAAGCCGCCGCTCGTGGGTCAGCATCGACAGCGGGTTGGTCTGGTCCACAACCTGCGAGAGTTCGCCGCGACCGAAGAAGTATTCGATCGCCGCCGAAATGCTCTTGGGGTTGATCAGCGACCGCGGCGTCATTTCCGCGACGTCCTTCAGGCTCATCCGCTCCTGAACCGTTCGCCGCAGCTTGAGGAACCCCTTCCGCAGTTCGTCACTGGCGAGCTCGTCGATGGTCCGCAGCCGGCGGTTACCGAGGTGGTCGATGTCGTCAACCTCGACCGACTCGTTGTCGCTGTCCATCAGTTCAAGCATGTACCGGATGGCCGCCACCAGGTCATCGGCCCGCAGGGTCATCTCGGTTTCCGGCACCGAGAGGCCCAGCTTGCGATTGATGCGGAACCGCCCGACCCGGCCCAGCCGGTAACGGTTGGTGTCTCTGAACTTTTCGTCGAACAGCGTGACCGCCTTGTCGAGTGCGGCCGGGTTGCCGGGCCGCAGTCGCTGGTAGATCCGGATCAAGGCGTCCTGATGGCTGGGGGCGACGGCGGTCCGCTTCCGGGCCTCATCCGCATCTTCCCGCAGACTGTTCTCGATCAGCGGCAGCCGGTTGGATTTATTGCCCTCGATGACTTCCACCGCTTTTAACCCAGACGTGCAGATCAGTTCTGACTTGTCACGGGTGATCGTGCAGCCGGCCTCGACGAGGATTTCACCGGCCCGGTCGCTGCCCTTGGGATAAACAATGTCATCGGCGGCAATTTTGCCCTCGAGCTTGGCCACGCTGCGGCCACCGGCGACCTTTTCAACTTTGGTTTTATTGAAAAGCTTGAGGATGTCGGCGTCACTGGTGAGCTTGGGGTCCATCGCCCGCAGCAACGTCAAGGCCGAGAACTTTCCGCTCTGGTCGATGCGGACCTGAAGCGTGTCCTTCTTGGAGACATTCAGCTCAATCCAGCTGCCACGCTCGGGGATGATTCGGCAGTTGTAGGTCTTCCTGTCGGTTGACTCGGTATCGGCGACAAAATCGATGCCCGGTGATCGGTGCAACTGGCTGACGACAACCCGCTCGGCACCGTTGATAATGAACTCTCCCCCGCCCATCATGATGGGAATATCGCCGAGGTAGACCTCCTCTTCGATCGGCTGCTCACGAATCAGCCGTAGCCAAACCCGGAGCGGACGACCGTAGGTTAGCCGCAACTGTCGGCACTCGTCCGGAGCGTAGCGGGGCTTCCCCAACTCGTACCGCACGTACTCCAGCCGCACCGTCTTGTCATAGCTTTCGATCGGGAAGATTTCCTGCAGCACCCCTTCGATGCCCTGGTCCTTCCGCTTGCTCTGCGGCACGTCATGCTGCAGGAACGCCTCGTAGAACCGCGTCTGAATCTCAGTCAGATCAGGAATGGAATGGCTGCTGCGGTTGCTGCCGAAGGCACGGATTTCGGTGGGCTGGAGTCGGCGAACAGCGCTGGTTGCCATATGAAAAAGCACTCCTCAGGGAGAACGGGATGCGGCGGTGAATCAGGGGACACGGCGTCCAGCCTCGGCGGGCCGGCCACCGTGGATACCCACGGCAACGGCATGGGCAGGTCGCCGAAAGGCAGTTCCATGCACACGAGAGGCCGGCCGAGACCACAAGAGGCCTGGAAAGACAACGAGAATTGCTGGCAAAGGAACGGGCACGCAAAAACTATACCATTTGCCAGCCAAACCGCCAAGGGCTTGGCCGGCAAATAGGAACAGTTGCGTGTTTTACTTGACCGAAACCTTGGCCCCAGCTTCCTCGAGTTCCTTCTGGAGCTTCTCGGCGTCTTCCTTGGAGATGCCTTCCTTGACCTTGCTCGGAGCACCTTCAACGAGATCTTTGGCCTCTTTGAGACCAAGGCCAGTCGCGGCCCGAACGACCTTGATGACACCGATTTTCTGGTCACCAAACGATTCGAGCACAACGTCGAACTCAGTCTTCTCGGCGGCGGCTTCGCCGCCACCCTCGCCAGCCGCGCCGCCGCCGCCCGCGGCGACCATCACGGCGCCTCCGGTGGCCGGCTTGATGCCGTGGACTTCGTCGAGGTAGTCGGACAATTCCTTCGCAGCCTTCAGCGTCAGGCCGACGATGCGATCACCGAGTTCCTTCGTGTCTGCCGAAAATTCCCGGGTTGACTCTGTTGCTTCAGCCGTTGCCATCGATCGCGATCCTTTCCCTTGAGAAACCGGTGCCTGTGGGCATACCGAAATGGTAAAACTAGTTGAGTTGTTCCGAGCGGTTGGTCAGCAATCCGTCGCAATGTCGTTGGGACAATACTTGGATTTCGCGGGTGCCATCGGCCTGGTTTGCCTGTCATCCGCAGGAGATTTCTGGCTGGCCTCAGGTGCCGTCGTCAGAAATCGCGAACCTATGGTGATACCACGAATTTTGTCCTTGCCTAGACCCAAAAGTTTTGGGCTTGACAGTTTTTTGGGAAAGCAATCTCGACTGGAAGCGAAACTGCACCCAGGTTCCAGCCTCAGGCAGCTGCGTCACTTTCTCCCTTTTCCAGGTCGTCGATCCGACCGGCGAGTTGGCCGGCCAGGTTGGCCCCTCCGGCGAGCAGCTGACCCGAGATCGTGCCGCCCATCGAGCAAAGCTGTCCCGAGAGAATCGACAGCTGCTCTGCTCGGGACGGCCACTTGGCAACCCGTTTGAGGTCGTCCGGCTCGAGCTTTGCACCATCCATGGCTCCACCATGGCACGCAAAGCCGGCGTAGTCCGGCAGGCCGGTGATCCGGTCCAGCTCCTTCGCCAAGTCGACGATATCTTCGCCCCCCCAGCAGACCGCGAGCATGCCGGTTTGCCCCTCGAAGGCAGGTGCCAGGGGCGTGTCGGACAGAGCCCGTCGGGCCAGGTTGTTGCGGATCAGCTGCAGGTTGATCTTCTTCTTCCGCAGTGCCAGCCGCAGTTCGGTGGTCTTTTGGGCGTCAAGCTGGCCCAGGCTGATCAGAAAGACCTCGCCAACATCATTCAGTCGTGACCGGAGGGTCTGCATCATCAGGTCTTTGACAAGTTTGCTCATGTCTCTGCGGATCGGTTGGAGGAAGGAAAGCGAGTCGGAAGTGACGGCTAGGCAGCCACCATGACGCCGGGGGACATCGTCGCCGAGATGGCAACGGTTTTGATGTACTGCCCCCGAACAGCCGTCGGCTGCATCGATCGGATGTGATCGATAAATGCGGTGATGTTGTCGGCGAGTTTTTCGGCATCAAAGCTGGCCTTACCGACAGCGGCGTGAACAATGCCGGTTGGGTCGTTTCGAAATTCAACCTTGCCCGCCTTGTACTCCTTGACGGTTTTGGACACGTCGGCGGTCACGGTTCCGGCTCGTGGGCTTGGCATCAAACCCCGCGGGCCGAGGATTTTGCCCAGGGGGCCGACCAGGCCCATCATGTCGGGAGCGGCGATGCAGACATCGAAATCGGTCCAGCCGTCCTTGATTTTCTTCGCGAGGTCATCGCCACCAACCTCTTCGGCACCGGCGGCGCGGGCGTCGTCGGCCAGATTGCCCTTGGCGAAGACCACCACCCGTTTGCTCTTGCCGATGCCGTGCGGCAGCACGATTGAGCCACGGACGATCTGGTCGGCCTGTTTCGGGTCGATGCCGAGCCGCACATGAATTTCGACCGTCTGATCGAACTTTGTCGGCGGAAACTTCTTCAATGCCGCGACCGCCTCCGCCACCGGAAGGGGGGTGTCGTCGGCGGGCTTGACCGCCTGGGCGGCCTTCATCCTTTTGGTCAGGGGCACGGCAATCTTTCCTTAAGCTTGAGACGGCTGAAAAAGGCGGCGAGGACTTTCAGGAGTGCAGGGCGAACGAGCCCCGGAGTATGGCGGATGTCGGCTGGTTTTCAACCTTCGACCGTGATGCCCATGCTGCGGGCTGTTCCTTCGATCATGCGTCGGGCATGTTCGTCGTCACGGGCCTGAAGATCGGCAGTTTTCATCTTCACAATCTCGTCAAGTTGGGCCACGGTCACCTTGCCAACCTTTGTTTTGTTGGGCACGCCGGACCCCTTCGCGAGGCCAGCCGCCTTTTTCAGGAGGGCCGCTGCCGGTGGACTCTTGGTGACAAAGTCGAAGGACCGGTCGTTGTAGACGGTGACGACGACCGGAATCGGCATGCCGCCGGCATCTTTGGTTTTGTCATTGAACTGCTGGACAAACTGGCCCAGGTTGATGCCGAACCGGCCCAGGGAGGTGCCGACCGGGGGGGCGGGCGTCGCCTGGCCGCCAGGAACCTGAAATTTTGCCTGTCCAGTTACCTGCTTTGCCATCGTTGGCTCCTTCAATCGGTCGCTGTGGAGAGCCTCACATCATGCCCTGAAAATCGCGATTGTCAAAGGCCCGGCAGGAAGCGATTCGCGATTTTTGCCCCCGGGGGAGTGTCGAGGGCGTCGCCGGCCCCGGGGGAGGCCTGTCCGCCAGCTTCCGCTGGCGGCTTTCAGGAGTAGGCAATCGGCTGGTGGGCATCCAAGCGAACCGTGGCCACGATCAGGTCACCCAGCACGGGGGGCTCGGGGTTCGGCGAACGCTCGAGGAGCGTTGGGCGTATCCTCGCCCCGCGACGAGACTTTTGCCGCCCCCGAGCCGGCGATACAAGGAGGCCGGGTTTTCCCGAGCGGGCAATCGGCCTGCCTGCCGGTGACGGGCCGACGCCGTTGGCTTTCCCCGCCGCGGTAAACCGCTACACCGTCTCGATCTGCCAGTATTCGATATCGACGGGGGTGGAACGACCAAAAATACTGAGCATGACCGTAACCCGGCCGTTCGCCTCGTCGATCTGCTCGACTTCGCCCTCAAAGTTCTCGAAGGTGCCCTCGTTGATTTTGACGCGATCACCCTTCTTGAAGTTGATCTTCAGCTTCGGTGTCTCGTCGGCCTTCTCCTCAGCCTTGTGCAGGAGTTTGGCGACATCCTGCGGCAGCATGGGGCTGGGCTTGCCTCCTGATCCGGTGAAGTCGCCGATGCCGCCGGTTTCCCGCACCAGGAACCAGGTTTCATCATTCAGCACCATGTTCACCAGGATGTAGCCGGGGTAGAGCTTTCGCCAGACAACCCGCTTCTTGCCCCCCTTGAACTCGGTGACCTGCTCCTTTGGAACCACCACCTCGCCGAACCAACGATCCATGCCCTGCATCGAGATCCGTCGCAGCAGCGTGTCGCGAATCGAGTCTTCGCGGTTGCTCTGAACCTTCAGGATGTACCAGTCCATGTCGGCGAGCGAAGGCTGGCCTTCTTCCGCCTCTTCCTCATCGCCCTCGAGCATGACCGGTTGGGCGTCTTCACTTCCCGAAAACGGGTCTTCGAGTTCCACGGGGCCGTCGTCGTCATCATCGTCGAGTTCGTCGACCACCGGTGACGGAGCAGCATCCACCGATTCGGCAGGTGCTGATTCGGCAGGTGCTGGCTGTTCCGGGTCATGGGGGCCGTCGTCGTCCGGCAGGTTGACCGGCTTGGAAGCCGCCGTTGCCGATTCTTCGTCGGCAGCCGGAGCGTCGAGAGCAGTCGGGTCGGCAGGCGATGGGGCGTCGTGGTCGTGCATCGGCATCAGGAGCTGTCGTTTGGAGCCTTGGAAAAGATTGGCAGGCAGCGGTTTTCAGCCCTGGAGGGCCCGCAGCACAAACCACCAGAACAAATCGTACACCGCCAGAATGCCGGCCAAAACGAAGATCATGAAAATGATCACGATGGAACTGCGAATAACCTCGTCGCGGGTTGGCCACGACACCTTGGTCATTTCGGTTTCGACCGCAATCAGGAAGTCGGCCACGGCAGGGGTGTTGACAATCCGAAAGGCCAGCCAGATGCCGGCCGCCATCAGTACGCCCGGCACCAGAAACCGTACCAGCCCGAGTTCGTCACCAAAGGAACTGCTTGCGTCGCCGCCCAGCCAGAGCGGCAGGACCTGTGCCAACCGCCAGATGCCAAGCCCGATCGCCAAGCCGATGGCTGCGAACGTCACCTGCCGGGTCACGCGGCCCTGCTGCCGCTTGTAGAGCGCGAAGCTCAGAAGGCCACCCCAGAACGATGTCGATGAAGCGGCCCGTTGTTGCGATCCTGCCATGCCGTTGTGCTGCCCTTGTCTGCTGTCTGCGAAAAATGCGGTGCTCTCTGGCGTGAACCCTGTCAGCGATGGCAGCCGCAGCCGCGTGGTTGTCCGAACGACATCCCTCCGGCTCCGGTTGCCGCAGCAGACGGACGATCCATCTGCCTCATCAATCCGCTGCGGCCGGACGATCAGCAGGGGCGGCGGGAATCGAACTCGCAACCTCTGGTTTTGGAGACCAGCGCTCTGCCAATTGAGCTACACCCCTAAGGCCATGCGGTCGCCCGGCTTGCCAAGCCCCGCATGTTCGACGTGCCGGCCGTCGGCCCCGGGATTGCCGAGGCCAACGTGCCGGTCCGATCTATTCAAGGATCTTCGTAACGATGCCAGAACCGACCGTCCGGCCACCCTCACGGATAGCGAAGCGGACACCGTCGTCCATGGCGATCGGCACCATCAGTTCGACCTCCATTTTTACGTTGTCACCGGGCGAAACCATCTCGACGCCGCCCAGCAGCTTGGTCGAGCCGGTCACGTCGGTCGTCCGGAAGTAGAACTGGGGCCGATAGCCGGCGAAGAACGGCGTGTGCCGGCCACCCTCTTCCTTCGAGAGGACGTAGACCTCGCACTCGAATTTCTTGTGGGGGTTGATCGAACCGGGCTTTGCCAGCACCTGGCCACGCTCGATCGAATCGCGGGAGACGCCTCGCAGCAGGCAGCCGACGTTGTCGCCGGCCTGTCCGCTATCGAGCACCTTCTTGAACATCTCGACGCCGGTGACAGTCGTCTTGTCAGCCTTTTCCTTCAGTCCGACGATCTCCACCTCATCACCCACCTTCACGACGCCCCGCTCAATTCGGCCGGTGGCGACGGTGCCACGGCCTTCGATCGAGAAGACGTCCTCGACCGCCATCAGGAAGGGCTTGTCGAGTTCGCGGGTGGGCTCGGGGATGTAGCTGTCGACCGCATCGAGCAGCTCCGAAATGCACTTGCTTGCCTCGGGGTCAGCCGGGCTGTCGTAGGCCGGCTTGCCGGCACCCCGAATGATCGGGATGTCGTCGCCCGGGTAGCCATACTTGCTCAGCAGCTCCCGGATTTCCATTTCGACCAGGTCGAGCAGTTCGGGATCGTCCACGAGGTCAACCTTGTTGAGAAACACGACCAGCGCCGGCACGCCGACCTGACGGGCCAGCAGAATGTGCTCGCGGGTCTGGGGCATCGGGCCGTCGGCGGCACTCACCACGAGGATCGCCCCGTCCATCTGGGCCGCCCCGGTGATCATGTTCTTGACGAAGTCGGCGTGCCCCGGGCAGTCGATGTGGGCGTAGTGTCGCTTGTCGGTTTCATACTCAACGTGACTGACCGCGATCGTCACCGTCTTGGTTTCGTCACGGACCGTACCCCCCTTGGCGATGTCGGCGTAGCTCTTCGCCACGGCCAGATCCTTTGCCGCCTGCACGGCGACCAGAGCACCCGTGAGCGTCGTTTTCCCGTGGTCGATGTGCCCGATCGTGCCGACGTTGACGTGGGGTTTTGTTCGCTCAAAAGTATCCTTTGCCATGCTCTTTTCCTCGGCCTTTCCTCGTTGAAGGGGTGCAGGCTCAATTGCCTGCTCGTTGAAAAACAAACCGTTTGTTCAGTCCGTTCGGAAACCTCCGAGCCGGATTGTATCGTCAAATATCTTTCATGGGGGCAAAACCCGTTCGGTCAAAGCCCGGTCGAGCTGCCGCAGAGCTGCTGATGGGACTTGAACCCATGACCTCGTCCTTACCAAGGACGCGCTCTACCACTGAGCTACAGCAGCCAATGTACCTGGTGTTTATGGGAAGTCGGTTGCCTCGTCGGGTGGTTCAGGTGAGCGGCACGGCGGGTGGGCGGAAAAGCGGGTGAAGGGAATCGAACCCTCGTCTTTAGCTTGGAAGGCTATTGCTCTACCATTGAGCTACACCCGCGGTCGGCCTCTCTGCTGATCCGCGGGACGGTCCGCCGGAAAGGTTTCCTCGGCCTCCATCGAAGGCCGACTGTCACGGGGGTAAGTGGGGAGTGCAGGATTCGAACCTGCGAAGGCAGTGCCATCAGATTTACAGTCTGACCCCTTTGACCGCTCGGGAAACTCCCCTCCGCGTTGTCCGGTACGTTCGTTGGTTCGCTGTTTACCGAGACGATCCTGTTGGCCGGTTCGCCCGCCACCGATCGACGAGATCGACCAACCCCGCCACCGTGCTGCTCTCCTTTTTCCAGTTGGTTTTCCAGTTGGTTTTGTTTCCGCAGACTGATTCGGGTCGCGAATCGGTTGCTTTTTCTGTCGATTCTTGCCGTGGGCCAGTTTCGAGCCTGGGCTCCGGCCCGGTTAATGCAGCCGCAGCCCGACATTTCGCTCCGGCCATCCCGAGGCTCCCTGTCGGCGAGCTTCCATCCAGCTGCGTCGTGAGCTAGCGGCGGGACTCGAACCCGCAACCTGCTGATTACAAATCAGCTGCTCTGCCAATTGAGCTACACTAGCGACCCTTCTGGACCGCGAACCGAACAAGTGTACGGTTTCGCCTGCCCCGTGCAAGACGGCTCGCCCTGCCGCCCTCAAGCCGCCGGCTGGGTCGTCGTTCGCGGCCCGTCACCGGCCACGGGGGCTACCCGAGCGGGCTGCGGCCAGCTCGAGCCAGGGTCTTTTTCGGTCGGCAGGAGGGGGGCTGGTCCAGTGAGAAGGCAAACAACTCTTCGCCCGTCACGGTCGAAATGTCGTGGTGGACACTCACCAGCCCGACGCCCGACGCCTCCTCCACGATCATCTGCAGCCGCGGCCTCCCGGTGGCGATCATGTGCGACCGTACCTGCTTCAGGAGGGAGCGACCGTTGTCCTGATCCTGGCCAGTGGCCGCCTTCAGGGGAGTTCCGTCCGTTGCCGCACCATTGGTGCCCACCGGCTGCCGCTGCTTCTGCGGGCTGATCAACTGCCGCTCGGCCGGGGTCAGCACCCCATGCAGCCGAACCACCAGCAGCGAGCCGACCAGGTGGGCGTGGATGTCACTCGGCCCGCGGCCGATAAATTCTTGCTGAAAACGGGAAATGCCGTCGCAGACGGCCGATTCGATTTCGCCTTGGGATCTCACGGAGCACCTCCGCTCGCACAGATGGACCTCCCTGGGAAAAACTGGTGACCGGCCACCGGCAGCCGCAGCCGTGCGGCATCGCTGAACGGTGACAACGTCCAGTCTGCCGCCCACGGCGGCAGACTGGGGCATGATTGGCTTCTTGCGCGGGCAGCTAGCGGCCACGGGCGGCTGCCGCCGCTGCTACGGGGCTGCCGTTGAGTTCGCCGTTGCAGATGCGGTCCCAGACCTCGCGACGGTGGATCGGCATCCGGGTATCGGCTTCAAAGCCGAGCCGGACCCGGCCCCCCTCGATTTCCAGGACGGTGATTTCGAGCATCACTTCCAGATCCTCGGGACGCCCGATGATCACGCCCTCGCGATTCTTTCGTGTCAGTACCAACATGGGTCACCTCTTCATGGTTGACGGTCCTTCATGACTGCGAGCAGTCGCAGAGGGCTCCGTTGCCCCCCGCCTCCGTTGAGCCAGTTGTGTGAATGGCCTGCCTGACGGTCTGCCGCCGCATCGCCTCGGCATGCACGTGCCAGTCGATCGGCAGCCCCAGCGGCGGCGTGGGTGGGCCAAACAGGTAGAGATCGATTGCCGGCCCCGTACTGAAGGTTTTCAGCAGGCAGCCGGTCTCGAGGTCGATGTCGAGAACCCCAGCCGCCAGATCGACGCCGGTCAGGCCGGCGACATGGTCGCGGAAGGCCGGTCGTGATTCGGTAAACAGCTCGTGGTGAAAGTTCTGAACCCGGCTGCTGCCGGCTGGGTCGTTGGCCACCTCGCGCTCGATCGCGGCCAGCGACTGCTGGAGGCTCACCACAATCAGCCCGGTCCCCACGGTGACCGTGACCTGCCGGGGCGGCCGGCCGAGCAGCCGCTGCTCAAAGTCGGCGGCTGCGTGGGCCACGAGCCGGCCCACCGTCTGGCTGCCGGCCTGCCGGGCGGGCAACGCAGCCCGAGCCGGCCCAGGCCGATTTTTCCTGGATGCCGGAGAGGTGGGAATTGGGGCGGCAATGCTGATCGATGGCGTCGGCGGCATGAATTGCTCCGGGGCAGGGGGCTGGTGGCAGTCGCTGTCATCGCGTCGTTTCCTTCTCTGCCGGCAGCCCCCAAGGGGGCGGACCCGGCAGAAACAAAAACAAAAAAAGCCGGTGCGAAAGGGCAGGGGACATCCTGCCTTCTCACACCGGCTTACGCTGCGACGGACCCTCCGGACGCTGTTGCCGGACTGCCCCTCGTCTCGTCTTCCGTCGTGTTTGTTCGTGGCATGTGCTGCGGCAGCAGACCCCGCAACACGATCCCGCCGAACTGGGCGGCGGTGCATCGCGGGCGGTCACTCACGCAACGCTGGAAGTATATTGCGAAGTCTGGGGCACGCAAGAAAACTGCGTGGACTGCGTTGAGTTTGCGGCCGAGGAGCGGTGTTGTCTTGGATGATCTGCGTTCAGAGACAGTTGGCGACAGCCGAGATCCGTTCAATCAGACCTCGGCAAAAAAGTTGGCAAACTTCACGCCCGCCCCCTTGGCGCTGATGCCGACCGTGCCGGCCGCCGCGATCACGCTGTCGTTGACCTGCACGAGCAGTTCCCGCCGAAAAAAGAGCGACAACTGGCTGCCCCGCAGGTGAAACTCAAGTCGGCCGATTCGCTTGGGAGCCCTGCGCGC
>Ga0180432_10005879_pt1 | contig 16165 bp, 11 predicted proteins | sample SS_ome_10_FD_132414 | JGI IMG/M metagenome (GOLD analysis project Ga0180432, IMG submission 132414) | Hypersaline lake sediment archaeal communities from the Salton Sea, California, USA - SS_1_MS_2 metaG | ecosystem: Environmental > Aquatic > Non-marine Saline and Alkaline > Hypersaline >... | reverse complement strand
TCCGGCCAGTTGGCCGGGCCCGGCATCGACGTGCTTGTGCAGGAGCCTCCTGCTGCCGATGACCTTCTGTTGGTCGCCTGGCGTGACCGCGAGCATCCGGCCTTAGAGCGGCTGATAGTCAATCCACATGCCGCCTTTTATTCCGAGGAGGGCCTGCTCGACATGCGGGTCAAGGGCTCTGACGCCTGCCGCCGGGCCCTGCTCGGCGAGCCCCTGCGAAACGTGGTGAATTGACAGCCAGCGGCAGGCTTTGGACAACTGTGCTGGCATTTCAGTTTCCACCTACCGCAGGAGGCCGCCGATGGCATGCCCGACCGACTCTTCCCGGTGTGTGCATTCACCCGGACGCCGTTTCCGCAGGATTTATTTTCTGCTGGTCATGGCCTTGCCCATTCTCCCCTGCTTCGGAGCCGAATCTGTGACCAGCAACAAGTTCTCCCTCCCAGTTGCCACTCCCTTCGGCAGGCTTGCCGATGGCCGTGAGGCGACCCTCTACACCCTCAGCGTCCCGGGTGGCTGGCAGGCGACGATTACCAACTACGGCGGCATTGTGACCAGCCTGCTGATGCCGCAGGCAAATGGTGAACCGGTCGATGTCGTGCTCGGCTTTGACTCCCTCGATGGCTACCTTGCTGGCCATCCCTATTTCGGTGCCATCTGTGGACGGGTCGGCAACCGGATTGCCGGCGGCCGATTCTCACTTGAGGGCCGCACCGCCACGCTGGCCACGAACAACGGCGACAACCATCTGCATGGCGGTCTGGTCGGCTTCGACAAGAAGCTCTGGAAGGCGACCCCGCAGCTGACAGACAAGGGCCCCTCGCTGCTCCTTGAAATGACGTCTCCAGATGGCGAGGAAGGCTATCCTGGCAATCTCACTGCAAAGGTAACCTACACCCTGACTCCAGACGGAGAACTCTGGGTGGAGATGGAGGCAACGACTGACACGCCGACCCTGGTGAACCTGGTGCATCATTCATACTGGAATCTTGCGGGTCAGGCAGCCGGCAGCATTGCAGGACATACGCTTACCGCTCAGGCCAGCCGCTACGTGCCGGTCGATGGCGGTGGCATTCCCACTGGCAGGCTCGCCGAGGTCGCCGGGACGCCCTTCGACTTCACGAATCGTCCTGCCCGACTTGGGGAAGCCATCGCCGCCCTCACCCCGTCACCGGAAGGAGCAACGCAGGGTGGTGTCGACCACTGCTTCGTGCTCGACGACTGGCAGCCTGACGGAGCCCTGCGGCCAGCAGTCACCCTGACCGATCCAGCCAGTGGCTGCAGCCTCGAGATTCTCACCGATCAGCCCGGTCTTCAGGTCTACACCGGTAACTATCTCGACGGTTCCCTCACCGGCAAGGACGGGGCGGTCTATCAGCAGCATGCAGCCGTCTGCCTTGAGACTGAATGCTTTCCTGACGCGTTCAATCAAAAAGCCTGGCATGCCGACTGGCCATCAAGTCGACTCGATCAGGGCCAGACCTATCGGCATGTGATGGTCCACCGGTTCAACACCGGTCGCTAGTCACTTCCCGGCCCCGGGTGTGAGCAGCCCAAGCGAGTCCATCCATTCGATCACCCGATCGGGCCATGAATCGACGGGAAAGCCTGTCTGCTTCATCCCAAAGCCGTGGCCGCCCTTGGCGTAGATGTGAACCTCGCAGGGGATCTCGTGCTTCTTGTATTCCACTGCCAGCAGGGCACTGCCGCTGGAACTCCAGGGGTCATCAGCTGCATGGATGAGGCAGAGTGGCGGCGACTTTTCGGTGATGACCACTTCGTCGACGAGTGGCCCCTCGGTTCCGCGGGCAACCAGATAGGCCGGATAGACCAGCGTCGCGAAAGCTGGGGCGGGATTGGTGGCCGCCTCAGCCCCGGCCTGCTGTCCATCGGACTTGAGACAGGTCATCAGCGTCAGATGTCCACCGGCTGAAAAGCCAAGCATGCCGATCCGGCTGCGATCAATTCCCCATTCATCGGCATGATCATGAACCAGCCCCAGTGCCCGCTGGGCATCCTGCAGCGGGAGATCCCGCGGAGCAGGAACACGATACTTGAGCAAGATGGCCGTCACGCCGTGCTTGTTGAAAAACTCACAGACCTTCGTCCCTTCATGCTCGTAGGCCAGAATCTTGTAGCCCCCGCCAGGGCAGACGAGCACGGCGGCCCCATTCGGCTGCTTCGGTCGATAGACCGTGATCTGGGGCCGGCTGACATCGGTGAGCCGGACGACACCATCTGGCGGGTCTCTCTCGATTTCCCGCTCTGGCCCGACATCAGTTGTCGCACCGGGGGGCCCTTCAGGCCAGAGATCGAGAACGGTCGGCTCCGACGCACCGCTACCCCTGCATACGGCCAGCCCGATGCCGAGGCATACGAAGAGAAACTGACTAATCGCGGATTGACGAAGCATGAAAGGGTCCCCGGAAGCCTACAACGATCCCGTTCGATGACACGCCAAACGTAGACGGCGTTCAGCTTCGAACACTGAATTGAGCAGAGTGTAGCCGATTGAGTAGTGGAGGCTATCTAATTGCTAGATGAACTCAGTTGGCTGGGGCAGACTCCATGGCCGTTTCGTCAAGCTGATATTCCTGCAGCCACCAGCCGACTCTTTCCCTGTCGGTGGGGTCCTCAGTACCAAGCCGCTGCTTCCAGACTCTGCCGTACGAAGCCCGCTTCCGTTTTTGGATGTCCTCCAGTGAAGGCTCTGTTACCGGATCACCGTGGCTTCCCTGATCACCCGTTGATTCAATCCATTGGTCCAGCTTGGCCGTAAGCCGCTTTACCTCATTGGCTCGCGCTGGTTTGCCCGCGACATCAACCAGTCCAGCCGGGTCACTCCGCAGGTCATAGAGTTCGACTGCCGCCCGGGGTGAACCGAGCCACGTGCGCTGCAGCGGCGTCAGCTGCCCGCGGTCGGCGAGCAGCCGGACCAGTGGCAGGCCGGGATACGCAGACTCCTTGTAGCTTGACCAGTTCAGTCGTGACCGCTCGGGGAAGAAGTTCTTGACCAGCATCGCGTGAGCAGTAATCACTGCCCGGCTGCAATCCATTGCATCGCCGCAGCGATCCCGGGCAGCGAAAACGGCACGGTCAGCCGGAAGTGACTGCCCCAGAATTGAATCGCCTTCCATCCAGTCGGGAACTGTACGACCACTGAGGGCGAGCACCGTGGGGGCGAGATCGACCAGGCTGACAACCCCCGACTCAACCCCAGTGGTAACGCCGGGTCCCCGCACGAGCAGCGGAACCCGCAACCCTTCGACAGAAAGCCACTGCTTGCCCCACGGCATTGGCCGGCCATGATCACCAAAGAACATGACCACGGTGTCATCAAGCACACCCTCTGCCTCAAGCAAGTCCAGAATCTCTCCGACCCGTTGGTCAACTGTTTCAACACTGCGGCGGTAGGCAATCCAGTCACGGCGGGTGAGCGGGTGATCAGGATAGTTTTCTGGTAGTTCGACTGCGTCGAGTTCCGCTGCCGAGAATGAATCAGGAACTGGAAACGGTCGGTGTGGCTCCATGATCTGGTACTGCGCAAAGAACGGCTGTCCGGGCATTCGCTGCCGCCAATCATCACCGTCGAACAGTTCCTTGGGCTCGTGGGAAAAGTTGTAGTGAGTCTTGCCGCGGCGGATGGGCCGACCATTTCGTTGGCTTCCGGGAGCTGCCGCGTTGGTGACGTACCAGCCCGCCTGCCGCAGCAATGTCGGCAGTGGGACGTATGGCGGTGGCAGGGGCTGCGGATTTTCGACGTCATGGGGGTACAGACCAGTTGTCGTCTGATAGCAGCCCAGAATGAAGGCCGATCGGGAACTACTACAGACCGGCGCAGTGGCGTAGCAATGGTCGAACCGACGGCCCTCACGAGCCAGCCGGTCGAGGCTTGGCGTGCTCACACCTGACGCTCCGTACGCTGCCGTATCCGGAGACATATCATCGGCAATGATCCAGACCACGTTCGGGGTATCCGCCGCATCAGCGAACCCAGAAACTGTCAGCAGTACAAGCAAAACCGTCGCAGCCCGCATCGTGAATCTCCGGAAAGCCTGAGGTCAGTATCACCAGAATTGTACTGCCCAACGAGTAAAGCCGCTGTCGGTCCCTTCCGGGAGCAGCCTGTTCATGAATCTCTCCCTGGGCACTCCGGCTATGCTAAGTGGCGGCTGCACCCACCCATGAGGCTGACAATGCCCTTCCACCGCTTTTCTGTTCTCACGCTTGCTTGTCTCACGACCATCTCAATCCATTTGCTCGCGGCCACTGGCTTCACAGACGCCGCCGAACTGGCCTACGCCGGACCAGTCGCCGTTACCGTTTCCGCTGATGGCTGTTGGCTGGTTACCGCAAATGCAGATGATGGAACCGTCTCGCTGATCGACCGGAAACAAGGCTGCCAGGTTGACCGAATCTGGGTTGGCCGGGGGCCACACGACATCGTGGCGACTGACGGCGCGAGCTTTCTCTGCGTCACCACAGCAGGCGATCTTGTGTGGCTTGTCATAGTCGACCGCAGGCTGCAGCAGCGGAGGCGACTGACCATCGGCCATGAACCACGGGGCCTGATTGTCGACAGTCAGCGGCAGCGGGCATGGGTCAGTCAATCGCAGAACGAGAGCCTGGTCGTGGTTGATCTTGAGCGATTCACCATTGCCGCCAGCCTCCCCTGTGGTGGCCATCCCCGGGCCGTTGCCATTTCTCCAACTGCTCATCAGCTTGCTGTCACCTGCTCCAGCCCGCCGGAGGTACTCCTCTACGACGCTGACACGTTGGCCATCCTCGACCGGCAAAAGTTTCAGGGGCTCAACGTTGGGAGCCCCTGCTTTGCATCACCGGGGGAACTGTTTTTTCCGTTCACCTACGACGGTGGCAGCCATCCGAGCCGGGGCAACATCCAGCGTGGCTGGGTTCTCGGCAGCCGACTGGGTCGGCTCAGTCCGCTGGATGTGAGCCAACCACCGGCTGCCCGAGAACTTGCCGGTCTCACGCTCGACGTTTCTGGCCGGGCCGTGGGTGATCCAGCAGCGGTTGGATTTGACGCCACAGCTGACAGATTGCTGATCACTGCGGGCGGCAGTCACGAACTCCTCGCTATCAGGCGGAGCGGCCTCCCCTTCGGCGCCATTAGCGGCACCGACCTCATCGATGAACGTCTGGCTCAGGATAACCAACGTTTTCAGCGGCTCATCCTCGGCGGCAGACCCCAGGGGCTCTGCCTGCTGGCCGACCAGCGGCTTTGCTATGTGGCCAACCAGTTCAACGACACCATTCAGGAAGTCGATCTCGACCGGTTCGCAGTCATCAGGGAGATCGCAGTCGCTCCTTCAACTGCGGCCACCCCCGCACAACAGTTGGCCCGCCGTGGCGAGGCGATTTTTTACGATGCCAGCCGCAGCCTCGACCAGTGGTACAGCTGTCACACCTGTCACTTTGAGGGCGGTGGCAACAGCGTCACGGTCGACACGCTCAACGACGGCAGCGTTGGCAGCTACAAGACGGTACTGCCGTTGTTTGGCGTAACCGAGACCGGTCCCTGGACCTGGCACGGCTGGCAGCAGGATCTCCGGACATCATTGGTGAAATCCTTCACCGACACCATGCAGGGCCCCCGACCAAAAGCGGAGGATGTTGACGCCCTGCTGGCCTATCTGGAAACCCTCGACTACCCTCCCGCAGCCGTTCCTGATGCGAGCAATGACACCACGCAGGCGATCGCGCGGGGGCAGAAGCTGTTTGCCAGCGACCGCGCAGCCTGTACCAGTTGCCACGACGGCCCTGGTTACAGTGGGAGCACTGTCCACGATGTCGGTCTTGGCAAGCCGGGCGATGCCTATGTCGGTTTCAACCCGCCGGCACTGCGGGGCATTTCCCGAAAAGCCCGCTGGCTCCACAACGGCCGAGCCCGCTCGCTGGAGGAGCTACTCACCCGCTACCACGGCCCCGAGCAGGTGAGCGGCATGCCACCGCTGAAAAAAGAAGAACTCCGTGACTTGCTAGCCTTCCTCAAATCAATCTGACTCAATCTTTTGAGTCGCACCGCTCAGGATTATCGTGACGAAGTTTCGGCTGCAGAGTAACTCAACGCCGGCGTGGTCACAGAGGGTCGCAGTAATGTCTGGCCCATTGACCGAGCGCTGGACCACAACCCCACCGGGAATTGTTCCGGGCTGGCTCACGATCAGCGGTGAGACGACATTGGCATCGGACGGACAAAGTCTGATGCTACAGCAATGATCCTCCCTGATGCCTAGCAGCCGGCGTGGTCGGCCCATGAACTGCTCCATAACAGAGCCAGAGCAGCCAAGGCTTGTCAGCCGGACGATTGTCGCCCTCAATGAATCCAGCGGCACGATTCGTAGAGACGTCAGTGGAATATCCATCCATCAAGTCCGGCTGCCACCAACAATTAAGTTCCAGAATCTGACCCGTGAAATACGCTCCGGCGTTCTCCGGATATATCGGTCGGTTCCAGAGCACCTGATGATCCCAGTCACGGCGAAAACCACCATCAACGCCGGCATGCCACATTCCCTGCGTGGGCCGTGGGATAGCCCTGTCGGCGAAACGCTGCCGGGAAAAACGGACAACGAGCGGAACGTACACACTACCGGCGCGGGTTCCCTCCATGCGCATCGACTCAACCCGTGCTGCAGCCTGCCGGCAAGCAGGCTGACACGACCGACCGATGTCTTCATGTCATCCCCCGGTCCAGCCGCATGGCCTGCAACAGTTGTTGCCCCAACCTCAAGAAAGGGCCCATTCGTCATCACGAGATGTCCCCGCTGTGAGGCCCGCACCATCTCGAGGATATCGATCTCTGCGGGATCATCCGTGCTGTTCTTGACGTAATTTCTGAGCCCGACTGACCCGTGAAAGGTAGAGTGGGCGTCGGATTGACCACTCCTGCAAGACGATAACCAATGTGCTCTCGACGAGATTTTTCGCCGCCGTATGGGTGCTATCGGAGCTAGCGTTGGAATCGCCAAGTCGGGTCCGTGTGTCGGCAAAGCCAGCCTCCGCATCGACGCGTAACCGCAGGCTCACACTGTCGCCTTGCAGGACCAACTGCGACCCGGTGCTAACCGTCTCGGTACCGTCAGCAGTGGCTTCGACAGAACTGAAGTTCACTCCACCATCTCATCAATAGAAGCATCTCAGCTGATCGTTCGGCTTCACCCACTGGTTCAGAACATTCACGCAGCCGCCGACGTTGCGAACGATCATGTTGGCAGGGCGGTCGGCCAGGCAAGCCAGCGGCAAACGCCACGACGATCAACCCACACGGCACATGGGCTCAAACTCATGCCTGATCGGTAGTGGTCCATTACTCACGGGACTCAAGCAGCGGATCGAGATACGACCTTATTCGCTTTACCCAACATTCGTAACCTGCAGCATTAAGATGCAGCCTGTCCGCACGGAATAGCTCGTCTCGCGGGCGACCATCATCACCGAGGTACAAATCCTCGGTCGGAATAAACACAGTTCGTGCAGTTGCATCGCAGAGCTTTGCAAGCAACCCGTTCAGTGTCCGAATCTGTGGCCAGACCGACCACCGGCTGGCCGTCGGGGTGACCGCGACCACGAACAGCACGGTGTCAGGACTATGTGCGTGGGCCTGTCCAACAAACGAAGCAAACAGTTCGGCTGCCGCGGCAGGGGTGAGATCAGTCTCCGCATTGCCACGAATGTCGTTGGCAACAAAGAGCACAACCGCCGGTGGCCGGTGATCGCCAAGCAGCCGGTCTGCATAGCGAACCACATCGGCAGTGGCCGCTCCACCAAAGCCTCTTTGAATCACAGGATAGGGTTCCATGTCTGTCCCCAGGGTGTCCCAGAGTCGGATGCTCGAACTCCCAACGAACAGGACCGCTTGATCGTGGTACGTGGTTTCACGGTCATCTTGCTCGAAAGCCCTGATTGCTGACTCCCAGCGATGATCTTCCGCGTGTGCAGGGTGGTCTACATACGCGGGGAAGACCGCGATCAGCGCGAACAGCAGGTTCCGCGTCAGGCGACTACCCAGGGCACAAATTCGGCCGACTCGCATCGCATCCCCCCTTCTGATGAGACACCACCATCAAAGCCAATAGCTGTTTTTAACAGTTCGTCATAATGAAGCCATTACGGTATTGTGACGCAACAATTCTCTGCCTGCATCTGTGCCCACAAGGAATCGACCATGGCCACCCCCTTCGCCTGGCTCGTCGCCGCTCCGTCCCTGCTGCTCCTCGCCGCTGGGCTGATCCCGGGGGACTGGGCCAATCGGAATCTAGCCTCGATGCGCAGGCTCGCCACAACAATCACCGCCATGGCTGCCGGCCTTGCCATGCTGGTGGCCATCGGGCTCGCAGTAGGCACAGCCATCGATGTTCCGCTGGCAGCCGTTCCCGGTCTGCCGGCAATCAATATCGGTGTCTACTTTGACAGCCTTGCTGCCATCATGCTGATTCTGATCAGCTTCATCGGTGCGGTCATCTGTCGGTACTCAGTCCGGTACCTTGACGGCGATCCCCAGCAAGGCCGCTTCCTCTGTCGGATGCTGTTCACACTCGGGTCGGTGCTGCTGCTGGTTATCTCACGCAACCTCTTGCAGTTTACGGTTGCCTGGATCCTGAGCAGCTACAGCCTGCACCAACTGCTGACCCATCACCGCCAGCGGCCTTGGGCCATCTGGGCAGCGCGAAAGAAGTTTCTGATCAGCCGCCTGGGCGACATCTTCCTGCTGGCTGCGCTCGCTGCAACCTACGCCACCTTTGGCAGCTTCGATTACACCGAGGTTTTCGCCAAGGCGGTCGCCCTGCAGGAACAGTCGGCAGCCAAGTCATTCTTGGTCTCGGCAATCGGGGCCCTGTTCGTGCTGGCAGCCATGACCAAGTCGGCCCAGTTTCCCTTCCACAGCTGGCTGCCCGACACGATGGAAGCCCCCACACCAGTCTCGGCTCTTATGCATGCCGGCATCATCAACGCCGGTGGGTTTCTTGTCATCCGGCTCAGCCCGCTGGTGGTGCTTTCGCCCGTTGCCCTTAGCCTGCTGGCCATCATCGGGGCCATCACGGCCCTGCTCGGCGGCATCGTGATGCTCTCGCAGACCAGCGTGAAGCGCTCCCTGGCCTTTTCCACCATCGCCCAGATGGGCTTCATGATGCTGCAGTGCGGCCTCGGCGGCTTCTCAGCCGCCCTGCTCCACATTGTCGCTCATTCGCTCTACAAGGCCCATGCTTTTCTCAGTTCTGGCAGTGTGCTTGAGCAAGCCTCCCGAATGCAGCTGACGCAGGCGCGGGCCCGCACCGGCCGGGCCGTGGTCGCCACCGACATCCTGGCCGTTGGGGTGGCCGCCGCTGTGCTGGGGCTCACGCTGGCCGGCTTTGGGCTAAGCCTCACAGAGAAGCCCGGGGGCATCGTGCTCGGCTTTGTCTTATTGCTGGCGCTGACCAATCTGTTGGCGACTTTTTTCGCCACCCGAGTCTGGAAGCTGGCTGGGCTGGGGCTTGCCCTCGCGGCGACGGTCGCCGTCGCCTACTTCACCGGTTTTGAGATCATTGACCACCTGCTCGCCGCCACCATGTCGCGGCGGCCGATCGATCGCTCACCGCTCGATCTGACGGTGCAGGTCGTGGCAATGACAAGTTTTGTGGTCATTTTTATCGTCCAGAACTTCATTCAGAGTTTCTCTCACCTGCCCTGGGTGCAGGTCTTCTACGTCCATGCCAACAACGGCTTTTACCTCGATATCCCGTTCCGCCGGATCACCGGCTGGTTCTACGGGCAGCCGGCCGCTGTCTCCTGATCAAGCAAGATCGCTCTGCTCCGCGTTTCCCTCGGTTGAGGATACAGATGAACGACCACACACCGCCCGCCCCAGCTGCCGCCACCAGCGGTGTGGCAAGGCTTTCTGCTGAACAATTGGTGCCCCACCTGACAGCGCTTGAGGCGGTTGTCCCACCGCTCTGGCCGCTCGCTGACTATGTGGCAGTCAACCCTTTCCTCGGACTCGCTGACCGGCCCTTTCTGGTGGCCCGTCAGCTTCTGGCTGACGTCCGCGTCTGCGATATCCTGCCGACAGCCAACTGGTTTCGCCAGCGGCTGACCACCGAGGAAATCACACCGGCCGACCTCGAGACCGCACTGGCAGAGTGCCGCGAGGAACATGCTGACTGGTTTGGTGGACTTACCGTTGCCAACTGCTTGGAGCTTCTGAACGAAGATTCCGCGGATCCGGCCGCTGAGCGGCGGTACCGCACGGTATCGGAGCTGGTCGATGAGCAGCTGGGCACCCGCTGGACCAGCCACATCATCACCGACATCTCGCGGCACTGTGCCGCCCACTTCGACCGCGGACAGGCCAGTTGGCACAGCCCCTGGCTGGGCCTGCCGCTCTACGAGGCCTGGCAGCAGCGGGCTCAGTACAGCCGCCGGCTCGACCAACTCGGCATCCGTGGATTCCGGCAGCTCGTCGCCGCCCTCCCCACCGATCCACTTGCCACGATCGCAGACCTGCTGGTCAGGCTGGCGATTCCTGAGTCGCATGTTGAACGGTTCCTGCTGGCCGAACTGTTCTCAGTTGCCGGCTGGGCCTCCTTCATCCGCTATCTCGACTGGCATGCCGAGGAGCCACCGCCAGTTGCCGACGACCTAACCGGTCTACTTGCCATCCGGCTGGCCTGCGATGTTGCCCTGGCTGAGTCGACTGGCCTGAGCGGCCTGCCGCAGGGACTGGTTCCAGAGCATGTCGAACCACCGGCACCGGCACCGGCAGTGCTCGCCCGTTATCTGTTGCAGGTCGCAGGTGAGGTCGGCTATCGCCGCAAGCTGCTCGCCGATATCGGTACGGTCAAACAGCCGGCTGAGAACAGCCGGCCGACACTCCAGATGGTCTTCTGCATCGATGTCCGCAGCGAGGTTTTCAGACGGCATCTCGAGGCCCAGAGCCCGGCAGTCGAGACCTGCGGCTTCGCCGGGTTCTTTGCCATGCCGCTGGAGTTTGTTCCCTTGGGAGCCGCCTATGGCCCGGCCCACTGCCCGGTGCTCATCCAACCGGCCTTTCCGATCTTTGAGCGGTTGCTCGGTGCCTCTGAACCGAGAATCGCTGCTGCCATCGACCACCGTACGCTACTCCGCAAGGGCCGCAAACTCTGGAAGGGTTTTCAGTCGTCGGCCATCTCCTGCTTCAGCTTCGTCGAGTCACTGGGGCTGACCTATCTGCCCAAGCTGCTGACCGACTCGCTCGCTTTGACCCCGCCCGTGGCCGACCCCCGGCACGACGGCCTTACGCCCGATGAACAGCACCGGCTTGGACCCGACCTTGACGGTGCCGAGGATCCGCTCCCGCTGGCTCAACGAGTCGATCTAGCCGAGGGCATGCTCCGAAACCTGGGCCTGACCGACCGGTTCGCCACAATTGTGTCGATCTGCGGCCATGCCGCCTCAATGGTCAACAACCCGTACCAAGCGGGCTACGATTGTGGCGCCTGCGGCGGTCATTCCGGTGAACCAAACGCCCGTGTCGCCGTCGCGCTCCTGAACGACATTCAGGTACGGGCGGGGCTGGCCGACCGCGGCATCGGCATTCCTGCCGATACCTGGTTCGTGGCGGCGGTGCATCACACCACGACCGACCAGATTGAGTTCTTCGGGACAACCGGCTGCCCGGCGACCCATCGAGATGCCTTCAGCCGGGTTCAGTCATGGATTGCAGCCGGTGAGACGGCCACGCGGAAAGAACGGAGCACGCGGTTGGGGGCTGATTCCACCGAGTCCGTGTCCTTGCGGGCTCGCGACTGGTCTGAGGTGCGGCCCGAATGGGGGCTGGCCGGCAATGCCGCCTTCATCATTGCCGACCGCAGCCGGACGACTGGGCTCAACCTCGGCGGCCGAGCCTTCCTGCATGAGTATTGCCCAACAAAAGATCCCGAAGGAAAGGTGCTGGAACTGATCATGACCGCCCCGATGGTCGTAACGAGTTGGATCGGCCTGCAATACTTTGCCTCCGCCGTCGACAACCTCGCCTTTGGCAGCGGCAACAAGGTGATCCACGACGTGGTTGGCCAGTTCGGCATCCTCGAGGGCAATGGTGGTGACCTGCGAACCGGACTGCCCTGGCAGGCGGTCCATGACGGCACGAAACTCCAGCATGAGCCGCTGCGACTAACCGTCATCATCGAGGCGAGCCGGGATCGCGTTGCCGGCATCCTCGGCCGCCATCCCAGCGTGCGGAATCTCGTCACCCACGGCTGGCTACGACTCGTCGTCGAGGATGCCGGCACCTGCTACCGCTGGACCACCACCGCCAGCTGGCAGCAAATCTGATCTACGGTCGACCAGATCTTTCAGCTCAACATGCTCAGTCAGTCGCTCTCACCGGCCGTTGCCAGGGCACTCGGGCCGCCTGCTGAACATGCTGGCGGAGGATCGCAGAGAGCCTGGCAACGACCTGCTTGTTACCATCGGCAACATCACGCTGCTCAAGTGGATCATCCTCAAGATCATACAGTTGATACCGCTCGAAGGGATCGTTCTGCAGCAGCTTCCAGCGGCCTGCGCGAATTGCATAATAGTCCTGCCCTTGATACTTCGGCCACCCTTCACGCCGGACCCAGATCAGGGTGCGTTTGACCGTCTGCGGTTTGCCCAGCAGGGTTGGCAGGATCGAGACCCCATCGATCGGATGGGCGACCGCTGCTCCAGCTGCCTCGCAAAAGGTGGGAAAGAGATCGCTGGTCAGAGCGACCAGGTCGCTGTGCGAACCAGCCGGAATGCGTCCGGGCCAGACCGCACAGAAAGGAACGGCAATGCCCCCCTCGAACATCTGCTGCTTGAACCCTCGGTGCGGCCCACAGTTGGCTTTGCTGCCCTCGTGGCCACCATTGTCCGAGCTGAAGACAATCAGGGTATTATCGGCCTGACCTGTCGCCTGCAGAGCGGCGATGACGCGGCCAATTCCAGCATCGAGATGCTCGATGAAGGCGACCAGCTTCGCCCGGGTTGGATCGATTTCTGGTTCACGTGCCAGCACCCTGTTGAGCCACTCCTGCGGCGGCTGCACTGGAAAGTGGGGCGCATTGTAGGCGAGGTAGCAAAACCAGGGCTGGGCGTCACCCGCTCGAGCCTTGATGTAATCGACCGCCCAGTCACTGAAAATATCGGTGGCATGCCCCTCGGGTCGCACATCCTGCTCACCCAGCCGCATGTAGTGCTGCCCATGCCGGGTGTGCGTCCAATAGTCGTCCATCATGTCGCCGAGAAAACCATGGAAGTGGTCGAAGCCATGATCAGTCGGCCGTGATGGAGCCTCAAGGCCCAGGTGCCACTTGCCAATGATTGCAGTGTGGTAGCCGACCGCCTTGAGTGGTTGTGGCAGCAGCACCGCCTGCGGATCAAGGAACCCCCAGTTATCTTCAGGCCTCGTCCGAATCACGCCGGGCACGCCAACCTTGTCGGGTACCATTCCCGAAAGGAGTGCCGCCCGAGTCGGCGAGCAGACCGGGCAGTTGGCATAGAAATTGTCAAATCGCATGCCAGCAGCGACCAAGGCATCCATTGCCGGCGTACGGAGATCCTCTGACCCGTAGGCAGCCAAGTCGCCCCAGCCCTGGTCGTCGGTGAGGATCATCAGAATGTTCGGCTGGCCGGCAACAAACGTTGGGTCGCTGGCTGAAGCTGTCCCCGGCTTCGGGCTCCCTGCCACCATGACGAGTAACAGCAGCAACAGTCGGCGGTGAACGGCCAGCCAGTCAATGAAGAACCATGTGCTTTTCATGAACAAGAGTGTAGGCAATCTGCGGCCCCTACCACCATTAATAGGGCAGGCGGCTCACCCCGACAGCCGCTCACGCACGATCGCCATAGTTTCCCCTTGCCGCTGTTCAACAAATCGGCGGGCGGCAGCCGCCTGACGGCAGGCTGCAGCCTGGTCTTCGGCAAGCTTCAGGACAGCTGGCACAATTTTTTTGACATCGGCCTCGTCATCCATGTCAAACAGCCAGTCACCAAGCCCGATGTCCTGCCACATGAATCCCTTCGTCGTCTGCTCCCGCCAACGGCAGACGATCGCCGGCACCCCATTACCCACAGCCATGATCGGACTGTGCATCTCATTGCCAAACAGACCGGCACTGCGGACATAGGTACTGATCGCCTCACCCGTCAGCCAGTAGTCGGGCCGCCAGACCACCCGGCGGCGGACATCGGCCGGTAGCGGATCGACCAGCATCTCCTTCCCAATGGCCATCTGGGTGCGGTCCTCGGGACAGACGAGAACACGCAGGCCGGTCTCCCGCACCACCCGCTCGATCGCCTGCCGGTGCGGCGCATGGTCGTGTTCCTTGAGCGTGTCATTGCGAGCCTTGCGAACGGGATCGACGTCGCGTGCCTTCTCAGGCAGCCGCCAGTAGGGCGTGAACCGGTAGCGAGGAATACAACAGAGGAACCGGCCGGGCTCGAGATCGTGCTGTTGGAGAAATCGATCAGCGGCCGGATCATCCCGGAGATCGGTGGCAAAGGCGGCATCAGGACCGAACTGCATGATAGGACAGGGGCAGCCCTGGTCACGCGCAAAAGCAAGGGATCGTGAATCGCGAAAGAAAACAAATTCGGCCGTACTGAGCAGGTCGAGCGAATCATCAACTGCCTCGTTCCCAGAACCAGCTGGTCGCTTTGAATCAGGCACAAAGAATGGATCGAGCGTGATCCCGTACACGCCATAGGGTTTGCCGGTTTCCTCCCGCCACCGCCGCAGGTCTCGCCGGGCCACCAGCGACGGCCCCGACCCATGGAGCAGAAAGTCGCACTCCGCGAAGATTTCGGCAACGTCCTTCCGCGGGTCGAGAATCCGTACCCGGGGAAACCGCCGTGAGAGCAGTTCCCGAACGCCGTTGCCGACGTTACTCGGCCAGAGCCAGACCTCCACGTTCGGGAGGTGGGTCTCAAGCAGCCGCAGGATTCCAGGAGTGTGCGCGATGTCGCCGATGTTGACCGTCTGCCAGCTCGACCGCACCACCAGCCGTCGCGGTCGCGCTCGAGCCATCCCTCCCGTCAGGCCGGTTGTCGCAACAGTCGCAGTTGCCAGCCAGGCTCGGCGGGGCAGTTGATATCGAGCGAAACGAGAGGGCTCCACTCGGCCGTCTGATCGTGAATGCCGTTGAGGGTGCACTGAGTCTCCTTCACTCATATGGCGTTGTCAGCAGTGGCGACTGTGCCCCACAGAACACTCAGCAGCTGACACAGCACGACATTTCTCGGTAGCGATCGATCCGGCCGATCATCCGCGGGCCGAAGCAGTCTTACGGGCTGCCGCTGCTGTCGACGTAAGGCTCTGTCGGCTCGGCCATCTCCGCTATTCGGGAAAAGGGCCCGCTTGAACTGTAACTGATCATCCTGCAGCGGACCATCTGCCTTGATCAGAGCTGCCGGACAGAAGCTGCGGCTGACAGCACACTGCGAATGGCCGACTTTCTCACCAGCTGAAAAGCCCCTGCTCGTCGCCCAACGCAGGCAACTGGTGGCTGAGCGAATGGCCGCAGAACAAGTATTTTTGCAGACCGTCTTCAGCGATCCGTCGAACTCGCAGGTTCCGACTCAGAGCCCCTGAGCTTCCAGAGCGTGGTGTTGCTTCGTAGAAAGACGCCGTCTTCACCAACGGCCGGTGATGCGAGCACTTCATCCTCAAGATCGAGTGTGCCGACCACTTCAGCCTCGCCCTCGGTGAGGCCAATCAGCTGGACAAGGCCGGTCTCATTGACAGCAAGCAGCCGCTCTCCGAGCACAACGGGGGTGGCACTGAACGGTCCCTTGAGCCGCAGCTGCCAGCGTCGCTCGCCATCAGTGATCTTCCCTGCAGTGAGGACATCCCCCCGGCTGATGGTGAACACCGTCTCGCCTGCAGCCACCGGACTTGGCGTTCCCGGAGAGAGTCGACTGCTCCGCCAGAGCTGTTTTGGCTTGCCGTCCTCGCCGTCTACAAAAGAGAGCGCCGTCAGGCCATGGGACGGAACGAAGAGCAACTGACCCAGCCGACAGCTGGAGGGAATTGTGCTGGCCCCACCGTCGTACTGCCAGACACTCTTGCCGTCAGCCACCCGTACCGCATCGACACCTGTCTTCGACTGCAGCCCGACGATCCCTTGGGCAAGCACTGTTGGGCTGGTCCAGTTGGCTGCCT
>Ga0180432_10005878_pt1 | contig 16166 bp, 9 predicted proteins | sample SS_ome_10_FD_132414 | JGI IMG/M metagenome (GOLD analysis project Ga0180432, IMG submission 132414) | Hypersaline lake sediment archaeal communities from the Salton Sea, California, USA - SS_1_MS_2 metaG | ecosystem: Environmental > Aquatic > Non-marine Saline and Alkaline > Hypersaline >... | reverse complement strand
TTTCGGAGGCTTCCTAAAGCTCGCATTTGTCCATCGATTCCTACGATTGTTAACCGATTAGTGTGTTTGTAGACAAAGCCTAGCCTCCGAAGTTAAGAGATACATAACAAACCGAAGGATAAACAAATGGTAACCCTCCCCCCACCGGCAACTCAACAGACCATGTACTTCGTGGGCGTGACGACTTCCAAGTCTTCGATCATGAAGGTCTTCCCGCGTTGGATAAAGGCGCTGGGCGTCGACGCGGTGCTCAAGGGCATAGACGTCGAGATTCACGCGCCCGGCGAGGATTACCGCCAGGTGGTCGACTTCATGAAGAACGACCCGCTGTCGGCCGGCGCGCTGGTTACCACGCATAAGATCGATCTTCTGACCGCCGCGCGGGATCGGTTCGAAGGGCTCGACAAATACGCCGAAATCCTCGGCGAGGTCAGCTCGATCTCCAAGCGGGGCGACGAGCTATGGGGCCACGCCAAGGACCCCATCACCAGCGGTTTGGCCCTGGAGGCATTCCTGCCGGAGAACTGGTGGAAGGAGACCGACGGCGAGGCTTTGATCTTCGGCGCCGGCGGTTCGGCCCTGGCCATCTCGATGTACATGATGGATCCCCGTCACGGAGAGAATCGGCCGTCGAAGGTCGTGGTCACCAACCGCTCGAAGCCGCGACTCGAAGAGATGCAGCGGATTCACCGCGAACTCGACTACGGCGTTCCCTGCGAGTATCACCACTGTCCCGAGTTCGAGCAGAACGACGCCGTGCTGGGCTCGATGCCGCCTTGCTCGCTGGTGATGAACTCGACCGGGCTGGGCAAGGACCGCCCCGGCTCGCCGGTCACCGACGCGGGCGTTTTCCCCGAAAAGGGCCTCGCCTGGGACTTCAACTACCGCGGCGACCTGAAGTTCCTCGACCAGGCCCGCGGCCAGCAAGCCGACCGGCAGCTCACGGTCGAAGACGGCTGGATCTATTTCATCCACGGCTGGACCCAAGTCATCGCCGAGGTGTTCCATCTGGAAATAGACGCCGAGAAACTCCGCGAACTCGATTCGCTTGCCGCGGAAGTGCGTGGGTAAAACCGCGTTGGAATCGTATTACTGGGTGCCATGACCCACGCTTGCGTGGGCATGTGAAGCAGTTTCAAGCTGGTTCAGGGCATGCCCACGCAAGCATGGGACATGGCACCTGAGTATTATCAACAAGAACTGGTCAGACGTGGAAGACTATTCCTTTTTCGCCGTCTTCTTCTTAGCTGCCTTTTTCTTTGTCGTTTTCTTCTTCGCGGCTTTCTTCTTAGTAGTCTTCTTCGCGGTCTTCTTCTTTGCTGCCTTTTTCTTCGTGGCTTTCTTCTTCGCCTTCTTCTTTTTCGCCGGGCCCTTGGCCGCGCGGACGGCTAGCAGGTCCAGGGCGAACTCGAACTGAACCTCGTCGGTCGACGTGCCGCGAGGGATCGAGGCGTTCGTCTCGCCGTCGGTTACGTACGGGCCGTAGCGACCGTCGAGTAATTGCACCGGGTTGCCGGTTACCGGAGATTCATCGAATACCTTGATCGGCTCCTTCTTCGCCGCGCCGCGACCGCCGCGTCGGGTCTTCGGTTGGGACAAAAGTTCCAAAGCCTGCTCCAACGTCACGTCCAAAGGCGATACGTCGGCCGGCAACGAGCGGGTTTCGGCGTCGCACTTGATATACGGCCCGTAACGGCCGTTGTGGGCGACCACCGGCTCGTTGTTCTTCGGGTCCTCGCCCAAAGTGCGCGGAAGCGTCAGCAATTTCAAAGCCAACTCAAGATTGACGTCCTCCTGCTCCATGCCCTTAAGCAGCGACGCGTTTTGCGGCTTCTCTTCGTCCTCGGGCGTGCCGCGTTGCACGTAAGGGCCGAAGCGGCCGACCTTCAAGAACACCGGCTTGTGCGTGTCGGGGCAGATGCCCAGCGGCTCGTCGCCTTGGGCCGCCTTGTCGAGCAAATCCAAGGCCGTGGCGACGTTCAACTCGTCCGGCTGCATGTCTTCCCGCAAGCTGGCTCGGCGCTCGCCGTGCTCGATGAACGGCCCATAGCGGCCCACGCGAACGTAAATCGGTTCGCCCTCTTCGCCCGAGGCGTCCGGCTTGCCGATCAAAACCCGATTTATGTCGCGGGCGTCGATCTCGTCGACCTTGTTCTTAAGCTGCTCCTTCAAACCTGGATGGCCGTTGCCGAAGTAGAACTGCTTGAGGTAGTCCAGGTGGCCCATCTCGCCGCGGCTGATGGCGTCCAGTTCGTCTTCCATCTCGGCGGTGAACTTGTAGTCGACCAGATCGGGCAAGTGCGATTCGAGCAATCGACAAACGGCGAACGCGGTCCATGTCGGCACCAACACGTTGCCGCGACGAATCTTGAAGACGTACTCCCGCGCCAAAATCGTGTCGATGATCGATGCGTACGTACTCGGCCGGCCGATGCCCATCTCTTCCAACGCCCGGGTAAGCGACGCTTCGCTGTATCGGTTGGGCGGCTTGGTCGTGTGGCTTTTCGACTCCAGTTCCTTGCAAGTGAGCGTCTCGCCTTCGACGACCGAAGGCAGCACGTCCTCGCGGTCGGCCAGATCGGCCTCGGGATCGTCGGAACCCTCGACGTATGCGCGAAGGTAACCGGGGAACTCGATCGTCTTTCCGGATACCTGGAAGTTGGCGCCGTCGGCGTCGACGTTTATCGTGGTGCGGTGTCCCTTCGCGTCGGCCATTTGGCTGGCGATGGTCCGCTTCCAAATCAGGTCGAACAGCTTGTACTGTTCTTCCTGCAATTGCGAGCGAAGAACGTCGGGTACCTCGAAGGGATGGCCGGCCGGGCGAATCGCTTCGTGAGCCTCCTGGGCGTTTTTGACCTTGGTTTGGTAGATGCGAGGCTTATCCGGCAGAAACTCGGGGCCGTACTGCGAAGTCACCAGATCGCGAGCCGCGTCGACCGCCACGTCGGCCAGATTGGTCGAGTCGGTACGCATGTAAGTGATATGCCCGTTCTCGTAGAGATTCTGGGCAATCTGCATCGTGCGGCGCGCCGTGTAGCCGAACTTGCGGTTCGCCTCCTGTTGCAGGGTGCTGGTCGTAAACGGCGGCGCGGGACGCGTGGTGTATGGTTTCTCGGTAACCGACGAGACGCGGCACTGGGCGCCCTTAAGCCGGGCGAGCAACTCGGCCGCTTCGTCCTCGCCGAGCAACAACAACTCGGGATTCTTAAGCTGGCCGGTTGCCGAGTCGAAATCCCGGCTGGTGGGGATCTTCCGCCCGTCGACCGAAATCATCGCCGCCTGGAACTGCCCGCCTTCCCTCTTGGCGAACGTTCCCAACAGGTCCCAGTAAGTTGCCGAAACGAACGCCATCCGCAGCCGTTCGCGTTCGATGATCAGCCTCACGGCCACGCTTTGCACTCGGCCGGCGGAAAGCTTGGGGCGTATCTTTCGCCACAGCAGAGGAGATACGTCATAGCCGTAAAGCCGATCGACGATCCGCCGCACCTCCTGGGCGCGCACCATATCGGCGTCGATATCGCGCGGCTCCTTGAGAGCCTCGAGGATGGCCTCTTCGGTGATTTCGTGAAAAACCAGCCGATGGATGGGCACCTTCGGCTTGAGCACTTCGCACAGGTGCCAACTGATGGCCTCTCCCTCGCGGTCTTCATCCGTCGCCAGATATACGTCTTTGGCATCTTTCAACAGGTCCTTGAGCTTCTTGACCTGTTTGGTCTTGTCCTTGGGGACGACATAGACGGGATCGAAATCGGCGTCGACGTTAACGCCCAGGTATGCCCAATCCTCGCCTTTGTACTTCTGTGGAATTTCCTTGGCACCGCGGGGCAAGTCGCGGATGTGGCCGATGCTGGCTTCGATTACGTAATCGCGGCCGAGGAACTTGCTGATGGTGCGTGCCTTGGCCGGCGATTCCACGATTACCAGCGACTTTCCGCCGCCGGCTGCTTTTTTCTTGGCCATTGCCGTATCTTTCCAGTGTGGGTTGTTTCCCGGTCGGGCAGGCATTCTTGCCTGTCGTCTCGTTGCGGGGGCTGATTGCGGCAGGCAGGAATGCCTGCCCTACTCCTATATCTATATCCATGGCAGGCGGGGAGGCCTGCTCTGCTTGTCTTCCGCGTTCTGCCCTATCGTTGCTGCCCGTTTCGTTATTAATCTGTCGACGGGCCACGGAATCGTGAGTCGGTCGCTGCTTTCCCGAATCATCGTTTCATTCAGTCCGACCCGTCGCTGCGGCGCGCCCACGAATTGTAGCGTTCCTTGCGATTGTTACAATCGACATGGCACCGGCGGGTGGTGTTGATACGGCCCGCAAGTTGCTCGGACGGCCCGTCAAGCCGCTCGACGAACCACGCCACGGAAGGGTTTGGAGACCTCCAAGTCCCATTTGGGATTGCATCGGCGCCGCGTAATCCTACAATTGTTGGATTCGGACCCTACCGAAGCATGCGGAATTCCCAGTATTGCGGCCGGTCCGGTCGTCGGGCCGGATTCGACCTACTTTTACCCTCTGAAGAAGAGTTCTACTTATGGCCAGTCCGTTTCGTATTTTCCGAAAACATCAAAAATGGCTCATTGTCGTGCTCGGCGTGATGGCGATGGTCGCGTTCGTGTTTCTCACGGGGCCGATTATCGACATGGCAACGCGGGCCGGCGTCGACGACCCCGTTGTCGTCAGCACGGACGCCTACGGCGACATCACCCAGAATCAGCTTCGCGTGATGCAATGGAACCGCGGTTCGTTGGCCCGATTCTTCAGCGGTTTGGCCGGAACTCTTGAAAACGCGGGCGAACAGTACCGCACGGCTGAAGCTCTGGCCAATAATCTTCAGAGAAGTAACCAACTGACGCCGGAACAGGCCGCCGTGGACACTTGGCTACTTGCCCGGGAAGCGGAACGACTCGGCATCGTGGTAAGCGACCGTGCCATCGAAGACTTCCTCAAGCAGGTTAGCAACGACAAGGTCGACGGCCTGACGATGCAGGGGATCGTCGAGAGTTGCGAGTTCAACAAGAAGAGATTCTTCGCCGCCATGCGCGAATTGCTTTTGGCCGAGCGGCTCAACGCCATGCTTTGGAACAGCATGGAAGGCGTTCCGCCCGGGCAGCGTTGGGATTATTTCAACCGGCTGAACCGCCACGTCGACGCGGAAGTGGCCGGCATCTCGGTTAGCGATTTCGTCGACGAGGTGCCCGACCCCAGCGACGCGGAACTAAAGAAGTTCTTCGAGGAGCACAAGGAAGACCTGCCCAGCATGAACTCGCCGGAAGTTGGCTTCCGAATCCCCCACCGCATCATGGTCGAGTACTTCGAAGCCAACATCTCCGAACTCGCTTCCGAGGAGAACGTGACCAACGCGGAGGTGATGGCCGAGTATCGCAAGAACAAGGAGATGTACGACAGGCTCATGACCGTGATTCCGAGTACTCCGACAAGCGACGACGGCAAGAAGGAATCCGATACGGATAAGGAACCCGAGGCGGACAAGAAACCCGATATGGACAAAGAATCGGCCGCCGACGAGGAAGGTGCCGCGAAGGAAGCTGAAGAAGGAACCGCCGAAGAGACTGCCGAGGAAGGCCCCCAGCAAGAGGGCGCCGAGCAAGAAAAGACCGCCGAGGAAACCACCGAAGGCGCGGAACCCGAGGATGACGCCGCCGAGACCGCGGCTGAAGAAGGCTCCTCCGACGGCGACGCGAACGGAGAAGAAGCGGAAGAATCGGACGGGGAAACCGCCGGCGAAACCGATGGCGAACAGCCCGAAGCGGATGCCGAGAAACCGGCCGAGGGCGAAACTTCCCGCGCGGCTGGCGACTCGCCCTTCAAGTTGGCCTCGTATCTGCAAGAAGAAGCCGAAACGACCGGCGAGGAAGCCGCTACGGAAGAGACCGAAACCACTGAAGAAGCAGCCCAACCCGAGGACGCGACCGCCGCGGAACCGGCCGACGTCGCCGGCGAGCAACTGGAAGCCGAAACGGCCAAGCAAGCGCCTGCCGAGCAAACGCCTGTCGAACCGACCGTTGAGCCGGTGGCCGAGCCAGTGGCCGAGCCGGTCGCCGAAACGCCCAAGGTCAGGGGTGAGTTACCCGAGCAGGTTAAGCGATTCATCCGGCTCCAGGTTGCCAATCAGAAAGCCGGGGAGACCATTGACCTCTTGAATGAGATGATGATGGCTTACAGCGACCGTATGAGCCGCTACGAGAATCGCTCCGAGGACGACACAACGACGGGGAAGCCTGCCGAACTCGACTTCCAGGCATTGGCCAAGAAGTACGGTCTGAAGGCGGGCAAGACCAAGATGGTATCGCGGGAAGAGATCATGCAACGCGGCGACGGGCAACTGTATGCAATAGGCCTCTCGACGGTAGACGGCAGAAATTACTTCGCCGCAACCGAGTTCGACAATAAACTGCGATACATGCCGGCAACGTCCTTCATCGGGGATAGCCCCGGGTACCCCAGCGTCCGCTACTTGTTCTGGCACGTGGCTGACGAGCCGGGCGGGATTCCCAACTTCGACGATCCCGGCGTGAAGGAGAAGGTCAAGTATCAGTGGAAGATGATCAAAGCCCGCGAACTGGCCATGAAGAAGGCCGAGGAATTGGCCGAGTTGGCCCGCAAGGACGGCAAGTCGCTTGGCGACGCCTTTGCCGACAAGAAGGACATCGTGGCCTCGGCGGTGGATTCGACCGGGCCGTTCAGCTGGATGACTCAAGGATTGGTCCCCGGCGGAGGCCGCCCGCGGATGAGCAATGTCCCCGGCGTCAAGGCACCGGGCACCAAGTTCATGGAAGCCGTGTCGAAACTCGACGTCGACCAAATTGGCGTGGCGCCGAACAATCCGGAGGACACGGTATACATCGTCCGCGTAACCAAGGTCGATGAGACCGACGACCAGTTGTGGACTCTCTTCAGCGCTGTCGGCTTCGAGCAATACTCCGCCGCCGGTGGCAACGATTACACGGAAACGTATCGCGCCTTGAAGGAGCAAGTCGAGAAGTCCGCCGGACTGAAGTGGCATCGCAAAGCCGACCCGCCGCGAGACGAACAACGGCCGGAAGAGGCGCAACAGTAGATCAAGCACGGGATGCACGGACAGCCGCCCTGCAAGGACATCAGCTTCACCGATGTCCGAGAAGACTTTGGCTCATTCGACACAACTTGCAGCTATCAAGAACTGGTCCCACGGAAGGAACCATGCGGGAGCAACCACCCGACGAATTGGTCGATCTGCTCGAGCAACTCTCGTTGGCCACGCCCGGCCAAGTACGGAGTATGCGCCGTCGGACGCGCCGGTTGGCGGCCGATCTGCCTTGTTTCGAGTCGGTCTGGGTGGACGCCCTGGCCCAGGCGAGGATTCTCACCCGACTGCAGGCCGCCGAGATCAACGCCGGTCGCGGCCGTGAACTTCGCGTCGGACCGTTCGTCATCTGCCGCCGTCTGCAATGGCCCCTGTATGCAGACTCCTTTCTGGCACGTCGCATTGACGTCGCCGATGAGGTTCATGGGGACCCTTCCGCCGCCGAAGCGAACCATCGCGACCGGTACGTTCGCCTTCTCGTCTCTCGGCAGAGCGGTTCCCGCCGGGACGAGATACTCGATGAACTTAAACAACTGATCGAGCGAGGCCGGAACCTTGACGCCGATTGCTTCTCGCCCGTGAGGGAGACGGGCGTCGATTTGGATGCTGACGGATGCGAAACCCTAGTGTGGGCCGCCGCGCCGTGGGTAGACGGCTATTCGGCCGCTCGGTGGATGGCAAACAACGGCCGCTTCCCACCCCAGGTCGTCTTGTACATTGCCCAGTCCACGTTGGCGGCGCTGGGCAAACTGGAGCAAGCCGGCCTCTGCCACGGCGACCTAAGCACCGCCGGTCTGATTATCACCGACTCGGGCCGGATAGTTCTTCCGACGCCCGGCCTGCGAAGAATATTTCGGCCCGAGGAAGGATACGCGCATGCCGATCTGCCGCCGGAGGCCTACGATTACCTCGCTCCCGAGCGAGTAGCCGACGGCGGCGGAGCGAACATCGCAGCCGACATTTTCGCTTGCGGCTGCGTATGGTGGCATCTGTTGTGCGGTCGGCCACCGCTGAGTGGCGGCGACAGTTTGGCGAAACTTCGCGGCGTTCAAGACGGAAGGATTCGCGACGCGCGGCGGTTTGCCCCCGAGTTGCCTAGGCGGCTGGCGGCGACCATGGTCACATGCCTCGACAAATCACCCGAGCGTCGCGGCGAGTCGATCGCAAGACTTGCCGATTCGCTGGGTCCGGCCACGAGTGGCGGGAAGCAGGCCTTGTCGAGATGCCTCGGGACTCGCGGCGAGTCAGCGATTCACAGAGCTCCGCCAACGCGGACAAGAGGCAATCTGGTTCGCGCGTCGCTGAGAGCGGCGGCGTCCGTCTTCTGCGTATCCGTGGCGGCGGCTGTTATCTGGCCGCTTTGGCAAAGCGAAGTGCAGCCGCCACCGGCGAGCATTACCGCCGAAAGCCGACCGGCGGAGACAGTGCCGAACGATGAAACGGCCGGCGATAGCACCGACGCCGAATCGCCCCGTTCTCAAACGACGGCGAATAGTGAAGTCGAAACGGTCGAGTATGCCCCGGCGGAGAAAAGCGGTTTCCAGGCGACCGAGGATATGGTGCTCGCCGCCGGCGGCCCGTTGGTTATCGAGGCTCTCGAATTGCGCCAAGGCCAGACGGTCCGCGGCGCGGAAGGCCAGCGACCGTTGGTCATGGTTCCCCGACGGGGGCTGATAGTCGAAGGCGAGAACGTTCGCTTCGAGGGCATCGATTTCCTTTGGGACCACGATCCGGAAGAAGTCGCCAATGGCACGCTCGAACATGGAAGGGCCGACGCCCAAGCGGCCCTGCTGGTGGTTCTCTCCGACGGGATAGAGTTTCGCGGCTGTTGCTTCAGGTCGGCCCGACGTTCGGCCGACGGCCCCGTCGCCGTTCGATGGAGCAATCCCCACGGCGAAGACGACTTGACAATGTCGCTTCCCAGCGGCCGTTTGCGGATGAGCGATTGCGTGTTGCATGCGGTCTCGGCCACCGTTGACTGCCGCAGGGTTGGAGCCTTGAGGGTCGAATTGGACAACGTCTTGCGTCTAGGCGGCGGGCCGCTGGTTCGTTTGGATCGTTGTCCCCGCGCCGATGAACCGATAACGGTCGCCCTGAGCCGGGTAACCTTGCGGGGCGGAGGACCGCTCTTAGGATGCGCTCACAGGCACGCCGAGCGGCGGCCCGGCGAAATTGCCATTCGCACCTCGCTTTGCGCGCTAGTCGTCGAAGAGGGGCAACCGCTGTTGTTGCTGGAAGGCCCCGCGGCGGCCGAGCAGTTGCTTCAGGCGATATACTGGACCGGCGACGGGTCGATCGTCTCGCCCAAGACGACCATAGCCGCGTGGCGAAACCCCGATGGGGAACTCATCGAACTCGACGATAGTTCGATCACCATAGCGGGCGTGGTCCGCAGCGGCGTGGAGTTTGCCGAAGACGCCGATATGGGCCCCGCCGCAAGCCGCATCATCCGCTGGCAAGCTCCTCTCCGCTCGACCGACCCACCCGGCATCGATGTCGGGCCGCTGCCGCGAAGATAGGCAGATCGCCGTGCCGGTTGTCTCGATAAAGGCGGTCGTTCGCAAGTCGACGAATGTTCGTTCTGTACGGCCTGACTGCCCGATATCGACCGGCCCCCGGTTCCGTCTTTCACATTTCGGGCCGGAAAGGATCACCTTTTTGGTGAATTGCGACACGAATGCCCACTGTCCGACCTACCCTTTACGAGGGCTCGACTGGATTTCCCGCCGGGTCGGCCAGTCAACAACACCAACGGCACGCAACTACCCGAGTACAATGGCTAAATCCCCAACGAGAGTCCTGCTGGTCGACGATGATCCCGTAATGCTTCGGCTGCTGAGATGTTGGCTCGAAGCGGACGGCTACGAAGTGTCCCAAGCAAGCGACGGTCGGCAGGCGCTTTTGGATGTTCAGCGACAATGCCCGGATATCTTGTTGACCGATTGGGAGATGCCGGACCTCGACGGAATTGCTCTATGCCGTCAACTTCGGGCGATGAATCTGCCTCACTACGTATACATGCTTCTGCTGACGGGGAACACGAAATCCAGGCACGTGGTCGACGGATTGGAGGCCGGCGCCGACGACTTCGTCGCCAAGCCGGTTGCGCGTCAGGAGCTGTTGGCGCGGCTGAACGCCGGTTCTCGGGTGATCGAGCTGGAACGCCGCTTAAGCCGCGCGGCCTGCACCGACCATTTGACCGGCTTGTTCAGCCGCCGCGCGTTTTTCGACATGCTTTCCACCGAGTGGCAACGGTCGCGACGGGTGAAACTGCCGCTGTCGTGCGTCATGTGCGACATCGACTTCTTCAAGCGAATCAACGACGTACATGGACACGCGACCGGCGACAAGGTAATCAAGGCAGTGGCCGGCCTACTGGCCGACAATTGCCGAGGTAGCGATACGGTATCCCGCCACGGCGGCGAGGAGTTCTGCGTGATGCTGCCCGAGACGGACGAGCGAAATGCCGTCGAATGGGCCGAGCGAACGCGCCACGCGTTGGCGGGGCTTGTCATGGAAGAAGACGACAAGGAAATACGCCTAACGGGAAGCTTCGGCATCGCCGCGATACACGACGATACTCGCTCGCCGGAAGAACTGGTGGATCAGGCCGATCAGGCCTTGTTGTGCGCCAAACAATCCGGCCGGGACCGAGTGGTCAGCTTTGGAGAGTTGGCCGAAAACGCCGAACTGGACCTGCAAGACGAAGGGAAAAACGAGGACCTGTTCCACGGCTTCTCCGCGAGGCACGTGATGACCCCGCTGGTGGCCTGTCTGCGAACGACCGAAACATTGGGCCAAGCCGCCGGTTTCTTCCTTCGCGCGAGAACCAACTCGGCTCCGGTCGTCGACGACAAGGGCAAACTTCTCGGCATGCTTTCCGAGAAGGACCTCATGGCCGCCATGGTATCGCTGGATAGCTGGCAATTGCCGGTTGCGGAAATCATGAAGCCGAACGTCATCGTTTACGACGAAGACACGCCGATTCGCACGGTATACGAATTCCTGTGCCGAGTATCCATTCGCCGGATCATCGTCGCGCGAGACGGCTCGCCCGTCGGCGCGATAAGCCGCGGCACGTTGCTGCGGTGGTTCAGGAATCTCGTGATAAGCAAGGGACTGAAGCGGTCAAATGAAGACCGCGAACGTGATGGCCTCGATTCCCTTAGCGCCAAACGGCGACTGGCGAACACGGTCGACATGCTGGCGAACAGGATTGAACGGTTGCGGAAACATATCGAGGAAGACGTTGAAGAGCTGGTCCCCCATGTCGTCGGCGGAGCCACCGGAATGCAGGAATTGGTCGACGACCTTATGATTTGTGCCCGGTTTGCCGGTCAATCGGCCGGAACATTCTCCGGGGTCCAGGAATCCGTGACCGCCGAAACGTCGTAGCTGTTCCGCATTCGCGATTACTGCTTCTTCAGCCTCGCGAGGAACTTGGCGGTCGTGTCTTCATATCCGAGGCCGGCCGGGTTGTATTCGAAACGGCGCGGGTCGACCGGACGGTCCATGACAACGTCCAGCCATTCCATAGTCACGATCTCTCGCCCGCCCGAGTTGCCGGAATCAGAATCCGCTTCCGTCGACCGGCGGCGATACTCGATGCGATAGGGAAATCGATCTTCCGCTCCAATAAATAGAACGACCCGGTCCGGCAGATGCTCGGGCAGTTCTCCTAGATCGATCGGTTTGCCGGCCTCCATGGCTTCCTTTCTATCGGGCAGCAGATTCGCGAGTTGTTCTTTCTTCCATTGGCCTTCGAGGCGCCACACGACCATCCGCCCCGGCTTACTTTCCAGTGTGCCCTTCTCCGCGGAAACGAAATCGAACGTGGTGTACAGACCTCGCAGAAGCTGAGCCAAACCGCCCAGCCCGGGAAGCATTTCCACCTTTTCGTTGGGATTGTTTTTTCGCTTCGTCGTCGCGGCCTCTTCAAGGGCTTCGGTCGCGCGAACCGCGTCGAGCCGACGGAGACTGCCGTTTTGGAACAGTTTGCGATAGGTCCACAAGTATTGACCGTCGCATACCTGCATCAAGCTGCTCGTCTCCTGGCCGAGTTGTATCTTCAATTCGAGCTTCAGCAGGGGGACCGGGTCTTGTCGCTGCTCCATATAGGTGCCCGACCCGATAAGTTGCTTTCCGAACAGGTCGGTCTTATGCCGGATTCTGGCGGAAACTGCCCGCCTTGCCTCGGCAGCCCAGATCGCCGAAGCGAGTCGCTGTTGGGGTGTGGCGTCCAATTTGGCGTTCTGATGCCAAGCAGCGGAACGGCCACCCTGTTGCGGGGGAGTTGCGGCCGATGTTCCCGCCCGAGCCGTTGAAGCTTCGGCCGAAGACACGGGGCCGGAAGGCGTCTCGGCCGGCAAATCGCCTTCGCCGAGGCCGAAAACGCCGCAAATAAGGGCAGAAATCACGAAAAACGGCCGCTTGAGCATGGCTTTTCGCCTGCGGACTGGGCTTCCGCCGCCACTAATCCGCACCGCGAGCAATGTGCCGGAGGATTCAAAGATGGGTAATTTGGGTTTCATTCTGTCGATAATGCCGGATTTGCCAAAGAAATGCATTGTAACGAACCGACCAATTGTAGGACGGCACCCTCGGTGGGTCCACGTCAATCGTACCGATCGGCCCAAAAAACGGCCGGAGGAAATACTTCGTTTTTTTAGTGAAGTCAATTCGTCACCCGCTCGCGGGCATTGCCGGTTAGGTTTCCGGCGGATATCCCGGGCGACAGCTAGGGGGGACACCATGAAATCAACGGTGTTTTCAATTGTGGTTCTGGTCTTGGTAGTAGCCGTCACCGGCTGCAAGGGGCCGTTTGTCGAAAGCGTGACGCCGGTCGAGATGGCTATGCATCCCGGACCGGGCGTTGACGGGCCTGGGCCCGGCGTGATCATGCAGCAGTTGCCGATGACCGCCGGCAACCGCACGTCACAAGTGAGTTTCGTGGGGCCACAGGCAATGAGGGTCGCCTGGGATGTCTCGGCACCGGGTCAATTCGACTCGGAACCGAAGTTTTGTCCTTTCGTGTACAACTTCTCCCAAAACGCCATTTATCGGCTGAAGTTGACCGCCATTCCCAACCGGCCTGGCGTCGAGTTGTATCCGACGCTTGAAATCGGTCCGGCGGTGCCTCGCACGGAAGCGTTCCTCTCGCACAATCCGATTCCGATTCAGTTAACCGAAGAGGACTTCGATCAGGTCCTCAGCGGCAACTTCGTGACCAAGGTGATCTACCTACCCGATCCTGATTTCCAAGAGTTGGCACTCGCCGGCGTGGAGACGCTCGTGAGCACCCGACTCGATCCGGGCTTGGATCCGATCGTCGAAGCCGACCGCCGGGGAGCCATCCTGGCCATCCTGCGTATCGGCCGCATCGATCTGGAAGTTCCCGGCAGCCAGGGCAACGAAGGCGTGTTCCAGGCATCCTACGCCGACCCGATCACCACCGGCGGCAGCGGCATTCCGATGGGCACCCAGGTTGGTGGCGGCGGAAGAATCCCCACCACGTATATCTCAGGCGTGAATGCTCCGCAATGGGGTATCCCCATAACGGCCACGCCGATTGGGCTTCCCGGCCCGCCGCACATTCCGCTCGGTAGCCCGGCCGGATTGCGGAAGCACGTGATTGCCAACCACACGAAGGTTCACATGCCGAGCCCCACGAAGCACATCAGGATGGATGTGCGTCAGATTCCCGGCTACAGATTCCCGAAGCCGAAGAATCACTCGCGAATCGTCCAACTCAGGCCTCACATGGGTGCCTGTGCCGGTCCGGCTTGCCCGACGGGTGCCGCGTACTCCGAGTGTGCCGATGGGCAGTGCCAATAGTCCCGCGAGGGATCGATAGTTTCGCGACGGCTCGCCGAGTCGTCCACCACTACCAGCAACCATAATCTTGACGAAATTGCCTGTGACAATGGTCCAAACACTCCGCTGTCGGACAACATGGGAACGACACTTCCGAAAGCAAGTTGTCGGCACGATGACGGCAGTAATACTCGTCTGCTTGGCCGCGGCCTCCACGCTGATGGCCCAACAGCCGAAGGTTCACTACCTTCATCACGGTATTATGCCACCGGGAGCGATTGGCAGCCGACAATTGCAGCGGGGTGGACCATTGCCAGGTTATTTCCAACCGGTCGACATCACGGCCCCAGTCGGGGCCCAGGTGTCGATGGCCGTCGAGGGAAACTTTGAACAGCCTCAACCGGCTCCGCGAAAAGCGGGTTTGTTGATCGGCAAGGTTTATCGGTTGCGGGTAACAAACATTCCGCGGATGCCGGGGATGGAGGTCTTTCCGACCGTCGAGGTCGTCGACCGCCTATACGCACCGGCGGGACAGGAACTGCGGTTTACAATACCCGTTCAACTTACCCAGCAGGACCTTGCCTTGGCTCTGTCCGGCAAGTTCGTCACTAGGGTGATCTATCTAGAAGACCCCGATTATGCCTTGCCGACGGCCGAAGGTCCCGGCGGGCAGAATTGGTACGAGGCCGGACCGGGGAAAGATCCCCTGGCCGTGGCCGATTCGCTGGGAAGACCGGTGGCCATCTTGCGACTCGGAGGGCGAATACCCGACGACAACCAAGGCCCCGACATGGACTTCCTCTTCGGCTGTCCTCCAATGATGAACTACGAGAATCGGTCGCAAGCGCCCTCCGCCACCGCCGTGCCCACCGGCGTACCCGCCGCGGCACCCGGCAAACCGGCGTTGGCCCCGGCCGCACCGATTCCATCGAGCGTTGTACCCCGGGAGCCTCGGTCATGAAACGCACAAAACTCTCGACCGTGGCCGTTTGGCCCGATCCCATGTGGATGACCGTCGTTGCACTGGGCGCTCTGGTGCTCTGTTCCTGCCGCGGACCGCACGTGGCCAACAGACAAATGGCCGAACAAATGGCCACTCCGGGGGTCGATTGCCCCATGCAGGCATATCCCACGACGGCTTATCCCATCGAACAAACGACCGTGCCGCAAGACGCTTCCATGGCCGGCGGCATCGGCGGGCCCTGGGCACCGCCGGGAACCAGCCAACCCTGGCCGAAGGACGAATACCTTCGCGACGGCGGCGACCGCAATCTGGCCGCCACCGTGGGTCAGCACTGGCAGGTCAACGGGCTAGACATGGAAGACACGGTCGCCCATTTCGACACGCTCGACGGCCGCACGCTTGTCGAGCCGAGCAATCGGGTTCATATATACGCCCCGCGATTCGGCGCCGTGCGGAAAGTGTCCACGCTGCTGGCCCATCAGCAGATGGACAACGCGTCGGATGTCTTCCAGCCGGAAAAGCTGGTCGGCCCGACTACCGTGCAGCCGGTCGCCAGCAGTACGCAGAACATACACAGCATGCGTCAGGTCGGCCGCAAACTGGTCGACATGCAGGGTCGTTGGCAGGGTGGCGGCGTGATGGCGACCACCGTGAAAGCCAAGGCCTTCCAGGACGCTTTCAGTGCTTACGAGAACTTCTCGGTAATTCGGCTAGGCGTCTTCGAGGCCGCCGAAATGGCCCATCTGGCGCGAAGCGCGACGGCCGCCATCGCCTGGACGCACGAGCAATCGGTCCAAGCGATTATCGACCACAAGTCGGCCATGGTGGAAACATCCGACGAGAAGGTCGAGTCGCTGTTCGTGTTCAAGGATCCCCCGGGCAATCCGCGGTTGCGAGTCGTGAAGGTGGCCTCCACCCAGTTCGCCAAGCCGGGCGACATGGTCGACTTCACCATCCGCTTCGACAACATCGGCAACCAGGAGATCGGCAACGTAACGATCATCGACAACTTGACCACCCGGTTGGAATACGTGGCCGACAGCGCTCAGTGCAGCGTGGACGCCGAGATCATGACCGAACCCAACCAGGGCGGCTCGCTAGTGTTGCGTTGCGAAGTCACCGATCCTCTCAAAAGAGGCGAAGGCGGCATAATCCGCTTCCGCTGCCGCGTGCGATAGCCCAAAGCTCGCACGGTGCGTCGCGACGTACCTTGCGGCTTGAAGCTTGGACGCACCTTTCGGATCAGGTCCCATCTATGACGTTGATGTGCCACTGCTTCGTGGAAGTAGTGGCTCTTGAATCGACGAGCA
>Ga0180432_10005877_pt1 | contig 16168 bp, 20 predicted proteins | sample SS_ome_10_FD_132414 | JGI IMG/M metagenome (GOLD analysis project Ga0180432, IMG submission 132414) | Hypersaline lake sediment archaeal communities from the Salton Sea, California, USA - SS_1_MS_2 metaG | ecosystem: Environmental > Aquatic > Non-marine Saline and Alkaline > Hypersaline >... | reverse complement strand
CGATATACTCGTATCTAAGAAGTTGGTAGTAGATGGGCTTGAGAACATTATCAAAGGTATTAAGAGCGAAGTCCGTGGCGAGATATCGTCCATCGTGCAGCAGAAAGATACTAAATCGTTGGAAGGTAACGGTTACAGGATCACTTACAACACTACTACGAGGATTACCTATCGTCCCATAGACTTCTTAAAAGCTGTCGGGAACCAACCCAAACTCATCCTGAAAGGGATGGATACTAAGAAGGGAGAGATAGATAAGATGATAAAGAACGGCGACATTAGCGAAGAACATGCTGAAGAGATGGCAAAGTTCGCTTACAAGAAGACTACTCAACCTGTTCTTAGAGTGTATAAATCATCTGGGAAGAAGAAGAAGGCTCCTGCGAAAGAGAAGGCTCCGAGAAAGAAGCTTGATGTAGATAGCACGGATATGTGGTGATATCATGAAGGAAGATCCAATGAGAAGGATAGGAAAAAAAGAACCACAAGAAGATATAGAAGTTAACTTGTCCGACATTATATCTGTCTTGAATGAAAGAATCTTCATCTTGGAGACTAAACAGAGTGCACTTGAAAGAAAGATCGTTGACTTAGAGGAGGGTTTAAAATGAAAATAATGATATTCGGTAAGACTGGTGTAGAGAAGATATCTACCACTGGCGAACTCCCAGAGATAAACACGCTGATAGCGGACGCTTGCATGGTCCCTATCATTAAGGCTAAAGGTAGTAGGCGATACACTTCAGAATACAAAGCTCCACCTCATGTGAAGAACGAAGCATATTCCGCTTGGTTGAAGAGACTCGTTTATGAGAAGCCAACATACAACATGGACGTAAACTTCACAGGTATCTACAAACCTATGCCGTGGATAGATAACAAGGTTAATTCGGCGTTGTATTTCGATGGAACCTATGTTAATAAGGATATAGAGAAAGATTGTGATGTAGTCTTTTCCGTGTTCTACAATACTGGGCATAAGAATAGGATAAAGAATTCTGCGAAGATGTTCGGTATCAAGATAGATGAGTGGTTCAATATTGATTATGGTCAGTATATAAACACTAACCATAGGTATGTGCATGGTTCTAAGTGGCTTGCTGCTTGTATCGGAGCTTCCTTTGCACACAATGTAATAGTACCATCTACTAACGACTTCTGGTCTACGGAACGTGGGAAATACATATTTACCGAAGGTTCCGATTGGGTTTCTAGATACTATGGTGAAGTTGTGCAGTTTTACAATCCTGTTAAGAAGAGTAAGGTAGATATCTTAGAAGAAACTGACAGCGATTGGGACAACCTAATTCCTTGTAGATGCGGTAGATGCATGGAGTGTGCTACTACATATGCTGTCCTTGGTAAGAAACTCCCGAAGAGCTTCTTCAAGAACGATCCACGTAGAGACGAAGAGAATGCTAAAAAACTTAGAACTGCCGTTGAGATCGGAATAGCCGATATATATAGGCCGTTCGTTAAAGAGTGAGTGGGGTTCCCCAATGTCTAAGGACACATGGGGTCCATACGTTAAGAAGAGGCCTAAGAAGTTTGACCCAATTCGTAAGGACGAGGCAGGTGATGAGTTCATACGCCATTGGTGTGATGCTTACGAGGAGTATCAGTGGGACACACCTCATATTAATAAAGCTACGTTGCACACTGTTCTTGGTCAAGTTCCTGCAGTTAGAGATATGAAGATATACACATCTAAGATGAGGAACGAGGATGGGAGAGTCCATGTAGTTTGGTTTCAGCAATCTGGGACAGGGAAAGCAGGTGCTACTTACTTTTTGAAAGAAGTTACTTCGAGGATAAACTATGATAATGAAGAGAAGAAGAAACGTATGTTGTTAGAATCGCCAGACGATTTCACTGGTGCTGCCATGCTTGGCTCTTGGGAAGAGGTCGAGAAGTATGTAAAGGGACAGGGAAAGATGATTGAACGATATCTTAAACCTGGGTGGCTGGCTGAAGGTGTTCTCGATATATTTCTTATGTCTGAAGCATCAATTCTTTTCGAAGCTAAGTCCCAATTCAAGGAAGAACTAATGGTATGGTTCCAGATGGCAATGGACCCAATAGGAAATAATAAGATCACTCGGAAGTTAGCGAAGTCAGATCCTATCTATGTTAACCCAAAATGCTCGTTCTTCCTTGCATCATACATTCCTCCGAGCTTCACCAAACGAACTACAGAGAGAGGGCTTGTTCAGCGAACCGTTCCTATCGTGAATGATATTCCTATTAAATCTAGAATTAATAATATATTGAAAGGTATAGAAGGTATGGATGTCGAAGATAATGAAATAGAAAGGATGCAAAACGAACTCGATTATCTTGCTTATTACATTTCCGAACTACAAGAACCTTATAAAAACATGAGTAAATTTAATTTTAAGAAACATGCTATATCATCTTTTAAAGCTATTACTTATCATATACAAGATATGCTTGATGGTTTACCAAGATACCAACAGGATCAGTTGGCAAAGTTCGCTGACCGATCCGTACTTCAAGCGAAAAAAATAGCTATGCACCACGCAATACTCCGAAGAGATAATAAAGTAGAGGTGGAAGATGTTTCCTATGCTGAAGAGTATTTATTCCCTATATACGCCAAATTATTCCATTACTTTGAGGATGCTCTCGAAGTAGATACTAAAATGGCTGATAAAGACAAACAGATGATGGCTCTTATTAGAACAGCTATAGACGATTTACACAAAAATAACTTAGGAAAGAATGGGTGGGTGTTCGAGCAGATGTTAGTAGATAGAATATCTAGCTTAAAACGGAAACGGAAGGATTATGTTAGGAGAAAGATAAAGACTTGGATAGACAATGGACTAATGGAACACGGAGAATTACAAGGGCATTCCATAGTTAGGATGAAGAAAGCACAACCGTAAAGTTCATATAGAAGGTTAAACCTTCAGGATTTAACAGTAAAAACTTAGGAGAGAAATATATGACAAAAAGCATGATTTTAAGGAGTCTTTGCTATCTTGCTCTTCCAGAATCTTTTAAGAGTAAGTTTGGCATAAACTCCAAAAGGAAAGAGCGTTTGAAGATTTTTCCCGAACCCAACGTAGAAATAATCGAGGGCGACGGCGAGACGAAAATTATCTACACCTGGAAGGATGTAGAACTCGAACATTACCAGAAACAGGTGAACCCATGAAAGAAGATGTCCCAGAAGATATTAAGAAAAACCTTACTGAGTATGCCAAAGAGAATGGCGTAGACATCAAAGAGGTCCAGAAGATGTTCAAGGAAGAATACAACTCAGATTACATGAATGGATATACTCATGATGAGAAGTGCAAACAAGCGGCGTTCGTCGTAAGAGCAGAACTTGCTTCGAGCTTCGGTGGGAACGTTGTCTACGATGGAGTTGTATTCCAAACAACGCCACCACAAGAGAAGCCGACTAAGGACGATCCTAGTAAGACATATAAGTTCTCGGACATCTACGGCATGTTCAAGTCTTCGGAGAAAAAAAAGGGCAAGTGCGAACCTATAAAGATTCGATGTTTCGGCGATACTGCAGGACTTACATCCGATCTCCCACTAAACACTATGCTGAAGATAAACGTTTCCGAGAGTGAGTATCAGGGTAACTTGAACCTATCTATCGGTGGAGACAGTATCGGATACACGGAACCAGAAGGCGTTAAGGATGGTTTCAACCTTAGAGACTTCATCCAAGAACAACTTGGCGAACCAATCAGGATAGAAGAAGTTCCATATAAGAGGTCTAAGGACGATGATGAGAAGAAGATAGTCAAGGGCCGTGTGAAGAGTAGGAGAATAGGAGTTTCGAAGAAGGGCAACCTTCTGGCGAAGTACACTATCTACGACGACGAGCGAGGAGTAGACGACGTAATGTATATCTCTACTATGCTCACTGACCAGCTATGGGACAAAGGTGCTTTAGTTTGGGCCATAGGAACAAACTCAGAACCCGATAAGGAATACAAAAACGAGTCGATGTTCTGTGATTTCGTTGTAGGACTTTTGCCAAAGAAGGTTGGCGATAAGGAATTCGACGCAATGGTTAGAAATGCATTAGAGGAAGAGAAGAAAACGATAGGTAGTTCCTCGGTGCCGAGCGAAGTCCCGGAAGAACCCGACACGTCGGGTCTACAGGAAGTCATGAATGGTAATGTAGAGCCTGATGTAGATTTGAAGGGTTGGGGGAATTAAAATGGGTTTCGGGAATGAGTCATACGAGTCCGATTGGGAAGACGATGACTCAAACAACATCCTTATCTATGGTGGCCCGAAGGTAGGAAAGACGACATTGGCTTCTTTGATGATAAAGAAACAGTTCGATGGCGATCCTAAATGTTTAGCGTTCATAATAAACACTGATAAGGGGTTTACAAAACCTGCTAAGTTCGTAGGCTTGGGCGACCCAAAATACAAAGGTAGAATAAAGTACTTCTACGTGAACACTATTCAGAGAGCTATAGATGTGATGAACGAAATTCGGACAACTGTTGAAGAGAGGCAGAACCCTAACGACGTAGTTCTGTTCGATCTCTTATCTTGGTCTTGGGACGAGGCTCAGAAGCAGTTCGTCAACGAACTTTCCGGTGGAGAGGTTGTTGGCTACATAGCTAAAGCTATGAAAGATCCAAAGAAGTTCGGTCAATTTGAAGGTATGCAGTGGGGCTACATCAAGAAGGCCGAGGACATGGTTACTAACTACCTAACAAGGAATCCTATATGTAAAGTAATTGCACTGGCGAGAGTAAAAGATCCTACAATTTCTTATAAACTTGCTGGAAAGAAGGTTGACATATGGTGCCATGTTGGTATACCAGATGGTAGAAAAGATCTCATGCATGAGTTCAACACTGTCGTAAGGGTAGATAAATACAAGGATGGCGAAGACATAAAGAGAAAGTTCATTGTAATGGCTTCGAGGGACGGAGATCCAGACTATAAGTGGTATGCGTTCACTACGCCAGATAGCTTCGTGAAACAGATCGAGAAGTTAGAAGGTGGTATGAAGGTGAAGGAGAAACCACTGAAAGACGATACACCTTCGGACAAAGAAGTTACACAAGAGGTTGTAGAGTGTATCAAAGAAACGTTTGGGGATGAACAATCGTTCACGATGGAAGATATTGTCGATGCTTGTGGAAACCCAGATATAGTATCCACTATACTTGAACAAGCAGTGAAGGCAGGTAAGATATTCTGTGATGATAATGGGTCTTATTCATTCGACGAGCCTAAAGAAACTAAAAAAGAAGTATCCGAAGACCGAGAATACACCGAAGAAGAGATTAAGCGGGCCGAAGCAATCATTTTCGAACAGTATGACCATGAGAAAAAGGTAGCTGATGCTAATGTTGTCATCCAAACATATGTTGATGAGAATCTTGCTATTGACATGGATGAGGGTGTTTACTTGGTAGATACACTTGTAGAGAAAGGACTCTTAGTCGAACCTACCATCGGTGTGTTGAAACTTGTCAACGAGCCAGAACTCCCAGAGGAAGAGGAAGCTACTGATGACGAACCAAAGGAAGACAAGAAAGAAGAATTACAATCCACAGAAAGCGACGGGTGGTTATCATGAAAACAGTTAAGGACAAACCAGACATAGTAATAGAAGGAAAGGCGAAGGCTTTCGTGAACTTGCTTAGGTATAGCTCGTTCAATGGCCTTCTTGAAGATATTGGGTTCAATGTGAAGAAATCTACCGTGTTCGTAGTCAGTTCAGACGAAGCAGAAACAGGTGGTAAGTTCATGCACATTGGAAAATACGTAGGATTCAATACAGAAGGCGAAGGTTCTGTTGGAATTCTTGCAAGAGCTAACCTCAAGTATATCTCTAAACTCTTCAAGTCAGACGACGAGATCAAGATGGAGGTATGGCCTAGTGAGATCAAGGTAGTCGGGCCGAAGGATGAGGTTACTACCCCTAGACTGAACGTAGACGATCTTACTACATATAGGGAGAAGCCACCATATACATTGACCGATGATTACATCGTGGCTTATAAAGGTGGCGAACGGGAGCCAGATACAATAGTTAAGATGAATGCTTCCGTGCTTTCCGATATTGTATCGAAAGCTGATCTTGTCGAGCAAAACTACTTCCCTATGGTTTTCAAGGAAGATGGTGTTTTGGAATACTCCGTTGGTTCAAACGACGAAGTAAGGACTAACCATGTTATATCGTCATCCATAGAAGGGTTGGACATAGAAGGTAAGGAACTAAGGACAACGCTACAAGCGGGACTTCCTGAAGTAGCTGGGTTCTTGACGGGGGATATCGTCCTATCGGGCATATCTGACTATCCTATATGGGTGAAGGCAGACAAGGAAGATGCATTAATCGGATTTGTCCTTTCGCCAAGGGTGGAAGACGAAGCGGAAGAAGAAGCTGAAGAAGAAAGCGAGGAAGAGGGGGAGTAATCCCCCTTATTATTTTAGGTGTTCTCGTTGATATCTCCACATTGGGGCTTGACCCCGCGATGTTTCGGAAACCCAGGACAGTTCATGGTCTACGATACGGAATACTTGCAACAACTTATAAACGAGAACAACGGTTCTTCGCCGATTTACATTTCACATAATTCATTTCCTAAAATAGACAGGTTCGGTTCGCCGGAGACCGTCTTAGTAGATAAAGTTTTGAAGGATATCGACAACGAGAAGAAGCCGGAAAATGCTTTACTCGACCTACGGAAGCTGGTTAGACATGCGAGGAAGCATAACATACCACATTGCAAGACGTTCTCTGGTTCAAAGGGATTTCATTTTTTTCACTTGTTCAAGCCAGAAGAATACGATGCTAATCGACATCTAGAAGATGCTATTAGAGCAGTCCAGTTATGGTGGCGTGGTTTAGGAAAGTGGGAGAAAGATAGATATGCTACGGAACTTAGGAACGACGACCCTGCGGTTATCGGTGACTGGCGTAGGCTGATACGAGTTTGGGGTTCGAGGTATGCTAAGTTCAACCCAGCTACACGGACATCAACACCGAAGGACACGCATTGTATACCACTGACGGATGAGATGGTGTTCGATTGGTCGATGCCCGATATAATCGAATACTCTAAGAATCCTACAAAGGTAGAGCTGGATTACTCGGGAGACGCTTACACGCTGAAAGAGTTTATAAAGAAATTCAATGTAAAGCGACCTAAGTATGATACTGCCGAATATAATGTTGGTGAAGGAAAGATAGTAGACTTCACAGATAAACACGATACTGTCATGAGAAAGATGTTCCCGGATGACTGCCTATACAACCAGATAATGTCGGACAATCCAGACCATATGGCAAGGTTCGCTTTGGTGGTTTACTGCCGAGAAGCTTTGAAGATGAGTAAAGAACAGGTCTTCAATCTTTTCTATTCGAGGAATTGGGTGGATCGGCATAATACTCAAGTTAATAAGTATCAGATAGGACATATCTACAAGAAAGGATATGAGAGGCAGAAGACAAGATTGAAGTTCTGTATGTGGATGCGGAGGAAGAACCTGTGTGTCGGAGAACGTTGTAAACATTTTAAGAACTATGTGAAGAATTGGGAGAGATGAAAATGATTGATAAGGATGATGAAAACTATAAGTTTTGGAAAGAGATAATATATAAGAATGGGGAATTAGACGAAGAGCAAGTCATGAAGGAGCTTGATGACTATAAAATGCTGTTGGAATCGGTTTCGATAGTCTATCAGGAAGTTACTGGTGGGAAAGTATCTAAAGCTAACACTTGTGCTAGTGATGTCATATCGGTTTATAATGACCATGTGGAAGAACTCGTGAGGGAAGGCGTTATCGAAGAGCTTGGTTTGGGGAATTATTCGCCTTTAGGTTGTTGGGTATGTGGATGCAATTCAAGCGCGTATTACCCCATGTGTTTCTATTACTGCCCAACGTGTGGTGAGAAGAGGGATATCGAATGACTAGGAATATATTCATATCGAAATATAGACCGAACACGTTAGATGATGTTATCGGCCAGGACAATATAGTAGAATCATTGAAACGATTCAGAGATAATCAATCAATGCCACACCTTTTGTTCGAAGGACAACAAGGTATAGGCAAGACTACTTGTGCAGTAGCGTTGATGAAGGATATATACGGCCAAGATTGGAAAACCAACACATTGAGAATAAATGCTTCCGATGAAAGTGGCGTGGACAATATTAGAAAGACCGTTAAAACATTCTGCAAGACTACGCCGATAGGAGTGGATTTCAAGATAGTTTTCTTAGATGAAGTAGACTACATATCGGCCCAATCTCAAGCAGTCCTTAGACGGGTCATGGAAGATTTCTCCAAGCGGACTAGGTTTATATTGTCATGTAACTATTCGTACAAGATTATCGATCCTATAAAAGACAGGTGCGCGGTCTTCAAGTTCGCACCTTTAACGCAACAGAATATATATAGCGTTATAGCTAAGATAGACGAAGTAGAAATAGATGAGAAGTCCAAGTGGCTAATAGCTTCCAAGTCCAACGGTTCGATGAGGAAGGCACTTAACATCGTAGAAACGCTATCTATAGGCAGGGATAAGATAACTATCGATATGATCGAGGATGACCTGAACAAGTTCCTGAGTAACGAGGATATTCCTATGGTACTCGATATGATCAAGTCAGGTAACTTAAGAGGACTCCACGAGAAGACATATGAGATCACACGATATAAGGGAATATCTCCGTGGGAGTTCATACACGAAATGTTAGTAGCTATCGAGGAAGGTGACTATACGCCGGAACAGAAGATGGCTATGGCTATGCTGATGGGCGAATATGATTACAGGATGACGATAGGGTGCAACCCTGAAGTTCAGTTAAGCTGTATGTTCAGGGAAATGTCGAAGGTAATCTAAATGCTATACACTTGGAACGACCTCTACAATGATGTAGTCTCTAAAGCATCCAACATAGCTGGCCTGCTCAAGACGGGGACTATCGAAACTGTTTACGGCGTTCCTCGTGGTGGTATACCAGTAGCAATCGCTATTTCATACTGCTACGGTATCCCGATAGCAGAATCCCCAGATGCCAAGACGCTTATCGTGGATGATTTCATAGACACTTGTGAAACTATGAAGAAGTATCCTATAGAAAACTATAGGTTCGTTCTTGTAGCTACTACATATAAGAAGGACGGTGATATTATGCGAAAGCTCATTACCGAACCACGTATAGCGGATGAACCCGTGTTTCCTTGGGAACATTCTGGTAAGCAGATGGAAGAAGGGTTTGAGATAATTTACCGAGCCTGTGGAGAGGAAAGGGAGTTGGATAAGAAGAAGATGGCGAAGACATGGGAAGGGTTGTTAGACGGTTACGGCGACGAGCCAAAGATACGTTATGTAGAAACGTCTACGAAAAAGACGATGGAAATAAAGTCAGAAGGGTTTATAGTAGATGAAGATAACTTTATAGTAAAAAGCTATAATATAACGGCAACTGTCGAACCTAAACCTAAGAAATTGCCGAACTTAGATGATGTAGGTTTGCGGTTGAAGTATCTATCACACCGGCTAATAACGCCACATGACTTCGCTGATTCGGTTTATAAACATTTCAATAAGATATTCAGGAAGGCAGAGATAGAAGTAGAAATAGAAGGAGTTAAGTATGTTTACAAGGAGGCAAAGTAAATGGCATGGATATTAATACAGGACAAACCAAGATCAATGATGTTGTTAGATGACATTGGAAAGAACGTATTAGAGGCATTACACAACGCACCACCGAAGTTTCCAAGTGCACCACCACACCCACCGAACGATACATTCTACGGAAATTTTCAAGGGATTGAGTTGATAGGTTGTGTTAATGACGATGACATAGAAGGATTGTTAGAAAAAGTAAAGAAATATCAGAGGAAGTGAAGTAAATGGGAGTAGATTATAGTGCAACTTGTGTTTGTGGGTATGAATTTAATGAATACGATGATGCTATAGAAGCATGTAAGTGTTTGCTAGGACCAGAATACAATGGCGATTACCCAAATGAAGACATTGAAGAAATGGGTCTTTTTTTCATTATAACCAATGGGTGGGGAGAGGGTAGGCCATATTATGTTGGAGTTATACTATTTGATGTGGGGTTTTATGATAGTTTTATAACACATGATTTAGAGGAAATGATATTCGAATCTAAGAAGAAGATGGAAGAATTAGATAAAATCATAGGCAGAAAGAGTAAGGTATATGCTTTTCTTAGAAATTCATGAGCTGGTTAAATGAAGTTCCTACTACTCCACGGCTACGTTGATTACGAAGACGAATATTCTGTTATCCACAACATATGCCGTGCCGATGATGGCAAGCGTTATGATGTCGTAGTCCGTGACTTCGAACCTTACTTCTACTCCACTGTAGAGATAGACCACGACAAGGTTAAGAGGATTGAGAAATCGCCTATCCCATCTTATGATAATAAACAACTCTATAAGATATTTACTGAACATTCTGGCGACGTGCCGAAGGTCAGGCACGAAGTCAACTTCCATTACGAAGCAGACGTCCCATTCCCGAAAAGGTTCCTGTATGATAAAGGCATCTATGCCTACTTCGAACTCCCAGGCAATATCGTCTTTGAGATCCGAAATACCGATAGGAACGAGATAGTCGTTCCGCACGAACACTTCAAACCTATAGATTCTGCTGACATACAACCCTATATATGGTGTGTGGATATAGAAACTCTTGATGACGTAGACGCTAAGAAAGCTAAGTCACCTATCATATCTATCGGTGTTTATGATGAGAACAAGAAGCGTTATGCTGTGTTTATCCACGGTAACGATGGGTTCGACCGAGGAAAGATAGCGAAGATGTTAGAAGAGAACTTCGAACCCATCACAGATTTTACTGTTATCCAATGTGACTCCGAGATAGACCTACTACAAAAGTTTGATAAATCTTTAAAGAAGATACAACCGGACATTCTCTACGGTTGGAACTTCATTAATTTCGATATTGAATACATACGAAACCGAATGAAGAAATACAACATGGTTCTTGATATAGACATCATGAACTTCGATGCTGAAGGTGGTTACAAGAAGCTATCCGAGAATGAACTACCATCTACTAAACTGGATGAGATAGCAAAGGTCGAGTTCGACCAACGAAAGATTCCAAGAGAGTCTATCGAAGAGATGTTAGCTAATGACCCTTCTAAACTGATAGCATACAACATAGGCGACGTTTATTTGACATCGAAGATAAACCACAAGCGGAATGTAGTTAACTTCCATATGTCGTTAGCTAAGATAGCAGGGACGGACCTGCCGTCTACTCCGCATAACTCTATGCTCGGCGACTCGTTCTTCCTCCATATGGCGAATGGGAATGTTGTTCTCCCGTCTGGTAGGTTACGTCGTGTGAGGACCATAGAAGCCGGTGGAAAGGTGCAGGATGCGTACAAGGGCATAGCTAAGTATGTTGTAGGCTTCGATCTCAACAAAGCCTATCCAACGGCTATGGAGCGTTGTAATCTGTCTCCTGAGACGAAATTAGGCTATATGTGCGACGTTTGTCAGAACGACTGTAAACGGAAGCACGTAGAGATACGAAGGAATGCTGATGGTGAGGTTAAGGAACACTACTGCGATAAGTGGAACCCAGTAGAAGATTCTATTAAGGTTCCGTCGGGACGTTGTTACACGAAGAAGTTCGAAGGTATGATACCAAAGGCAGTAGGTCATCTGATGAAACTTAGAAAGGGTTTCCAGGAGAAGGAAAAGGAATATCTTGCTAAGGGTGATACGGTTAATGAGAAGATAAACTTCGAGATGCAGTTCGGAACTAAGAAGATAGTTAACTCTCTGTATGGAATCCTTGGGCATATAGAGAAGGATAAGGATGATGAAAGTTGGGGAACTGCAAAGTTCAGACTTGCGGATGGTGAGATAGGTTCGGACGTTACCCATATAATCAGGTTGTTGATAGGGTGGATCAAGGAACATGTAGAAGATATAGGAAGCTTACTGGAATACTGTAAGAACGACGAGGAAGCTATTAAGATAGAGACATTAGTAGAGTATCAAGATAAGATAAAAAAGGTATACGGCGATACGGACAGTGTGATATTCACTATACCTTATGAAGAATTGTTAAATGACATTTCAAGAGACGATATAATGGGTATGTGTTCATTAATTGAAGAACTTCTTAATAGATCGTCTATAGATTTCGCATTAACGCACACTGGCGTTGAAGCATTCTATGGTATTGAATTTGAGAAGTTCTATGAGTCGTTCTTTCAAGGTGGTAAGAAAAAGAAGTATGCTGGTTACTACTTGTGGAAGAAGGGTAGTTGGATGGATGATAGAGATTATGATGAGCGTAGAGAAATACGTGGCTACGAGTTACGCCGTTCTGATTGGTCGCCTTTGTGTAAACGTTTACAGGAGAAAACTTTTAAACACATAATCGTTGACAACATAACTGAGAAGGAATATGGTAGAATGGTAAGGGTTTGGAAGAACGAATTCTTCAGTGGAGAACACGATAAAGATATAAAGTGGGCGAAGAGGATTGGCGTTTGGACAGAGCCGAATGACGTTGATAAGAACGGTAGACCTAAGTCGCCGACCATACAGCAACGGGCTGGTATGAAGTCTAATGAAGTGTTCGGGCATAAATGGGAACAAGGAGATAAACCATACATGTGCTATATGCGTAAACTTAATAATGGTGAAAGTTATGACATAGTAGCTATGGATGTGGATGATTCTCCATCGGAATATGGCGAAATAGACTACGAAACAATGTGGGATAATCAAGTCCGTGGTCCACTGAGTAGAATAGTAGAAGCGTTGGGGTGGGACTGGGGATATATAGAGTCGGGTGCGAAACAAGTTACGGGGAGTGATTTTTTTTGAGCGAAGATATTTACATTTCAAAATACAGGTGCAATGACATTTCCGAGTTCATCGGAAATGATAAGGCTAAGAAAGCAACGGTTAGCTACTATCAGCGGTTCTTCAAAGGCTCAAAGAAACGGGCGATGCTTTACCAAGGTCCACCTGGGACCGGCAAGACTACCTTAGCCATCCTACTCGCTAAGGCCAAGGGCATCCCATACGAGCTGGTAAATGCATCCAACTTGAAGAAGGACTCCGCCATACGTGTCGGCAACAACTTAATGTCGCAGTCCATCTACGGTAAGGTCAAACTAACCATACTCGATGAGTGTGACAGACTCGATAAGAGAACTCAAGCTACTTTAGCTAAATATGTGAAGAACACCAAGCAACCGATCATAATCACGGCCAACTATCCAGACAAGATATCTAAACAGTTAAAACAATACTGTATATCCGTAACCTTTAATAAGCCTAGCGACGAAGAGATATATCAACGATTGCAGGATATATCTGATTTAGACGACGACGTTCTAAAGGATATATCGAAAAACTCCGACACCATCAGATCGGCTTTGAATATGTTGGAAGTAGTTACCATAAATGGTAATTCTATCGATGAACTTACCAAAAATGGTATTAACTCATTCGATAAGGTAGACCTGTTCAAAGATTCTGTCCTGAACGGTGTTCAGCACCGACAAAAGATGACACCCGATGAGATAGTGGTTTACTTGCATGATAGCTATTGCGACCCTAAGATAGTATCGGACCTTGATATGATAAACGGAAGGAGCCGTGAAGTTGGCTACGACCAGTGGCGTTACTTCTTCAGCTACTTCGATAACGTTCGCGTGAAGAGCGTGTGCAAGTGGCCCTATACGTGGGGGTTGATAAGTAAGATGAAGGGACGGAGAAAGGTTCAGGAGAGGAGAGAAGTGAAGGTGAGAAAGCTAACGAAGGTAGAACGAGAAGATAAAAAAGTGAAGTCGTTGGGGGCGTTCTTTTGATATGCTCAAGATGTCACCGCCAGCTCAAGAACGACCCACGGATCATAGACGACAAGCCATACGGTCCGGTATGTGCTCGGAAAGTTAAGAAATCTAAGCTAAGTAAAATGTATCCTAAACTGGGGGAGTTCTTCTAATGGTGACCAACAGGCGCAGAGGAACCGACTTCGAGCGCGACTTCTGCAAACGTGCTACCGATATAGGTTTCATTGAACCCGAACGTCAGCCGTTGTCTGGACAACTCCCACAGGCTAAATACAAGTCGGACGTGACTATGGGTCTGCTAACGCCGGACAATAGAGATTTGCGTTTCCTAGTGTCCTGCAAACGAACTATGGCTAAAGGGAAGATCACATTTCAGATAGCGTGGTTAGCGGAGAACGAAGAGTTTGCTTCTGCTGTTAACAAGATTCCGGTGTTGGGTTTTACGATGGGTGGGAAACCGGGTCAAAAACGAGATTTTTACATTGTCATAAGCAGAGAAGATTACATCAAGATCACAGGTAACGAGAGGGATATAGTAGTCGTCTCTATGCAGTTCCGAGGTAAGAAGCAGTTATCATTTACTAAGAAGAAACTAGACGCATGTAGGTATAAGAACGGTCAGCCTAAGAAGATACCTGTATCGTCGTTCTTCGGTGACGATGGATGGTATTACGTGTTCCGGTTAGAGGAGTTCTACAACGCTATAATGGTGGAATATGAATATATAAACACCGTTAATCAGTGGTTTTAGCGAAATGGTTAAATAGAGGTTAAACAGTTAGGGTAATTATGAAAAAACAGTGGGATCTAACAGCCGAACAGTACGAGTCCATCAAGGATAAGTTCACCGAAATACGGAAGGAGAACAAATTATTCCGTAGAAGTAGGTTCCCACATTTCGTGTGGTATGGCGACAGGGAGCGACTGGAATGCTTCTACAGACGTGCATACGACCCGATGACAAGACAAGAAGAACTTAGGTCGGCTGTAATTAAATGGGAAGGCGATGACGTTACTCACTTTTACGTAGATCTTAGGAAGCTAATGGAGAGGTTTGAATGACTGAAGAAAAAACAATAGAATGGATCATAAAGGAGTACGATGAGATTGAAAAGAAAGCCACTGACTTAGTAGAACCAATTATCGAACGCATCGACAAAGATGATAAAGAAACAATATTAGAAACGGTCGATTCTATCACTAAAGTCGTGTCATTAAAGAAGTTAGAGATATTAGCCGAATACTTAGATGTGCGACCAGGAACATTGGAGTTGTTGAGAAAATGAGCTACAAAGACTCTCCGTTATGTTTACTACTTGGAACATCGCCACAGGTTCGGATTGCGTTCTTTTTTTTAGCGAATCCGTTCGACGACTTCACTAAGACTGACATAGCTAGATACCTCGAAATGTCGAGGCATAGTGTCTACAAGGGTTTGGCACCATTGCTTAGGTTCGGACTAGTAAAGGAGTCGAGGAAAATCGGTAATACTACATTGTATTGCACAGACACAGGAGATCTGTTCGGAGCGTTAACGAAGGTGAACGATGAGGTCGTGCAGAAGATGATAAAGGAACAGGAGAAGTGATTGATATGAAACAAAGAATCGAAGTTGAACTGTTTAAAGTGGGTAGTAAGTTTGGCCCTCACGAGCTAGAGCAAGGAATGACTGTCAGAGTTCCGGAAACGCCGTTTCCTGTGACTTACAATGATAATGGTAAGTTAGCGGGGACTTGCACCGAAATAACGTGGAAGGACGGCGTGTGTAAGGCTGTGATAGAATTAGACGAACGCCTAGTATCGACTGGTGCATTCATAGGCGAAGACGACTTAGAGATAGAAAGCATAGTAGTTCCAACGTTAAGTCAACTGAATGTTAGGGAGGAATAGAATGGCCGATGAAGTTGTGATAAAAATGGAATCAGAGTCGGTCAGCCCAAAGAACGAGTTAGACGATGTGTTTCATAGTCTCGATGATTTCTTGAAGGGTTTGGAAAAATACTATAATTCTATGCAATGTAGTTTAGATAAACAAGTAGAGATATCTCTTATATTAAAAGATTTTGAGGATTATGTAATGATAATAACGAGCGTCCCTTTACCAGGAGTGCAGTATGGACCTATAGGATATAGACAAATGTTAAAGTACGACATTCCAAAGAATGTGAAGATAATAGATGTTTTAGATTATGTTGTTAAGGTGTTCAAAGTAGAGAGCATAAGAACAACTCCTCCTATCGGGGTTAGTGAAGCTATTATAGATGTGATACGTCATAGATATATAAATGTTGTTTGGGATT
>Ga0180432_10005876_pt1 | contig 16171 bp, 14 predicted proteins | sample SS_ome_10_FD_132414 | JGI IMG/M metagenome (GOLD analysis project Ga0180432, IMG submission 132414) | Hypersaline lake sediment archaeal communities from the Salton Sea, California, USA - SS_1_MS_2 metaG | ecosystem: Environmental > Aquatic > Non-marine Saline and Alkaline > Hypersaline >... | reverse complement strand
TTAATTTTTGTTAACAAAAATTAAAAAATAATTGAATAATTTTATTTATTTACAAAACGATGAAAAAAAATCTAACAAAATCAAAATAACAAGAAATAAATGGAAGCACCACCTCCACCTCCTCCCACCCCGGAAACCATAAAAATCCGTCATTTGGTGATTTCCGGAGGAGCTGTAAATGGTCTGTTTATGTATGGTTCTCTTCAACAGGCACAACTAAACGGCATATGGAATTGCGCCGACCTAACCTCCATTCATGCAACTTCGGTCGGCACAATGATTGCCCTCATTATTTTACTCCGTTTTGACTGGGAAACAATGGATAAATATTTGATTGAAAGACCCTGGGAAAAGGTGTTTGCCATTAACGGCCAATTACTTTTCGAGTCGTATATGAAAAAAGGATTATTTGATACAGCATTAATAACAGAGATATTCAAACCTTTATTCTTGGCGAAAGATATGAATATTGATATTACTTTTGCCGAACTCTACGCAATAACTAACATAGATTTTCATTGTTATTCTTTTGATTTGAATAATTTTTGCATCACTGACATTTCACACACCACATTCCCAGATTTACCGGTTTTGACTGGAATAACCATGTCGTCGGCATTGCCGGGATTATTTGCACCCGTGTTTTTAACAGAACAAGAAATGGAACGAACTAACAACAACATTATAAATCAAAATAAAAATGGATGTTTCATAGACGGAGGAGTACGTGCAAACTATCCAGTGCAACAATGCATGGATGCTTACCCCGAAACAAAAAACAATCCACAAAGTATTTTGGGAATTACTCTTCGGCAAGCCGAACCTAACAAAAATGGAAATAATGGAAACAATGAAGCCAATGAAAATAAAAATTCATATATTACACCTGAGTCCAATATTCTTGAATATTTCGTAGAATTTGCCAATAAAATCAATCATTGCCTTTCGCAACAACATGAAATAACCAATTTGTTAGGAATACAAGAAATAGAATGTCCTTCTTGTGCGGATATTTTCGATTTAAAAGTATGCCAAGAGGTGATTTCTTCACCAGATATGCGACGCAATTGGATAAATCGAGGAAAACAAATGCTTGTGTGAATTGGTTTTCCTAACAAAATGAAAAAAGAATTTATTTGGTATGAAATTAATTTAAATGAAAAATAGCGGCACTTTCAACCAGCAAACCATTGGCGAAAATACCATAATTTGAATATAAATCATTATTTTCGAGTGCAATATGGTAAATATCAAATTCACCTTTTATATTATAAGCTTGCATGCGTTCATCTATCCATGCAGGAAGGCGATAATTTCCATCTGTAATGTAGATGTCACCTAACATTTCCTTTATTTTTTTCTTTTGCTCTTCGGTCAATGACTTTACTAATATAGAATGTGCTCCGGTTATGATTAAATCAGCTTCTGTGAGTTGCGGAAAAGATTGTTTATTAGCAATATATAATTGGTGCACCCACCCCGTTTATACTGCATTCAGCTCTCACTATCTATCAAAAAAAAAAAAAAAAAAAAATGGGTGGCTCTGCCGTAATAATTGGTCTTTTGTGCGTTCCGCATATATCCCATTGTTTATTTTCAATGATTTTATTTTTACTATGGGTTTATATTCGCCATAATTGTGAATAGTTTTTATCAAGGTTCCAATTTTTAGTTCTTGAATAGGAACATATTCTTCTTGTTGTTTTTCATCGTTAAAAGTGAGTATTTTAGTGTCTTTTTTGAAACATATAACAGGAGCAGGAGCTTCTAAAATAGTTATAGGTACTGCTGGAGTATTATACAATGTAGTTAAAAACCCCTTTGTTAGTACTAAATACCATGTTCCCTGTGGAGGCATTTCTTCTGCCTTTATATTAATTGTTATTGTTTCTGGGTTAGTCCCTGTCCCTATAGTTATGGATGTAATATAGTTAAAAGGTGGTGTCTGATAATTCTCGCTATATTTCAAGTCATAAGTTCCAGGTGAAAAAGTATAAGGACCCGTTGAGGTTGCTGGAAACTGTTTAGCGGTTGCAATCAATGTTCCATCCTGTCCTTCATAAAAATTACCATCTGTGGTATAACTGAATATATTTGCTGACATTTATATTATATTTTTATTTTTGTTAGCTAGTTTCAATTCGTTATAAAATCGTGCACGAACAAATACACCATTGTTTTCGCACATTTTTATAATCTGTTTATAGTTTTCATCATTATTATCATTATTATCATTATTATTACATTTATAGCAACGACAATTCTCCAATGAAGAACAACAACACCCACCATTTACACATTGTTCTTTTATTCCTCCTTTACTATTTTTGTTTGCCGTTTTAATAGCCTCTATTTTGGATATAACATCTTGTTTAACTTTTGCAACCGAGTTATTATACAACATATGTTGATGCGAAAGTGAAATCGTCTTTGAATTATTCATTTCCCATAATTGAAATGTAATAATAAATCCAACAATAAAAAACCACGGCATATTTAATTCTTTTGTTAGATGCAAGGATTTAGTTTTTGTTTTATTTTTTAATTCATAATATTTTTTGAAAAAAATGAATTAAAAAGCATTGCATATATAATATATATATTTAGGGTCAAACGTCAGTAGAGAAAATAATGGCATCCAAGACGACTGCTACCGCAACCGCAACCAATGCAAAGATAAAGGCGACCGCCAAAAAGTCTCAAACTGCATCCGCATCCAAGGCAACAAAGAAAAAGGCAACATCTGATGCAACCAATGCGGATGCGAATGCCAAGATGTCAGCCGAAGACCAGCAACTCGTTCAGCAATACCAGCAAAAGAATGAGTTGGAACACGTGCTGGACCGCCCGGATATGCATATTGGGTCAGTAGAACATGTGCATACCGATGTGTGGTTGTACGATGAGGATGCGTCAAGAATTGTGAAAAAAAATATTGAGTATATCCCCGGATTATTCAAGTTGTTTGATGAGGGTATTATCAATTGTCGCGACCACGTAGTGCGTATGAATTCGCACATTGCGATTAAAAAGGAGAATTGTCTTCCCGTTTCGTGCATCTCGGTAGACATTCAAGAAACAGACGGCACGATTATAATGACAAACGATGGTCGCGGAATAGATGTCGCCATGCATCCAACCATTGGGCTTTGGATACCGGAACTCATTTTTGGCCACCTGCGGTCCTCTACCAACTACGATGACACCGACAAGACGAAAAATGAGGCGGATGCATTGCGGGAAAAGATGAACCAAGAGGGTCCACTCTATGGTCTATGGGGTGGCAAAAATGGCCTGGGAATTAAGCTCGTGTTTATCTGGTCGACATTCGGTTCGGTTGAAACCGTCGACCACGTTCGTGGGCTGAAATACTACCAAGAGTTTCGCAACAACTTGTCGGAAATCGGCAAGCCCACATTGTCCAAATGCACGACAAAAAAGCCATATACCAAGATTACCTTTCGCCCGGATTATGCACGCTTGCAACTGCCGAACTGCCTGACATCAGAGATGATTGCACTTTTGAAAAAACGCGTGTATGATATTTCTGCGGTGACGGACAAGTCGGTCAAGGTGAAAATAAACAATGTGGCGGTTCCGGTCAAGAATTTTTCGCAGTATATCGACCTGTATATCGGCGACAAGGGTGAAAGCACGCGATGCTATGAAATGGCAAAGAATGAACGCTGGGAATACGCAGTCGCCGTTTCCCCCGATGCTGAATTCACACAGATTTCTTTTGTGAATGGTATCTATATGCAAAAGGGCGGTAAGCATGTGGATTATATCATAAATCAAATCACGAGCAAGTTGAAAGATTACATTGAAAAGAAGAAGAAAAAGGCGGTCAAGGCGTCGTCCATCAAGGAACAGCTCATTCTCTTTTTAAGATGCGACATTTTGACACCATCTTTTGACAGCCAAAGCAAGGATTACCTGAATACGCCGGTGTCTAAATTCGGGTCTGCGTGCACGGTTTCAGATGCATTTATTGAAAAGGTGGCCAAAATGGGAGTGATGGACTTGGCGTGTGCGATTTCCGAGGCCAAGGAGAAGAACCTGGAAAAACGCACCGATGGAAGCAAGCGAAAGCGTGTTATGGGCATCCCGAAACTAGACGATGCGAATTGGGCGGGAACCGCGAAATCCGACCAATGCACGCTCATTTTGTGTGAGGGAGACTCAGCCAAGGCGGGAATTATTTCGGGATTGTCGGTGAATGACCGGAATATGTATGGCGTGTTTCCTTTGAAAGGAAAACTGGAAAATATCCGCAAGGCGGGTGTGAAAGTGAAAGAAGAAGGCGAAATTGCGAGTATCAAGAAAATCTTGGGATTGGAGGAACGCAAGGTTTATGCGGACATGAATGACGTGCATAAAAATTTGCGCTATTCCAAGGTGCTGATAATGACGGACCAGGATTTGGACGGCAGTCATATTAAAGGCTTGTGTATCAACCTGTTTCACTTTAAATGGCCTTCTTTGACGAAAATTCCTGGATTTGTGTCGTTTATGAACACACCCATTTTAAAGGCAAGCAAAAAAGGCGGACAAAGTAATAACCAAGAATTGGTGTTTTATAACCAGGGCGAATACAATGACTGGTTAAGACAGCACACAGCCCAGCAGGTAAAGACTTGGGCGATAAAATATTACAAGGGACTTGGAACGAGTGTCGGCAAGGAGTTCAAGCGATACTTCGCTGACCCCAAACTGGTGAATTTGTCGCATTCGGGACAGCCATGCGATGATTATATTGACCTTATGTTTCGCAAAGAACGCGCAGATGACCGAAAGCAGTTGCTGAAAGATTACGACCAGAACAATTATCTCAACACCAGTCTTCGTTCCGTATCTTATACGGATTTCGTGCAAAAGGAGTTGCTGGGATTTTCGTGTGCAGATTGCGTGCGAAGTATTCCCAATGTCATTGATGGTCTCAAACCGAGTTTAAGAAAGGTGCTTTATGCGTGTTTCAAACGAAACTTGAAGGACGAAATTAAAGTGGCTCAACTTGCGGGGTATGTGTCGGAGCATTCGGCATATCATCACGGCGAAGTCAGTTTGACCGGCACCATTATTAATATGGCACAGAACTACGTGGGAAGCAACAATATTAATCTTTTGGTTCCTTCCGGTCAATTTGGAACGCGCTTGAAAGGTGGCAAGGATGCTGCATCACCGAGATATATTTTCACTTATTTGGAGAAAATCACGCGGGCTTTGTTTGTGGAAACAGACAATGCATTGCTGAAATACTTGGAAGATGATGGAATACCCATTGAACCCGAGTTTTACGTCCCAATCATACCGACTGTGCTCGTGAATGGAAGCTCCGGTATTGGCACGGGATACAGCACGGAGATTGCGTGTTATAACCCGATGGAAATCATAGGACATTTGAAGGAGTATTTGCAGTGTCCGGCTGCAACGCGACGGCTGAACGCGGAGAAAGAATGGGTGCCGTATTATCACGGGTTCAAGGGACAGGTGATACAGACCAGTGAAAATCATTTTATGTACAAGGGGGGGTATGCTACGATGCCAAACCAGCAAGACACGGTGCACGTTAGCGAATTACCGATTGAGCGCTGGACAGATGATTACAAGGAATACCTGGAAGAACTGGAAAAGAATGGCACGATAAAGAGCTATACATCGCTGTCGACGGATACGGAGATTTCTTTTGACATTGTCTTTCCGCCGAAAAAAGTCCAGCAACTGGAAGCAGAGGCAGTGCCGGGAAAACCGCATTGCAATAAATTAGAGCAACTTTTGAAACTCTATACGAATGCGACCACAACAAATATGGTGGCGTATAACAAGGACCATCACTTGTGCTATTATACGGTGAATGATATTTTCGCCGAATTCATACCGGTGCGTGCAGAATTGTATGTAAAAAGAAAGGCTGCAATGATTGACACACTTCGGCAACAACTGGTGGTTCTTTCAAATCAGGCCAAGTTTATCCGTGAAATATATGCTGATTTGGTGGATTTGCGAAAGAAAACGCCAAAGCAGGTAATAGATATGCTTACGGAACGCAAGTATGACCGCGTGGATGGCGATTTCAAATATTTAACACGGATGCCAATGGAAAGCGTGACGGAGGAACACGCTGCGGCCATTATGAAGCGGTGCGACGATAAACACCGGGAACTGGAATTAGTTGAACGCACCAGCACGGATGATATGTGGTTGCAAGACTTGGAGCATTTGGAGAAAATGTATGGAGAATATGTTGCGGAACGCAACGCGGCGTCTGCATCCATTGCAGATGGCGATACCACAACCACTACCAAAAAAACAAGAGAAAAAACAAGCGGTGCAAAGAGAGTGATAAAAACGAAAAAATAAAGATAAAAGAAAAGAAAATAAAATGAAAAATCAAAGATAAAACAAAATAAAAACACCAAATAAAACAACACAAATAAAACAACACAAATAACAAAAACAATAACACAAACAAAGATGGAATGGATACAATCTTTTTTAACCGATACACAGGATTACATTGCCGACACAATCGTTTCCATCGTTGAAAAGTCGCGACTTGAATATAAGCCATTAGAAAAAATCGAAATCAATACACCAGATGAAGTGAGCGATACACTTAAAGCACACATTGATAAGAAATTATGTCATTCCTTGGACACAGGTTCATGCACTTTCGCTCACATTCAAAATGGATATTGGACGCTAAAAAAACAAGAGAATTGTTATGCAGTGAAACTTGAAGTTCTTAACGATATTATTGATACTTTTTTTGCAACAATGGAACTAAATTATATTAAATTTTTGACTTACCAGCCGTATTATCCGTGTATTTCTGCAAATCACATTGCAGATATGAATTTCGTGAAATCATTGGTGGTCTGTAAAGTATATGACAGCAGTAAATGCGTGATTTGATTATAAGCCGTTAAAATCCAAACTCATCAATAATCCAATTCGTCATTTCCACGTGGCCATGTTTGACAGCCAAGAAATATGCCACCTTCATTGGAACATCACACAGCAATTTCATTTGATGCATCCATTGCAACACTTCCAAATCACCTTTTGCACAGACCTTTTCAAGAGCATCGCAAGACACGGTATGAATGGGATGAAGATTAAACAACCAATTCATAAAGACAATGTTGCCATTTTCGAACGCGGCATTCATGGCCTCATTGTTATTAAAACCAATGTCAATGTCTGGATGTTGTGCATAAAAATTGATTGCTTCAATCAACCTATCATCCCAGCAAAGGCGAACAAATTTGAAGTTTTGACGCAACATATGAGTTCTGTTTTGATATAGGCTCATCCAGTTGGTCGGGCGACGAGTAAAAACAGAAGCGGTCTTATTAGATAAATTGGAATAAGATGCAGTCGAAGGCGTCAAACGCACCGGCACCGGAGCCAACATTGGAAGGACGTCCAAAGTGGCAGAGGAGGGCATAATGTTCTCCTTATTAATGCATCTCAATAGTGAAGCCATTGTTTAAAAGATGACGAAATGAAGACAAACGTATATAATTATCAATTATTTTGATATGGTTATATGTATAAAAATGAAACACAATTTTCATTTTTATATTTCATCAAAAAATCAAAAAAAATCAAAAAAATCAAAAACAAAAAACAAAATCACACATACACACATTCATTTAACCAATAAAAAATTCATTGGGATTTCGTTTGAAGAATAATTCGTCATTAATGAAGGGGTAGATACAACAACATCGTATTCATATTGTAATCGCTGAATTAAATTATTTATTTTTTCATTTGTTAGCTGGTTAGATGCAGATAAAGAGATGGAATCACGCACAACTATTTCTAAAATAAAAAATTGAGGAAAATAGGCAGTGATGGGATGGTGTGCAAATCCATAAATGCATTCAAATGCATCCCTTAGACTTTTACCCTGTGCTAACAAAAAGACAAATTGTTCTTCAATGTCAATATTTAATTGACGCCGAAATGGCGGCGGACGTAATGGCGGCATGATGATGATAATAATAAATAATAATGATGAATGATGAATGAAAATATAAAAATAAAGAGAAAGGTGCCAAAGCAAAGGTTTGATTACACTTCTTTTTTACATTACGCCTTTATTTTTATATTTTTTGTTTTACCATAATTATTTTACACCTTTGAAACATCTTTTTCGTTTAATCTTACCTAACAAAATTAAAAAAACAACAAAAACAACAAAAACAACAAAAAACAACAAAAACAACAAAAACAACAAAAACAACAAAAAACAACAAAAAAGAATTGTATAAACTAAATAAAAATAATATTTACATATCAATAATTTATAACTAACCTAACAAAAACTCACAATGAATATGAATACCGAACAAAAGTTGAAACTAAATGAAATGATTAACTCCAACAAGGATACATATATCGACCAGACGCCCCTAATTCGCGAACTTAAACATAGTCACATTTTTCGCCGTGAGATTGCTACACTTCAAGGGCTGATGAAAAAGTATCCCGATGAGCCGGAAAATGTCGCCATTGAAGCCATCACTGAATGCTCATTTTTGTGCACTTATTACACGGACATTTACAACAAAATCCGCAAGAATGAGATTGATATGACAATGTTGTTTTCTTTCATTGATATTTTGGAAAAGATAGAGCAGGGAAAACTGGACCAAAATGAAGCATCGGTAGAGGTGGGAACCATTTTGAAAAAGATTTACGTAGATAGTGCCCTGAAAAAGGCGGACAAATTGAATGCAACGACTGCTGCCTCATCTGAGGCAGGAACCGATGCAAAAGACGATGAAACAAAACCAGTTGAGCCATCCAAGAATATTTCTTACAAGGAATACAAGATGCGACGCAACAATATTGAATACAATATGAAATTGAAACAAGAGGGAATTTAATAAATAAAACAATAAACAATTAATTTTATTCCAAACTAACAAATAAAAGCATTCAAAAAACTAAAATTTATCCCAAAACTTTAAACTTGGCAACATACATTCCGAATAAAATGAGAGCCATTCCCACGTAGTCATCAATGGTAGTCGGCAGTTTCAGCCAATACACGTTGGACCAAATCTGGCCTAAAAAGTCAAAGACGTAGGAAGACAGGGAAATCTGTGCGGGGTTCAAAAAGGTGTTGCCCATGCGGTTGGCTGGGATTAAAAACATCCACTCAATGGACGCCCAGAATTCGGAGGTTATGAGTTTTTCTAATATAGATGCATCTTTGGAATCCTCGGTAGTTTGGGTGAAAAGCGCGAAATCCATAGTGACGGCGATGGCTATGTTCAAAAGAAGCCAGATAAATATGGTCCAATAAAAATTCATAGTTAATGTGGATGGATGATGGACGAGTGAATGAATTAAATTGCTAAATAATGTTCTTGGTTCTTGTATTTAGAATATATTTTCTTTTTCTTTTGAAATGCTTCTCCTTTTTTTGGTTTTTTTCTTTTTGCAAATGCTTATGCTTATATTTACTTATTTTCTATAAAAATGAAAAATAAGTATTTACAAAATATAATTAATAACTAATCCTTTAATCTTTTGTTTTTATGTCATCGTTATCATCATTAACCACAGAACAACCAAATATAGCAAACACAGCAAATGCCAAAAATACAGACAAAATAAAACATGGCAATCAAAGCAAAAAACAAAGCCAAAACCAAGACAATCCAAATCAACACATTCACGACTTTTGCATAAGCGATTTCAACATAATAGAACAAGCAAGTAAGGATGAATATGGATTTCTAAATGATGATAGCGAAAGTGATAATTCGGCCAATACGGATGCAATCGTCCCAGTGTTTCACATCCAGATTTTCGCTAAAAACATGAAAGGAGAAGACGCCTCTGTTTTGGTAGATGATTTTGAACCCTTCTTTTACATAAAAGTCCCTGACAACTGGAAGGGAAAGGAAAAGACAAATTTCTTTGCTTATTTGAAATCCAAAATACCTAAATCTCTTGCCAATGGCGTGATGGGTAGTTCTTTAAAACAGCACAAAAAATTGTATGGATACGATAATGGTAAAACATATAATTTTATGATTGTGCGGTTTTCAAACATGACGGCATACAATAAAGCAAAAAATCTCTGGTATGAGTATGCTGCGGTAGATGAAACGAACCCAGATGGAGCCAAAGAACGCAGATTGCGACCGAATGGTTTAATGTACGGAAAGGCGAATTTAATTTTATATGAAGCCAATATTCCACCTGTGTTGCGATACTTGCACATTCGCAACATAAGTCCTTCGGGTTGGATATATGTGGATGTAGGACCGGACAAGGCTATTCAAAATATTCGTGAAAAGGATAAAAAGACGCATTGTATGCATGAATATGTTGCAAAACAGAAACATGTGGTGCCGATTTCTGGAAGGGAACAGCGACCTCCATTTATTAAAAAGAGTTTTGATATTGAGGCGAGTAGCAGTCATGGAGATTTTCCTATTCCCATTAAAAATTATAAAAAGGTTGCGAGCCAAATGCTGGAACTCGTTTTGGAGATTACTAATGTAACTGGACCAACAGACCACAACCAACATCAAAACCAAATCACTGCAACACGTTTGGAAACAATGATACGTGCTGCGTTTGAAACACCCAAGTCAAAAACATGCACCACAAGTTCTATTTCGCAACTTGACATTGTTTTTCCGAAAATAGCACCAACAGAAAAAGAACTTGACCAGTGTATTTCCAAGTGGCTGACGACAACCGTTTCCAAGTATTCTACGAGTGAAAATATTAAAGCACTGAAAAATAATAATGTTATGACGAATATGTTTGGCAAGAATTTTAAACGCAAAGAAGATGCTAAAAATGGAAAAAATAACGTAGACAATAACAATGGTAATGGTGATGATGACGACGACGACAATGATGATGACGCAATAGAGGTTATGGATGCGGATAACAATAGCGGAGATGGCGATGGAGACAATAAAGAAAACGAAATGGAAATAGAGGTGAATGTGTCTGAAAACATTTCACATAACCGAGAGATACATGAAAAGTTGGTTCAATATTCAAAGAAAAACAAGACTATTGTGGATGTTTTGAATGACCCAACCTTTTCAAAAGAAGGAAAGCTGACTGAATTGACACTTTCGCTGGATAATGCCTTTCCTGCACTGAAAGGCGACATTGTGACATTCGTTGGCAGCACATTTTTGCGAGAGGGTGAAAAGGAATGTTATTTAAATCATTGTATCGTTTTGAATACTTGTGAGCGATTACCGACACCAAATTCGCAGGTAGAAGTATATGATACAGAACGTGAAGTATTGCTTGCATGGACGCGCCTGATGCATCGCGAAAATCCCGACATTATTTTGGGATACAATATCTTTGGTTTTGATTACGAGTTTATGTTTCGCCGCGCCCAGGAATGTGGATGCGTTGAAGAGTTTTTGACACTTTCGCGAAACAAGGGTGAATTATGTGCTCAGTGGAATGAGAGAACCCAGAAGCACGATATTGAAAGGAGTTCCATCACCATTTCCACTGGCACCTATGATTTATCCATCATAAAAATCCCAGGGCGACTACAAGTAGATATGTTAAATTACTTTCGTCGAACCATGATTATGTCGTCCTATAAATTGGATAATGTAGCAAGCCAAATTATCGGCGACGAAGTCTTGGGAAAGGAATATGTTGGCAAAGACACAGACATTGTGCGATGTCAAACGAAAAATATGACGGGTATTAGTGTGGGAAATTGGGTGCATTTTATGCTGGAAAATCATTCCACTCAATACTTTAACGGAGGTCAAAAATACTGCATCTGCAATATTAACCGCGAAGAAAAGTGGTTCGAGATTGAAGGATTAAACGAAGAAGAAATGCAGGGACTAACCGCTCAGAAAATAAAATGGGGACTGGCTAAAGACGACGTAAGTCCCAAGGATATTTTTAGGCTGACGCACGAAGGTCCCGCAGAACGCATGATTGTGGCAAAATACTGTATTCAGGATTGTAATCTGGTGCATCATCTGTTTAATAAAGTGGATGTTTTGACTGGATTATCGGAAATGGCGAAGTTGTGTAGTGTGCCGATGAGTTATCTTGTGTTTCGTGGACAGGGTATTAAACTAACGAGTTTCTTGGCGAAAAAATGCCGAGAAAAAAACGTTCTAATGCCTGTTATCAACAAGGGAGACAAGAACGATGCGTATGAGGGTGCGGTGGTATTATTTCCAAAGACGGGAATATATTTGGATGATGGAGCTGCAGTAGGAGATTTCGCATCTCTGTATCCATCTGGAATGCGTTCGGATAACCTGTGTATGAGCACCAAAGTGTGGGCGAAATATTACGATTTGAAGGGAGTATTTTTGCGAGACGAAGGCGAAAAGAATGCCGATGGCGAGTTTATTTACGATAACTTGCCTGGACGCAAATATGTGGATGTTCCTTCCAATACTTATCGCTGGCTAGCCAATCCGGCGAAACCCAAGGCGGCACCTAAAAAGGTGCTTACAGGTATGAAAATTTGCCGTTTTGAACAGACAGAAGAAGGCATCTTGCCGTCGATTTTGAAGGAATTGCTACAAGCCCGAAAGGATACACGAAAGCGAATTCCAACGGAACCAGACCCATTTATGAAGCAAATTCTGGACCAGCGACAATTGGCATACAAGGTGACAGCCAACTCCATTTACGGACAAACTGGGGCGAAAACGAGCACCTTTTATGAACCCGATGTAGCGGCGTCTACCACGGCCATTGGACGCAAATGTTTGACTTTTGCCAAGCGTATCATTGAAGAGTGCTACGGAGACGAGGATATCCTGATGACTACAAAAGAAAACGGCGATGTATGGGTTCGTGCAGAGTATGTTTATGGCGATACGGACTCGGTGTTTTTCAAAATTAATTGTCGTGAGACCAATGCCGAGAAAACACCAATCACAGGTGAGCGAAACATGAAAATTACGATTGAACTTTCGCAGGAGATTTGCAGTATGGTATCCAAGTTTTTGAAACAACCGCACGATTTTGAATATGAAAAGACATTTTGGCCGTTCATTTTGCTTTCAAAGAAGAAATATTCTGGTGAAAAATATGAGACAAACCCGAAAAAACATAAAAGATGTAATATGGGAAATGCTGCGGTGAAACGCGACACGGCACCTATTACGCGCGACTTGCTTGGCCGGGTAACGGATATTTTGATGAAAGATAAAAATATGAGTGCAGCGATAGACGAAGTGAATACATACCTGGAAAGACTGGTTGCAGGGAAAATCCCGATGGACCAGTTCGTGATTACCAAGTCGTTGAATTCCAGTTATAAAAACCCGAAACAAATTGCACACAAGGTTCTGGCTGACCGGATTGCAGAGAGAGAACCTGGAAATAAACCCACATCGGGAGACCGCATTCCTTTTGTATATATTATTAATCCCGAAAAGGTGCGAATATCTAAACTCAAAGGAACAGAAAAGAAAAATGCACCGAAAATTCTTCAAGGCGACTGCATAGAAATACCGAGCTACATTAAAGCGAATGCAGATACGTGTAAGATTGATTACACACATTATATATCCCATCAGTTGATGAATCCGCTATCACAGTTGTTTGCGTTGGCTTTGGAAGACATTTGGAAAATGAAAAAAAAACTGACAGCATTACGTCAGTTTGAAAAGGATTTGGCATTGGTAAAGGATAAATTTATCAATGACCCAAAAAATAAGGATTTAAATCCAGAGGAATTGGATGAGAAGTTGCTGAAAAAGGTGGCGGCATTTCGGGAAAAGAAAACCGCATCGCTTATCTTTGACCCATTTGTCAAAAAATTAAAAAATGAAGCCGATAAGAACCAAGACATTACTAAATTTGGAACTTTTAAGGTTCCAGAACCAGAAGTTGAGACAAGGGTGGAAACAGTAGCAATAGTAGCAGTAAAAGGTACAGAACCAAAGAAAAGAGAGTTAATGAAAGGGAAGCGTTCGAAACCGATAAAAAATCAAAATCAAACTCAACAATCTATGAATAATTTTATAACAAGTGTTTCATCATAATTAATAAATCAATCAATAAACCAATAAACCAATAAATCAATAAATCAATCAATAAACCAATAAACCAAACTAAAAGGATTTCAAAACAGAACGGAGACAAATTAAAGACCGCACTACATCATCTGAAATACATTTGCGATTATATGGATTTTTTAATGCAATTCTTTTTGTTAGGGCATCAATAAGCAAGGAATAAAAGGCTTCCACATGAAAACCATAAATAAATCCATCTTCATCACGGAAGCTGAAAAATGACTCCAAAGGAATAGACGAAATGGGTTTAAAACTCAAAAAATCCATCTGATTATTACAAAGCGAACGTTTTAAGCACGCAGGACCATGCAAACTATTTTGCCTGCGTTGTATCCAACCGCGCACGCGTTTTTGAATAATTATAGCATGTGGCGAAAGGGATAAATAAGAAAAGGTTCGGTATTGTTTATCTTGTTTGTTTCCACCACGCAACAAGCCGTGTTTAGAGATAATTGTGTCATAATCTTTTACCTTTAATTTACTATGCTTATACCAGTTGCTATTTTTGATGTGTTCCTTTTGTTCTTTTTTGGTTTGTTTTTCGGTTTTGTTAGTTGGAGGCTCGGGCAAATCTATAAAATAATCGTGCAATTGAAGAATGAATTTAAAATAGGAGTCATGTAAATACGACTCTCTTAGATAGGCTTTGTTGAAATATAATCGGGACTTACTCATTTTCTTTTATGTTTCTCTTATTTTTATTTTTCTTTTTTGTTTTCCTAACAAAAAAGAAAAATAAAAATAAAAATGATTTAATTTTAATATTTTCTCATTCATAGTTGCATTTGTTTATTTTTCAAACATGATAAAGTTGCACGATTGGATTGAACAAGACAAGTTGGATTGGGATGGGTTATCAGAAAATCCCAATGCCATTTCTCTTTTGGAACAATATCCCGAGAAAATTAATTGGTGGTACTTATCAGGTAATCCCAATGCCATTCCTCTTTTAGAACAACATCCCGAGAAAATTGATTGGTGGTGGTTATCAGGTAATCCAAATGCCATTCCTCTTTTAGAACAACATCCCGAGAAAATTAATTGGTGGTGGTTATCATTCAATCCTAATGCCATTTCTCTTATGGAAAAAAACCCCGATAAAATTGATTGGGTTAATTTATCAAGAAATCCCAATGCCATTTCTCTTATGGAAAAAAACCCCGATAAAATTGATTGAGTTAATTTATCAAGAAATCCCAATGCCATTCCTCTTTTGGAGCAACATCCCGAGAAAATTGATTGGCAGAGGTTATCAGGTAATCCCAATGCCATTCCTCTTTTAGAACAACATCCCGAGAAAATTGATTGGTTCAGCTTATCAAGAAATCCCAATGCCATTCCTCTTTTGGAACAACATCCCGAGAAAATTGATTGGTTCAGCTTATCAAGAAATCCCAATGCCATTCATCTTTTAGAACAACATCCCGAGAAAATTGATTGGTCTTGGTTATTAGGCAATCCCAATGCCATTTCTCTTTTGGAAAAACGCCCCGAGAAAATTGATTGGCTTGCGTTATCAGGCAATCCTAACATTTTCACCTATGATTATGAGGCAATGCGAGATCGATGTCTCATTTTTAAAGAAGACTTGATGAAAAATCGGTTTCATCCGCGCAACCTTGGCAAGTTTCGGGATTGGGGAATAGACGGCTTTGAAGATGAGGATGACACGGACTTTGATTAGTAATGATGAATATAAATAAGTATGTTAGGTATTTTCTTTAAAAATAAAAATGATTTAATTTTAATTTTTTCTCATTCATAGTTGCATTTGTTTATTTTTCAAATATGTTAAAGTTGCACGATTGGATTGAACAAGACAAGTTGGATTGGTCTTGGTTATCATTCAATCCCAATGCCATTCCTCTTTTGGAAAACCAACCCGATAAAATTAATTGGTCTTGGTTATCAGGTAATCCCAATGCCATTTCTCTTTTGGAACAATATCCCGAGAAAATTAATTGGTATTGGTTAACATGCAATCCCAATGCCATTCATCTTTTGGAAAAACACCCCGAAAAAATTTATTGGCGTTGGTCATTAGAAAATCCCAATGCCATTCCTCTTTTAGAACAACATCCCGAGAAAATTGATTG
>Ga0180432_10005875_pt1 | contig 16172 bp, 21 predicted proteins | sample SS_ome_10_FD_132414 | JGI IMG/M metagenome (GOLD analysis project Ga0180432, IMG submission 132414) | Hypersaline lake sediment archaeal communities from the Salton Sea, California, USA - SS_1_MS_2 metaG | ecosystem: Environmental > Aquatic > Non-marine Saline and Alkaline > Hypersaline >... | reverse complement strand
GCAGCCCGCGGCCCCGTGCCAAGCGCATCATGCTGCGGGATGGGTCGATGCCGGTTTGAATGCCCAGTTCCGCAGAGAAACGACCCGTGCCTACACCAATCTCCAGGCCGGATTTGTATTGCGCCAGGAGGTTGCGCACAGCCGCGAGCTCAGATATGTACGCCGCATCATGCTGAACAAACCAGTCGTCGTAACGTTCTGTGTTTTCGTCAAATGCTGCTGTACGGGACATAGTTCACTCGTCTAACAGCTTCGTGGCGGCCTGTCTTACTTCGCCGCTGGAACTGTTCGCCGGAAACGAGTCTTGGAAGAAGGAACCGACTCGCTCCCAGAAGCCAGGGTGTTCGTTGCAGTCGCTGTGCCCCTTGTCCGGGACAATCCAGAGGTGAACGGCATCAGAGGCCCCTGCGCTCAACAGTCTCCTGGCCTCACCAACCGGCACGACCATGTCTCGATCTCCATGGATCAGAAGAATCTTCGCTTGGGCCCGTGGGATGACGCTCACAGGGGCAATCCGGTCGAAATTCACCCCCATTCTGATTTGGAGGTAATTCAGCATTAACCAACCCACAGGGTAATACGGAACGTGCCGTTTGGTAAACTCCGTTCGCATGACGTCGACCGGATGAGCTATAGCCCCTACCGTAACAGCAACCCGAATTCGCTCGTCCACTGCAGCCGCGTGGATCGCCGCGCCACCTCCGACTGAGAGTCCGAGCACACCGATGCAGACGGAGTATTCGGGGGCTAGTGTCACCAGGTAGTCGACTGCGGCGCGGATGTCCTCAGAGAACTTCAGCATGTTGGGGTATGCATCCCGGTCGCTGCTACCGTGGCCACGGAGGTCGAACGCTAGCAGGTTGTAACCCTTCGGATGGAGGTTCCGCACATATGGTAACATCCGTTCCACGTTTCTACCCCAACCGTGAGCCAGAATAAGGGTAGCACCGGGGCGGGAAGATTCGCAGTTCGCTGGGATCCACCATCCGTATAGCTGGCGGTTGTTCGCGGTGGGAATATGGACTTCCTCGTACGGTATACCGAAGTCCTCAGGAGTGATCTCATGCGGCTTTCTGGAGTAGCTGTACACCCTCTTGATCGTGATATCCATCGCCAATACGGCCACGATTGCGCACAGCAGGACTATGGCAAGAGTCAAGGTGTCGTCTCATTTCGTTTGTTATGGCACATGGTTTACTTCGGCCTCGTAGTTGTTTTAGCGGTCAGCATCGCAAACGTTGCAGACACCTATGCTCCATGCAGGTTCGAGCTTGAGCAAGCACGACATCTCTGCCGTGTCAATATCCGAGTATCAACAATAACCCTCCTACAACCAGCCCCACCGCCAGGTTGACCATCTTGATCCAGACAAAATCCCTTCGCGACTCGGCCAGTAGCGGGAGCATGCCATGTCCATCCTGTACGATGGAACTCGCAACCAAGATGCTGATTGGAATCAGGTGGTCGGCATACATGGTGACAAAGACGAGGTGAGGGCCCGATTCCGGAATAATCCCTATGAGGGCTGACGCTATCAGCACGCCCCATGTGTTGCTCTGAACGTACGCGCCAAGGTCGATTAGTTCTCCCAGTGTGGTGACTGCGAGCAACACCCCAAACGTCCATGCGAAAACACGAGGCACGTGCTTCACAACAACGTGGCGCCAAAGGTGATCGTGGAGGAAATGATCGGGCACAGTGGCGACCACGAACGCTCCGAACAGGCTGACGGCCAACAGTGTCACTCGGATCCAAGTCCTCACCGACGGTCCCAAGAGCCCGGCCGACACGAAGGCGAAAAACGCGAGCATAGACGCAGTGAGCACGATCCGCGCCCAGCCTGGGTGACGCCACTGGTTCAGCACCTCCATGCCTGGGAAACAACGACAGTCATCTGTATCGTGGATCAGGAGGTCGAGGCACGGCTCGGTGGCGCGGCGAGACCTGGCAAAGAAATCAACAACTGGACCCGCAAGGAATCCGATGAGAGCGAGTCCCACGGTGAGCGATAACGCCTTGGCCGGGATCAGCGCAAACAAGACGAACGCCTCATCCCCGCTCGTAGCGATCATCGTGGCGACGACCGCTCCGAAAGACACGGCACGGTGGGTATAGAGCGCCACGATCGTGAATGCCCCAAGGCATCCGGGGAGTGCACCCAATAGTGCGGCAGCGGCATACTGTGCCCAACGGTTCCTGCTCAGGGCACTTTGGAATGTGCCCTGCGTGAGCACACTGAGGTACTCCACGGTGATCATCATGACGCTGACGAAGGCCGTTATCATCAAAGCGCGGGTGAACGAGGCCCAAACGAGGGTGTACATCATGATCGGTCACTCGAGGGTAACCGCCACCCGTGGCCTGCGGCCTCCGTGTTCATATTCCCGTGTGGAGGTGCACCTGCGAGCATGCCGTATGCGACAAGCATGATTACTACCGTAAGGATAAAGGTGAAAGTAAAACCGATCAGATCGATGACGACTCCGGACAAGACCGGCAGGATTACCCGGGAGAAATTTAGTGTTCCGTTGATGCCAACATAAAGAGTGCGCTCTTGTTCCGGAGCTATGTCCAACAAGTATTGTTCGAATCCAACCTTCCGTCCGCTTGTCACCAAACCGATGAGAAAAAACACGAAGGAGAATACGTCGGGCCCGAGATGCTGGAGGATCAAAGCTGTGACAGGAATCGACCCTCCCACCAGTATGCACTCCCGCACAACCTGCTTCGATCCTCTGCGACTACTCAACCTGCCCCAATAGAGGTTGGAGACGATAGCCCCCGCCATCTGGAATAGCAGGTACCTGCCTATGTATTCCTGGCCGATGCCTAGGGAGTCCCTCGCGTATATCATATAGAATGGGAGCAGCATCAGGCTGAAACTTGCCAGGTTGCTCACCACTATGAAGGTGCGGAACTCTCGGTCCTTCCGAAGCATCGCGGGTACTCTCGCGAGGAAGCGTCGGAAACTCTCGTTGGAGCCCTCGTCCACCGGCGCAGCCTTCTCCGGAATGAACCAGAACGCTATGGCCGCCACAAAAAGCCCGGCTGATCCGATGGCAAGGACCAGGGTATAGTTGAGGGGATACACGAGAGATTTCAGGCTGAAGATTCGGGCCACCAGGACACCACCCAATAGCATTGCCACGCTACTCACGAACTGCTTTCCAGCGTACAGCGGCCCACGATTTCCCTTTGGGACCAGCTTTGCGATCAAGTCCGCATAGCTGAGACCTGCAAATCCACCGCTCAACGAGAAGACAAAGATCCATCCGAAAAGGCTCGCGAGCAGCATCAGAGGTGCTTTTGGAGCAAGCCATATCGTGAATACAGCCATGCCGAGAAATGAGCCGGCGCGTAAATAGATCCCCAAGAGGAGGTAGGGTTTCTTACGTGGTTTGTCGCGTAGGAAGTGCCCGAAAAAGATATTGAAAATGAAAGGCACGCCGATCATTACGGCGTAGAGAAGCCCAAACACCGCCTTCGAGTCAACAAGTGTGTTCACCAAGGCGGGGAACACTGTGTTTAGGTCCAAAGTGGCCGTTGTGAGAGCTAGGAAAAACGCGTGCCAACCGAAGATCAAGTGCGTGCCTACGTGAACGCCGCCGCCTCGGTGTGCCGTATTGAGTTCTCCGGTAGGCGGCTGCTGACTCATGTGGGACTTACCTTGGTCAGATTCTTGAGATGAGGGGTATCACTCTCTTCCGGCTGTGATCCGCCACAACCTTCACGTCCTCCAGCGTCTCTGCGGTGATCGGGGCTTCGATTTCTTCCGGTGAGAATACGACACCTTGCATTCTCTCCACACGCAGAAACAATCGAAATGGTGCCTTGGAGCTACGAGACACGAGGAGGTTGTCGGCTCTCTCAGGGCCGGTGATGAGTGTGGATGTTTCGAGCGGAAGCCCCTGCGGGAGCAGCTGAAGCATCCATAGCTCATCCATGTGCAGTTCACTCATCCTGCGGTTTCCTTAGCAGAGTGGTCCGATGCGTTGCGAGAACGTCCTATATTCCCAGTAGCAACATTAGCGATCGAACCACTCTGCATGTTGTAATGGCGCATCCTACGACTCACATCACTCCGGCTTCACTGCGAGCACCGGTATGTGTGATGCTCGTATTACTTTGTCTACCACGCCGCCAAGCACGAGCCTACGGAATCCGCCTCGCCCGTGAGTGGAAATGACGACAATGTCAGCTGCGAGCCGCTCAGCGGCGTCTAATATGCCCACTGCCGGCGGCTTTGAGTCCTCTATGATCGTCTTGACGGAGAGACCGCTGTTTTCGAGGGCGCGCTTGACGCTGCTCAGGTAGTCTGCCGCATTGTCTCGTGCAACAGCGACCAGCTCAGACGTATCCTTGGCATCGACGTCGGGCTGGTGCAACCATGCCGTTACCGAACAGGGTGTTACTTGAACCAAGGAGTACTCAGTTTGTGTTTCGCCAAGCATCTTTGCCCACTCCAAACTTTCTTCGGCGAGATTGGAGCCATCCAGTGGCACGACTATGTGCCGGCAACGACGTTTGTCGTCAAACTCGGGTCGACACTCCGGTTGCGGTCGCACTAGAAGCACGGGAGTAGCAACTCGCCTGACAACTGAATCGGCCACGCTCCCCAACCAATAGTGGCTGAATGGCCCTCGGCCATGAGTAGACATCACGATCAGGTCTGGATGATGTGTCTTCGCGTGTTTCACCAAAGCGGCCGCCGGCCTGCCCGGTAGGACCATTGTGAAGACGGGCACATCAGATGATTCAGCGATCCGAGCTGAGACTTGGTCCAGGTAATTTGATGCAACTTCATCAATCAGGTTGATTTCGTCTGGCGATATCGAAACGTGGTCTATCTTCCTGCGCTTTCGTCTCTTGGTCGATACCGATACGAGACCCACTTGGCCTCCTAGGCGCCGCGCAATGCTGAGAGCCATTGGTAGCGCGCATTCGGCAAACTTGGATCTGTCCAGGGGTACGAGAATCGTTTTCCTGTTGTTTGCCATCATCTATCCCTGCCTTCCTGTATGCCGAGATGAAGCGTTCCCCAACATCGCAGGAGATTGCTCGAGGCGTTTCAGGACCTCGTGTCTAGTGTCCCCCCATGGGGAAGGCCATCTCTTCGCACCGCCAACAACCTTGAGCCTCGAGGTCGCCATCCGGGTCGATACCTTTATCGCATATCCAGCCGTTGCCATCGCGGTCTTTTATGAACTGTAGGGGACGTGCCGGCGTGTGGGTTTCGGTGCTGGCCAGTTCTTTCTTGTCTCGCTCCATGACTTGCTCCTCGATCTGCTGTTCAAGTGCTCGGCCCGCAGGTTCGATGCGGACGCCGGTAGCCACACTTGCAGCGACTGTGCCAAACACTGCGCGCACGACTACGCATGTCGAGAAACAACGCTCTACTGGTGCGTTTGTTTGGTTTGCTGGACTACGCGTTTGCAGGGGGCTTGAGGAGGGTTGCGTTTATGCAGGTCTCTGCAGTAGCGATTCTGCCACTGTCAGTGGTCGAAGGACTGAATGTGCCGAGCCCACCCTGGCTTTCAAGGTACTCATAGTGGTCTATGGCATTCCCTTGCTGATCGCGTTCAAGCTCGTTGGATAGTCCGTTTCAAGGGAAACAGTCGGTCGATCCTGACCCGTTAAGGCGAAGAGAGCGCCGAATGTCAGCAAGTGAAACCGATTCCAGGAAGCATATGTTCACCTGGTCATTGTCAGCAGCTTTCTGCCTTTTATCTGGCGGAAAGTGGCACCTTGGCTGACACACCGCAGGGCTAGATCCGGGTCAACCACCCAAGTACCTGATACCGCATCCACACCGTGGTCGAACAACACGGGAGATAGGGGAGTGGAATCCCCTAGCAACACGACGTATGCGTCCGGACGGCACAACTCAACGACTTGATCAAAGGTGTGGTTCGTGAGAGTCGCGCCGGTGATACCAACGACATCGGCCTCAGGCAGGACCCGCGGGCCCGCATCCTCTTCGAGGTCACCCTCCGAGGGGTTCTTCTCGATCACCCACAGTTCTGCCGCGATTTCCCTCATCTTGGGAACGAACGGGAAGTGTCCGACGATTGCCACTTTCTTGCCATGGCCCTTCTCGGCGATCAGGTCCCCTGCGTTGAGAACGCTGCATCGTTCTTCATCGACATCTATCAGGGAGTTGACGGCGGCCATTCCGATCGTGGCTTCCGGTAGGTTGTCCGAGTACGCAAGCTGCACCAGTTCGGCGGATGACTTATCCATCAGAAAGCCGGCCTCTTGTACGAGGGACTGGAATAGTGGCCTTTGTTTCAAAGCGTCGCGCGGAAGTGTCGAGGCTAGTCCGCAGTTCCGAGTGAGTACACCGGTGTGAAACAACCCCAGTCGAATGTCGCGTACGGGGGTGTCTGTGTTCAACGTGGAAAGCAGGTCATCCAGTATCGTCATCGACGTCTCCTGAGCGTTTTCTGAGTTCACCTTCAATGCTAGTATAACTATTGACATTACATCTATAGTTGTTGTATCTTGTGAGTGCAATACAGTATCGATAGTAAGTCATCAGTTGCGGTTGAGCTAGGAGTGAGCATGGTTCCACGAGGCAGAGGGCCGGGAGGCAGTCGAGGCCACGGCAGAGGCAGGGGAGCTGGTGGTGGCAGAGGCGTGGGTGCTGGTGGCAGAGGCATGGGAGCGGGTAGGGGTGCTGTTAGGGTACGTCGGAGACAGGGAACTGGCTTCTTGCGCCCCGCGTTGCTGACACTGCTGCGTCGCGACAATGACCACGGCTACAACCTCCTGCAAGGCTTGGAGGAACTCGGCATCGATACCGAGGGCATGGATCCGAGTGTGGTCTATAGAGCCCTGCGTGATATGGAAGAGGAAGGTCTCGTCCAATCACAATGGGGCGAGGAAAGTCTCGGACCCAGGCGCCGTGTCTATTCCCTTACTGGAGAAGGTGAAGATGTGGTGTCTTCGTGGAGAGATGACTTACAGAGAACTCGAGATGAAATAGACAGCCTCCTCGCTGCCATGAAGCAGGAGGGGCGGAAGACAAACGACAAAGATGAGCAAGGATAGAAGGAGGTGAGTTAGATGCCTGGTGGAGACAGGACAGGCCCAGAGGGCAGAGGACCGAAAACCGGTCGTGGTGCAGGGTACTGTGCCGGAAACGATCAACCCGGGTTCACCGAGCCGGGTCCGCGTGGCGGAGGCGGTTTCGGATTTGGGTTCGGGCGCGGGCGTGGTGCTGGCTGGGGTTGGCGCCGTGGCGGTCGCGTTAGAGGCTTCGGCGGTCGAGGCCGCGGTTTCAGATTCTGGCGCAGAGACTACGAAGACTAAACTCCAACAAAGAACGGGCGCCGGATGAGAGCAGCAATGCTCTCCGGTGCCCGTGAGCTTTTGGAAAACTGCTGCTTAGTTGTCCGGGAGAGGTGTCTCCAAGTCGGTATAGAAGAGTGGTGTAGCATCGATCCCGAAATTCAGGTTATTGCGAAACACCTCGCCGGCCGGGCCGGGTGGAGTGTAACCCTGCATCAGAAGCAAGACGAAGGCGGTGAGCAGCAAGACTCCGCCAAGCAACCTTGCCCAAGCACCGGTCACTCTCCTATTTGGCAAGTCCATCGAGTACTCCTTCATCGTCACAGTGGCGTGTCAAAGCACGATCGCGTCCAGCAGCCAACCACCAAACGCTATGTAGGCAACCAACAGTGTTAGGATCAGGTTGAAGCTCTGGCCCACGATATAGAGGATGATCGGTTTGCCTCCCGCCATCTGCGCGGCCAACTGCCTGAAGTCGCTCTCCAACCCGATAGCTACGAACGCCAGGCAAAACAGCCAACCTCTGCAAGTCTTGGTGATCGCTCCAATAACGTCTTTGTCGACCGCATCCAGCCCTACCTGCCCGCCTCCGAACGCCGGAATCAATAGGAACGAGAACACGAGCGAGGCTGCGACGAATCCGACTATGAATTTCGGGAACCGATACCATATTTCCATAGCATTTGGGCGAGGAGCATCTGGGTTTCTCTCGATCTGTGTGACCCAAACGATTGCTACACAAAAGGCGACCACGCCAATCAATATGTTCTGAATCATCTTCACAACCGCGGCAACGACCTCGGCGTTGTCACCAAGCAAGGCACCCGCGGCAACAACTGCACCGGTGGCGTCAATCGTACCTCCCATCCATGCTCCACCGACTTGTTCGTTCATGCCCACAGCTTTGATTATCGGTGGCATGCCTATCATCATCAGAACTGTGAAGATCAGCGTCATACCCACGGCCAGTGTGAGTTCTTCCTTCTTGGCTTTGGACGCTGCCGCGGTGGCAATCGCAGCGGACACGCCGCACACGCTAGTGGCAGCAGCCACGACAATGACGAGTGCTTTGTTCGACATCTTGAGTAGTCGCGTGCCAAAGAAATACATGAAGATCAGTACCGTGGGCGTGACTATCCATGCTACCATCAATCCACGTGCTCCGAGGACAACGATCTTACTGAAGAGAATCTCCGCGCCGAGAAGCACTAGACCGGTTTTGATGAACAGCTCGGTCTTGGAACCTGCCAACAACCACTTGGGGGTGCCTACCGTGTTACTGATCAGCAATCCGAACAACAGCGCCCACATTGCGTATGGCAATCCATATGCACTCACGGCAGTCTGTGTGGAAATGAAATACGCGAGAATGGCCAGCAGGAACACCACAACGTAGCCCGCCGAGAATGTCTTCCCCCTTTCGCCCATCATTTGAACCGCGACCACAAACCCGGCGCCCATCGCGACGAGTAGAACAAGTATTGCCAGGAAGTTCGCCTTTGGTGCCTGTGCTCTGGCGAAGAGGTCGTGTACGGCCTCTCGGTGAGCCGGGTCGGATACCAGGGATAGGATTGTATCTCTATCCACTTCTGTCATCGAGTACCGTGACTTCCACCCAATCGTTTCGGACACCGTGCGGTGACCCTCTTTGTATCCGACTTTTCGAGTGTATTTGAAACGAGTCGCGGTCGTGCCGGGGAGCTCGGAGGACAACGATGCTCCAGATGGCAGGGTGGCGGGCCATTCCGCCACGCGAACTGTCACGTCGCTATAGAACGCATCGAGCGGGCTATCTGCCCAGCGTTGAACCTGGGGCGCCTTGATACCGAGACTGAAAGCCGCTGCCACCACTGCGAAGATCAGTATCCCGAAGCCAACCCAGACTGCCCACCAATCTTCAGTTCTCCACAAAGAAGAGAATCGCTCGCCCGCGCTCATTCACTTCCTCCCATTAAGAGTTCAGCCAATTTGATGTTCTTGAAGACAAGAACAAAGAAGGTCAACCAAAGATTCCCCTGCGTGCAGATCCGTGCAAGCACGCGTTTCGGTAAATACCTAGCTTGATTAATTATGGGCATATGCTCATAATCAGGGCGGACTAGTACCGGTAGGTGACATGCCGAGACCCAGACGATGCAGGATAGTTGGTGGACCGCCAGGATGTGCGCTGTTCAAGCCCGCCGGCATACCTGTGTCACGTCTGAAGGAGTTGGTACTCGAGATCGACGAACTCGAAGCGATTCGACTTGCCGATCGCGAGGGTTTGTATCAAGAGCAGGCAGCCGAGCAGATGAAGATTTCACGTCAGACGTTCGGAAGGATCATTTCCTCGGCTCGAAAGAAGGTAGCACAGGCGTTGGTCGAGGGCATGTCGATACGAATAGAGGGTGGTGACGTCCGAGTGTCGGGTCTGAGAAGTTTCAAGTGTTTCGATTGCCGGCATGAGTGGGAGGTACCGTTTGGAACAGGCAGGCCGGAAGCTTGCCCCGAATGTTCCGGCAACGCGTTCAAGCGAACGGACGGGTTGGTCATGAAGAGTGGTGCGCCCGGACGCGGATGTGGGCCGGGTGGAGAAAAGAACGCCAAATGAACGACCATCGTGGGCTCCGTCGGGGGAGGGTTTTGGCATCGGCCCTCCTTCGCCTGCGGTGGTCAACCGAAACTTGGTAATGAAAGAGGACAACGATGAAAGTTGCAGTATCAGCAATTGGAAACACTCTTGATTCCGCTGTAGATCCGAGATTTGGCCGCGCTGCGGGCTTCCTGCTGGTGGACACTGAGACAGGTGAATACGAAGCTATCGACAACAGCCAGAACCTCAACGCCATGCAGGGAGCCGGGGTCCAAGCCGCACAGACCGTTTGTAGCCACCGCCCCGACTACGTGCTAACCGGCCATTGCGGGCCCAAGGCATTCAGAGCACTGGAGTCAGCGGGGGTCAAGGTGGTAATCGGTATTGAAGGCACCGTCGCGGAAGCGGTCGAGAAGTTGAAGGCTGGAGAAGTGGAGCCGACTCACGCGGCTGACGTTCAAGGGCACTGGGCGTAGACCTTGAAGACCTATCTCGACTGTATCCCGTGCTTTCTGCGCCAGGCGTTGGAAGCGACACGGATGGTATCTGGGGATGAAGAGATTGCGGAACGGGTTCTCCGACGCGTGCTCGAGGGCACCAACTATATGCGCATGGATCTACCGCCACCGTACATGGGGCGGCAGATACATCGGATCATTCGCGAGGTCACACACTCAACGGATCCTTACGCCGAAATAAAACGTAGATCCACCGACACAGCTCTGAAACTGTACGAACGAGTCTCCGCCTCGGTTCGGAATGCTCCGGATCCGTTCAGCGCGGCCGTGCGATTTGCCATCGCCGGCAACGTCATGGATTATGCTCTCGCTTCTGCCTGGGATGCGGAGAGAATCGAATCTTGCATCGGCGATGCCCTAACCGTCGCAGTCGATGAGGAAGCGATTGGTGCCCTACGCGATGCCGCCATTGGTGCGTCCAGCATTTTGTTCATCGGTGACAATGCTGGGGAGACGGTGTTCGATCGAATCCTGATTGAACGACTACCGGAGGGACTGGTGACATACGCTGTCAAGGGATCACCGGTCATCAACGATGCAATTCGTGAAGACGCGGAGGCAGCAGGCATAGGTCATGTCGCCCGCATAGTAGATACCGGATCTGACGCGCCGGGAACGATACTCGAGCTTTGCAGCCCCGATTTTTGTGAGATCTTCGATACTGCAGGGTTGGTTATCGCAAAGGGTCAGGCAAACATCGAAACGCTGCACCGATGTGCTCGCGATGTCTTTTTCTTGACGCAAGTCAAGTGTCCTGTGATCGCCCGCAGCCTTGGGAATGAGGTTGGCGATTGGTTGGTCGAATATTGGCAGCCGGAACCGAATACTGTCCCGACTGCAATGTGATGTGTAAAAGAGGTCCAGAAATGAAAGTAGCCATAGCGTCTGGAAAGGGAGGCACCGGGAAGACCACGGTCGCAGTCAATCTCGCGCAGGTCGTTCCAAGGCCTGTGCAGTTGCTCGACTGTGACGTGGAGGAACCGAACTGTTCACTCTTCCTCGCTCCGGAAATAGAGGAGTCAGAAAAGATCGGCATACCAATACCCTGTGTGGATGAAACAAAATGCAACGCCTGCGGCGATTGCGGGAACTTCTGCGAATTCAACGCAATCATATCGCTCGGCGCCGCACCCCTGGTTTTCCCTGAGCTGTGTCACGGCTGTGGTGGTTGCGCCAAGGTGTGTCCCACAGGTGCCATTAGTGAGGTAGACCGTCCAATCGGTGTGGTTGAAAAGGGCCGTGCAGGAGGCATCGGGTTCATCCAGGGTAGACTGAATGTCGGTGAAGCAATGGCCCCGCCACTCATCGCGGCGGTCAAAGATCGTGCAGACACCGATGGCATAACGATAATCGATTCTCCGCCGGGAACGTCCTGTCCGGTAATCGAGACTGTGCGTGATTGTGATATCGTCGTCCTGGTCACGGAACCGACTCCGTTTGGTCTCGCCGACCTCGTCCTGGCGGTTGGTGCGGTTCGAGAAATGGGCCTTCCGTTCGGCGTGGTAGTCAACAGAGCCGGAGTCGGGGACAACCGTGTGTCCGACTACTGCCGCTCCGAAGACATTCCTGTGTTTCTCGAGATTCCGAATGATAGGCGTGTAGCCGAGGCATACTCCCGCGGCAAGACAATAGTCGAAGTTGTGCCGGAATTGACTCCTGCATTCGAAGCGCTGTGGGGCAGGATAGTAGATCACTGCAAAGGTGCCGGGATAGCGAGTGAGCAGGCCTTATCCGGCGGAGTTGGTGCCAACTCGCGAGGGGGGATGTAATGGAAACCCAAACTGTGAGTTCCCACATACCGGAACTGGTTGTCATCAGTGGTAAGGGTGGTACCGGCAAGACAAGTATAGTTGCTTCGTTTGCGACGCTTGCGGACAATGCGGTCCTCGCTGATTGTGATGTAGATGCTGCAGATCTATACCTGATCCTGTCTCCAGAAGTACGCAGGCAGGTGCCTTTTTACAGTGGCAGGGTGGCGAACATCCACAGCGACCTGTGCATCGACTGCGGTGAGTGCCTCGAACATTGCCGGTATGGTGCTGTCCTTACGAATGGTACTGGCAATGGAAGCGGTCTTTACTCGATTGACCCGATTGCCTGCGAGGGATGCGGGGTGTGCGTTAGATTCTGCCCGCAGGAAGCGATCGAGTTTCCTGAGCGATATTGCGGCGAGTGGTTCGTTTCTGACACTCGCTCTGGTCCGATGGTTCACGCGAAGCTGGGGGCCGCGGCGGGCAACTCCGGAAAGCTGGTTTCCACAGTCCGCACCGAGGCACAGAAGGTCGCCGCTCAACTCGGACGGTCTCTGATAATCGTTGATGGGCCGCCAGGGGTAGGGTGCCCTGTGATCGCGTCCGTTACAGGTGCCTCGATGGTGCTGGTCATTACCGAACCGACCGTATCAGGTGAGCACGACCTCGACAGGGTGCTCCAGTTGGCGAAACACTTCAAGATCCCTGCGGCCGTTTGCATCAACAAATGGGATGTGAACTCCAGTATGGCAGACCGGATTGAAGAGAGGGCGTCTGAATTGGGAGCCGCAATCGCAGGGCGGGTGCGGTATGACGAAAAGGTGACTGCTTCACAGGTGGAAGCAAAGGCGGTGACGGAGTTCGGAGGAGACGCCTCTGATGATGTTCGGGAGGTGTGGAAGAAGGTGTTGGAAATTGGAGCTAAATGCGGTATCGGATCCTGACTAGGGAACGGTACCGATAAGAACAGAGAACATACGGAAGGAGTTAATTAGAATGCGTTTTGCGATTCCTATGGCAAACGGGCGGCTATGTCCTCATTTCGGGCACTGCCAGAGCTTTGCTCTCATAGATGCTGACATGGAAACCAAAGAGATAACGGAGCAAGGAGAGGTCGCTGCCCCGCCGCATCAGCCCGGGCTCCTGCCCGGATGGCTCGCCGAACGCGGCGCAAACGTCATAATCGCGGGCGGAATGGGCGGTAGAGCTAAGGCGTTGTTCGATGACCAAGGCATACAGGTAGTCATCGGTGCGCCTGAGGGAACGCCCGAGGAAATCGTAAAGGCACTACTCGCCGGAAAGCTGGTGACTGGAGAAAACATTTGCGATCATTGAATCGCACCAATTCGAATGCAGGAAGATGGACCACGGAGGGTGCAAAATGAAGATCGGTATTATCATCTGCGATCGTTACAGTGATTGTGCGGGCGGTAAGTGCTTCCGATCCATGAGGGAGCGCGAAGGTGGCTTCTCGAAATATTCAAAGGAAGAAGACCTCGAGGTGGTTGGATTCGTGAGCTGCGGAGGGTGTCCGGGGGGCAATATCGAATACGCTTGCGAGGAGATGATAAACAATGGTGCTGAAGCAATTCACCTTGCCACCGGATTCGTCGTTGGGTACGCTCCATGCCCGTACATCGACTACTTCAAGGAGTTCGTGGAGAAGAGATATGGTGTATCTGTGGTAGTGGGCACTCATCCGATACCGGAGAAGTATGCCAAGGTTCATTGCCAGCTGTCATCATGGAACGTCCTCACCGACCAGCCTGCGCTGATGGCTACGCAGGATGTACGTGAGGCTTACGATTAGAGAGAGTTCGCTGAGGTGGTACTAGGATGGAGTCGATTCCAATAAACGAAGTGGTTGAGTCAGCCGAATTGTACGCGGCTGAGAGAATCCCACTTTCTAGAATACAGCTCGTTCAGGCGCTGGATCCGCTAGTTCGACCCGTGAAGGCTGATCGGTCTTTGCTGAGATATGTGTTTTTCTCGATGATCGCGAACGCCGTGCAACATCTGCATGGTTCCGGCGTAGTAACGATCGTGACGGAGAACAGCGAGGAAGGCGTTGTGCGAGTAAAGGTGTCCACGAACGGCAGCGATTCGCGACAACACCGAACTGCCGGGGCGGTGAACCCAGGGATCCCTGTTGAGGTACAAGAGATGGGAGCAGGGCTTCCACTTCCAGTTGTTAGGGACATTATTTCGGGTCAGGGGGGGAGGATGTCCTTGGAGGCAGACGGTGCAGGTGAGATGCAGTTCACCGTTTCGTTTCCGGGCATCAACGAATCTGGAATGGGTGTGAGTTACTGATCTAATCCTGATTTGACGCTGATCCAGAGTCGGGATACGAGGCAGAACAAGTGCAAGCAAGCAGTCGGTGTGGACGCAATGGGGGGGTGTGTACTGGTGATACGGCAATTCGTTTGCTGAACCGCTTGATACTCCGGATCATCGTGCCGTCGATGATCTTGGTGGCGGCGGTGGGTGCCCGACAGGTCTGTGCTCAGTCTGTCCAGGCTGTGTTGTTCTTTTCGCCGACATGCGGGCATTGTCACCACGTGATCACGCAATACCTACCGATTCTGTTCCAGACATACGGTGGCCAACCAAGCGTGAAGTACGACCAAACCGTTCCTCAGTCCGAGTTGAGCCTGATACTGTTTCGCAATTCTCAACTCGAGATTCTTCTGGTCGATGCGTCCAAGGCAGTTGGCAGTGAGTTGTATCTCGCGTCCAATCGCAATCAGCAAATACCACCAGCTCGATCAGGGGTGCCGAGGTTTGTTATTGGTGATGAATACCTCGTCGGATCAGCCGAAATTCCGGAGCGAACCGGTGAAATAGTCAAGCAAGGCCTGGAACAGGGCGGCCTCGGGTGGCCGACGATTGACGGTTTGGAGGAGGCTCTGGCGGCAAATCCAGCTATGGCTCCGGCCGTGGTTGCACAGCAGCAGGATGCAGCAGACACCGTGGCAGAGCAGCAGGATTCGGGGGCCGCAACGGATACGGAACAGATGGATTCAGTGGCTGCTCCAGGAAACGAAATGGAAGATAGTGCGGCAACTCGGCTGGAAGACGCGGCCCCAGATACCACACCGAATGCATCACCCTCCGAAGAACCAATTGGCTCTGAGTCGCCAAGCCGCGGTGACACGGTTGTTGAACCGTCGGCTGAAGTGCCTCCAACCGATGCTGAAGAGGAAGTGGAAGCTGAACCTGTGGCCGAGGCGGACGTTGATACAACCGTATCCGACGTCGCAGAAACCGGCGATTCCGCGCCGCCGGCCCCGTCGGCGTTCGATGTTGTGCCGAGGCGAGAACTATCGATGATCGAGAACTTTCAACTCGATCCTGTGGGGAATGGGTTTTCTGTCGGAGTACTGTTGCTCATGATTGCCAGCGTCTTGGTGGTGTTGCTGAAATCAGAGCTGCTGCCGGCAAAGTGGGGCTATGGTTTCCTCGTACCGATGCTTGCGATCATTGGGGCGGGCATTGCGAGTTATCTGGCGTACATCGAAGCAACCGGGGTGACGGCCGTTTGTGGGCCGGTGGGCGACTGCAACACGGTCAACCAAAGCGAATACGCGAGGCTGTTCGGCCTGCTGCCGATAGGAGCCCTTGGTTTCGTGGGATATATGGTGCTGGCTCTGGTCTGGGCTGCCTCTCGGTACGCTCCGGAATCGATTGCGCTGTGGTCGAGGGTTTCCCTGCTCTTCATGGCGGTCGGTGGTACGCTCTTCTCCATATATTTGACGTTTCTCGAGCCCTTCGTCATCGGTGCCACCTGTGCCTGGTGTCTCACCTCATCAATCATCATGACAGCGCTCATGTGGCTCTTTGCGAGCGGGGGGCGGGAGGCTTGGGTGCGGATACGTTCTAGAACGGATTAGTCTCCTTTCAACGTTTCGACCTCTCTGGATGTAGAGGTAGATGAAACGTCCGTTGCCGATCCTCGATCGGGCCGATCCTTGATCGGTTGTGGTAAGCTAGAAGGTAAGAGAAGATGAGACGATCTGATTTAAATTTCTGGGTGGATTC
>Ga0180432_10005874_pt1 | contig 16174 bp, 9 predicted proteins | sample SS_ome_10_FD_132414 | JGI IMG/M metagenome (GOLD analysis project Ga0180432, IMG submission 132414) | Hypersaline lake sediment archaeal communities from the Salton Sea, California, USA - SS_1_MS_2 metaG | ecosystem: Environmental > Aquatic > Non-marine Saline and Alkaline > Hypersaline >... | reverse complement strand
GTGCACAGCGCGCCGGACGAGGGCGCGGCCTCGTACGTGTCCGGGACCGAGGCGCCGGCGCTCGGCGGCTGGCCGCACGAGGTCGAGCGGGTGGACGACGCCCGGGCCCTGGCGCGCCGGGTCGCGGGCGCGCGGCGGGGCACGGATCTCTTTGTGCCGCTTCTCTTGGCCGCGCTCGCCGTGCTCGCGGCCGAGGGATTTCTGGTCAACCCGCATGCGCGGCGCGCGCGGGCACGGACCGCGCCGGCCCGCGCGGCGAGGACGGGGGCGCTGGCCGGGATGGGCTGGGTCGGCTGGTCCGGGGACCTGTTGTGGCGCCCGCACCTGGGGGCGCTCTCCTCCGCGCTCGCCGTGCTCGCGGTTCTGGCCGCGGGATGGATGCTGTGGCAGCGGGTGCGCGGCCGGGCGGACCGGGGGCGCGCGCTGTTGGTGCTCGCGCCCAAGGCGCTGGCCGCGGGGCTGTTGGTGCTCGCGCTCTTCGGGCCGCGGCTTCGCACGGTGGAGCGCGAAGAGGCGCGCGGGCGCATGCTCGTGGCCGTGGACCGGTCCGGGTCCATGGCCGTGCGCGACGCGCAGGGCAAGACGCGCCTGGCGCGCGCACAGGCGCTCCTCGGTGGACTCCAGGACCGGCTGCCCCGCGGCATGGAGGTCGACACCTTCGCGTTCGACACCGCGCTCGCGCCCCTGGACGAGGCGCAGCCCCTGGCGCCTGCGGGCGACACGGACCTGGGTGCCTGCCTTGCGCGTCTGGGCGAACAGGCCCAGGGCGCCCGGCCTGCGCAGCTTGTCGTCTTCACCGACGGCGGGGACGAGGCGGTGCGCGTGCAGGCCCCGGCCGCGGGGTCCGTGCATGTCGTGGGCGTAGGCGCAGAGCCGCGGGCCTGGCGCGACCTGGCCGTGCACGAGGTCGACGTCCCGCCCACGGCCGAGAAGGGCGTGCAGTTCCCCGTGCGCGCGGACGTGGTGGGCCGCACGGGCGGGGACCCGGGCTTCGCGCGCGCGCTCGACGGCGTGGACGTGATGCTCGAAGAAGAGGTGGACGGCGACTGGCGGGAACGCGACCGGGACACGGTCTCCCTCGCGCACGGACGCGCGCGGGTCACGTTCGCGGCCACGCCCGAGGCGGAGGGCCTGCACCGGTACCGGGTGCGCATGGACGCGCGCGACGGGGAGCTCACGGACCTCAACAACGCGCGGCCCTTCACCGTGGACGTGCGCGCGCGGGCGTTGCATGTGTTGTACTTCACGCGGGAGCTGGGGCTCTCCTTCAAGATGCTGCGCCAGGAACTCGCGCGCGACCCGAGCGTCACGTTCACCGCGCTCGTGCGCACCGCGGGCGAGCGGTTCACCGTGCAGGGCGACCGGCCCGAGGCGCCCGGGTCTCTGGCCGGCGGCTTTCCCACCGACCCCGAGGCTCTGGCCGCGTACGACTGCGTGGTCCTGGGCGCGTTCGGGGCGGGCGACTTTCCGGAGGCGTGCGCGCACGCGCTCGTCGACTATGTGGCAGACGGCGGCGCCGTGGTGTTCCTGGGCGGAGAAGGCGCGTTCGGCGCGGGCGGATGGGCCGCCTCGCCCGTGGGCCCGCTCTTGCCCTGGCGCGTGCACGACGCAGAGCCGCCCCTGGCCCGCGGGCAGTACCCGGTGCAGCTGCCCCTGTCCGCGGCCGGACACCCGGTGGTTGCCGGGCTCGAAGCGCGGTTCGCCGCGATGCAATCCCCGGTGGTCGAGAGCCTCAACCAACCCGGCCCGCCCCGGCCCGCGGCCGCGACGCTCTTGCAGGCGGCCGGGCCGCGCGGCCCGGTGGCCCTGGCGGCCGTGCAGCCGTTCGGGTCCGGGCGCACCCTGGGCCTGGCCACGAACACGTTCTGGCGCTGGGCCCGGGCGACCGAGGCCCATCGCGAGGCCTACGGGCTGTTCTGGCGCCAGGCGGTCCGCTACCTCACGGGCCGAAGCGAGGCGGGCGAGGCCCTGGCCGTGGAGTGGGACCGGGCCTTCTACCGTCCGGGCGAGGAGGCCCGCGCCGAGGTGCGGCTCATCGACCCGGGCGGCGAGGGTGCGGCGCGCCTGGCCGCCAGCCTGTCGCGCGGAGAGGAGTCTCGCGCACTCGCCGTGGAGCCCGTGCAGGGCGCGTCGCGCCTGTACGCGGTGCGCATGAGGTTCCCCGAGCGGGGCGCGTACCGGTTCCGGCTGACCGCGTACCGGGCCGGCCGAGAGCTCGGCGCGTACGAGAAACCGCTGGAGGTGGGCCCGCGCGTGCCCGAGGGCGCGCGCCTGGAGGTGGACCACGACTTTCTGCGCGCCCTTGCCGAGTCCGGCGGGGGCGGCTATGCTCCGGAGGCAGAGGCCCAGGCCTTCCTCGCCGAGCTCGTGGACAAGGTGGCCGTGCGCGAGGTCGAGCGCGAGCAGGACCTGGTGCGCGGCGGGCTGGGGTACATCGGCCTGTTCGTGGGGCTGTTGGCCGCGGAGTGGACCCTGCGGCGGCGGATGAACTGGTTCTGAGGTCCGGGAGGCGCACACGCCATGTGTCCGGCGCTGCGAATCGCTGCGTTCCTGTCAGTGGTCGCGCTGGCCGCGGCCGCCGAGGCGGGCGAGCGCGCGGGCGAGATCGCGTTCTCGGACGGCACGGTGCTGGCCGGGCGCATCTGTACGAGTCCGGGCCACCCCCTGCGCGTGCATTCGGGGGCGCGCGTGCGCGAGATCGCGCTCGACCAGGTGGCCGAGATCCGGTTCCACCCGGTCCGCGAGGAGATGCACCAGGCCTGGCGCTTCGTGACCGCGGGTCAGACCCGCAAACAGCGCTCGGGCGCGCCGTACCCGGTGCGTCACCTGGAGGCCCAGGTCGTGCTCGCGGACGGCACGGTGGTGCAGGGCCACCTTTTCACCACGGTGCTGTACGTGGACGACGGCCAGGACGTGGACAAGGTGATCGTGAAGGCCAAGCAGCGCGGCGACCCGGACACCGCGCTCGCGGACCTCACCTACCCCACGCACGTGCGCTTTGCCCAGGCGCCGGCCGAGGCCGCGTCCGGGGAGGTGCGGGTGCGGCTCGTGGGCCCGCACGCGGACGCGGCGCCCGAGCTTGCGGCCCTGGGCCTGCCGGACCTCGTGCGCCTGCCCGCGCGCGCGGATGCGGCGCCGGGCACGTACCGCATGCCCGCGCCCCTGGGCGCACGGCTTGTGTTCGCCGCGCGCACCGAAGAGGCGCTCCTCGTGGGCTGGCCCGAGAACGGGACCGAGGACCTGCGCGCGCGCGTGGAAGCGGCGGTCGGCATGGCCAAGGACTTTTTCGACACGCGCCGCGTGCTGGGCGTGCACGTGGGCGAGGAGGGCGAGGCGGTGTACGCGCTGGTGCTCCTGCACCGCACCGAGCAAGTGACCTTGCGGGCCGAGAAGAACCACCCCTGGCGCCTGGGCGCGTGGCGGTTCCAGGCCGACCCGCAGGCGGACAAGCTGCTTTTGGCCGGGCGGGGGGTCTGGTTCCGCGGGCTTGTGGCCGCCCACGCCGCGCCGCCGCGCGTGCGCATCGCGCCCGCGCTCGCGCGCGTGGCTCAAGAGGGCGACGGGCTCGTGGTGGGCGGGGAGGAGTGAGATGACTGCGTCGCGCACCATTGCACCGCGTCTTGTGTGGGCCGGGCGCGTGCTCAAGGCGGGCACGGTCGGCAGGGGCCTGGCCGTGTGGCTGACGGGCACGCTGGGCGCGGCGCTCGTCCTGTTCGCCGTGGACAACCTGGTGCGCCTGCCCGCCGGGCTGCGGCTCGCGAGCGCGGTGGCCGTGGCCGGGCTCGCGGGCCTGGGGTTCGTGACCCGGGTGCTGCGGCCGCTCGTGCGGCGCCAGACGCCGCAGCGCACGGCGCTCGCCCTGGAGCGGCGCCTGGGCGTGCGCGAGAACCTGCTCATCAACGCCTGCCAGTTCGAGGGCGGACAGCCCGACCCGGCGGAGACGCCCTTCGTGGCCCGCACCCTGCGCCGCGCGCGTGCGCGCTGCGGCCGGCTGCGCTCCGGCGTACTGTGGGACCGGCGTCCCGTGAAGCGCTGGGCCGCGGCGGGCGGGGTGGCGCTCCTGTTGTGGCTCGCCTACGTAGGATTCTTGCCTCGATACGCGCACAACGCGTGGACCCGGTTCGCGCGTCCTCTCGCGGACGTGCCGCCGGCCGGGCGCGTGGTCCTGACCGTAGACCCGGTCGAAGACTTGGTGGTGGCCGAGGGCGAGGATCTGACCGTGCGCGCCCGGGTGGGCGGTGCGAGCGCCGAGTCGCAGGATGCGGACCGCGCGCCGGTCATCGCCTGGCAGCCGGAGGCGGGGTACCTGGAGGCGGTGCGCCCCGCGGCCGAGGAGGCGGTCATGACCCCGCGCGCACACGGGGCGGACGCGTATCTGTACACCTTCCCCGCGGTGCGTGGGTCCTTTGCGTTCCGGGTGTTCGCGGCGGACACCTACAGCCCCAGCGTCCGGGTGACCGTGCGGCCGATCCCCCGGGTGCGCGAGGGGCTCTTCCGCGTGGCGGGGCCCGCGTACACGGGCCGCGAGCTGCAGACCGAGCCGGGGCCGTCGTCGGCCGGACCGGTGTGCGTAAGCGCCTTGCCGGGCGCGCGCGTCTCGGTGCAGGTGGCCTTCGACCGCCCGGTGGCCGAGGCGGTCTGGCGCGTGAACGGCACGGATGTCCCGCTCGCGCGCGCGGAACAGACGCAAGCCTGGTCCGCGGCCGCCGACGTGCCGCCCGCCGGGCCGTACGCCCTGCGCGTGCGCGCACCGGGCATGACCGCCGCGCGGCCCACCGCGGAGGGGAGCGTCGAGCTCGCGGTGGACCGTCCGCCCGAGGTGCGGTTCGTCACCGAGGACCTCAACCGCTACGTGGTGCCCGGCACCGAGGTCGCCCTGCCCATCGAGGCCGGGGACGACCTGGGCCTGCGGTCCCTGGGCGTGACCGCCCGGCGCGTGGGCGCGCAGGACGCGGCGGACCTGTCGGCCTGGGAGTACGTCGGCCCGCCCGGCCCCACGGGCCCGGTGTCCGAGCGCGCGGTCTTTCGCGTGGACCCACGCCGGTTCACGCCCGGCCAGGCGTATCTGGTGGAGGCCGTGGCCCGGGACTGGCGCCCCGAGGGCGCGCCGGCTCGCTCGCGGCCCGTGGTCCTGCGGGTCAAGGACTGGGCGTCCCTGGACCCGCCCCGGGACGCGGGATTGGCGGCCGCGTTCGAACACCTGCGCACGGCCGTGGCCGAGCAGCGCCAGGCGAACGCGACCTGCCAGACGCTCGCCACCCACCTGGAGGAGGTGCTCGGCAAGGGGACGCTCGCGCGTCACCGGCGGCTGCTTGAAAAGCGCCAGACCGCTGCGCGCGACGCGGCCGGCCGGGCCCTGGAGGCCTTTGCCCGCGACCGCGAGGGCGAGGGGTACCGCCTGGCCGCGCGGCTGCGGCCCGTGGTGGAGGGCGAGATGCCGCGCGTGCTCGCGGACCTCGAGGCCTTGCGCGGCGACAAGGCCGATGCGCCCGCCAAGGTGCTCGGGCCGGTGCGCGAGCGCCAGGAGTACATCCTGGCCATGCTCGTGGCCCTGCTCGGCGAGGTGTCCGCCGAGGGCCGCGAGGCGAGTGCGTCCGCCGGGCACGGCGCGCCCGACGCGCCCGCGCCGCTGGTGAGCGCCGAGGACGCGGCGCGCGAACTGTCCGAGGACCTCAAGGACTTCACGCGCGACCAGCGGCGGATCCTGGAGCGCAGCCGCTCCCTGCTCGAAGAGGGCCCGCAGGCGCTCACCGAGGAAGAGGAGCTCGTACTGGGCGAGCTCGCGCGCGAGGAGGCCGCGTGGGCCAGCTACTTCGAGGAGAAGCTCACCGATTTCAGCAAGCTGCCCTTCCAGGATTTCGCGGACGGGACCGTGATCGAGGAGTTCAACGAGCTGTACATGGAGGTGAAGCTCGCGGCCAAGGAGCTCTACGAGAAGCCCCACAACCTGGCGGTCCCGGCCGAGCAGGCGGGCCTGGAGGGCGCCGAGGAGCTTGTGCACAACCTGGAGAAGTGGCTGCCCGACACCCCCGACTACCAGAAGTGGGAGATGGAAGAGCCGGCCGTGCCCCCGGACGTGCCGCTGGCCGAACTCCCCGAGGAGCTCGAGGACATCGTCGGCGACCTGCTCGACGCGGAGTCCGCGCTCGCCGAGGACGTGGAGGACGTGACGAGTTCCTGGATCGACTCCCTGGACAAGGGCGCGGGCTGGGGCGCGGCCGACGGGCCCATCAGCAACATGAGCGCCAAGGGCGTGACCGGCAACCGCCTGCCCAACGAGAACGAAATCGCCGGCCGGTCCGGCGAGGGCCGCACGGGCCGCAGCCACGGCCAGATGGTCGAGGCCACGGCCCAGGGCAAGGGCGGGCGCAGCACGCCCACGCGCCTGACCCCCAGCCCCTTCGAGACCGGCACCGTGGAGGACGCCTCCACCCAGGACCCGGGCGGGGCCACGGGCGGGGGGAAGCTCTCCGGGTTCGCCGAAGAGGGCCTGGAGGGCCCCGTGCCCGCGCCCCTGGCGCAGAAGCTCGCGCGCCTGGCCCAGGCCCAGGCCCAGATCCGCCAGCAGGCGACCGAGGTGGCGCTCCTGTTGCGCCGCCACCACCTGCCCTCCGGCGACCTGGAAAGCTCGGCCCGGGCCATGGAGCGCGTGGAGGCGAGCGCGCGCGCGGGCCAGGGGTTGGCCGTGCGCCAGAACTACCACCGGGCCGTGGACGCGCTGGAGGGCGCCCGCCGCCAGCTGGACGGCGCGCGCGGGCTCCAGCGCGAACGCACCCGCCTGCCCGAGTCGGTGCGCCGGGATCTGTTGTCCGGCCGGTCCGAGCGCGTGCCCGCGGGGTACGAGGAAATGGTCAGCGCCTACTTCCGCGCCCTGGCCGAGCAGCCGGACCTGACCGGCGCCAAGTGACCGCGAAAGGCGTACGCATGCGCTGGTCTGGCAGGTTCCTGTGGCTCGCGGCTGTGTGCGCGGTCTCGTGCGCGGCCGCGCGCGGGGCGTCCGTGGTGGCAAACGGCGGGTTCGAGGCTCCCGATCCGGCCGACCCGCAGCGGCCCGCGCACTGGCAGCAGCCCGACGGCCTGGGCGCGCAGTGGACCGAGGCGCCTGCGCAGCCGAAGGGCACTGTTCGCGGCCGGGCCGTACGCCTGGACACGCGCGTGCCCGAGCACGACATGGTCGCGCGCTGGCGCGCGCAGGGACTTGACGCGTGGGTATTCGACGACCCGAAGAAGAACCCGATCGCCGCGACCTACGGCCTGTCCTTCTACTCCGAGGCCGTGCGCGTGACGCCGGGGCAGGCGTACCGGATCGCCTTTGACCATCTGGCCGAGGGCGGGGCCAAGGGCGCCATGGTGTGGGTGCGCGGGTACGGGGTGGTGCGCGCGAGCGCCCGGGTGCGCGAGCGCGACGTGCGCGACTGGGCCGGGCTCGCCGACGAGCTGCGCGCCGGGGCGCGTGCGGCCGCCAGCCCGGCGGGCCGGGTGTGGGCGTATCTGTCCGAGCCCATGCGCGCGCTCGTTCAAAAGACCCCGCCCGGCGCCGCGCCCGCGGCCGAGGAGAGGCCCGCGCTCGCGCGCGCGCTCACGAGCGTGCTGCTGGAGCCCGACCTGTACGCGCGGGACGCGTGGCAGGGCGTGCGCCTGGACGCGGACACGCGGGCGCTTCTCGCCGACCACGCGCAGGGCAAGCTCAGACGGCCCCAAATCCTGCGGCTGAACCGGTACCTGTTGGAGGCGGCCTGGCCCGCGGCCCTGGCGCCTTCGCGCGAGCGGCGCCACCTGTACGACACGTACGTGAACTGCTTTGTGGACGGCGCGGCGTGGACACACTTCGACCAGGTCTTCCACCCCACGCGGCGCACGCCCAAGGTCACAGAGATGCGGGTGATGCTCTTCGCGTACTGGCCGCCCGGGGTGTACTGGTTCGACAACGTGTCCGTAACGCCCGCGCCCCTGGAGGACTGGGAGGCCCAGCGCGCGCGCGACCAGGCCGACCTGGACGCCTACCGCAAGGCACGCGAGGCCGAGCATCCGGCCGAACCCCTGCCCGCGCCGGGCCCGTAACGGCTCAGGCGTCGGCCCCTTCCACGAACGCGCCGTACCGGGTCGGGCCGAGCTCCGTGTGCGCGTAGGCCTCGCGCAGGTAGTGCATGCGCCGCCGATGGGCGGCCACGGCGCGCGCGGCCTCGTCGGGGCGCCAGCCGAACGTGCACGCCTCCTCGTACAGGGACTGGATGAGTGTACGCCGGTTCGGCTCCGCGCCCAGGTCATGCCACTCGTACGGGTCGGCCTCCAGGTCGAAGAGGACCGGCCGGGTGTGCAGGGCGAAGGTCGCCTTCCATCGCCCGCGGCGCACCATGCGCACGGGCACGGGCGCGCCCCAGTACCCGTAGTCGGCGAGCACCGCGCGCTCGGGCCAGGGCGCCCGGGGGTCGTCCACGAGCGAGAGAAGCGACCGGCCGGGCAGGGCCTCGCCCCACCCGGACTCGCCCGCGAGCGCGAGCACGGTGGGCATCCAGTCGACCTGGCTGACCGGGTGCGCGCACCGGGCCGGGGACCGCCCGCCCGGCGGCACCAGGATCCAGGGGACGCGCACGCTGTCCTCGTAGAAGGTGCACTTGCTCCACAGCCCGTGCTCGCCCATGGTGTCGCCGTGGTCGGAGAGGTACAGGATCCAGGTGTTCTCGTGTTGGCCGGTGGCCTCCAGGGCGTCGAGCACCCGGCCGATCTGCGCGTCCAGGCACCCGATCATGCCGCAGTACGCCCGCCGCGCGCGGCGAACGTCCGCCTCGTCGAGCCCGTCGGAGGTGAGCCCCAAGAACCGGCGCGAGCTCGCGAGCTGCGCGGGCAGGGCCGCTTCAAAGGACCGCTCGTCCGGGGGCGTGCGCGGCATGGGCACCGCGGCCTCGGGCACCGCGTCGAACCACGGGCGGCTGACCCGGTAGGGGAAGTGGGGCAGGTAGAAGCCGAGCATCATGGCCCAGGGGTCGTCGGTGTCCTCGGCCGCGAGCCGTTCGAGCTCGCGCACCGCGCACTCGGTGCGCACGAGGTCGCCCGCCTCGTGCCCCTCGGGCGCGTCGGTGGGTCCGGATGCGCGCACGGGATCGATCATCACGCCCGCCCGGGTCTCGTTGTAGTGCGTGCTCGGGGCGTTGTACCCCTTGCGCCGCGGCACCAGGCGCGCGAACCCGTGCACCACGTCCGGTCCGATGAAGTGGTGCCGGCCCACGTACACGGTCCGGTACCCGGCGCGGCGCAACACGTGCGCGAACGTGACCTCCGCGGTGCGCACCGGGGTGGACAAGCCCCAGACCCCGTGCTGCGGCGTGAGGAGCCCGGTGAGGAAGCTCGCGCGCGCCGGGGTGCAGATCGGGGCGTTGCAGTACGCGCTCGTGCAGGTGAGCCCCCGGTCCATGAGCCGGTCGAGCGCCGGGGTGCGCACCCCCGCGTGGCCCAGGCCCGAGAGGGCCTCGGGCTGGTGCTGGTCGCTCATGATGACAAGCAGGTTCGGCCGGTCGGGCATGATCCACCTTTCTGTTCCAGGGTCAGCGTTCGTCTCTGTCCAACGCCGCGAGCAGGCCGTCGGGCACGGTCGCCGCATATACGTTCACGGTGCGGGGTCCGGCCGGCACGTTGTAGATGACGTGTGCGCAGTCCGGAGTGAAGTACGGATGCGCGTGCGCGAAGGCCTGCATGTCCCGGTCCCGGCACGATGCGGGCTCGCGCGCGCACAGCATGCGGTACAGGCCCGTGCGCACCGAGCCCACCACGATGGCCCCGCCCGGGTAGCGTACGTCCTCGGGCACGAAGTGGCTGCCGTCCGCGACGAAAAACCGTCCGTCCCGGGACACGTTCGGATGGGCGAAGTTGAAGCCCCCGGCCAGCGCGCAGGCCTGGGCCCGTCCGGGGACGCAGGTCCACAGCATGCCGGGCCGCTCCATGCGCGGCAGGGTCCCGGCCGAGGTCGTGGCGAGCACCCGGCCCGTAGCGCCGATCCAGCACTGGTGGCCCTGGGGCGGGCCGGTTGGCTCGGCGGGGCCCACGCAGAGCGAGGTGAAGCCGCATCCGTCCAGGTCCACGGTGAACAGGAACCGGAACCCGTTGTGCTGGAGCATGAGGCGCCGGCCGCGGCCGGGTTCGATTTGCGGGTGCGGATTGTACATGAGCTCATCGTGCACGAGCACCCGCCATCGGCCGCGGGCGAGGTCGAAGCGCACCGCCGCGTTGCACCGGCGCGTGCTCCCCAGGCACACGCCGCCCACGTATACGTCCGGGTCCGGGCCCACCGACCCGAGAGTCCGCACCAAGGGCGCGCCGCGGAATCGGAACGCCTCGCGCGCGAGCGTGGTCGTGTCGATGCGCAGGATCTCGAACGTGTCCGGCCCGGTCAGGGGCGTGCAGAAGAAATACCGGTTGTCCGCGCTCATCGCGGCGCCGGCGAGCACGCCGGGGAATCGCACCGGCCGGTCGAACAGGGGCTCAGGCGCGCCGCCGGCTAGGTCGTAGCGGAGGACCTGGAATGAGTCGGTCCGGGGCGCCTCGTACTGCGTATAGAACACGTACCGGCCGGTCGGGTCCGTGTACGGGACCTCGCAATACAGGTTGCAGTGGATGCCCGCGGGCCCGGTAAGCCTGTGCAGGCGCACGCCCTGTGCGGGCCGGGTGCGGTCCATGGCCCTGCTCCTGAGCGCTGCCGGGCGTGCGGGGTGCGGTTACTCGGCCGCGCGGATGTCCAAAGGCGCGCCGCGCCCGGTGCCCGCCTCGCGGCCCTCGAACTTGGCGGCCTGGGCGTCGCACAGGTCGGCCGCGCGGTCCGGATCGCCCGCGAGCGCCGCGTCCACGACCGGCTGCGCAGCCGCGAACGAGGCGCGCTCCTCGCCCGGGATGACGGGCACGAACAGGACGGGCGCCTCGCCCGTCGCCTGCCGGGCCGCGGTCGAGGCGCGCGCGTCCTCCACCGAGTCGCCGAACATGAGCACGGCCGCGTACCCCGCACGCGCGAGCGCCACCAGGGTCTCGGCCTTGGTGGCCGTCTCCTGCCCGAGGTACCGGCGGATCCAGTCCACGCCGTCGCGGGCCAGGCTCTCGCGCAGGGCCTGTTCGCTGGCCGTGGAGACCACGAACATGTCGGTGCGCTCGCGGAAGGGGTCGAACACGTGCTCGCGGATGCCCGGGCACAGGCCGATTTCCGTGAGCTCGCCCACGCGGCGGTTCACCTCGCGGCTCCAGTCCACGAGCCGGCGCACGTCGTCGGCCTCGGCGTAGGGGAGCAGGTTCTCCTCGGCGAGCTTGCGGCCCTGTTCGCGCAGGGCGGCGACCGCGCGGCTGACCCCGGGCAGGGCGCAGTCGTGGCCCCGGTCGGCGAGGTAGCGGCTCAGGGCCTCCATGCACCGGAACCGCTCCTTGCCCGCGTAGTCCGGGCTGCGGAAGTTGATGTAGATGTACGCGGCGCGGTACGCGTCAAAGGGCACGCGCTGGAACTCGCGCAGGTACAGGAACAGGTTCGTGAACATGATCTGGTGCTTGTGGTCGGTGTACTTCTTGCACACCCCGTCGAAGTCGAGGGCCAGGGCCACCGGGTGCGTGCGCGCCCGGGCGAACGCCGGGGCCAGGGCCTCGACCGTGGGCTCGTGGATGTCGCGGGCCATGGACATGCCTCCGCCGGGCGCGCTCAGCCGGCCTGGCCGTAGAGCCAGTCGGCGGCCGCGGCCAGGTTCGCGCGCATGAGCGCGTAGGTGCACAGCACAGTCTCCATCTCCTCGGGCACGAGCAGGGGATAGGGGTTGTTGGTGATCTCGATGACCGGCTTGCCGAAGCGCTTCAGTCCCGCCAGCCAGGAGAGCGTGTCCTCCGAGCCCGCGCGGTCGAAGTTTGCGGTCACCACCACCGCGTCCACCTGCGGGGCCAGGGCCTCGACGAGGTCGTCGACCGCGTGGGGATCCTTGGACGAGTAGTCCACGTACGTGACGTTGCGCGAGTGGCGAAGCATCTCCTGCCAGAACATGCCCGGGTGGTTGCGCGCGTCGTTGACGCGCAGCTGCTGGGGCGTGCGCTGGTCGAGCACGAGCACCTGTTGCTCCGGGTCCAGGGGCACCACGCCCTCGGCCCGCCGCACCACGTGCAGGATGCGCTGTGCGCACTCGGTGTTCACGGCCCGGAACTCGTCGCGGCCCAGGAAGGCCTCCACCTCGTCCGGGTCCACGGCCCCGTCGCCTTCGAACAGGCCGTAGTCCCACTTGAGCGACCACACCCGGCGCAGGCTCTCGTCCAGGCGCGCCTCGGGGATGCGCCCGTCGCGCACCGCGCTCGTGAGCGCGTCCAGGGCCTCGAACCGTAGCACGTTGTCGTCCTTGAGCAGCAGCACGTCCACCCCGGCCTGAATGGCCAACACGCATGCCTCCTGCACGGAGTGGCGGGCCATGAGCCCGCCCATGGTCATGCTGTCCGTGGTGATGACCCCCTGGTAGCCGAGCTCCTCGCGCAGCACCCCGGTCACGATGGGCCGGCTGACCGTGCTGATCTCCTCGGACGGGTCGAGCGCGGGATAGACCTTGTGCGCGAGCATGATCGCGCGGATGCGGCCCTCCTTGATGAGCGTGCGGTAGGGGTGCAGGAGCACGTCGTCGAGCTCCTCGCGGCTCAGGGGCACGGTGGAGACCCCGTAGTGCGCGTCCACTTCCGAGACCCCGCCGCCGGGGAAGTGCTTGGCCGCGGCGATGAACCCCGCGCGGTCGTACCCCGCGAGCGCGGCGCGCGCACAGTCGGTGACGACCTGCGGGTCGGGCGAGTAGCTGCGGATGCTGATGCCCGTGTTCATGGGGTTTTGGTTCACGCCCAGCACCGGGCAGTTGGACTGGTCGAACCCGATCGCGCGGAGCTGGCGGCCCACCGCCTCGGTGGCCCGCTGCAAGAGCTCGGTGTCGCCCAGCCACCCGAAGCCCATCTGGCACGGGAGCTCGAGCATGCCCGCGGGCTCGTAGTTCGATCCGGACCCGGCCTCGTAGTCGACCACGAAGTGGATGGGGATCCCGTGCTTGCGCGACCGGCTGCGCGCGCGAAGCCCGGCCAGGGTGCGCGCGTACTCCGAGGCGCGCACGTGGTAGGTGGGCGTGTCTTCGTCCCAGAGCTTCTCGCCGAGCTGCGGAGGGCGCTTCACGTTGTCGATGCCGGGGCTGCCCTCGGGCAGGTACCGCTTGAACCGGCGCAGGTACGGCGAGGTGCGAAGTCCGGCCACGTTGTACCGGTCCACCAGGTCCTCGACCACCGGGTCGGCGAACGGGCTGTTGAACCCGAACACGAACATCTGGCCCACCTTCTCCTCCAGGGTCAGCGCGCCCAGGAGCTCGTCGATCTTGCGTTCCTTCGCGTCCATGGCTTTTTCTCCGTGAGCTTCTTCTGCGTGTGCAGGCGCGCGGGCGGCTATCCGCCGGCCACGCGCGTGGCCAGCCAGTGCAGGTTCTCGGCGTACCGGTCCGCGGTGCGCAGGCCCTCGTCGTCCTCCTCCACGGACCCCGGCTTGCCGCCGAAGGCCATGGCCCAGTACGAGGACCCGGGCACCACCATCTGCACGCCCAGGAACCAGAAGACGAGCTGCGCCAGGGTGAAGTTCTGCCCCGCGCGGCGGGCCACCACAAAGGGCCCGCCCACCTTGCGCGCGAACAGGTCCCCGTGGCCGCGGGCCACGAACCCGGCGCGGTCCAGGAGGGCCATGAGCTCGGGCGTGGCCGACCCGAAGTACACGGGCGACCCCACCACCAGGATGTCGGCCGCGCGCATGGCCTCGAACACCTCGGCGAAGTCGTCGCCCTGCTGTTGGCAGGCGGGCTCCCGGGCGCGGCGGCACGCGCCGCACGCCACGCACGGGCGGATGTCGAGCTCGCGCAGGTGCAGGAACTGCGTCTCTGCGCCGCGCGCGTCGAGCCCGCGCAGGATGCGCCGCAACAGGATCTCCGTGTTGCCCCCGCGCCGGGGACTTCCGCAGATGGCGAGCGCCTGCATGCGTTCTCCTCGCTCTCGGCCCCGGACCCGCCGGGACCGGAACAGGGCATTCTACCCGCACGCGCGCGGCGCGCAAGGGGGGGCGCGACGGGATAGAGTATTGGCTCTCCGCAAGAGGATGCTGCCCTCAATACGCGCGGTGGCGGTCCAGGGCGCGGTACTGGATGGCCTCGGACAGGTGCTCAGGGCCGATGGCCTGTGCGCCGGCGAGGTCGGCGATCGTGCGCGCGACCTTCAGGACCCGCGCGTGCCCGCGCGCGGACAGCCCCAGCTCGTCCATGGCCGTGCGAAGCAGGGTCTCGCTCTCGCGGTCCAGGGCGCAGTGGGTCTCGATCTCGCGTTCGGACAAGAGGGCGTTCACCGGGCTCGTGCGGCCCGGGAAGCGCGCGGCCTGCACGCCCCGGGCGCGCACCACCTCGGCGCGCAGGGTGGCGCTGTCCGGCCCGGTGCGCGCGCCGCGCAGGTCGTCGTACGGGAGGGCGGGCACCTCCACGTGGATGTCGATGCGGTCCAGGAGCGGGCCGCTCAGCCTGTCCAGGTACGCGGTCACCTGGCGCGGGGTGCACTTGCAGGTCTTGCGCGGGTCGCCCCGCCGGCCGCACGGGCACAGGTTCTGGCTGAGCACCAGCATGAGCCGCGCGGGGTACGCCACGCTGGCGGCCGCGCGGCTGATGGAGATGAGCCCGTCCTCCAGGGGCTGGCGCAGGGCCTCCAGGATGTTGCGCGGGAACTCCGGGGCCTCGTCCAGGAACAGGACCCCGTTGTGCGCCAGGCTCACCTCGCCCGGACGGGGCACTGCGCCGCCGCCCACCAGGCCCGCCGCGGACACGCTGTGGTGCGGATGGCGGAAGGGTCGCGTGCGCAACAGCCCCGCGCCCGGGCCCAGGGCCCCGGCCACGGAGAAGATCTTGGTCGTCTCCAGGCTCTCCTCGTAGCTGAGCTCCGGCAGGATGGTGGGCAGGCGCTTGGCGGCCATGGTCTTGCCCGAGCCCGGGGGCCCGAGCAGGATCACGTTGTGCGCGCCCGCGGCGGCCACGGTCAGGGCGCGCTTGAGGTGCTCGTGGCCGCGCACGTCGCAGAAGTCCGCCGCGTCGCCCCGGTCGGAGGTCTCGGGCGGGGGCGGGGGCGGGGGCGCGGCCCGGTCGCCGGACAGGAACCCCACGGCCTGTTCGAGCCGCTCCAGGGGCACGACCTCCAGCCCGTCGCCGAGCACCATGGCCTCGCGCGCGTTCTCGTGCGGCACCAGCACCCCGCGCAGCCCGTGCTGGCGCGCGGTGATGGCCGCGGCCAGGACCCCGCGCACGGGCCGCACCGCGCCGTCGAGCGCGAGCTCGCCCAGGACCAGGTACTCCTGCGCGCGCGGGGCGCTGACCTGTTCGCTCGCCAACAGGGCCGCGAGGGCGATGGGCAGGTCGTAGAGCCCGCCTTCCTTTTTGAGCTCCGCGGGGGCGAGGTTGACCACGATCTTGCGGTTGGGGAACTGGTACCCGCAGTTGAGCACCGCGGACTTGACCCGGTCGCGCGACTCCTGCACCGCCTTGTCGGGCAGGCCCACCATCACCAGGCCCGGCAGGCCGCGGGTCAGGTCGAGCTCCACCTCCACGAGCTCGGCGTCGATGCCGGTGATCGCACAGCTTTGGAGCTTGGCGAGCATCTGCCCCTCCGCGCGGCGGTGCGCAGGCTCGCGTGTCAAGGCGGGCCGCGCGCCCCCGATTCTACGGCCCGGGTGCGGGCCCGCAAGCGAAAGCCTTACCCGGGCACACCGCCCAGGCTGAAGAGCGCGATGGCCGCGACCATGAGCGCGGCGGCGAGCACCCGGCGGGCCACCACGCGCGCGGGTGCGCGCTGTTCCAGGTGCTCGTGCCCGAGCGCGGCCACCAACCACCCCAGCCCGATGCTCAACACCCCGCGCGTGGACTGCACGATCCCGCCGAACACCACGCCGATCTGCGCGAAGCAGGCGAAGACGAGCAGGATCCCGCCGAACCACGCCAGGGCGAAGGGCAGGGCCTCCAGCCACGCGCGCGGGCGGGGCCGGTCGATGAGAAGAAGAAGCGGCAGGACCAGGACGCCGCTGACCATGTAACTCAAGGACGCGGACAGGGCCGAGGCCCGGGCCAGGGACAGTGCGTCGAAATGGTCCACGAGCGCCTTGATGCACAGGTCGGTGAGCGAGTAG